>OBYR01000026.1_pt1 | contig 178725 bp, 132 predicted proteins | sample 1495491 | NCBI WGS metagenome assembly OBYR01 (sample SAMEA2580206, study PRJEB22360) | human gut metagenome | biome: human gut; feature: human-associated habitat; material: faeces | place: Denmark | collected 2008/2010 | reverse complement strand
GTAAAAGTGGGAGAGTAGATAGCCGCCGTTTTATTCAGGCGAAAGCTGAAAGACAGAAGGAGTCAGTTCAACAGAATTGACTCCTTTTCTATTTTATACAAATCCATTCTCTTCGTCCAAAACATCGATGCCTTTATTCGTAGCGCACGGCTGTTCCGGCTGCAGTGACCATCAACATACTTCCGCTGCCTCCAACTGTTTCATAGTCCAGATCTACTGCTATGACAGCATTGGCTCCCATACGAGCAGCATGCTCGCTCATTTCCTGTAAAGCGATATCTTTTGCTTCGCGTAATACACTTTCGTATGAACCGGCACGGCCACCTACAATATCGCGTATTCCTGCAAAGAAATCTTTGAATACATTTGCCCCGATGATTGTTTCACCGGATACAATTCCATAATATTGGGTGATCTTTTTCCCTTCGATGTTGTTTGTCGTTGTTAATAACATAGCTTTTTTATTTTATAGTCTGCAACAAATATATCTATTATATCGAATCAGTAATCAGATTTGGAACAAATAAAAACGGGCAGAGGTTCATTTATATAGAATCTTTGCCCGTCGTTTATCGGATACCTACCCGTTATCGTTTTTTACGGATGTGTGTTTGTCATTTCAAATACAAGTTTACCACCTTTAATGATATCCTTATGCGAGATAAACGGAGTATCCAGTACTTTGCCGTTCAGCAAAACTCTTTCTATATATTTGTTTTCAGGACTGTTGTTCTCCACCCGAATCTCAAATACTCCGCCTTTCACGCGAATTAAGGCATGATTTATCATCGGACGGCCCAATGTATAAACCGGAATACCCGGAGCAACCTGATAGAAACCTAATGCACTCATCACATACCATGCCGACATCTGTCCGCAATCTTCGTTGCCGATGATACCGTCCGGCTTGTTCGTATAGAATTCGCGCATGATATAATCCAGGCGTTCCTGTCCTTTCCAGGGTGAGTCCGTCCAGTTATACAAGTAAGCCATATGGTGGCTCGGTTCGTTACCATGAGCATACTGACCGATCAGACCTGTGATATCACCTGAAGCATGTTCACCATCCACCTGTGAAGATGTTGTGAATAGAGTATCCAAGCGTGTTTCCAATTCTTTCTTGCCTCCGATCGTAGCAATGAAATTATCCATATCGTGTGGTGCGAAGAAACTCCATTGGAAAGCATTACCTTCCGTATAATCACTTCTCATGTGAGCCGAGTAACGCGGATTAAACGGAGTACGGAAAGTTCCGTCACCCATAATCGGACGCATCATCTTCGTTTCCGGATCCAGATAACGTTTGTAGTATTCTCCTTTGGCAGCATAAGCCTGCGCCATAGAGTCCAATCCTGCTTTGGCTGCGATCTGTGAGATACACCAGTCTTCGTAAGCCATTTCTAATCCCCAGGATACAGATTCGGGAACGGAATCAGCCGGAACGAATCCATATTTTTCTTTATAATACGGATGACGGGTGATCAAATCGAGTTCACGTGTTCCTTTGAACTTTTCTGCCAGGTCTTCACGGTAAACGGAAGAACGTGCACCGGCTTCCGCCCATGTTTTCAGGTCACCGTCAGCCAGGTCTTTGCAAACCAGGTCAGCCAGAACGGATACGGCAGGATAGCCAACCATACAACCTGTATAGCTGGAAGCCAACGGCCATTTCGGTAGAATGCCTCCTTCTTTATATCCCTGTACCAATACTTTACCCCAGTCGGCTGCCAGATCCGGATTGATGATCGTCATTAACGGATGCAAAGCACGGAAGGTGTCCCACAAAGAGAATACGGAATAGTTCGTATAGCCCGGTTCTGCCTTATGTATCTTTTTATCCATACCTAGATAACGACCGTCTACGTCCTGATAGGCGAACGGAGCGATCATCGTATGATATAGAGCAGTGTAGAAATTTACCATAACGGTAGGATCAGCCTGAATTTCGATCGCATTCAGTGCGTTGTTCCATATCTCAGCCGATTTAATGCGGGTTGCTTCGAAATCCCATCCTGGAAGCTCTGCTTCGAGGTTCTTTTCTGCTCCTTCCGTATCTACCATTGAAAGTGCTACCTTTACGTATAAAGGTTCAGCCTTTTCTGGAAATTTGTAATGGAATTTCAGATCTTCGGCAGTATTGATACGCAGGAACAATGAATCCTGGCGCAATTTACCGTCGATGTATTGGTATATTGTTTCGATAGGTTCAGAGAAGGTGATCCGGTAAGAAACTGAATGGAAGTGTGCCCATCCCTGCGTGCGGACTGTTCCTTCTACCGTCGAATCGTTCACGAACAGGTAATTGTTATCTACCAGTTTATGCCCCCAGTTCGGTTGCAGGATATGTCCCAGGTCGAGCATTACGCGGCGATCTTTAGGGTTGTCGTAGGTATATTTATGGAAACCAACTTTATCAGTACTTGTTAATTCCACATTTACTCCGAAGTTATCCAAGCGTACGGCATAATAGCCCGGAGTTGCTTTCTCGGTATCTTTATTGAAAAGACCAACCGGCTTGATCGAGTCGGTACCGGAGAAAGGCAGTAATGCTACATCACCCAGATCGCCGATACCGGTACCTGAAAGGTGTGTATGGCTGAATCCATAGATTTCCCGGTCATCATAATGATAACCGCTACTGGCATCCCAACCCATGATATGGGTATCCGGACTAACCTGTACCATAGCAAACGGACGGGTAGCGCCGGGGAAAGTATGCCCGTGGAATCCGGTTCCAATGAACGGATCGACATACTTGATTTCATCACTTAATAAGCCACTGCCGGGGGCTGACTGGCAACCTGCCAGCAGACAGAGTACAGCTGCCTGTAGGAATAAGATCGTCTTTTTCACTTTTTATTGATTTAGTTTGATATTATGCGTATCTATTGTTAATTAGAACTGCTACAAATATAATGAAAAAGAACTATATAGCGCTGTTTTTCTTCTATCTGATAAAAAAAGTGACAGAAAACTGCAACCTTTTACCTGGCTCACTCGTCTAATATAACAGAGATGAGAACAGACGAATTCATAACAAGGATACTGCCGCTAAAAGACAACCTGTTGCGGGTTGCTTTCAGGATTACCGGAAATGCAGATCGTTCGGAGCAGATCGTTCAGGAGGTCATGCTGAAGATTTGGAACGAACGGGCCGCATGGATCGTAATAGAAGATCTTCCTTCTTATTGCTTGATGGTCACGCGTAACATGGCATTGGAAACGGTCAATTTAAAGAAGAAACGAACAGAAAGCTTCGTAGTCAGATAACATTGTTTAAACCGCGAATATGGATTATAACCGTATTACATTATTGTTGGACAAATACTGGGAGTGCGCTACCACTATTGAAGAAGAACGGGAATTGCGTCACTTTTTCTCGGCTGAAACATTGCCGCCGGAGTTACGCCCTTACCGTGCCTGGTTCATGTCTCCCGAAGCAGAGATCCTGCCACCGTTAGGGAAGGAATTTGACTTGAAAGTTCTCCAGCGGATCAGCAGGGAGAAGAAACGGCGGCATCTTCGTCTTTTCTATTCATTTACCACCTTGGTAAGTGTCATTATTATCCTGTTGCTGGTCTTGTTGCTGACATCTTCTTTTATGATAGAGAATAATTGCTGTGTTTGATATATTCTTACCTTTGCAGGAAATTTGAAAAATCATGTTCACGGTAATTGGAATCATGTTTGGTGGTATTGCTGTCGGATATCTTTTGCGGAAGGTGGAACTGCTGCAAAAGATTGGTAAGCCTATTTCTTATACAATCCTGCTCTTGCTGTTTCTGCTGGGTATCTCAGTAGGGGCAAATGATGCTATTGTCGATAATCTGACTACATTGGGAGGGCAGGCTTTTCTGATCGCTTTGGCGGGAACTTCCGGAAGTGTGCTGGCTGCCTGGGGCGTTTACCATTTCTTCTTTAAGGAAAGGAGGAATGAATGAGGGGGAGTCTGATCGTTGTCGCTTTCTTTGCACTCGGCTGTATCCTGGGATGGAGCGGATATCTGCCGGATGTGATCGTTGAAAATAATATAACTATGTATGTGCTTTACCTGCTGATGTTTCAGGTAGGGCTGAGTATCGGTAGCGATAAGAAACTGAAAGATATATTATGTAGTATCCGTCCGAAGTTATTGCTGGTACCTTTGGCAACTATTATCGGGACGCTGACGGCTTCCGCTTTGATCAGTCTGGTGATCACCAAATGGAGTGTGTTCGACTGCCTGGCTGTCGGTAGCGGATTTGCTTATTATTCGTTGTCGTCTATCCTGATAACGGAGTTGAAAGAAGCTTCACTGGGTGTACAGATGGCTACGGAACTAGGGACGATTGCGTTGATGGCTAATATTATCCGTGAGATTATGGCTTTGCTCGGTGCACCTTTGTTTGTCAAGTATTTCGGAAGACTGGCCCCTATCTGTGCCGGAGGGGCGACGACGATGGATACAACATTACCGATTATTACCCGTTATTCCGGAAAGGATCTGGTATTCGTTTCTATCTTCCACGGTATTCTGGTCGATTTTACGGTGCCGTTCTTTGTTTCTTTTTTCTGTTCAATGTGAATAGGATAGTCAATAAAAGATAATATAATAATCTGTATGAGAAACTTATTGATCGCTATATTGCTGTTTGTTTCGTTATGTGCTGCCGGACAGCCGGGACGAAGGCTGGATAAGCTGGGGGATAACGAAATGATCCCAGCCGGACAGGCTGCATTTTACGGCGATTTCATCCAACGCCTGAAAAAGTTTAAAAGTGGCGGTTATCCCCAGGATATCCGGATAATCAACATTGAGACGAACGAAGTATTTATTTTCAGGGTAAAGTCTACCTTTAAGACCTCCAAGGAAAATCCATTCTGTTACCTGATCGAGCCGGGAACGTATGCGATCCTGAATTATTGGTGGACGGAAAGCAAATGGTATGGCGGAAAATCTTATATGGAACCTATTTATAAAGGAGAAGACTCTATCCTGGAGACGGAACGGAAGATAAAGAACAAGGAACAACGCCCGGACGAACTAGTCCTGTTTAAATTTACCGTTGCCCCGAATACGCTGAACTATGTCGGTACCTGGCATTTCGAACAATCTCCCGTTTATTTTACCGATGATAAGGAACAGGCCGACGATCGGATGAAAGATAAATATAAAAAGTTAGACTTTTCATCTTCCCGCATAGCAATCCCCGATTAAAACAGCATTTATCATGAATAGAGTTTGTGTTGTTTGAGAGTAGAACATTATTGTTATGCTTTATTGAAACTCCTGGAATGAAAGCACGTCTGTTTTGTCTATCCGGTAATCTGACTATTTAATTGATATAAAAGAGCGGATCAAATCAGAGCCATAAAACAGGCTACTGACTTGATCCGCTTTTTTTATTGCTAGGTACTTATTTCTTTACCGTCTGCAACATCACTTTCACTGCTTCTTCCAGCTGATGGTCTTCACCCTTCAACTGCGACTCCGGTGTGTTGTAGATTTCGATATCCGGTTCCAGTTCATGGTTTTCCAGGTAATTACCTTGCATATCCTGAACACCCACCTGCGGAATACCGAATACGATAGACGGGTCGATCTGCGACTCCCACCAAACAGCAGTCATAGTTCCCGGTACCGGAGCACCGATCAGCTTACCGATCCCCAACGTTTTGTAAACCCAGGGGAAACCATGTGCATTCGAATAGTTATCTTCGCAAACCAGTACACACGACGGTTTCAACCATTTGTTGAACGGATCGCTACCGATATACTGTCCGCGTGGCATGAAACGCTGGTATTCTTTACCGCTCAACAATGTAGCCAGGTCGTCATGCAACCAGCCGCCACCATTATGACGGGTATCGACGATCACCGCTTCTTTGTTGCGGCAACGTCCAAGCAATTCAGAGTAAACTTCACGGAAACTTTCGCTGTTCATCCCTTTGACATGTACGTAGCCAATCTTTCCGCCGGAAAGTTCGTCTACTTTCTTACGGCAGTTCTCTACCCAGCGTTTGTACAGCAGGTTGGATTGTTCGCCGTAAGAGATTGGTTTAACCTGTTCTTCAAAACGTTCTTTCGTTGCCGGATTGTAAACCGACAATAAGACTTTCTTTCCGGCTTTACCGCTTAACAACGGATAAAAATCTTCCCCATTCTTGATCGGTTTCTCATTGATCTTCTCGATGATGCAACCCGGTTTAATCTTGGTATCTGCCAGGGTCAACGGACCTTTTGCAATGATCTCGGCAATCTTCAAACCGTCGCCGTTGTAGCTATTGTCATAGAATGCACCCAGGCAAGCCGTTGCCGGAGCAGAGGAAGACGGACGGAAACGGGCACCTGTATGCGAACCGTTCAATTCTCCCAATAGTTCGGATAACATTTCCTGGAAGTCGTAATTATTGTTGATATGCGGCAGATAGCGGGCATAGGCTTTCTTGTATCCATCCCAGTCGATGCCATGAAGCGTCGGATCGTAGAACTTGTCTTCTACCTGACGCCATACATGGTTGAATATATATTCGCGTTCTTGCGGCGGACGATAAGAGAATTCAGCCTTGAACGGGATATTCTTGGTTTTGCTGTCTTTGATCTCTACCTTTTTCAGCTGGCCACCCGATACGAGGAAGAGGTTTTCACCCTTCTTATCGGTAAACATTCTGCCTCCGCCGACTTCTTTGATCAATAACTTGGTCGTATTCTCTTTGAAGTTACGCTCCCACAGGTCATAACCTTTTTCAAAAGAAGCACAATAATAAAGTTTATCGCCTTTCGGTGTCAATACGGCATCACCCAGGTTCGATGAGTTGATTGTCAGACGGATGACACGGTCTTTGCGGTTTTCCAGGTCGAACTTCAATGGTTCTACCGGTTTGTCCTTGTCGTCTTTTTTGTCTTTATCATCTTTCTTTTTGTCATCTTTTTTCGCTTTGGACTCTTTTTTATCATCCTTTTTGTCCTCGTCCTTCTCTTTGTCTTCGTCGATCAGTGCGAGCTCTTCTTTGCTCAGGCGGAATTTATCGTATGCTTCGGCATCAAAGAACATGATATAAGTATCATCCTGTGCCCCCCAACTGCCATGACTGCGGTAACCTGCCCGGTCGGACGACCAGATCATTGCTTTTCCATCGAGTACCCATTTGGGGTTTCCGTCCGAATAACCGCTTTCCGTCAGGTTGGTAATATCTCCGCTACCGTCTGCTTTTACCAATGCGATGTCTTTGTTGTTCCATCCGCCGATTGCGATATATTCCACCAGGAACCATTTACTGTCGGGCGACCATTGATAGGTCTGGTCTCCGTCGCTGTATGAATAATTGTATTTGCCATCCAATACCGTGCGCACCTGTTTGCTTTTCAGGTTGATCACACGTAATGTCGTACGGTCTTCCAGGAAAGCCACCTCTTTACCGTCAGGCGAATAAGCCGGTTGGAAAGAAGTTTTGTCCGTTACTACGAGCGGTTCTTCTTTTATTTCCTGTGCATAAGTGAAATATTTGTCGTCTTTACGAGCCAGGCTGCTCTGATAGATACCCCATGTTTCCCCCCGTTCAGCCGAGTAAACCAGTGAACGACCGTCGGGACTGAAATCGATATTGCGTTCCTGCTGCGGTGTATCGGTGATTTGGCGGGTTGTTTCGTATTCAACGGAAGTAACATATACGTCGCCTCTTACGATAAAGGCTACTTCTTTTCCATTCGGAGAAACAGCAATGCTAGTCGCTCCGTTTGACATCAAGCGATGAATCAGATCGTTCTCTGTCTGGTCGGAGATGATATTTACTTTTACTTTTGACGGTTGTCCGCCTTCCTTAATTGTATATATTTCACCGTCATATCCGTAGCAAAGCATTCCGTTGTTGTCGGAAGTAAGGAAACGGACAGGGTGTGTCGTATGATTGGTTATCTGCTTACCGTTTTTACCGGTCAGGTCGTTCTTGAAGATATTGAAACTCCCTTTTTCTTCGCTTAGGTAGTAAAATGCCTTTCCGTCGGCTGTCCATACCGGATTACGGTCTTCACCGCGGAAAGTGGTGATCTTCTTGAAAGAACGGTCGTTGCCTAACGAACATAACCAGATGTCACGTGTGATGGAAGACTGGTGATGTTTGCGCCAGGGATCTTCATATCCTTTGAAATCATTATACAATAGCTGGCTTCCGTCTTTGCTGAGCGCTATATTTTCCATCGCCAATGACGAATATAAAGTCGGTCGTCCTCCGGTAGTATTGACCTGGTAGACCTGCGCAAACAGCGACGAAGGGAACTGGCTGTCCTTTACATCCTGTTGGATAGAGGCTGTGTAAAGAACATGCTCGTTGTCGCTGAATGTATCCGGGTATTCGTTGGCCGAATGGGTGGTCAGTTGAGTCGGTGCGCCTCCTTCTTTATTCATAATGAAGACGTCGAAGTTACCGTTACGGTCGGAAGCGAAAGCGATCCGCTTTCCGTCGGGCGACCAGACAGGGCGTGTGTCGTGGGCCTGGTGGGTTGTCAACTGGGTAGCTTTACCACCTGTAGCCGGTACGGTATAGATATCGCCTTTATAGGTGAATGCTATTGTTCCTCCGTCCGGGGAAATTGCCGGGTAACGCATCCATAACGGATCATTGTCGGCAAAAACGGACCCTGTCAATAAAAGGGCCGATGTTAAGATCAGTAATTTTTTCATGCGTTTATTAATTTCCGTAAAAGTACAAGATTATTTTTATACGAATGTCATATTTCCTAAAATCATGTATGAAAGGCTACGGCTTATGCAATTCAATGTGACCGGAAAACGTAGTCTCTGATTCCCTCTGTTATGTTCGAAAATAGTAACTAAAAAACCGAAACAAAGGATGATAAGTGTCTGTTTTATTAAATGAAGTATAGTCAATAAGGCGAGATAGTTAACAATTTATTCCTATACAAATACTATTTAAAAACAAATTTTTGATCACTAATGAAAAAGTATTTAGCAGAGATGATCGGGACGATGGTACTTGTCCTGATGGGTTGTGGTAGCGCAGTATTTGCGGGAGCCTCTCAACCTTTTTCAGCGGTTGGAACGCTGGGTGTAGCTTTTGCCTTCGGGCTGTCAGTTCTTGCAATGGTATACACGATCGGTAAGATTTCGGGATGTCATATCAATCCTGCCATCACACTGGGAATGTTGCTTTCTAAAAAGATTTCCGGAAAAGATGCGGGTATGTATATGATCTTCCAGGTGATCGGTGCGATCATCGGATCATCTATCCTTTATATACTGGCAAAAGACTCCGGTTCTACTACCACGCTTACCGGAGCCAACGGGTATCATGATCTCGTTCCGGCTTTTGTTGCCGAAACAGTATTTACATTTATCTTCCTGCTTGTTGTTTTAGGTTCCACATCCAAAGGAGCCAATACCAAGTTTGCCGGTATCGCTATCGGTCTGGCTTTGGTGTTGATCCATATTGTTTGTATCCCTATTACCGGAACATCGGTGAATCCGGCACGTAGTATCGGTCCGGCTTTGTTCCAGGGTGGTGAAGCTCTCTCACAATTATGGTTGTTCATCGTTGCACCTTTCCTGGGAGCCGCAATAGCTGCTTTGGTATGGAAAGGTATAGATACGGAAGAAGCATAATCCTTTGTTACTAAATTTATAACCGAAATCCCCGGGGAAATCACTGTCCTCCGGGGATTTTTTGTTTGACAAATTGATACTACTATGCCATGTAAATTGGATTACTATACTGGGTAAATGAAATTACCCGACCGGGTAATATTTTTTAACGTATCAATAAGTTTGTAGAAGTACGTGTATGAGTACAAATTGTCAGTCTCTTTTTCTACCTTTGCCCGTAGACTAAACTAATATAACATGAACAAGAAACTTATTCTTTCTTTGCTAGCCTTAGCAGGTATTCCCACCCTCTTGATGGCTGCGGACGATGCACGCCTGTTGCGCTTTCCGGCTACCAATGGCAGTGAGATCGTTTTCTCGTATGCCGGTGACCTGTATAAAGTTCCGGCTACCGGTGGAGAGGCCCAGCGCCTGACTTCGCATGTAGGGTATGAAATGTTCCCCCGTTTTTCTCCGGACGGCAAAACGATTGCATTCACCGGACAGTATGATGGTAACACAGAAGTGTATACGATCCCTTCTACGGGGGGAGAGCCTTTACGTGTCACTTATACGGCGACCAACAAGCGTGATGATCTCGGTGACCGTATGGGGCCTAACAACATTGTCATGAACTGGACTCCCGACGGAAGCCGTATCGTTTACCGTAATCGTATCAGCGATGGTTTCGACGGGAAATTATATACGGTGGATAAAGAAGGCGGTCTTTCCGAGGTGATTCCTTTGCCGGAAGGTGGTTTCTGCAGTTATTCACCGGATGGAAAACAACTGGCTTACAACCGTGTGATGCGTGAATTTCGTACCTGGAAATATTACAAAGGGGGAATGGCCGATGATATCTGGATTTATAATCCGGAAAAGAAATCGGTGGAAAATATTACGGACAATGTCGCCCAGGATATTATTCCGATGTGGATCGGTGATGAAATATTCTTCCTTTCGGACCGTGACCGTACGATGAATATCTTTGTTTACAATACAAAGACCCGGCAAACCAGTAAAGTGACCGATTTCACGGAATACGATGTGAAGTTCCCGAGTGCAAACGGTCATACGATCGTTTTCGAGAATGGCGGTTATCTTTATAAGATGGATGCGGCAGCCAAGAAGCCGGAAAAGGTGGAGGTAAAGCTGACATCCGATAATATCTATGCCCGTAGCGAGATAAAAGACGGCGCACAGTATCTGACTGAAGCCAGTATCTCTCCTGACGGCGAACGTGTTGTCGTAACAGCCCGCGGTGAAGTGTTCAACCTGCCGGTAGAGAAAGGCGTAACGAAGAATATCACCCGCTCTCCGGGGCAGCATGACCGAGAAGCACAATGGTCTCCAGACGGTAAAATGATCGTTTACATCTCTGACGGTACCGGTGAAACGGAACTTTATATGCAGGATGCAACAGGTGGCGAACCTGTTCAGCTGACAAAAGATAACGACACCTATATCCGTTCATTCGAGTGGAGTCCGGATTCAAAAACGGTCGTTTATACAGACCGTAAGAACCGTATCAACCTGCTGGATATAGCTACTAAGCAGGTAACGACCTTGCTGCAGGACCCGATGGCCGAGATCCGGGACGTAACCTATTCTCCCGACAGCAAATGGCTGACCTATTCCCGTCCGGGAACGAATGAGCACAGTATTATCTATGTTTACAACATTGCAGAGAAAAAAGAATATCCGGTAACGGATAAGTGGTATAATTCGGATTCACCTGTTTTCAGTCGTGACGGAAAATATCTCGTATTCTCTTCTGCCCGCGATTTTAATCCTACTTACGGTTCTCTGGAATGGAATCATGTATATAATAATATGGAGGGCGTTTACCTGGTATTGTTATCAAAGGATACTCCTTCTCCTTTCTTGGAAAAAGATGCCGAAGTGGCTGTAGTAAAAGAGGATAAAGCGAAAAAGGAAGAACCGAAGAAAGACGGAAAGAAAGAAACTGCATCCGAAAGTCCGGTTGTGAAGATCGATATGGATGGTATTTCTGATCGTATTATCCAGCTCCCGCTGGCAGGTTCCCGTTACGGAAACTTCTATGCTGATGGTAATAAAGTTTACTATTTCGGCAGGGGCGGTACGAAGGTATACGATCTCGAAAAGCAAAAAGAAGAAAGTGTAGCTGACGGTGCATCTATGTCCGTAGCTCCCGGCAGCAAAAAAGCATTGTTCTACAAAGGAGGAGAGATCTATGTGACCGATATTCCTTCGGGTAAGGCTGATCTGAGCGAAGCTGTGAATCTTTCGAACATGAAGATTACGACTGATTATCCGAAAGAATGGGCACAGATATTCGATGAGGCATGGCGTGCTTTCCGTGACGGCTTCTATGTGGAAAATATGCATGGAGTGGATTGGAAGGCTATTAAGAAGAAATATGAAGTCCTTTTGCCGTACGTAAAAACACGTTTGGATTTGAATTATGTGATCGGTGAGATGATCGGCGAACTGAACTGCGGTCATGCTTATGTGAATCCGGGTGAATTGGATCGTCCGGACTGTGTGCAGACCGGTCTGCTGGGAGCAGAGATTTCACGTGATAAGAGTGGTTTCTTCCGTCTGGAAAAGATATTGCCGGGTGCTTCCTGGAGCAAGGATTTGCGTTCTCCGCTGACTGAGCCGGGTATCGAAGCCAAAGCCGGTGAGTTTATCGTGGCTATCGATGGCGTTCCGACCAACAGTGTGAAGGATATGTTCTCTTTGTTAGTAGGGAAAGCCGGTGTGCCTACCGAACTTTCATTGAACAGTAAACCCCAGCTGGCTGGTGCACGTAAGATTGTGATCAGCCCGCTTGCCGAGGAATATTCTTTGTATCACTACAACTGGGTGCAGGATAACATCAAGAAAGTGGATAAGGCGACTAACGGGCGTGTTGGATATATCTATATCCCGGATATGGGCGTGGATGGTCTGAATGAGTTCTCCCGTTATTTCTATCCGCAACTGGATAAAGAAGGTCTGATCATCGACGACCGTGCCAATGGTGGCGGTAACGTCTCTCCGATGATCCTTGAACGTCTTTCCCGCGAACCATATCGTCTGACGATGCGCCGCGGCTCCAACCATATTGGAACTGTTCCCGATGCAGTACAGGTGGGCCCGAAAGTTTGCCTTATCAACAAGTATTCTGCTTCGGACGGTGACTTGTTCCCGTGGGGGTTCCGTGCCCTGGGCTTAGGAAAACTGATCGGAACCCGTACCTGGGGTGGTATCGTCGGTATCAGTGGTCCGCTGCCTTACATGGACGGAACCGATATCCGTGTACCGTTCTTCACCAGCTATGATCCGAAGACCGGTCAGTGGATCATCGAAAACCACGGTGTCGACCCGGATATCCTGATCGATAACGATCCGATCAAGGAGTGGAACGGCGAAGACCAGCAACTGAACAAGGCGATCGAAGAGGTTATGAAAGATCTTCAGAATCGTAAGCCGTTGGCTCCGGTTCCGGCACCGAGGGATTTCAGTAAGTGATGTTGAAGTAAAATATGGAAGAAAGGATATCTTGCACAGGTATCCTTTTTTCATTTACATACTTAAATTACTTTTTAACAGACAGAAGTATGCAATAAATTGATTTGTCGATAAATGAAGTTTATTATTTTATATATTTGTGACCATTAATATGGAAATAGGGAAAGAATGCTGCAGGAAAGGAGATTATTAAAAGAGTTAACCGAAGGATCAGAGTTTAGTTTTAACGCTCTGTACAATCTTTGGGCCTCTAGACTATACCATTTTGCATTCTCATATTTGAAATCAGATAGTGCGGCGAAAGATGTGGTACAGGAAACATTTGTAAAAATCTGGACTAATAGGGAAAATATAAATCCGGATTCATCTTTTAAAGCTTATTTATTTACTATTTCCTATCATTTTTTATTGAAAGAACTTCGCCGTCAGTTGAATCATCCACAGATGGAGAATTTTCTGGAGATCAAAAAGGAACTTGTTTCAGCAGAAAATATAGAAGCTAAATATGATTTTGATCTTTTTTTGAAAGAACTGGAAGTTGCCAAGCAGAAACTGACACCTCGACAAAGAGAAATATTTGTTTTGAATAAGGAATATAATCTTTCCGTTACAGAAATCGCTTCCCGACTATCAATAACAGAACAAGTGGTACGTAACCAACTTTCTGCCGCCTTGAAGTTACTACGTAGTGAATTGTCAAATTACTCTTATTTGTTTATACTATTTACAATTCATTTTTGAAAATATGTTTTATAGCATATAAAAATCAATGTTATAAATTCAGAGTTTAGGGATATAACTCATAAACAAAAGAAATTCTTGGCTTATGAGTGCATCAATAAATAAGAAACTGAAAGACTGGTTTACGAAATATCAGGCTGAACAAATCAGCCGGGAGGAGTTTCGTGAATTGAGGCAAGAGGTCAATAACTATACAGATGAAGAACTTTTTCCTGTTTTATTGGACAGTTGGAATAATTCATTGAATAATAAAACTTTATCACCGGAGGATGCGCAGGATCTATTACTTCGTATTCGCAGGGATATAGCAACATCTCCGGCTCCGGAAAAGAAAATAAGAAAGTTATCTTGGCGACAGATCGCAGCAACCATTGCATTGTTTATAATGAGCAGTTTATCTTTATATTTATATGTAGATAACCGGAATATAACCTTGTTGGCTGATCGAAAAATGGAAGTGAAAGTAGGAAAAGGCGAACGTGTCTCAATCACGTTACCGGATGGAACAGCCGTAAAACTTAATTCTGAATCGATACTTTCTTATAAACAAGATTTTGGTAAAAAAGATCGTCGGGTCTCTCTCTCTGGTGAGGGGTACTTTAAAGTGCAAAAAGATACACAAAAGAGGTTTGTGGTTAATACAGAGTTCATTGATATAGAGGTGACAGGAACTTCATTTAATGTATATGCCTATTCAAATAAGGATATGATGGAAATGGCCTTGGTGCAGGGCAGTGTAACTGTATCTTCGGTTCATCCTCCTTTTGAAAAAATAAATGTTGTTCCGAATGAGAAAGTCATTTATGATAAGAAAACAGGGAAAATGAAAAAAATCACATCTTCGAATATATTGGAAACGGCTTGGGTAAGTAAAGAGTTGGTGTTCAGATCGGAGCCCCTGGAAGAGGTATTGAAAAGAGTAGGACGTAAATATGGAGTCTCCTTTGATGTAATAGATTCTTCTTTTATAAAGGATACTTATACTGGTGTGTTTGATAAAGAAGAAATCGAAGATGTGATGAATATCCTGAAAATTCATTATGGATTTGATTATAAAATAAAAGGCAATGGAATTCAAATTTTTGCGAACCGGAAATAGAGTATTAATCTAAAAAAGAAAAATGATGGAAACATAGGAGGAAAAAAGATATCCGGAAAGCGGGCAGGCTCTCCGGATAGAACGTCGAATTCAGTTCGAAAAGCTATGCGATAACATAGCTGTATAAATAACTAAAAGTCAACTTTAAATTTTTTATTATGAATGTTATTCAAAACATGTTTAAGTTAAAGCGTAAAAGTACAAAATTTTGTAGAATCAATTTGTTTATTGTACTATGTTTTATCTTTTTAACTACCGTGTCTGCTTATGCACAAACCGGTAGTGTTAATCTGGAGCTCAAAAATGTGACATTGGCACATTTTCTTCAAGAAATAGAAAAGCAATCGACTTATCGCTTTTCTTATAAAGACGCAGATCTGGCAAAAAAAGAACCAGTAACCATTTCTGCAAAGAATCAGTTAATTAAAAGTTTATTAACGGATATTCTGTCTAAGCGTAATTTAGAATACCAGGTTTCCGGTAATAAGATTCTGATAACGGCCGCCTCTGCACAGTATAAAAAATCGAATGTAAAAAGGATGATAAGTGGAGTTGTTGTGGATGAAAAGGGAGAGCCTGTTATTGGTGCTAACGTCTCGGAAAAAGGAACAACTAATGGAACTATAACAGATGTGGACGGTCAGTTCTCTTTGGAAGTAGGAAATAATAGTAATCTGTTGATATCATATATTGGTTATAGTGGTCAGGAATTGTCTATAAAAGGAAGAGAAATATTTAATATTACATTGAAAGAGGATTCTCAGGCCTTGGATGAGGTTGTTGTTGTTGGGTATGGTACACAAAAGAAAGTTAATTTAACGGGTTCCGTAAGCACAGTTGGTTCTGAAACCCTAGAAAGCAGGCCAGTTATGACTGCTTCCCAAGCACTGCAGGGGGTAGTACCGGGATTACAAATAACACAAAATTCTGGTAGTATGGATAAAACTGCCAGTATTAATATTCGTGGTATTGCAACGATCGGCGAAGGTTCTGATGGAAATCCGTTGATATTAATCGATGGTATGGAGGGAGACCTCAATTCCATTAATCCGCAGGATATAGAAAATATATCTGTGTTGAAAGATGCTGCAGCCTCTTCTATTTATGGTTCCCGTGCACCGTTTGGAGTCATTCTAGTTACAACGAAAAGAGGGCGTACCGGAAAACCGACCTTGAATTATAATAATAGTTTTCGTTGGAGTTCGCCTGTTTTGTTACCGGAATCTCCTGATTCCTATACATTTGCTTTGTTTATGAATGACGGAAATATTAATGGTGGGATGACTCCCTTTTTTACTGAAGAGCATTTACAGCGGATATTAGATTATCAAAGTGGGAAAATAACGGAGTCGATTATACCTAATCCAAGTAATCCGTCCAAATGGGGAGATGGCTACCTGTATGGGAATGATAATGTAGATTGGTTCAGATCTATTTTCCGGACAAACGTTTTTTCGCAGGAACATAATTTCAGTATCAACGGAGGTACAGAAGATTTTAATTATTATGTTTCTGCCAACTATCTGGATCAAAACGGTATGATGCAGTTTAATCAAGATACTTATGATCGTTTTGCCAGTACGGTAAAAGTGAATATAAAAGTGACAGATTGGTTGAAATTTAATTATAGTAGCCGTTTTATCCGTGAAGATTACGGACGTCCCAGTGATTTGACGGATAATTTATATTATTATCTGATAATCCGTGGGTGGCCGACATTACCGTTGTATGATCCTAATGGTTATCTTTATGATTCTCCAACTCCGGCATTAGGTTTGCGGGATGGTGGGCGCGATAGAAAGAAAACAGATAACTTGTACCAGCAAGGACAACTTGTCATTGAACCAGTCAAGGATTGGAGAACATTTGTTGATTTTAATTATCGTATAGAAAACCAGGCGCGTAACTGGGATTATCAAAAAACATATAACCATGATGTAGAAGGTAATCCATATCCATATCGGAACAGTTCTCATGTGTATGAAGGTCATAATACAAGTAACTATATGAATATAAATGCTTATACGGAATATAGTAAACAACTTGAATCGGGACATAATTTTAAAGGGATGGTTGGTTTTCAAGCTGAACTGATGAAATATAAATCAATTTCATTACAACGTGAAGGTATAATCGTCCCTTCACTTCCTTCGGTAGATATCACTTCTGGTACAGACGCTTATGGAAAAGAGGTGACTCCTTCTGTTTCCGGAAATCTGTCAGACTGGGCTACTGCCGGTTTTTTTGGCCGTTTGAATTATGATTATGAAGGTCGGTATCTGGCAGAAGTCAATCTGCGTTACGATGGTACATCACGTTTCAGGTCAGATAAACGTTGGAATATGTTTCCTTCTTTTTCTTTAGGATGGAATATAGCACGTGAAGAGTTTTGGAAACCTTGGGAAGATATGGTCGGAACATTAAAGTTGAGAGCTTCTTATGGAGAACTTGGAAATCAAAACACAAAAAGTTGGTATCCGACTTATCAGACAATGTCTGTGAGTGCTTCTAGTGGCAGTTGGTTGATGAGTGGTGCAAAACCCAATACGGCATATGCACCAGGTTTGGTAAGTTCATTGATGACATGGGAGCGGATAAAAACATGGGATATTGGTCTTGATTTTGGAGCTTTAGGGAATCGTTTGACAGGATCATTTGATTATTACCAGCGTCAAACATTGGATATGGTTGGACCAGCACCGGAATTACCGGTTATATTAGGAACCAGTGTCCCCAAAATGAACAATACAGACTTGAAGACGTACGGCTTTGATTTGTCTGTTGCTTGGAATGACCGGTTGCAGAACGGATTGGGTTACGGTGTAAAATTTATATTATCCGATTCGCAGACTGAGATTACTCGTTATCCTAATCAGACGGGGCGATTGGATACATATCGTGAAGGTATGAAATATGGAGAAATATGGGGATATACCACTGTTGGGATCGCAAAGACACAGGAAGAAATGGATGCTCATCTGGCATCTTTACCTAATGGAGGACAGGATGCGATCGGCAGTCGTTGGGAAGCTGGTGATTTAATGTTTGCGGATATTAATGGAGATGGAAAAATAGATAATGGGGCGAATACGATCGATGATCATGGTGATCTGAAGATCATTGGGAATTCAACTCCTCGCTTCCAGTTTGGTTTGGATATTTCTGCTGATTATAAAGGATTTGATTTCCGAGCATTTTTCCAGGGGGTAATGAAACGTAAGTATTTCCAAAACAGTTGGTTTTTTTGGGGATCAGGAAGTGGTGTATATGGTTCTTCCTGTCAAATACCTCATTTGGATTATTTCCGTAATGATGAAAACCATCCGTTGGGATTAAATATGAACTCATATTTCCCGCGTCCGGACTTTAGTGATGAGAAAAATCATCAGGTACAGACCGGTTATTTGCAGAATGCAGCTTATATCCGTTTGAAAAATGTCCAATTGGGATATACTTTGCCTGAATCTCTAACCCGGAAGTTTGCTGTATCCAGATTAAGACTTTTTGTTTCGGGGGAAAATCTTTGGACAGGAGCTTCACTGTTTGATAACTTTGATCCGGAAACGATAGATGGAGGCTCACAAGGGAATGTTTACCCTTTGTCAAAAGTTATTTCTTGTGGTTTAAGTGTAAACTTTTAATTAGATGCATATTATGAAAATGACAAATAATATAATTAAGAATTTTGCAGGTTTAGTTTTAGTCGGTTTATTAACCGGATGTAATGATTTTCTGGATCGTTCCCCACAATCGGAAATTACGCCCGATGTGTATTTGACGGAAGAGTCACAGTTGGCAGCGTATAGTAACGGAATGTATCCGGATGTGTTGCCGTCACACAGTGATGCTAGCTTTGGAACTTTTGGCTTGGATGTGAATACTGATAATATGGCGGGTAAGTCTTATAATAACCGTTTTGTTCCCGGACAATGGAAGGTTTCGCAAACCGGAGGAGATTGGTCTTTTGATAATATATATCGTTGTAATTATTTTATGACGGAAGTGTTGGCTAAATGGAATAATGGAGAACTTTCTGGTAATGAAGAGAATATCAAGCACTATATTGGTGAAATGTATTTTTTACGTGCTTATGAATACTTCAAAAAGTTACAAAGTGTAGGTGATTTTCCTATAGTGCGTACCGTTTTTCCTGATCAGAAGGAGCCTCTGGTTGAGGCTAGCAAACGAGCTCCGCGTAATGAGGTGGCACGTTTTATCATTTCTGATTTGGATTCCGCTATCGTTTTATTAAAAGAAGAAGCTCCCGACGGGCATAAAAACCGTATATCCCGAGCTTGTGCCCAGTTGGTAAAATCGAGAGTTGCTCTATTTGAAGGAACCTGGTTGAAATATTTCAAGGGAACGGCTTTTGTTCCTAACGGTGAAGGTTGGCCCGGTAAAGCAAAAGATTATAATAGTAATTATGAATATCCATCAGGAAATATAGATAAGGAGATTGACTATTTTCTGACTCAGGCCATGGACGCATCGAAGGCTGTTGCCGAATCAATCACGCTGGTTGAGAATAACGGTGTTTTGAGGCAGACCGTTAATGATCCGGTAAATCCTTACTTTGATATGTTTGGAGCAGAAGATATGTCGGGATTCGATGAGGTTTTGTTATGGAGACAATATGATAAAGGGCTAGGAATTATGCATGCGGTGGTACAGTTTGCATCTAGAGGAAATGCTGGAGTTGGATTGACTCGCGGCATGGTTAATTCTTTTCTGATGGAAGATGGTATGCCTATTTATGCATCGAACAACTATGCTGGCGATGATTATATTGAAGATGTACGTAAAAATAGAGATGGTCGTTTATGGTTGTTCCTGAAACAGCCGGGACAAATAAACCTGCTTTATCCTTCTAGTGAAGGAACGCATGGAGCCATGATCGAACCGGTACCAGAAGTAACTAATGCGGATGCGGGCTGGGGATATTCGACCGGATACACTATTTCTAAAGGCTTGAATTACGATCAGAAGCATTGTGGAAACTTTAAATCTTATACGGGTAGCATAACTCTTCGCGGTGTAGAAGCCCATCTGAATTATATGGAAGCCTCTTATGAAAAGTTAGGTTACCTGGATGATACCGCTAAACGTTATTGGGTGGCTATCCGCGAAAGAGCGAAAGTCTCTACGGACTTTACCAAAACGATCTCAGCGACCAATATGTCGGAAGAAGCTAAAGGTGACTGGGGAGCATATTCTGCCGGTCGGTTGATTGATCCTATCTTGTATAATATTCGCCGTGAACGTCGTTGTGAACTGATGGGAGAAGCTCTTCGCTATATGGACTTGAAACGATGGAGAGCAATGGACCAGTTGATGACATCTCCTTATCATATCGAAGGGTTTAAATTGTGGGGACCAATGCAGGATTGGTATAAGGATAACAATGGTAACTCTATCTTAGTATATGGCTTGGATAATTCTTCAGCGAATGTTTCCTCTCCGGAGATAAGTAAATATTTACGACCTTATGAAATGTCTTCCAAATCATTGGTCTTAAATGGATATGGCTGGGCAATGGCTCACTATTTGTCACCGATTGCCATTCAGCATTTTATGATTACGTCTGATAATAATGAGGTTGAACAATCTCCTATTTATCAGAATCCAGGATGGCCTATGACGGCAAATACAGGTGCCGAGTATTAATTGAAAAGAGTGTGTTCCGAGTTGACTATGATATCTTTAGGGACACACTTTTCTTAAATAAAAGAATAATGAAAAGAGATAAGATATACTTTTTACTCCTGTTTTTCTTGTGTGGAGTTATCCCTTTATGTGCCCAGGATAAAATCTCATTGGAGGGAGAGTGGTTTTTTAAAGTAGATTCAACGAATGTAGGTGAACAACAGCATTGGGAAACTAGTATGTTCTCTCAAAAAATAAGTCTACCTGGTTCTACTGACGAATGGGGTATAGGAAACGAGTATCCTTTATTCAAATCAATTTTAGGTACGAATAATCTGGAAGGATATCCTGTCGATGCCGACTTTGGCATGTTGACCCGTAAGCATAAATATTTGGGAAAGGCCTGGTATCAGAAAAAGTTTATTATACCGGAAGATTCAAAGGATAAAAAATATACCTTGTTTTTAGAACGGGTCATGTGGAAAAGTAAAGTCTGGATTGATGGGAATCCAGTTGATAGCCCAGTTGATTTCTTAAGTACGCCTCATGTATATACAATCGGAAGCCTGGCTCCGGGAGAACATTTGATAACAATTCAGGTTGACAACGGCCAGATTCATCCAATCGGAACATTAGGACATGCTTATTGTCCGCACATGCAGTCTCAATGGAACGGGATTGTTGGAGAAATCTGTTTGCTGGAAACCCCTCGTATCTCTATTGAACACATTGCTGTTTTTTCTTCTTTTAAGGATAAAACAGTAAAGACCCGGTTAGAATTGTCTAATGATGATCGAAAGAAAAAAGTGACGATTCATCTGACAGTTAAAGAAAAATCAACAGGAAAGACTGTTGCAGCTGAAAAATTGAAGCCGGTTATTGAAGTTGGCTCTTCAATAATAGATCACATTTTTACAATCGATGGTTCTTTATTACCTTGGGATGAATTTACTCCAGAATTGTATCAATTGGAAGTTTCATTGGATTATTCCGGTCAGAAACAAGTAAGTGCGACGGATTTTGGTTTCCGTGACTTGGGAATTATAGACAAACATTTTACCATTAACGGACGTAAATTTATTTACAGAAACAGCCATGAAGGTATGTTTTTTGCTAAGATCGGTTATCCTGCAACAGATGTCGATTATTGGAAAAAAATATGGAAGTTATATAAAGATCATGGTTTTAATGCCGTTCGTTTCCATTCATCATGTCCTCCGGAAGCAGCTTTTATTGCTGCAGATGAAATAGGTTTGTATATGCAGGTCGAATTTTTCTGGATAGACGGCTGGATGGGGTACAAAGATCTGATAGGAGGGAATAATGAGGCATTGAATGATTTTGTACTTCGTGAGTTTCAACAGGCTATTAAGATATATGGAAACCATCCTTCTATGATGCTGGTCTCATTTGGTAATGAGTTGGGGGGAGATTTTGAACAGATGGGAAAATGGATAGCAGAAGTAAAAAAGGATGATCCGAGACATTATTATGCGGCAGGTATCGCTCATAATATAACTAGTGCAGATGATTATGTAGAATATGGAGGAAAAAATCAAGCTCATAATTATGAAGGAACGGATTGGGATTACACGCATAATTATACCATTCCGAAAACTCATAATTATGACGCCACTTATCAAAGAAAAGATTTGCCGGAGTTTACTCATGAAGCTGGACAGTATATTGTCCATCCATTATGGAGTGAAATTGATAAATATGACGGTGTGTTTATTCCCAAAAACCTGGAATATTTCAAAAAACGGGCTGAAGAGAATGGTCTTGTAAATCTGGATGCCGAACTTCAGCGTGCTTCCGGCAATATAAATAAAATGTTATATAAAGCAGAGATAGAAGCAACATTGCGAACTCCAGCCAGTGCCGGCTATAGTTTGTTAAGTATGGTCGATTATCCCGGTCAGGGAGAAGCGTTGGTGGGTTGGGTGAATCCTTTTTATGAAAATAAAAATTTCATGACTGCTGAGGAGTTTCGTTTATTCGGTACACATACGGTTCCTTTATTACGGTTCTCCAAATATGTTTGGGAGGAAGGAGAAAGATTTATAGGAAAGATTGAGGTTTCTAATTACGGAAAAGAGACATTAAAAGGAGCGCAAGTACATTATGTTTTGAAAGATGGTGATAAAATACTGGAAAACGGAACTCTACCAAGTAAAGATATGAAACAGGGCTGCATTACTTTTATAGGTGAATTTTCTCATTTGTTGAAAGCTGGAGAATATGGAAGCCAATTAACAATTTCTTTGGACATTGTCGGAACAGAATATAAAAATAGTTGGAATATCTGGGTTTTCCCTTCTGCTTCTAAAGAAGAAGTCTCTGAAGATATTTTATTTACAACGTCTTTATCTGAAGCATTGAAAAGATTGAAGCAAGGGGGTAAGGTTTTATTGCAGGCAGATCAGCTGGGAAGTGTGAAGAATAGAATATATGCTGCGTTTAATCCGGTATTTTGGTCAGCAACTTGGTTTGTCGGTCAGAATACGGATGTCAGTGGTGCTTTTATCCGGGCTGATCATGCTGCATTAAGCAAATTCCCTACATCCGATGTGATGGATTGGCAATGGAAAGATGTTTGTGAAGGCGCTAGAGGTTTTGTGTTGAATGAGTTACCTAAAAGTTATTATCCAATCGTTCAGCCAGTAAACGATTTTCATCATGGAAACAAGTTGGGGACGATTTTTGAATTGAAAACAAAAGAAGGAGGAAAGTTGCTGGTTTGTGGTTATAATATAACAGATAATTTGGATCATCGCCTGGCGGCCAGACAGCTGCGGGCTAGTTTAATGCAATATGTGTCTTCTTCTGCCTTTGCCCCTGAACAGCTTGTGGAAAGAGAATGGTTGGAACAGAAGTTAACCGATATACAATCTGTTTTCAAAGAAGAAAGTAATACGCAAAATGCGTTGTTGTATGTTAAAGCCGGAGCTTCTTATACTGATTTGGGTTCAACAGAATGGAAGCCGGAACTGGATATGGCAATGAAAGAAGAAGGTTTTGATTACCGTGTTGTTTGTGACGGAATTTGGCAGGATAATAACGGCTCTTTCTGGTATGGTAAAAAGATATCGATTGAGATTGATGTCAAATATCCGCAATTGATGAATCTAAAGTTATATTTCTATGACTCGAAAAAACAATCTCGGCGCGGTACAATCAAATGTGAGGATATGCCGGAAGTGGTTTTAAAAGAACATGCAAAAGACTTTTTTGTAACTATTCCGGTAACGAGAGAAAATTGTCTGGATGGGAAGATTGTTGTAGATATTGAATGTACCTCTGGTCCTAACTTGATGATTGATAAAGTGATTCTTATTCCGTGATAATTTGTCTATTGCCTTGTGAAGTGCATCCCTAAAGTTTTATGTCTAACTTTTGGGGTGCACTTCAGTTCTCTTCGGCATGTTCCATTTGCGATGCATGCCCTGTCTAGTAGAGATTAATAACGGGTTACAAAGGTTTTTCGTATGTTTTTATCTTTATCTTTGTCGTAGTAATCAATAAACTTATATGGAACGCTTTGCCGCAATAGATTTTGAGACTGCCAATGGGAAACGTAGTAGCGTATGTAGTGTCGGGGTTGTTATTGTTGAAGACAATCAAGTTATCGATCAGGTATACAGCCTGATCCGCCCTTATCCGAATTACTATACACAGTGGACTACTGCCGTACATGGACTTACGCCAGCCGATACGAATGATGCCCCCGACTTTGAAGAAGTATGGGCAAAGATCGCACCTAAAATAGTCGATTTACCCCTGGTAGCCCATAACAGTCCTTTCGATGAAGGATGCCTGAAAGCCGTACACCAAACATACGAACTGGCTTATCCGAAATATCAGTTCTACTGCACCTGCCGTTTGTCGCGTAAGATGTATCCGTTCCTGGTGAATCATCAGTTGCACACGGTGGCAGCTTATTGTGGGTATGACCTTAGAAACCACCACCATGCAATGGCGGACGCGTATGCCTGTGCCCATATTGCAGTTACTATGATGCGCGAGAAAGGAGTAGAAACCTTACAGGAATTATTATAACCGGTAGCCTTATTCGGTGACCTCTTCTACGGTTACAGTCTGCTGCTTCCCGGCAATCTTATCGACCACAACTGCAATTGCACCGTCGCCTGTTACGTTGCAGGCCGTACCGAAGCTATCCATTGCGATATAGAGGGCAATCATTAAAGCCTGTAAAGTCTCGTTGAATCCCAGCATGCTCTGCAATAATCCGAGCGCAGCCATAATAGCTCCCCCCGGGACTCCCGGAGCGGCAACCATCGTAATGCCCAACATCATAATGAATCCGGCTAAACCGGCAAACGTTACCGGCTCTCCGGCCATATACATGATAGCCATTGCACAGGCCGTAATCTTCATCGTACTACCGGAAAGGTGAATGGTTGCGCATAATGGAATAACAAAAATAGCGATTGTCTCCCTGACGCCGTTCTTGACAGTCTGAGCCAGTGTCACCGGAATAGTGGCAGCCGACGATTGTGTTCCTAATGCAGTAGCATAAGCCGGCAGCATGTTTCTTAATAACCGGAATGGATTTTTACCGCCGATACTTCCGGCAATCGTGAACTGGATAATCAAAAGTAGCACATGCAGTACGAATATCACGATGATCACTTTCAGGAACATGGCTATAATACTCATCACCTGTCCGCTGACCGTCATATTCAGAAAGATACCGAAGATATGCAAAGGGAGTAGCGGAATAATAATGGCCCCGATAAGTTTGGTTATAATCTTCTGAAAATCGTTGAATGCTTCCCGTAATGCGTTCCCGTCGATATAAGATAGTCCTAGCCCGATTGTAAACGATAATAACAGGGCGGTCATGACATCCATCAATGGCGGCATACCCACGGTGAAATAAGGGAGCAGCATGAAATCTTCCGGATTATCCATGGCTGTGAGTTCCGCATTGGCCGGTAATATATGCGGGAAGATCGCCGAAGTACTGAAAAACGTGAAGAATCCTGAAAAGATCGTCGATCCATAAGCGATCAGAGCCGTGATAGCCAATAGTTTGCCGGCTCCTTTTCCCAGGTCTCCGATGGCAGGTGTCACCAGTCCCAGAATGATAAGCGGGATGGAGAACGAAAGGAAGTTTCCGAACAACGAGTTGAAGGTTACAAAGATACGTGCGATACCGTTCGGCAGAAACTGGCCGAACAACACACCGGCAGCGATGGCAATGACTACTTTAGTCAGTAGCGATACTTTCAGTTTTTTCATTTATCCGTTTGATTTTATACCCGATGGCGGCAACCGTGATGCTCATCAACGGGCTGATTAGATTAAAGAAACAATAAGGTAAATATGTAAGAGTGGCTACACCCAGGATGGTTGCCTGCGTCATACCGCATGTATTCCAGGGTATAAGTACCGAAGTGACGGTCACTGAATCTTCTGTCGTCCGGCTTAATAAACGGCTCTCATATCCTTTTTTCTGGTAGATATCCTTGAACATGTTACCGGTCAGGATGATGGAGATATATTGGTCGGCCGTGCAGATATTTAGAAACAGTCCGGATGCAACGGTTGAAGCAACCAGTCCGACTGTCCGTTTCATAAAGCGGATAAATACGGAAGTGATGCTTCCCAGCATTCCGCTGGCAGTCATAGCCCCGCCGAAACACATGGCACAGATGATCAGCCAGATCGTGTTCATCATGCCGCTCATACCACGGGTAGAAACCAATTCGTTCAAATCCGGATTACCTGTCTGAACCTGTGTGCTGCCATAGAATGTCATGATCAGTCCTTTGAACTGTGATTGCATGCTCTCTACCGACAGACCGGATATTTCCTGTAACAGATGAGGCTGGAAGATCAGGGCGAATACCCCGGCTAAAGCAGTGGAAATAAACAGGGTGATGATAGACGGCACACGTTTGGCTATCAGTATTCCCGTAATGATCGGGACAATCAACAGCCATAAAGAAATATCGAATGTTTCTTTTAAAGATGCGGAATACATGGCAATCTGGTCGGAAGCGGTTGCCTGATGTGTCAGTCCGGCTACGGTAAAGATTACCAGTGTGATCAATATGGACGGGACTGTGGTGATCATCATATACTTGATATGCTTGAACAGCGGAGTGTCCGTGACAGAAGAGGCAAGAATGGTTGTATCGGAAAGGGGAGATATTTTATCTCCGAAATAAGCTCCGGATACAATGGCTCCGGCGATCCAGCCGTCATCAAACCCTTGTGCCTGTCCGATACCTAAGAGAGCGATACCGATCGTTGCTATCGTGGTCCAGGAACTTCCGGTCATGACGGAAACGATTGCACAGATAACACAGGTGGATGTCAGGAAGAAACTGGGATGAATGATCTGCATCCCGTAATAGATCAGTGTCGGAACGACTCCGCTTATCATCCAGCTGCCGGAAAGGGCCCCGATGATCAACAAAATGATCAAAGCCGTAGCCACACCGGAAATATTATTGATCATCGCCAGCTCGATCGCTTTCCAGCGAACTTTGCTGTATCCCATGGCGATCAGGCAACAAACGGCTGTCGCCGTAAGCAATACCACCTGGCTTCCCCCGCTCAGAGCGTCGCTGCCGAACGTCCGGATGGTGACAAACAAAAGGGTTACCAATACAAGTATAGGAACCAGTGATAGTAATGGTGAAGGTATTTTTATGGGATTATGATCCATTTCTGATTATATATATGCTTATGAGTTATTTGGCTGCAAAAGTACGGAAAACATGATTAAGAACTTAATGCTTAATTGATATTTCTTATTTTTTTGCATACTTGTTCTACCCTATATCCTCAAAAATCTCTGAAATCTCGTTTAAAACGAACCTTAAACTCGTTTAAAAGGAAAATAATCTCGTTTTAAACGAAGTTACAGTCCGTTTAAAACGAGATTTTGCCCGTTTAAAACGAAATTTTAAAAAAATAGTCCCTCATCGTATACCCTTCCTCTTCTTTTTCGCGCCTTTATTAAATGAGTGGCGATACTCGGATACTTTAATTGGGATAAATGGATCAAATAGATAAGTATATACAATCGTTTCTGAATGGCTCTCTGGATGCTGAAGGTCATGCTGTTTTGCGACAGTGGATCAAAGAAAAGCCGGAGAACAGAGACTATTTCCAAACCACAGTCGCTGTATGGAAAGCGACTGGTGTGATGTCGAATGCGGAAGGATTCGATGTGGCTGGTGCTATCAGCCGATTTAATAAAAAAACAAAATCGGTAAATCGAATCGATTTCTATCGTCGTGCATTGAGGCTTTCGGCAGCAGCAATCATTCTTTTAGTATGCGGAATTTCTTCCTTATTCTTTTTATGGCAGTCGGAAAGAACGGCTTCTGAGGTGGTGGAAGAATATAAGGAATATGTGGTTGAGGTTCCGGACGGAGCAAAATCAAAAATTACATTTCCGGATGGTTCTGTTGTCTGGCTGAATGCCGGGAGTAAGGTGAAGTATGATTCGAACTTTGCTAAGGCATCGAGAAATGTGGAGCTGACAGGGGAGGGTTATTTTGAAGTAAGCAAGAATAAGGAATTACCATTTGTGGTGAATACTGAGAAATTATCGGTGAAAGTTCTCGGTACTAAATTCAATCTAAAATCCTATGAAGAAGACTCAGAGGTGAAAGTAACCCTCAAAGAGGGCGCGGTGAAGGTCGGAGATTTTCTGACCGATGCCGCCCCGGTCGAGTTGAAACCCAATCAGCGATTTACTTTCAGGAAAGCTGACTTGAGCATGCTGGTGGATTCGGTGGATGCCAGCCATATAGATAATTGGCGCAACGGGGCAATGACTTTTGACAAGGTCCCGCTGGAAGAAATAGCCAAAGAATTGAGACGCCTCTATAACATACCGATCCGGATAGAAAGCGATAGGCTAAAGCAAATAGTCTACTATTCGGATTTCCAGGAAAATGTATCGGTAGAGAAGGTCCTGGAGATATTATCATCCGGTAATAAATTCCGGTATGAGGTGAAACCTGATATAATTCGAATTTTCAATTAACATAAGTCTAACTATAAAGTAAATGTGAATGAGGAAAAAGTAATTGTAACCGTTGGGCGGAAAGAACTCATAAGCCCCAAAAGAATGAAGTAATTAAAAGTTAAATCTTAAACAAGTGAAGTATGAAAAAAACATTTAGAAAATCTGTTCAGGACTTACTGTCTGCAAGGGCAGGACGTTTGGCAAACCTGGCAGGTGTATTTCTGGTTGCCGGAACGCTTTCGCTTAGTGCGAGTACGTATGCAACTGAACATATGCTTTCCTTAAATCTTAAAAATGCCACGATTCGCGAGGTAATTGAAACTATCAAGAGTCAAAGTGAATTTTCATTCAGTCTGGATGTTAAAGACCTGAATCTGGATGAAAAAGTGTCTGTCTCCCTGGACAACAAAACTATCAATGAAGTATTGGCGGTATTGTTTAACGGACGGAATGTACGTTATGAAATTAACGATCGTCATGTGGTAATCACTCGTACTGGACAGGCTGGATCAACGTCTGTTATGCAACAGACAAAACAGATCACAGGTCGTGTGTTGGATGCAAATAATGAACCGGTTATTGGTGCAAATGTTGTAGTGGAAGGTACTACAATCGGTACGGTAACAGATGTAGATGGAAACTTTACGTTGGATGTACCTGCTGGTGCCACATTGAAAATCTCTTATATAGGTTATATTGAACAGAGTATTCCTGTTGGTAATAAATCTGTTGTCTCTATTATTCTGAAAGAAGATTCACAAGCTTTGGATGAAGTGGTTGTGGTTGGTTTCGGTACGCAGAAGAAACTAAACTTGACAGGTGCAGTAACGGCTGTAACCGGCGAGGAAATGGCTAAACGTCCGGTAACGAATACGGCGACAATGTTACAGGGGCAGGTTCCAGGGTTACGTGTAAATCAAGGTTTGGGAACTCCGGGCGATGAGTCTACCTCTTTCCGTGTACGTGGTCAGGGCACTTTCTCAAGTGCCGGTTCCGATCCGTTGGTTTTAATCAATGGTGTTCCCGGTAATATTTCCAATCTGGACCCGAGTGTTATTGAAAGTGTTTCCGTATTGAAGGATGCTGCGTCTGCTGCGATCTACGGTGCTCGTGCGGCTAATGGAGTGATTCTTGTTACAACCAAACAAGGTGCGGACCTGGGGGATGGTAAAGCTCATATTTCATATCATGGAAACGTGGGTTTATATAATCCGACTCGCATGTATGATTTGGTGACTAACTCTGTCGAATATATGGAATTATATAATTTGGCACAGAAAAATTCAGGTACAGGAAAAGCTTATACACAAGAACAGATCGATGCATATCGAAATGGCGGAGGTAGCGATCAGTATCCGAATTTCGATTGGCTGGATTATATGTTCAGGACGGCTGTCGTTCAGAATCATAACTTCTCTGTTGCAGGAAATTCAGGGAAAACAACTTATAACGTAGCTTTGAATTTTGTGAATCAACCGGGTACATTAAAGGGATTTGAATATCAGAAATATAATGCGACGGTAGATTTGACTTCTCAGATCACGGATTTTATTAAGATCGGTACTTATACTAGTATGATGTATGGAGATCGTACTCAGCCACGTCAGGGACAGGATGATGTTTTGTTGTCAACAATGTCACAAGCCCCGACTTATATGCCGTGGTTGCCGGATGATGGTTCCGGAGTACGTCGTTGGACAGGCTCTGCTTATCCGCATGAAGATCATAATAAAAATATGCCTGCTATTATAGCGTCGAATACATCAAAGAAATTCCAAAATTTTGATATCAATGCTCAATTGTGGGTTGAGGTGAACCTCGCAAAAGGTTTGACTTGGCATACAAAAGGCGCTGTTCGTTTGGAGTCTAATAAGTCAAAAGAATGGGGTGGTTCAGATGAACCTGTCTATGATTATCATACAGGAGCGAAGACTGGGAATCTGGATAAAGGAAGCAATGGTCTGACAGTAGAAGACCAGCGTCGTTTTTATCAGAATTTGTACACTTATTTGAAATATGATTATTCGACTCCGAATAAGAATCATAATTTCAATATTATGGTAGGTTATAACCAGGAGTCTGAAAAATATGAGACATTGAAAGCATACAGAAAAGAGTTTGCTTTTGATCTGCCGGTTATCGATGCAGGGTCTAATGCCAATTGGTCTAATGGGGGAAAACAGGAAGAATGGGCTATTCAGTCTGTGTTCGGTCGTTTGAACTATAACTTTAAAGAACGCTATTTGTTTGAAGCCAATATGCGTTATGATGGAACATCGCGTATCTCATCTGAAAATCGTTGGGGTATTTTCCCTTCATTCTCTGTTGGTTGGCGTATTACGGAAGAGGATTTTATTAAAAATCTGAATCTAACCTGGTTGAATAATGCGAAATTGAGAGCTTCCTGGGGACAGTTGGGTAACCAGAACATCGGTTTGTATCCCTATCAGGCCATGATTGAAGGTGTTTCCAATTATCCGTTTGACAAGAAAACAGAGACTGTTGGTTATCAGCAAAAAGCATATGCAAACCGTGACATCAAATGGGAAACAACGACTATAACCGATATAGGGGTTGATTTGCAGGTTTTCAATGGTTTGAGTATGACTTTTGACTGGTATAAGAAAACTACTTCTGATATTTTACGTTCGTCACAGGTGTCTTATCTGTTGGGACTTTCTGCTCCGACAGTAAATAATGGAGAGGTTGAAAATAAGGGTTTTGAAATCGCATTTAACTATAATAATATGATTTCAGAAGGTGTTTTCAGAGGTTTACAATATAATGCAGGTGTCTATTTTGACCGTTCAAGAAATAAATTGACTCAGTTCGGTGCCGAAGAAATCGATGGTTACAAATTGAGAAGAGAAGGGCTCCCTTATAATGAATATTATATGTTGGAATGTATCGGTATTTTTGCGACGGAAGATGAAGTGAAAAATTCACCGAAGCAGTTCAATGATAACACATTACCGGGTGATTTGAAGTATAAAGACCAGAATGGTGACGGTGTAATTGATAATGATGACCGTGTTCCGATGTCCGGACGTTTCCCTGGTTTTGAATATTCTGTGAATCTTGGTGCAAGCTGGAAAGGCTTTGATTTGTCTTTGTTAGGACAAGGTGTTTCCGGAAAGAAATGGTATACGAATGAATGGGGTATGCAGCCATTTCGTCAGGGATCTGCTCCGACTCGTGAGTATATAGAAGGTATGTGGACAGAGGAAAATCCTTATAATGCAGAACATCCAAGATTGTACAATGATAATTTAGGGGGTAATAAGAACACCCGTTCGAATAGCTATTTCTTGCAGAATGCTTCTTATTTCCGTTTGAAGAATTTGACATTCGGATATACTTTGCCGAAGTCTGTTACAGATAAGGTCAAAATGTCGAGAGTCAGAGTTTATTTTTCCGGAGATAACTTGTTGACATTTACAAAATATTATGGCTTGGATCCTGAACGTAATGACGATGGTCGTGCGGCACAGTATCCGCAGAATAGAATTTGTTCATTTGGCTTAAATGTTGAATTTTAAAAGTAGACTACAATGAAAAAAGTAATAAATATAATATTGGCTTCGGCACTATTGGTGGGTTCTACGACATCTTGTAGTGATTTTTTACAGAAAGATCCTCCTTCTTCACCTTCACAATCTATTTTCTGGCAAAAGAAAAGTGACTTTGATTCTGCATTGGCTGGCAGTTTTTCAATGATGTATGAATGGCCTGGAGTTATGTCGCAAATTGTGGCTTGTTTTGATAATCTGACTGATAATTCTATTTGTCAGCACAATGAGGGTACTTATGGCAGTTCACAAACAATTGCTTTGGGCGATTTGGATCCGAACACAGGTGGGTATGTATCCTATATGTATGACCATTGTTATAGAGGCATAGCTCGTATTCATTTGGTTATGGAAAATCTGGAAACTTACCAAGGGGCAGATATGTCGGATGCTGACAAAAGTTTTATTATGGCACAATGTAAAGCATTGAGAGCTTATTATTATTCTTGGTTGTATCAGTGTTATAGGGAAGTTCCTTTAGTAACGTCTTCTCTAACAACAGAAAATATGTATCAGCCAAAAGCTGCCCGTACTGAGATCTATGCTCAGATTATGAAGGATTTTGATGAAGCAATTGCTGCTTTGCCGGATAAACCTTATTCAGATTCACAAATGAGTGGATATTTCACACCGGGGGCGATGAAAGCTTTCAAGGCTCGCTTAATGTTGGCAGAAGCTTATGATGATAATGGTAATGCAGATGCCTCTAAAATGGGTGAGATAGTAGCGTTGCTGGAAGGTATTCAAGGATATGATTTAGCTGACAGGATGAGAGATAATTTTATTTCTGCACAGCAATTGGCTTCTCCTGAAATTATGTTTTCTGTTCGTTATTTAGCTCCTAATACTACGCATAGTATGGATTTATATTATGGGGCATGGACAACATGTGGAGTTACTCGCGATTTAGTGAATGCTTTTGAGTGTACAGATGGTTTGAAGTGGGGTGAGTCTACATTAACTGCAACGGTTAATGAATCTTTATTAGCAACGGGTGCATTGTCTGATGCCAATAATGCAGAAAGAGAAAAATTATTTTCAGATGCAAATGGAGTTCATATTCGTGATCGTCGTTTGTATGAAACTGTTTGTCATAGTGGTTTGGCTGATTTCTCAATAGATGGACAAGAGGGAGATCCTGTTACCATAACCAATCAGATGCAAACAGGTTTCGGTATGATGAAATTACTTCAACCAACCACGGAAATGCCTAGTTATTCAACTGTTTCTGATGCGGATGTTGTTATTCTTCGTTATGCAGAGGTGTTAATGATGATTGCTGAAGCAGAAAATGAAGTGAATGGACCGACTCAAAAAGTGTATAATGCTGTTAATCGGATTCGTGTACGCTCTGGGCAACCAGAATTGCCTACAGGGTTAACTAAAGAACAGATGCGCGAACGTATCCGTAATGAGTGGCGTGTAGAATTTGTATTTGAAGGTCATCGTTATTTCCAATTAAAGCGTTGGAAATTAATGGAAAAACTGGTGAATGGTGCTGCAGATCCAGCTCTGCCGACTTATATAAAGGTATTTAAACCTGCATTTTATTATTTCCCGTTACCACAAACTGAAATTGATAAAGCTGGTGGTGTATTGGTTCAGGATCCGAATTATAAGTAACTTGCTAATTAATATTTGTTGACAATATCGGAAGTATAAACTTTATTTGTACGACAAAGTTGATATTGCCTTTGAATATTAAGATCTATGTAAGAGTATTGTAGTGACTAAAAAAAACGGTCGTTTTTTTTAGTCACTATTTTTCAAGAAAATCTTTTGATTTTTATACTATCAGTCGAATGGTATCTCACAGATTTTTAGTACTTTTAGAGGTCTGAATCGATTTTGTCTGGTCAACATAAAAAATGACTAGAAAAAACGACCGTTTTTTTTAGTCACCCGTGTTTTTAAGAAAACTTCATGGTTCGTTTAATGTGTTGATATATAACTCGATGAAGGGTGTTTGTGGCAATATCTTTAATATGTTATAATGGATGCTCGTTATGAATTAGTGAAGTTGCAACAAGGAAATCATAAAACTTTTGAGTTTTTATTCAAAAAGTACTATGTTTTTCTTTGCTATGAGGCACGTTCTTACATCACGGAAAAACATATAATTGAGGAGATTGTCGGAGATGTATTTCGCTGGTTATGGGAAAACAGAGAGACATTGGTCATTACCACTTCTGTCAGAGCTTATTTAGTCCGGGCTGTCCATAATGCGTGCTTGTCATATCTTAGACGAAATCAACCTGAATATATTGAATTGGATGAAACTATTGTAGAGAGGAATACATTATTCTCGCTGGATGAGTCTCCCCTCGATTATGTTCTCTCTAAAGAGCTGATAGAACGGATTGGTAAAGCGGTGAAAGAATTGCCTCCTCAGTATAAAAGGGTTTTTGAACTGAGCCGATATAAAAATCTGACCTATGCCGAGATTTCAGAAGAAATGGGTGTCTCTATTAATGCTGTGAAATTGTATCAGAAGAAAGCGCTGGCACAACTTCGCCAGGTTCTGAAAGAGTATTTGCCGACTTCTCAGAACTAGTCCGATCTGAGAAATTTATTGATATATGCCTAAAAATATATCTATTTATTAGTTTGTAAACTTTTTTATGAACGAAAAGTTACCAAATCTCAAAATATTAACAGATCTTTGTTGCGATAAGAAATGATCGGCTTATCAGTTGTCAACTTGTTAACGCAACAGCAATAATAAATACTTATGAAAAAGATTCTTATACTTATTGTTTTGTTGGGAGTGCTGTATCCTGACCGACTGCTTGCACAGAATAGTATCAAGCTGTATCCTTATCAAATGACTCCGTCTCATCATCCCGATTATCAACGTCATCATGTGAAATCGCCGGATGCCTCTTTCTTTAATGACAAAATTCAGTTTATAGCCCTTCGTGATCTTTCCGGGGATTACAAGCAAAAGCTCGATCAATGGGTGGTGAAAGATAAACTAGGGGATATCCTGTGGGTTTCCTATCCGTTGGTTTTTCAGGATAATCTGAAAGAGATCGTTGCCGAGATCAAGAAAAGGAACCTCTATCTGTTTGACCTGTGGGGATATATTCCCGGTTCCGGTCCTGGCGGATACTGGACCCAGTTCGTTATTCCGGATGGCGTACTGAACCTTTTTGAAACAGAGCTGGGTGACCGTTGGCTGGGTATGGACAATGGTGAACAGGATGGCCGTTATGTCGGTAGTTTTGCTCCTCGTATGTATCCTTTGGGGACAGACCGCAAACAACAATATTTTAATTTCCAGCGTCATTTTCAAGAAATGGGCGATCAGTTGGGAAACAAAATGGCGACGCTTGTTTCTCTGAATTTCGGACATTATTTTCTGAAAGAAGGCGTTTATACCCTGATCGGAGCCGAGACGGCGCAGGGATTGCCTAACTCGCAGATCTATTATTCATTTATCCGTGGAGCCGGGAAACAGTATGGCGTAAACTGGTTCGGTAATGCTTCCGTATGGAACCGATGGGGACATAAGACATACGATTCGAACGCGACCAATATCGATGATGATTACAATAGTGGAGGCCCGTTGAAAGGAACCTCTCTCGGATTGCTCAAGCGTTTGATCTATACCCATTTGATGTATGATTGTGTGGCTGTCGGTTTTGAAGGGGCTATGCGGGTCGACGATAAGAAACTCAGCCCTATCGGAAAGATACAGCAGAGTGCGGTTAAATGGGTGGACAAATACGGTGATCCGGGTACGATGTACACACCGGTAGCATTGATGACCGATTTCTTTTCCGGCTGGTCATTCCCGCGCCATTTATATTCGAGGCAGGCCTATAAAGTGTGGGGCAATCTGCCTTACGAGCTGCCGGATTATCAGACGGATGCCATGCTCGATATTCTGTATCCGGGTTATCAGGATGCTTCCTATTATAAAGATGAAAGAGGCTTTATCACTCCGAATCCTTACGGAGATATTGCCGACTGTCTGATGAGTGATGCCCCGCTGTGGGTATTGAAACAATATCCGGTATTGGTCATTGCCGATGAACTGCGTCCGGGGCAGGAGATTAATGATAAATTGAATGCCTATGTACATGCAGGCGGTCATTTGGTCATTACGGCCGGTTCATTGAAGAACATGCCGGATGGAATAGCCGGTATCCGTACCGGAGAAAGGACAAAGGTATGTACTGCACCGATCACATATAAAGGTGAGTCATTCAAGGAGCGTGCTCCTTACACATTAGCCGAATTAATCTATCCGGCTTCCGCCACTGTATTGCAAAAAAGTAATGAACTTCCGGCTGCCATCGAACTGAATGCCGGCAAAGGAAAAGTAACAGTGCTCGCTTCTCCGTATGGTGTTACGGAGCAACCACAATGTGAATTGCCTGTAAAGGTGATGGAAGAAAAGCCGTTGGATAAACCTTATCCTATACTGAACCATACGAAAGCACTGATGGAAGATATTTTTGCCTCTGTGCAACTGTTTGAGACCAATCCGGAGTTAAGTCTTGTGACTTGTTCCAGAGGAAATGGCGAATATACAGTTTTGATTTCCAATGAATCCTGGGAACCGAAAGTGTTTTCGATTGGTACAAAGACAGGCAAAATTGTCTCTATCAAAGAATTACCAACTGATTGCTCGGAGATGCAGGCTGTAGGCTATACACCTAAGGTGATGCTGAACACATCGTTTGGTAAAAACACAGCCCATACGATAGCCGGTGGAAATGTCCGTATTTTCCGTGTCCGCCTGGATGATAAGGCAGATGTGACGGTTATGCCGGAAAGTACTCCGGTTCCGAATACGACCGGACGGGCGCTTGTGCTGCGTAATATTTTGGATGTGAAGGAAGAAATCCTTTCACGCCCGACATTCTTCGAACATTATGACCGTGTCGTGATCGACTGGCGTTATCTGCATAATCGGGAAAAAAAGGCTTTGAAACAGGAAGCCGGCTGGCTGGGACGGCAGAAACTGAAAATGACGGTCGATCTGACTTCGGGGCTAAACTTGTATCCGGATTTGAGAATTGTAAATAATGATCCTCCTTTCTATCAGAAGAGTATGGAGGTGATGAAAGGTGTCATCGATAAGATGGAGATACTGGGAGCCGACGAATTATTGATTTCTACCCAGCGGACCATCGAAAATAATTATACGATGGAACAGTTCTATGCTTCGCTGAAAGAATCCTTCCAGGTATTATCTGATTATGCGGCAAAGAAAAATATCCGTTTATTGTTGAGACAGTCCGTCGCACGTACGCCTGATACGATAGAAGGACTTCAGAAGCTGGTAGGGGAGGTAAACCGTCCGAACTTTACCCTGACACCGGCTCTGTCGTTGCTGTTGAATAATGAAGCCGGTCTGGATGCAGATTTGAATCGCCTGAAACAAATGGAGATCAAAGATATTCTTATTTCCGCACCGGAAAAGGATATTCATGATCAATTGTGGAATACCAATGCTCCGATATATAAATCCGATAAAGCAACACTTATCCGTAAAATACTGGCTGCATTCCCGCAGGCGAATTATATTATGGATGGTCTGTATGCTTCGCAGGATGAAGAGTATTTGGATGGAAAAGCGATGGACGAATTTGTTACTAAAAATAATCATCTATGTGGAAAAAATTATTGATTACAGGATGTGTGACCTTCAGCTTGCTGAGTGGAGGGATGCTATCCGCACAACCCAGTTGTGAGACTAAGGAGGAGGTTACCTCCGAACAACTTGACAGGACCCAAAAGGGACTGGTTGCCATGATGAAGGAGTTAAAGAATGACTCTTATTTTCAGACAGAGCTGGATAAGGCTGCTGTCCTGGCAAGTCCATCCGGGCGAATGGCGGCTTATAAGGATTTGGCAGCCCGCTTACTGTCTGTTTTGGAGATACAGGCTGAGCTGGAATGGATGAAGCCGGAAGCCATTCAGGAGGCTTTAGGTATCATGAAAAAAAGTTCCGGATTTGATGCAGCATTGGCGGATAAACGCTTCGGTGAATTGAAATCATTGCTGGCTGGTGGTTTTGACGGTATTTATACCGGAGATACTCAGGCTATCGACAAGGCAAATAAAGCATTGACTTTAAAACGAAAGTTGATGCTGATGAGCCCGGATGTGAATGTCGACAAAATGTTGACGGTTAAGTTCGATTTGGGAGAAAGAGCTAATTTCGTTGGAGCAGGTAGTTTGGGTATCCAGCCGAATAACTGGTCGAATCTGAGTTCTGCCAGCCGTAAGAACTTTAAGGCCCAACTGGTTGAAGTGTCCGGTCTGCAAAGTGGCGAATTGAACGAGAAAGTACTTTATAAACCGGCAGTCGAAGGTTCTTCCGTTACTGACCTGGTATTGAACTGGGACGGAAAACGTTTGATGTTTACCGCTTTGGATACGACAAGGAGATGGCAGGTACATGAATTGGATATCAACAACGGAGAAGCTAAACAGATTACTAATATCCTGGAACCGGATCTGGAATTTTTTGATGCCACTTATCTGCCTGACGGACGTATGCTGGCGATTTCCAATATTGGTTATCAGGGAGTACCTTGTGTAAACGGTAGTGATGCGGTAGGTAATATGGTGTTGTATAATCCGGATAATGGAGATATGCGCCGTTTGACTTTTGACCAAGATGCGAACTGGCATCCGGTAGTGATGGCAAACGGAAAAGTAATGTACGTCCGTTGGGAATATACCGACCTGACACACTATTTCTCCCGTATCGTTATGCATATGAATCCGGACGGGACGGAGCAGAAGTCACTGTATGGCAGCGGTTCCATGTTCCCGAACAGTATTTTCGACGTGCAACCGTTGCCGAAGCGTACCAACCGTTTCGTCGGAGTTATCTCCGGCCATCATGGAGTAGCACGTTCCGGTCGTCTGATGATCTTTGATCCGGCAAAGAGCCGTAAGGAAGAAAAGGGAATGATCCAGGAATTGCCTTTCCGTGGTCGTCCGATTATTCCGGAAGTAAAAGATGAACTGGTGAACGGCGTATGGCCGCAGTTTATTAAACCGTATCCGCTGACGGACGAGACATTTCTCGTAACAGCCAAATTGTCTCCGTATAGCCGCTGGGGTGTTTACCTGGTGGATATTTACGATAACTTGACATTGGTTGCCAATGCGGATGATGCCGGTATGATCTATTCCGTTCCGGTAAAGAGTACACCGGTTCCTCCGGCTATTCCGGATCGTATCAAACCGAATGAAAAGGAAGCGACTGTATTTATTCAGGACATTTATGAAGGAGAAGGATTGAGAGGCGTGCCTCGCGGGGAGATCAAGTCGTTCCGTGTCTATGCTTATGAGTATGCTTATCGCCGGACATTGTCCGATCATTATAACCATGGTATTCAGGCAGGATGGGATATCAAACGCCTGCTGGGGACTGTCCCGGTGGAAGAAGACGGCTCTGCTATTTTTAAGATTCCGGCCAATACGCCTGTTTCCTTGCAGCCGTTGGATAAAGACGGACGTGCCGTACAATGGATGCGTAGCTGGCTGACCGGTATGCCGGGCGAAGTCGTTTCGTGTGTCGGTTGCCACGAAGACCAGAATACGATCCCCGTTCCGAAGCGGGTGCAGGCTTCTACCCGTAAACCTCATGAACTGACGATTGCCGACGGCGGAGTCCGTTCATATGCGTTCAAATATGAGATTCAGCCGATACTGGATCGTGCCTGCGTAGCTTGTCACGACGGTAGCAAAGCCGGACGCCCGAACTTTAAGGATACGACATCTGTAGGTATTACCGACTGGAGCGGTACACGTTATTTTCAGAAGAGTTATCTGGCTTTCCATCCTTACGTGAACCGACAGGGACCGGAAGCGGATATGTATGTTATGAGCCCGTATGAATATCATGCTTCTACCAGTGAGATTGTCCGTATGTTGGAACGGGGTCATTATAATGTGAAACTGACTGACAGTGAATGGGATCATCTGACTACGTGGATCGATATGAATGCATCCGGACGCGGTGAGTTCGATGCGGATCCGCTGAATGGCTACGACCAGTATGAACGTCGTATTGAACTGACTAATAAATATGCGAACAATGCCGGTGTGGACTGGCGCAAAGAGTTGGCTGATTATGCTTCTTATCTGAAGGGCAAAGGGGAAATCCGTCCGGAAATGCCGGAAAAGATGGCTCCGGTAAAGCATAAAGAGGTAAAGATGAAAGGCTGGCCGTTGACGACTGAAGATATTCAGAATCTGTTGTCAAAGGAAACAGGACTTCGGAAAGAGATTGAAGTGGCTGATGGCGTAAAGATCACTTTCGTACGCGTACCTGCCGGTAAGTTTGTGATGGGAACGAATGACGGTTATCCGGATCAGGCTCCTGCATTCAAGGCCGAAGTAAAGAAGGGTTTCTGGATGTCGGAAAAAGAGTTGACCAACGAACAGTATAATGCGTTGGTTCCGGAGCATGACAGTCGTATCTATGCACAGTTTTGGAAAGATCATACAACTCCTGGTTATCCGGCCAATAAGCCCAACCAGCCGGTTATCCGTGTCAGCTACGAAGAAGCTATGAAGTATTGCGATATGCTTTCAGAAAAGACCGGATTGAAGGTGACGCTTCCGACAGAAGTGCAGTGGGAGTGGGCTTGTCGTGGTGGTAGTGACCAGCCGTTCTGGTATGGTGCGATGGATGCAAACTTCGGTCCTTATGAGAACCTGGCGGATGTTCAGTTGGAAAAGATGGCGGTGACGGGTATCGATCCGCAGCCGATGGCAAAGGATAATCCCTGGTTCCCGTATTACAACTATCTGCCGAAAGTTGAGACGGTCAATGATGGAATGATGATTCCGACCGACGAATATAACTATAAGCCGAATCCGTTCGGACTGATCAACATGCATGGTAACCTGCAGGAATGGACTCGTTCGCTGTATGCTCCTTATCCTTACAGCGAAAAATCCCAGGCGACAGCCGATACCCGTCAGGTCGTGGCCCGCGGCGGTTCATGGGTTGACCGTCCGAAAGATGCTACAGCAACTGCACGCCGTGTTTATCTGCCCTGGCAGCGCGTTAATAATGTGGGGCTTCGCCTGATCATTGAGGACTGAAAATAAAAGATATATCTTTTGCAAACAAAATAAGGAACTTTCATCAACGAAAGTTCCTTATTTTGTTTGCAAAGCACCTATGCTTTTTTTATGCAGCTGTTATTTGTTCTGTAATAATATGTTTGTAAGTTCTTTAACGCCTTCGGAAGCTCCTTTCCGGATAAAGTGGATATCGTTGCGATAGGCTTTTACTTCTTTGGGGTCTATCAGGTAAATAGGCTGGCCGCGGCGTACGTAATTCAGTAATCCAGCAGCCGGGTAAACGTTGAGGGAGGTGCCTATCACGACAAAGATATCGCACGATTCGACCATACGGATAGCCGGGTCGATCATTGGGACTGCCTCGCCGAACCAGACAATGAAAGGGCGGAGCTGCACGCCATGAGGGTCTTTATCCCCGATATGGATATCCGGATTTTCCGGAGAAAGATCGTAGGTCGTATTCAAATCGCGTACGGAACAGGCTTTCATCAGTTCGCCGTGCAGATGGATCACGTCGCTACTTCCTGCCTGTTCGTGCAGATTATCGATATTTTGTGTAATGATATGCACCTCGAAGTCTTTTTCCAGTTCTGCCAGTCCGATATGTCCGGCATTCGGCTGGGTGTTCAGCAGTTCCCTGCGTCGCTGGTTGTAAAAGTTGAGGACTAATTCCGGATTGGCAGCAAACCCTTCGGGTGTCGCCACATCTTCCACCCGGTATTTTTCCCAAAGCCCGTCTGAATCGCGGAAAGTGGAAATACCGCTTTCGGCACTCATACCGGCGCCGGTCAAAACGACTAATTTCTTTTTCATAAGGCAATCGTTCTATATCAATATCAGCAAAGATATGTGTTATGGGTTTATCCCAGATTGTTCAGTATATCTGTCTTTCCTTCTTGTACCAGGCGGTAAATCATTTCACCGAACAGAGTATTTACCCAGGCAAACCAGGAACGGGTGAACTTCTTAGGATCGTCTTTGTGGAACGATTCGTGCATGAAGCCGGTATCTCCGTCTGTGTCGCGGAGCATTTTTACGCAATGGCGTATTTCTTCGTTGTCGCTGGTGGTGTTACAGCGCATGATGATGCTCATCGGCCAGATATAGTTGAAGCCGATATGCGGACCACCGATGCCTTCACCGGCTTTTCCCTTGTAGAAATAAGGGTTCATCGGGCTTAAAACCAGTTTACGGGTATTCTGGTAAACCGGATCATTCACGTCGATACAACCCAGGTAAGGCATAGCCAGCAGGCTGGGGACATTGGCATCATCCATAAATACATGGTTATAGAAACCGTCTGCTTCGAAAGCATATACTTTGCCGAATTCCGGATGCTCGACAATTCCGTATTTCTCGATGGCAGCAGCTACTTCGTCGGCCAATGAGTCGCACTGACGGGCAAAGTCGTTATCCTTTTTGATGTCGCGCATCATCTCTGCCAGCTGGCGGAGTGAAGTGACAGCAAACATATTCGACGGGATCAGGAAGCCGAACAAGGTGGCATCGTCAGACGGACGGAAAGATGACACGATCAGTCCGACAGGATTTACCGGACTTCCGTAACCGTCGTTCAGAAGCGTATCCCCCTGGCGGTCTGTCTTACGTGAGAAACGGTACGGACCGAGACTGTCTTTGCGTTGTTGTTCGATGAATGTTTTGTAGACAGTCTTCATAGCCTTGTCCCATTCAGCATCGAAAGGAGAGATGTCGCCGGTCTTCTTCCAGAAATGGTAAGCCAGACGGATCGGGTAACAGAGCGAGTCGATTTCCCATTTGCGTTCGTGAAGCTCTTTTTTCATGGCTGTCCGGTCCTTTTCCCAAGGGCTGCCGTCGGGACCTTCGTTGAAGCCGTTGGCATACGGGTCGATGTTAATGCACCAGGTCTGACGGTTGATAACACCTGCCAGCATGGTTTTTACCGCCGGATCTTCGTTGGCGAATTGAATATGCGGGAAAACTTGTGCCGACGAGTCGCGCAGCCACATGGCGTGGATGTCACCTGTAAGGACGAACGTGTCGGGCTTGCCGTTTATCATCTTATGCTCGCAAGTCGTATCGAGTGTATTGGGAAAGCAGTTTTCGAACATCCAAGCCAGTTTCGGATCTTTCAGCTGTGCTTTGGTAGTCTGGATAGCCTTTTCGACAGCAGTGGATGTAAACTGCCGCTTTTCCGGTGCCGGACGTTGACACGTGTACTGTAATGTGTTAGATGCAAGAGATGCTCCGGAGGTAGCCGACTCTGTTAAATGGGCGAACGATTTCTGCCCGACCAATAGACCTGCCAGCGACAGACCTCCGGATTTTAAAAAGTTTCTACGTGTAGTCATGGGTTTATATGTTTTATTGATTGTTATTTGTATCCGTCAAATGACATTGAATCATTGAATTGGCGGGTAAAAATAAGCATCTTTTCCATTAAAACCAGTACATTCCCGTAAAAATATTATAACCACCTTTCTCTGCACCTCCTTTTTCATTGCTGGGACTCAGCCGCTGACAACAGCGGTTACCGATAAATGAAATCCTGCTTATTGAAAATAGCTATGTTCTTTGATTACTACGCCTTTATCGTCGAAATACACTTTCTTGTCTTTTCCCTCACGCGTTTCCAGTATCACTTTATATTTTACATACGTGCTGTTGTTGGATACGTAAACCGATTTGATCCGACAATCCTGATAGACGTTATTTACTCCTTCCTGCAGTATTTGGGGAATGGCTGTAATGTCTATTTCGTAAAACTTATCCTGATTCTTCACTTCCGTTTTGCTATTATCAACTGTGTTTTGTGCTTGAATTTGTGACGTACATACGGAACACATGGCAATCGCTGCCATTAAAATAATCTTTTTCATACTTTTCTTTTTACTTAAAACCTAAAACTAATACCTATTTTGCCTTTTGCTCTTATTCTTCAATATCTGTGCCAAAAGGGACAGGAAAAGCCTATTTGGGAGCAAGTAACTGAAAATTAGAATTTATATATTGGAATAAGAACTCAGATAAAGAAGGTCCTGCCGTTGAAGGTGTGGAATTTTTCCATATTTATGTGACATATTCTACACAAGGACTGCCTTTCTTCTGAAATGCGGGAGAGTTTCAAAAAAATCGTATCTTTGTACGAATTGTGATAGAAATAAAAGATGAAACAAACGAGTATAATAATCACTATCTTCTCGATTCTGCTGTTGACGGCTTGTGTGACTAAACAGACGGATGAGAAAATTGTAACGGTTACGATCGAGCCCCAGCGTTATTTTGCAGAGCAGATTGCAGGGGATAAATTCAAGATCAATTGTGTGGTCCCTGCCGGGCAAAGTCCTGAAACATACGATCCTACTCCCCAGCAGATGATCCAGGTCGGCAGAAGTGTCGCATACCTGCAAATCGGACATATCGGTTTTGAGCTGGCGTGGATGGATAAGATACGTGAGAATAATCCGAAACTGACGTTCTTTGATACTTCGGAAGGGTTTAACCTGTTGAAAGAGACAGAGGAAGAACACGACCATGATCATGGTACACACGATCATGATGCCCATGCCGGAGAGGGAACGCATCACCATCATCATCACGGTGGCGTGGACCCGCATATCTGGAGCTCCATTGCCGGGGCTAAAGCGATTGCCTGGAATACATTGAACGCTTTTATCGCGTTGGATCCGGATAATACGGATTATTTCTGGCAGAATTATAATAAATTATCGGACGAGCTAGATAAAACGGATGCGGAGATCAAAAAACTGCTCGATCCGCTGACTGACCGTACATTTATTATTTACCATCCGGCACTGACCTATTTTGCGGGTGAGTTCGATCTCACGCAGCTTTGCATCGAGATGGATGGCAAAGAACCTTCGCCAGCCCAGTTGAAGCAACTGGTGGAAACGGCTCGTACCAATAATGCCCGTGTCGTATTTATCCAGCAGGAGTTCGACCAAAAGAATGCCGAACTGATTGCCAGGGAAACTGGTTGTAAACTGACGGTGATCAATCCGCTGGCTTATGACTGGCCTAAAGAAATGATTCATATAGCAAAAGCATTGGCAGATGGACAAGCTCATTGAAATAGATCATATAACAGCCGCTTATGGGAATAAGGTTGTTTTGAAAGATGTCTCCCTGACCGTGTGGAAGAATGATTTCCTGGGAATAATAGGACCTAACGGGGGAGGTAAGACTACTTTGCTGAAGGTGATCCTCGGATTGCTGCAGCCGGTATCCGGTGCCATCCGTTTCTTTCGGGACGGGACGGAAGTTTCTTCTTTACGGATCGGTTATCTGCCGCAGTTGAATAACATAGACCGTAAATTCCCTATCTCTGTCTGGGAGGTGGTCGCTTCGGGACTGGCAGCAGAAAAGCCCCGTTTCCGTTCGTATACGGACGCTCAGAAAAAGCGTATCGAAGAGGTGATCCATCAGATGGGATTGGAAGACCTGTACACCCGTTCGATCGGTGAGTTGTCGGGAGGACAGTTACAGCGTGTTTTGCTGGGACGTTCTATCGTTTCCCGTCCGCAGCTTCTGATCCTGGACGAACCGAATTCGTATGTCGATAAACGCTTTGAATCTCGTTTTTATCAGTTACTGGAGGAGATCAATAAAGAGAGTGCGATCATTCTGGTATCTCATGACATCGGAACGGTGCTGGCGATGGTCAAGAATATCGCCTGCGTGAACGAGACGTTGCACTATCATCCCGGCGCGGATGTATCCGAAGAATGGCTCGGTGAGAAATATGCCTGTCCGATCGAATTGATCGGGCATGGTAATTTGCCGCATCGCGTATTGAAAACACACGAACATTAATATTCTTTTCCATGTCGCACACACTTTGTTTAATCTCACTGCCGGAAATCGGGTTTATTGTCGGTATTGCCGTAATTCTGTTCGGATGCAAGGCGGTCATGCAGAATCCTTTTATCTCCCGCGGACAAAAAATCGTATGGATACTGATCATCGTTGTATTGAACTGGATCGGACTGTTATGGTATTACTATACCTATTATATGAAGAATAAAGACTAAGATATGAAGATATTGATTACAGGAGCAAGCGGATTTATCGGTGGCTTTTTGGTAAAAGAGGCGTTGCGCCGGGGATATGAGACGTGGGCAGGAATACGTGCTACGAGTAGTCGTGAGAACCTGCAGGATGAACGGATTCGTTTTATCGATCTGAAATATAATAACCGGGAGGCATTGACTGCCCAGTTGGCTGATTTTGCCCGTGAACAGGGAGGATGGGATTATGTAATCCACAACGCCGGACTGACCAAGACGTTGGATAAACGAAACTTCTTCCGTATTAATGCAGAGAATACGCAAAATCTGATAGAAGCATTGGCAGCAGCTGATTGCCAGCCGAAAAAATTCCTGTTGATGAGTAGCCTGAGCAGCTATGGACAGGGAGATGAAAAGACGTTCCGCCCGATCCGCCTGGATGATCCTCAGCGACCGGACACTGCTTACGGGCAGAGCAAGTTGGAGGCGGAGAACTTAGTGCGTAACCAATCCTATTTCCCTTATGTGATTCTGCGTCCGACCGGTGTGTATGGTCCCGGCGAGAAGGATTATTTTATGGAGATTAAGAGTGTGAAGTCCGGATTTGATTTTGCAGTGGGACATACTCCCCAGCGTATTACCTTTATTTATGTAAAAGACCTGGCACGGGTAGCTTTCCTGGCGTTGGAGAATGAAGCGATACGTAACCGGCATTATTTTGTCGCGGACGGAGATGTGCATACCGACGAATCCTTTGCCCGGATGATACAGGAGCTATTGGGCAAGAAGCATGTGCTGCATGCCCGTATCCCGTTGGGGCTGGTGAATGTGGCATGTCATTGTTCCGAATGGATCGGCAAGTTTTTGAATAAAGGTATGACATTGAATACTGATAAATATATCATCCTGAAACAGCGCAACTGGATTTGTGATGTCGCGCCGCTCCAGGATGAATTAGGTTTTACTCCTGAATATCCCTTGCGTAGAGGGTTGGAGGAAAGTCTTGAATGGTATCGGAAAGAGGGATGGCTATGATCCGTTGTTATCCGGTAAGGACCGGATAAACGGGTTGGTCAATCCACTTTCTTTACGGAACCTAATCCTGCTTTATCCACATTGACGGTAGGATCTCCTTTATATTTTACGGTTCCCATTCCGGCTATCTCGGCACTGATTTTATCTTTGGTATATGTTTCGATCGTTCCTTTACCTGCTATCTCGCATGATAAAGTCGAAAGTTCATAATCAAAAGCATGCACTTTACCCATGCCGGCAATCTCGAATTCAGCCTTTTCGCCCACCCCTTTCAGGTTGAATGTGCCTTTCCCGGCTATTTCACCTTTAAGTACTCTTGCATACAGGGCATCGGCGTTCAGTGTGCATTTGCCGGCTGTACCTATTTCCATTTGGTCGACGGTCACTGTATCTCTTAACTCTATTATCGTGCTGCCTGCCGTATTGAATTCTACTTTCTCACCGGATGCGAATTTACCATTCAGGTTAAATACTTTAATCCCGCTCATATCGGCTTTTTTCAATGAGGAGGAGTGCGTAGTGATCGTAAATTCGGTCGGGCGGAACCGGATCTGTTTCTTACCACGTTCTTTAGGACGGATAACTAGTTTCTCCCCATCTGTCTTAAATTCAAACAAATCGTAAATATTCTGGTCGACTGTGACAGTCAGCGTCGGAACCGACTCCTGCTGTGAATAATTGAATATGATTGAAGAGCCCTGCACATCAATTTCATCGAAATTGGTGATATCGATTGTCTGGGTAATTACGTTTCCATCACCTCTGACGGACGGCATGAAGATACATCCCAAAGTTAGCAACAGGATAACGGACAGTACAGATAAATAGAGTGTTTGTTTCATATCGTTTTATTATTTTACTTCTTCTACGGAGCCTTTGCCCAATACCTTCTGCTGAACAGCTGTCGGCCCTTTGTAACGGATCTTGCCTTTACCGACAATGTTTGCTTTCAGATTATTGGTGGGATGAACTTCCATCGAGCCGTTTCCTGTCATTTTACAGCTTAGCTCGGGTACGGCAACTCCGAAAGCCATGATCTCACCGCTGCTGGTGATACTGTATGCGCCCTCTTTGGCTTCTCCCTTTTTCAGGTTGATAGTGCCTGAGCCATTGATGCTGCATTCCAGTTTGTCAGTCTGCAGTTCGTTGATAACCATATTGGCGCTACCCGAAACATTCAGGTCGAGCTTGCCCATTTTTACCGGCTCTTTCAATTGAACCAAACAGTTGGAGTTTGCATTGATTTTTAATTCGTCCCCGGTCAGCAGACTGTTTACCATGAAGTTGGCATTACCTGAAGCTTTCACTTCCTTGAGCCATTTAGAGTTTGTCTTTACGATAAACTTGGTATAATGGTCTACTTTAGCCCCTTTGAAACCTACTGAGAGTTCCCGGTCTTTGATATTGATATTGACATATTCATGCAGGTTCTCATCTACAGTCACTTCAATATAGGGTGCTGCATCCGATTGTTCATAATTGAAATCGATTACCCCATCGATTTTGATTGAATTGTAATCATCAATAGTGATCTTTTTACTGGATAGTTTTCCGTTACCTTTTACGTGGTCTGCTGCCTGAGCAGTGAATAACAATCCCAATAACATGATAATAGATAATAAACCTTTTGTTCTCATAATTTATTTGTTTAGTATTGCCTTTCCTTATAATAGACGTATCTTTTATACGACAGGTTACAAAAATAGGAGTAATTTAATTCAACTCCTACATTTGTTAAACATTTATAGGGCATTAAACGATAGAATTTTGGTCTATAAAATAACCCGGAGATTATCTTTTCACCGTGCGACAGTGAAAAGTAATTCCGGGTTTTCCAACTCCCAATATATTGATTTCTTAGTTTGCCGGATCGATATCGCTGGAACCGCTGGAATGTTTCTTAACTTTTGGATTCCCTTTGTATTTGATGTCACTGCTTCCGGAAGCTGATGCATTCAAAGATTCCGTAACTGTGATAAAAATATCGCTGCTACCGCTTGCCGAACATTCCAATGTCTTCAAGGTGAAACCATACCCTTTTATATCGCTGCTACCGCTACAGTTGAATTTTCCCTCGTTTGCTTTCCCATTCAGGTACAGGTCGCTGGAGCCTGAAGAGCGGGCTTCTATTCTGTGACATTCCAGATCGCTTGTTTTCAGGTCACTGGCTCCGCTCAGGTTGATCTTGCATAAATTGGCTATGCGCATCGGTTTTTCCAGGTATACGTCACTGGCTCCGGATGCGTTGATTTCAATATTATCGCCTGATAATGAACTTTTCAGGATAAAATCGATACTGCTGGAAACTCCCAGTTTCTTTAATTCAGTAGAATGGGCTTCTATAGTCAATCTGCTGGGGATGATTTTGGTTCCTTTCTCTGTTTCTATTTTTAATATACCACTTTCTATTTTGAATTTGAGAAGTGGAAGTAGATTTTCATCTATCGTGATCTTTAGACCGGATTTTCCATTCTGTTGGGTATAATTAACTTGTGGAGATTTATTTTTTCCGGAGAAAAAGCTTCCGTTAATCTCGATGCCCTGGCCTACTATCAGACCGCTGTAATCGGCTATCTGTATTTCTTTGGTGATAATATTACCGTTCCCTTTGGTCTTTTGTGCGTAACAGCCGACCGTACCAAGTACTACTAATACGATGATGGCTAATGCTAATTTTTTCATGACATTTATTATTTAGTTTGTTCTTTTAATTTGCGTCTTTCAGTTTACCTGATCCGATGATACTTTTGCTGGTCGTCGGATTGCCTTTGTAATAGACATTGCCGCTACCCACAATGTTGGCCTCCAGCTGGTTTTTGGTGTAAGTCTGGATATTACCGCTACCGGCAATATTACATTCTGTTTTTTCTGTGATACAATCGAATGCTTTTATGTTGCCGCTTGCCGCCAGGTTGTATTCGGCACGGCTTGCTTTGCCTGTAATTCGGATCGCTCCGCTGCCCGCTAAACTGCATTCGATCGTATTCAGATTGATATCCGATGCAACGACGCTTCCTGAACTGGCTAGGTTGATCTCTATCTTGTTGCCTTCCGCCTTTTTCTTCAAAAGAATATTGCCGCTGCCAGCCATGTTGATCTCCAGCTTCTCTACATGTATCGGACTGGCAATAATGAAATCGCCAGAAGAGACTACGTTCAGCTCTTTTAGTTCGCGCGAGTTGCTGATGACCTTGAAAGTGGTCGGTCTCAGATTGTATGTATTACCGTTACGGCTGTTTTCTTTTACCTTTTTCGGGCCGACTTTCAGCTCTTTGCCGTCCACTTGCATTTGAAGCAGCGGAAGCAGGTTCTCGTCGATTTGCACTTCCAGGTAAGGAGCCGCGTCCGATTGTTCGTAAACGAATTCCATAACTCCGACTGTCGATATCTCGTTATAATCACTGATGGAAATTCTTTTTGTAATGACATTTCCGTTGCCGGACACTGTTTCTGTGGTGCGGGCAAATCCTGTCAGGGTAACCAGTAAACAAGCAATAAGGAGTGATACTTTTGTTTTCATCTAAATTGTTTTTAGTTCTTTATCTTATAAGACGAAGCTATCGGTGGAAAGGTTGCAGATTCAGTGAATTATTTTTCAAAAAAGAGAGGGTGCGCAAACAATAAAAAAACCGCGATCCGAAATAATAACGGATGCGGTCTTTTTGCTTCCCAACGAAGCAATCTCACGATTCCTCCTTTGCAAAGACTTGTTAACCTTAGATCTAAAATACTATGAAAAAAACTCGATGCAAATATAAGAGGAAATATATTATATGCAATGTTCTATTGTATCATTTTATTGTAATTTTGTCACTTTATGACGCAAAAGTTACATATTTTGAACGATTTATTCCGTGAGGCCGAACTTCTCTGTGATAGAATCCATTATGTCAAACAGTTCGGTAACCGTTTCCGCACGAAGCATAGCAACGCGTGTCGGTTTGAAATCGGAAATACCCTTGAACAGGGGAGTGGCTGCCAGGTGACGGCGGATGTGTAAAATGCCGCGTCGTTCGTCCAGTCTTTCCACACTTTGCATGACCTGTTGCTTGAGGATATCCAGATACCAGGAGAACTTCTCTTCCGGCAATGCTTCTCCGGTGGTCAGGTAATGTTTTACTTCACGGAATATCCAAGGACGTCCGATACTTCCGCGACCGATCATCACGCCGTCCACTCCGTAATCTTCGAAACGCTGTTTGCATATTTCTGCTGATGTCACGTCACCGTTTCCGATAATGGGAATATGCATGCGCGGATTCTTTTTCACTTCACCGATCAGTGTCCAGTCGGCTTCACCGGTGTACATCTGGGCACGGGTACGGCCATGGATGGAAAGGGCGGCGATACCGCAGTCCTGCAATTGTTCGGCAAGGTCGACAATGATCCTATTGTCTGCATCCCATCCCAGGCGGGTTTTTACTGTGACCGGAATATTAACGGCTTTCACTACCTCTTTCGTTATTTCCAGCATCAGGGGAATATTACGAAGCATACCTGCACCGGCCCCTTTGCCTGCCACTTTCTTTACCGGGCAGCCGAAGTTGATATCTAGTATGTCCGGACGGGCGGCTTCGCATATCCGGGCAGCTTCCACCATCGCTTCCACTTCTTTACCATATATCTGTATTGCTACCGGTCGTTCGTCCTCGGCAACGGTTAGTTTCTCCTGTGTCTTGTTCACGTTGCGGATCAGTGCATCGCTCGATACAAATTCCGTATATACCATGTCGGCACCGAAACGTTTACACATCAAACGGAAAGAGATGTCCGTCACATCTTCCATCGGTGCCAGGAATACCGGATGTTCACCTAAATCTATTGAGCTTATCTTCATACCTTCTTATTATAGACTGCAAAAGTACTGCTTTTTCCGCGAAGAATTATGATAGAATAGTCTCCAATATATAATCTACTACGTTTTATAGTAGATTAACTATGTTTTGTAGTTGTATTACTGGAAAATATAGTTATATTTGGGCATTCCTTTAATAAAACGACAGATTATGAAACGATTGACATCGAAAGAAGAAGAGATATTAGGCTATTTTTGGGCGAAAGGACCTTTGTTTGTCCGCGAATTGCTCGACTTGCAGGAAGAACCTAAGCCACATTACAACACGCTTTCCACCATTGTCCGTACCCTCGAAGAGAAAGGATATATCGGTTATAAAGCTTTTGGGAATACGCATCAGTATTATGCCCTGATCTCGGAAGACGAATACCGCAGGAAGACACTAAAGCAGGTTGTCAACAAGTATTTTGATAATTCTTATACCCGTGTCGTCTCTACGCTGATCGAGGAAGAGGCGTTGACACTGGATGAATTGCAGGAATTGATCCGACAGATCAAGAATAAATAAATGACCGGATTATGGGCACTTTACTTCTGTACATATTAAAATCCACCATTTGCCTGACCCTGTTTTATATCGGGTTCAAGGCATTGTTGAGTAATGATACATTCTTTCGCTTCAACCGTTGGGTGATGTTAGGTGGAATGAGTATATGTATGTTGTTGCCTGTATTCGGAATAAAGACGGCTGAACCGTTGCTAATCCAGCAACCCTTTATGCATCTGGAAGAGATGATCATGGGAGAGGGGACAAACTCTGTGGCTCTTTCCGGCGGGGCTTCGGGGATGAGAATCGTTCCGGCTGTCGAACCAGCTGTGGCCGTTGATTGGGGACAGCTTTTATTTTTTGCTTATTTGATTGGGGTTCTGATTTGTCTGACGGTCACGTTGTTGTCGTTCCGGAAAATGTTTGTTCTTATCCGGAGCGGACGAAAGTTGCAACAAGAGCGTTATACGTTGATATTGACCTCGGATACTGTTTCCCCGTTCAGTTGGGGACGATATATCATCTTGTCCGAGAATGATTACGAAAAGCATCCCGATGAGATCCTTACCCATGAAAAAATACATTTGGAATCCCGCCACTCTGTCGATCTGCTCTTTATGGAAGTAATACTCTGGCTTCACTGGTTCAATCCGGCTGCCTGGCTGTTGAAACGCGAACTGAAGGATATCCATGAATACCAGGCCGATAAGGGCGTACTTGCTCAAGGCATCGATGCAACAAAATATCAACTGTTACTCGTGAAAAAAGCTGTCGGCTCCAGCCTCTACACTCTTGCCAACAGCTTCAATCACAGTAAAATTAAAAAACGTATTACTATGATGTTAAAAGGTAAATCAAACAATTGGGCCCGGTTGAAGCTGCTGCTCCTGGTTCCCGTAGGACTTATCGTCCTCAATGCTTTTGCCCGTCCGGAAGTGAACCGGCAGTTGGAGACGCTTATCCAAAGCAAAGATAAGGATACTCCGCCGGAAGAACAACAGGATTTGAAAGAATTCTTTAAAACGGAGCTGTGCAAGTATGTGAATGATACGGCTGTAATGGCTTCTGCCGATAAGACCGCTGCATTTCTGAAAAAGAATACGAACGTGTATGAACTGTTTATGAATGCAAACAGTGTCATTTTATTGAAGTTCGATAAGATTCTTTCGGTCGAGGAATTGCCGGCTGTGCTGCAAGAACGGTTTGCTTCTGAGAAAAAGAACGGAAAGCCTGTCTCTTTTTATTTTAAACAGGATATAAATACACCGAAAGAAAAGGTCGAGCGTGCGTTGGAAATAGTCAAAGAGGCATTCCTACAGCAACAGGCAACCGTTGGGACGGATAAAGCCCCTTTCCTTTTGTTTGAAGACGGTGTGCATCATATGCTTTATTCGACGGAGAAAAAGAAGATACAGTTGCCCTCTGATAATAAGAGTGTACTTCCTCCTTCTAGTCCGGACGGTACGATTTAAGATAGTAGAGGAAGGCTTTCAATACGCTTTCCTCTACTTGTTTCATGCTATACTTTTAGTCTTTTCATCACTATTATTTATTATTTTTCTCCTATATTTCTTTTCTTTTGAGCAAGCATAAAATTAATTTTTAGCATGGTCGAAATTAATTTTAGGCTAGCTCGAAATTAAATTCAAGCATGCCAAAAAGAAAAAATATACCGTACTTTGCAACTAATATATAACGACCAAAAAACTAAATAATAAGGAACAAAACATTAAAAGTTCGCAAGTGAGGCGACAGAGTATAAGTAGAAGCTTGTATCTTTGTCGCTTATGATAGGGATATTCTTTTTTATTTGTCTGCTAGTCTCCTGCTCTTCCGAAGCCGGACGGCAAGAGACCATACCTGCCGAATCACTTCTCCGGCAGGCTGCATTCTATGAAGAACGGTTACAATATCTTCCTGCTTTAGCGATGTATCAACAGGCAGCGAGATTGGCTGAAAAGGAAAAAGACAGCGTTGCTTTATCTTCTGTTTACCGGAGGATGGGAAATATATACCGGAACCAATCCTTGAAGCATGAAGCGTTGCAATGCGAAAAAAAGGCCTTGTCTTACATCAGTAATGCCAACGATTCCCTGCGGATGGGGCTTTATCGGGAAATAGGCGATATCCATGCCTTGACCGGAGAGGCGGATAGTGCATGCTATTATTATCAGATAGGCGGTTGCCGGATCAGTCAGGCAAAGATATTACAACAGGGAGGACGCTGCCGGGAAGCCGAACTGTTATTGAAAGAGGAACTCGAACAAGATATTTCCGAAGAAGAGAAAGCGGAGCTCTGTCTGGCATTGGCTGACCTGAAAATATTTTCAGGCGAATTGGAAGAAGCAGAGGACTATCTAAGCCATGTGCCCGCTTCCCATCCACATGTATATGCTTCCCTGTCCCGGATTGCCGAGAGACGTGGAGACAGTCTGCAGGCTGACTTTTACCGAAAAAATTATTCCCATTATTTGTCTTCCCTGCGGCAGGAGAAAGAACAGAATCAGATAGCCCAGCTTCTTTTTACTTCTGAACAGAGAGTGTGGGAGAATCGTTTGTCGAATGCCGAAAAGACACAAAAAGGACAGGTCTTTTTCTGGATCGGTCTGCTGGCCGCTTGTGGAATCGGGGGCTGGAGCTATTTCCGTTACTGGAAGAAGAAGACTGTTGTTGCGTTGTCTGAAATAGAATTTCAATCATCTGAAGTGTATCAGCGTTTCCACAGAAAAGAAGAATGGAAGCCGGCTCCCAAAGACTGGGAAGAGTTGCTGCAGGCGGTGAACGGCACCTACCCCGAATTTCGTGAACGGCTGAAGAGGAAGATCCCGAAATTAAGTGAACAGGAATGGCGCATGTGTTGCCTGATTAAAATGGATGTTCCCCCTTCGGTAACCGCCATGCTGCTGTGTTGTACGAATCAGGCTATTTCGATGCGCCGTGTCCGCCTGTATCAGAAAATGACGGGAGAAAAGGGGACACCGGAGCTATGCGATGCCTTTATTCGTGATTTTTAAGCAGATGTGAACTGATGTGAAACCGAGAAAAGAGGCTTTCTTCTACTTTTGTCTGAAAAAAAGCGTATGAAAAAGGTATTGTTCGGGCTCATGGCAGCCATTCTTATTAGTACCGGATGCGGATCGAAAAAGTCTTCCGGTGAGTTGCTTCAGATCGATCTGACGGCAAAAGACTTTGCTTCCGGTCAGGTGGAAATAGCAGACGAGATAGAATCGGTCGAATACATTCCCCTGGAACTGACGGATGAATCTTTGATCGCCAATATATTGGATATAGCGGTTACCGATGAGTATATATTCGTTTATTCTACCCGTCAGGATGGTGTGTTGCAGTTCGACCGGAAAGGTCATTTTCTTCGTCGGATAGCGAAGACAGGAAACGGCCCGGGGGAAACGGGGCAGATCATATCGTTCACGGTTGATGAAGAAAACCGTCTGTTCTGTGTCAGTGAGTACTTCTCTACCTCTTTTTATTCTTTTTACGGAGAGTTTATCAAGAAGATAACAAGTTTGCATCCTTATTCTTACCAGCTTTCCGTCGGACCGAACGTGATGGCCGAATTGGGCAGAATGTATGTTCCGTTGAATGTTCCGGGTATGTTCAGTCTGGGAATCTTTAACTGGGCGACGGATGATACGATCGCGCTTCGCCCGACCATTGGGAATATGAACCTGATGCCGTTGGAAGAAACCAGTCTGAAAGGATGGATATATAACGGAAGCATGGACGGTTGGTTTTGCTATTCAGAAGGAACCGATACGGTCTGGAATGTGAATGCCAAAACGATTTCACCGGCTTTCCTTGTCAACAACGGCTATTCTGCATCGGAGGAAAAGGAGATGCGTTCGTCTAAAACCGGAAACGCATCTGTCGACGGCACATACAGCGTTTTTAATATCTTCGAAACGCCCCGTTCTTATTTTGCTAAATGCTTCCAAAGCTCCAATGAATCTAAATTCTTTTTATATCGACTGGATAAGCAGACTGGTGCCTTGAGTCGTGAAGCATCAGATATTGACGCTATGGAACTATTCGAACACAACAGGGCGCTGACCGGCATCGGAGTCCGCAACGAAACGGACGGCGGACTTCCTGTCTGGCCTTTTTTCTCTTATCCGGCTAAGAAGCTGATGATACAGGTGAATACAGCAGTAGAAATTGAATATCTGAAAGAAAAAGATCCGAAGTTGAAGAAACATCCTGTGTTGCAGAAAATAACAGAAGAATCGAATCCGCTGGTCACTATTTATCATTTGCGCTAATAAAAGGCACGAATAAATTTTGCCTACAATAAAAGATCCTGTTTCTTTAAGAAACCAAAGTGTTCTTATTGAAACAGGACCGATTGTAAATTAAGGTTTGGTTAAAGTATTATGAATTCTCAAATGTTACTTTATTCTCTGCCGCCACCCAACGCATGATAGAGGTTTATCATGCTTTGTATCTCGGTGAACCGGTTGGCGGTTTGTGACAATTGTGCACTTAACAGTGATTGGCGGGCTGTCAGTACTTCCAGATAGGTATTTGTTCCGTATTCCATCAATAAGGAGGTACTCTGCAACGCTTTTTCCAAAGACGTAATTTGTTTCTCGTACAAGGCTGTCTTTGCTTTGCTGCTTTGGCAAGCCACCAATGCATCGTTGACTTCACTTCCGGCATTCAAAAGAGCCTGCTGGAATGCCAGGCTGGCTTCTTCCTGCTGGGCTTTGGCTATGCGATATTGAGCTGTGATTTGTCCTTTGTTGAACAAAGGCTGCGTCAATGAACCGACAGCCGATGCCAGGAATTTACCCGGATTGACAATCATGCCTCCGGCCGAGTTGGTCCAACCGGCGCTTCCGCTCAACACGATAGAGGGGTAGAAAGCTGCACGCGCTTGATTTGTTGCATAGAAAGCCTGTTCCAATGAACGTTCGGCTGAACGGACATCAGGACGGTTTGCCAACAACTGCATAGGGATTCCGACAGCTACATCTTCCGGGAACTGCTGTTCGGCCAATTTGCCGCGCTCGTACCGACGAGGAGTTTCAGCAAGCAATAACGAAAGGCTGTTTTCTACCTGATTGATTTGTTCTTTCAGGTTGACTATGGATGTTTGCACACTGTAGTAGGCAGCTTCCATTTGTGAAGTGGCTGCCTCGTTTGCTAAACCGGCATCCATCAATGCACGAGTAGAAGCTACCGCCTCTTTCCAGGACTCTTCCGTTTGTTGAGAGATTAATAACTGCTCATCCAGCATCAATAGCGTATAATAGGTGTTTGCTATTCCGGCAATCAGTTGGGTACGGATGGCCTGCTGATAGTCTTTGCTTTGGGCGTATAACGCTTTTGCTTGTTGCTTGGCATTGCGCAGACGTCCGAAAATGTCTAATTCCCAGCTGGCAGTGACAGGCAATGTATATGTTTGAGTTGCTTTGCCACCATCGAAACTGCTTACTGTTCCTTGTGGAGTAAGGGCCAGTGAAGGCAAAAAGGCCAGTTTTGCCGACAGCAATGATGCTTCCGCTTCTTCCACTCTCAGTTGGGCGGACAAAAGGTCTGTATTGTTTTGCAACCCCTGTTCGATAAGTGTTTGCAGCTGCGGGTCTGTAAAAAGTTCCCGCCAGTTGATATTACCGAAGTTTGTTGTATCATCGATGACCACCTCTTCTCCGTATAAATTATCCGGAGTTGTTGTAGCCGGTTGATATTTGGTGTATATGCCGCAACTACTAAGTAAGGCAGTTGCGGTTGTCAATACAATTATTTTCTTCATATATTAATTATTTTCATTGTTTAAACTGTCGCGCTCGGCTTGGCTTTTTTGTTTTTCCAACGCGACCTGGACATCGGTTTCCACTTCCATCGGCGGGCGAATCTTTTCTTGCAGATACTCGAAAATGATATAGAATACCGGTACAACAAACAATAAGGCCAATGTTCCGACAGCCATACCACCGACAACGCCTGTTCCCAATGAACTGTTACCGTTGGCACCGGCTCCGGAAGCGAACATCAGCGGAAGCATACCGAAAATCATGGTAAGTACGGTCATCAGGATCGGACGCAGACGGGCCTGTGCTGCCGAATAGGCCGATTCTACGATGCCCATTCCCTGGCGGCGACGCTCGATGGCAAACTCTGTAATCAAAATAGCCGTTTTAGCTAAAAGACCAATTAACATAATTACACCAGTCTGCAAGTAAATATTGTTTTCCAATCCGAATAATTTAGCGAACAGGAATGAACCCATCAAGCCAAACGGTACGGAAAGGATAACCGCCCAAGGCACAAGGAAGCTTTCGTAAAGACAAGCCAGAATCAAGTAGATAAGCAAGATACAGACGGCATAGATAAAGAGTGTTTGAGAACCTCCGCTACTAGCCTCTTCTCGTGCCATACCACCATATTCGTAACCGTAGCCTGTAGGTAACATTTGTGCGGCCACCTCTTCAATAGCTTTCTGTACTTCACCTGTAGAATAGCCCGGAACCGGATTTACATTCACTGTGATACAGCTAAACAGGTTGAAACGGTTGGCGACTTCCGGGCCTAACACGCGTTTGAGCGTTACAAACTGGCTAATCGGGGCCATTTCTGTACCGTTTCTTACGAACATGTTGTTCAGCGCTTGTTCATCCAAACGATATTCCGGTGAAGCCTGCGACATGACGCGATATACTTTTCCGAATTGGTTGTAGTTGGAAACGTAGGCACCACCGCAATAACTGCCCAGTACATCAAGCACTGTCGAAGGTGAAATACCCGCACGTTTACATTTGGCAGCATCTACATCCACTGCAATTTGGGGGAAGTTCATAGCATACGAAGTATAAGCCATAGCCACTTCCGGACGCTGGTTTAATGCTCCGATATATTGCATGGCTTTTTGGTAGAACGTGCCCATATCCCCTCCGGTACGATCCTGCAAGTTAAGCTCAATGGAGTTACCCATACCGTAACCCGGAATCATACCTGGCTGGAAGCAGAATATCTGCGCCTCTTTGATTTGAGCGAATTGTGCATTCAATCGGGTGATTACGGCATCGGAAACATGTTCGCTGCCTTTACGCTCACTCCAGTCTTTCAAACGGATGATAGCCATACCGTAAGATGTACCCTGACCAGCCAGGAAACCGTAACCGGCTACTCGGGAGTAGTGTTCTATTTCAGGGGTGTTTTTGAGGATGTTTTCTACCTTGTCCAACACCTTGGTCGTCTCTGCCAACGTACTACCCGGAGCAATCGCCACGTTGGCCATGATAGTTCCTTGGTCTTCCTGAGGAACAAGACCTGTTTTGGTACTGCTGATCAACCATCCTAATAAGACGATAGCTCCTACCATACCAACCCACACCATCCAACGGTGGTGGATAAAGAACATCACTCCTTTTTTGTATTTGCCCAATACGGCGTTGAACGAAGCATTATAAGCGGCGCGTACCCGTCCGTTGAAACTTTTGGCACTCTTGGTACCATCACTAGGACGCATCATCATGGCACAAAGAGCCGGACAGAGTGTTAAGGCACAAATCATCGAAAGACCTACGGAGGTTGCCATCGTCACGCCAAACTGCGTATAGAAGATACCGGATGTTCCTCCCATAAAAGTAACCGGAATAAACACGGCCATGAACACACATGTACAAGAAATAACGGCCATGGTTACATCCCCCATCGCATCTTTCGTAGCCTGATAAGCCGATTGATAACCGGCATCGAATTTGGCTTGCACGGCCTCTACCACCACGATGGCATCATCCACCACCGTACCGATGGCAAGCACCAATGCAAACAGGGTCAGGATGTTGATTGTGAACCCGGCAGCTGTTAAGCAAGCAAATGTACCGATCAGTGAAACAATGATGGCGATAGAAGGAATAAGCGTACTCTTGAAGTCCTGCAGGAAGAAATATACCACCAAGATTACAAGTATGATGGCGACGATCAATGTCTCTACTACATTATATATAGAAGCGAAAAGGAAGTCGTTGGAACTCATCATCGTGATAAATTCCATACCGGCGGGCAATTCCTTTTCTATCTCTTTCAATTCGGCGGCAATGCGTTCGTTTACTTCTGTCGCATTAGAACCTGCCACTTGGTAAATTAAGAATGTTACGGCAGGTTTACCGTCCATCTGACTGTCGAAACCATAGCTCAATGTTCCCAATTCTACTTTGGCCACATCTTTCAGACGCAACACGGAGCCATCTTCTTGGGCACGGACAACGATGTTTTGAAATTCTTCCACGCTTTTCAAACGTCCGCGATATTTCATGGTGTATTGGAATACATTCTTTGAGTTTTCACCTAATGAACCGGTAGGTGCTTCGATATTTTGTTCTCCCAGAATAGAAGTCACGTCTGAGGGTATCAATCCATATTGAGCCATACGTTCGGGATTCAACCAGATACGCATACTATAGGTATCGCCCAACTCCATAACGTCACCAACGCCTTCGATACGTTTGATACGTGGCACAACGTTAATATCCAGGTAGTTTCCGAGGAATGTCTTGTCATAGCGTCCGTTTGAACTGACAAGTGCATCGATTTGTAAGAAACTGGTCTGACGTTTCTGTGTGCTGACACCGATACGGGTTACTTCGGCAGGTAATAAACCTTGTGCTTTTGTTACGCGGTTTTGGACGTTGACGGCTGCCATATCGGGGTCTGTCCCTTGTTTGAAGTACACTTCGATAGTCGCCGAACCTGCATTGGTGGCTGTGGAAGTCATGTACATCATATTTTCCACACCATTGATACTTTCTTCCAGTGGCATAATGACACTGTTCATCACGGCATCAGCATCTGCTCCGGTATAGCTTGCCGATACATGGACCGTAGGAGGGGCAATATCCGGATATTGCTCGACCGGCAAGGTAAAGAGCGAAATGAGTCCTATCGCCAAAATAAGAATGGAGATAGATATGGCCATAACAGGCCGTTTGATAAAAATATTTCCTTTCATATTTTGCTGATTTATTTTACTTGTGTTCCTTCACGTACCAATCCGGCTCCTTCGGATACAATTTCTTCGCCGACCTTAAGCCCGTCGAGTACGATATATTCACGGCCGTCGCTGATTTCAGCAACGGTAATTAATGTAGAAACGGCCTTGCCATCGACTACTTTGTAAACAAGGGTTTTATCTTGCAAACGGACTGTTGCGCCTTGTGGGATAACGATGCAGTCTGTGTAGGTTTGCGGAATGAGTACATTGCCGGATGCTCCGCTATGGAGCAGGCGGGATTCATTCGGGAATACGGCTCTAACGCCTACCGTACCGGTTTTGCGGTCGATCACTCCGCTGATAGATTCAATTTTCCCTTTCTGCTCATAAACAGACTGGTCGTTCAGTTTCAATGTGACTTCCGGCATATTGGCCAACGCTTCATCCATGCTTTTGTACTGACGGCTCATGGCCAACAGCTGGTTTTCCGTCATGGAGAAGTACACATACATGTTTGAATTGTCGGAAACAGTTGTCAACGGCTGCGGAATATTGGCACTGACCAATGCTCCGGCACGATAAGGCAGCATACCGACTACTCCGTCGCTTGGACTTTTTACTTCTGTATAAGAAAGGTTGTTTTTTGCATTTAACTCCTGTGCTTCTGCCTGTGACAGTTGCGCTTTGGCTGTCAGGTAATTGTTTTGGCTTGTTTTCAGATTGAATTCGGAAACAACTTTTTTGGCAAACAGTTCTTTTGTGCTGTTGTAATTCAATTCGGCAGTACCTAAAGCTGCTTTTGCAACCTCAACGTTGGCTTGAGCCGTTTTCAAAGCTGCCTTATAAGGTACTTGGTCGATTACAAAAAGTAACTGTCCTTTTCGTACAACCTGTCCTTCTGTTACGCAGAGTCGTTCGATAGTTCCTGATACTTGCGGATAAATATCTATATCTTGGCGACCGCGAATAGACGCTGAATAGGGCATGGTCAGCTCCCTATTGGCTGTTGAAACTTTCATTGTTGCGTAAGACGCTTTCATCTGTGCATCCGACGTCTCTTTTTTACAGGATGTCATCCACATTGTCGTACAACCAATAATCATCATCAGCTGTATCCATCTTGCTTTTGCTTGTATCATATGTCTTAATTTGTTAAATGCCGCAAAATTAACAGATAAATGTGGGAAAAAAATTGTCTGAATGTCTATATAGATATTCTATATTTATAATATATAGGAATTTTAAGAGAATAAAATCTAATGAAATAAAATAAATATGTGATATTATTATGTGCATTGTCCGATGCCGGATAAAAAGTTAACTGGTTTTATCTTAGAAGTATGCGAAGAAAGCCGTATCTTTGTAGTTTCTAATTTAAAACCAAACAGCTTTGAACGAGAAAGATTTTGAAATAATGGCGCCGGTCGGCTCGTATGAGTCGTTGATGGCAGCTATCCAGGGAGGAGCCGACTCCATCTACTTCGGCATTGAAGGACTGAATATGCGTTCGCGCTCTTCCAATAATTTCACCACGGACGATTTGCGTAAGATTGTCTCCATCTGTAAGGAACACGGTATTAAGAGTTATTTGACGGTTAATACGGTTATTTACGGGGAAGACCTGGCATTGATGCGTGAAATCATCGATGCGGCAAAGGAAGCGGAAGTCTCTGCAATTATTGCGGCAGACGTGGCAGCCATGAGCTATGCGAACCGGATCGGGCAGGAAGTTCACCTGTCTACCCAGCTGAATATATCGAATGTGGAGGCGCTGAAGTTCTATGCCCAGTTTGCCGATGTGGTGGTGCTGGCGCGCGAATTGAATCTGAAACAGGTAGCCGAAATCTACAAACAGATTGTAGAACAGCAGATAACCGGTCCGAGAGGCGAACTGATCCGTATCGAGATGTTTGCCCACGGAGCCTTGTGTATGGCTGTTTCCGGTAAATGCTATTTGAGCCTGCATGAAATGAATGCGTCCGCCAACCGGGGTGCTTGCATGCAGATCTGCCGCCGCGGATATACGGTGAAAGATAAGGACAGCAATATCGAACTGGATATAGAAAACCAATATATCATGTCGCCCAAAGACCTGAAAACGATCCATTTCATGAACAAGATGATGGATGCAGGCGTGCGGGTATTCAAGATCGAAGGCCGTGCCCGCGGACCGGAATATGTGCGTCTCGTGACTGAATGTTATAAAGAAGCAGTGAAGGCTTATTGCAGTGGAACATATGATGAAGAAAAGATCGCCGTCTGGGACGAGCGTCTGAAAAGCGTCTTCAACCGGGGCTTTTGGGACGGCTATTATTTGGGACAGCGTTTGGGGGAATGGAGCAGCAAGTATGGTTCCGGTTCGACCAAAAAGAAAGTATATGTGGCGAAAGGCATCAAATACTTCAGCGGCATCGGTGTGGCTGAATTTGAAATGGAATCGGGCTCGCTGAAAGCGGGAGATGAGATTCTGATCACAGGCCCGACAACCGGTGCGGTGATGCAGACCATCGATGAGATACGTGTCGACCTGAAGCCGGTGGAAGAAACCGTAAAAGGCGAGCGTTTCTCCTTCAAAGTATCTGAAAAGGTACGCCCTTCCGACCGCCTGTATAAAATGGTACCTAACAACGATAAAGAACTGAAATAATGAAAGAGTATATTTTTAAACTGACAGACAAGGTGCGCGACTATGAATGCGACCTGCAGGGAGTAGTGAACAACTCCAACTATCAGCATTATATGGAACATACCCGTCATGAGTTCCTCGAATCGCTGGGCGAGAATTTCGGAGCCATGCACGATAAAGGGGTGGACGGCTTCGTCTCTCATGTGGAGATCGATTATAAAACATCCTTGAAGAGCGGCGACAGTTATATCTCCTGCCTGAATGTGTATAAGAAAGGCGTGAAACTGGTTTTTGAACAGGATATCTATCGGGCTTCGGACGGTGTGCTGGCTACCAAAGGGAAAGTTGAGTCTGTTGTTGTGCAGGACGGCAAGCTGACCCGCGGCGAATATTTCGACGAAATGCTTAAAAGGATACAGGATAAACTATGAGATAGATTATGACAGACAACCGGATTTACCAAATTGGCTTAACTATGATAAACGGGGTAGGAGATATCCTGGCCCGTCAGCTTCTGCAAACCTGTGGTGATGCGGAAGCCGTTTTTACGGAGACACAACATGTATTGGAGAAGATTCCGGGTTTCGGTTCGGCTACGGCCGCTGCTGTCAAACGCCCGGAAGTCCTTCTGCAAGCGGAAAAAGAGTTAGCCTTTATCGAAAAGAACCAGCTCACCTGTTATTTCCTGACAGATGAGAATTACCCGAAACGTTTGAAGGAGTGCTCTGATGCTCCGGTGCTTCTCTATTTTAAAGGCGGTGCCGATCTGAATGCTTCTCGTATTATCAGTATTGTTGGAACCCGTCATGCAACGGAGTATGGCAGGGCGATGACGGACGAACTGGTACACACCCTTTCGCTTTCTATCCCGAACTTACTGATCGTAAGCGGACTGGCTTATGGTATCGACGTATGTGCCCATCGGGCTGCGCTTAAAGCGAATTTGCCGACGGTAGGTGTACTGGCTCACGGGTTGGATCGTATTTATCCGCCTTCGCATCGTTCCGTAGCAGTGGATATGTTGGACCGCGGAGGTTTGCTGACCGAATTTCGTAGTGGAACGGAACCGGATAAGCCAAACTTTGTACGGCGTAACCGGATTGTTGCCGGTATGGCGGATGCGACGGTCGTGATAGAATCTGCCGAGAAAGGCGGCTCGCTGATCACTGCCGATCTTGCTTTCTCCTATGGACGGGATGTCTACGCATTTCCCGGTCGGGTAAACGATCTCCATTCAAAAGGCTGCAATGCCTTGATCCGGCAGAATAAGGCTGGGCTGATAACTTCCGCTTCCGACCTTATCTCGGCGCTTTGCTGGGATATAAAGGAAACAGCTTCTTCCCTCCCTGCTCAGACTGAATTGTTTTTCGGGGAAGATGAGCGGACAGCACCGGTAATAACCGTTCTCCGTGAAAGAGGCGAGATGCATATCGACCAACTGGCTGTTGCATTGAATCTGCCTGTCCGTGAACTGTCATCTTTGCTCTTTGAACTGGAGATGAACGGTTTGATCAGGACTTTGCCGGGAAATATCTACCGGCTTGCCTAACGGTTACATCTCATAACTTATTTCAATTAAAACAACCGCCTGTTTATATTGTTTTAGAGATGTTGATTGTTTCTTTTGTGTAAACAGGAAGTATCTTTATCTTTGTCAAAAGCATTTGAATATGGAATTGCGAACAGCGAATGTGATCAGATATATTATGCCTTTACGGGAAGGCGGTTCGTTGCCGGCTTTGGCTGAAGCCGACGATGAATATAAATATGTAGTAAAGTTCCGTGGCGCCGGTCATGGAACCAAAGCGCTTATTGCCGAACTGATCGGTGGTGAAGTCGCACGTGCACTAGGCTTTCGTGTTCCGGAGCTGGTCTTCCTAAATCTGGATGAGGCTTTCGGACGAACGGAAGGTGATGAGGAGATACAGGATTTGTTACAGGCGAGCCGTGGTCTGAACCTGGGATTACATTTCCTGTCGGGCGCACTGACATTCGATCCGGTAGTTAATAAGGTAGGAGAAAAGCTGGCCTCGCAGATCGTCTGGTTGGATGCCTTGCTGACCAACGTGGACCGTACGACCCGCAATACCAATATGCTGATGTGGCATAAGGAATTGTGGCTGATCGATCATGGTGCATCGCTTTACTTCCATTATTCATGGTCGAACTGGCACAAACACGCTTTGAGTCCGTTTATCCAGATCAAGGATCATGCTTTGTTGCCGGAGGCCGGTAAGCTGGAAGAAGTGAATGCCGAGTTCGAACGTTTGCTTACTCCGGAAAAGGTTCGTGAGATCGTCTCCCTGATTCCGGACGACTGGCTGCATTGGAGTGAAAGTCCCGGTATGCCGCAGGAGATAAGAGAAGTCTATATTGAATTTTTGACAGAAAGGATTGCCCATTCCGAAACATTTATAAAAGAAGCACAAGATGCAAGGAAAGCACTTATATGAATACGCCGTTATCCGTTTTGTTCCCCGGGTGGAACGTGAGGAGTTTATTAATGTAGGTATTATCATGTTCTCGAAACAGGCCCGCTTTATAAAGGCGCGTTATCAGGTGGACGAGAAGAAGCTCCGTCTGTTTTCCTCAGAGCTGGATATGGATTCGTTGTATGCTGCTCTGAAAGTATTCGATCATATCTGTTCGGGGGCAAAGAGCGCAGGTCCTATCGCTGCCATGGATATCCCTGAACGTTTCCGCTGGCTGACGGCTGTGCGCAGTTCTTCGATACAGACATCCCGTCCGCATCCCGGCTTTTCCTGCGATCTGGAGGCGACGTTCGAGAAGCTGTATGCCGAGTTGGTGATCTAGTCTATATCGGATATTTCAGCAAAGAAAGTCTATTTTAATTGTTAATTTTAGCAGTTTTTGCCAGTATTGTATATAGTTTTATTTTAGCTAACACTTTTTGGCGAAAGGGGCTTTTATGCTTAACATATATTGTCTGTAAAAAGCTTGACAAATGCTTGCTGCAGGCGTATCTTTGTACTGTGGTTTTTTCATAATAGTATTAGATTTAAGGTTAACAAAGTTTGATTAGGGCTTGTCGTGAGACAGGCTTTAATTGTTTATGGAGGTTTGCTATTGGAGCAAACCTTTTTTGTTTATACGATCCGAATATTTTTTCCGGAATAAGGAATTGAAATGAACTTTTGTTTTTTATTCCCTGTATATGAAATAAAGAAACCGGGACCAGGGGAGACGGGAAAAGGAGGTATTAATTTTATCCGTAATGTTTCTGTTATATTCTTTTAATTGGTTACATTTGCGAAAGATCAGTGATTCAGTTATTTAGAAATTAGATTATAATGATGTCCTTTTTTATTTACTTTTTTATTATTGTGGTGGGGATTGTGGCTTTGATTTGTATTGTTGGCCTTCTTCTGCCGAATGAAAGAACCGCAACCAGCGAATGCTATTACAATGCATCGCCGGAAAAGGTTTATAATGCGCTGACGAATAACGCAGATTGTGGTTATCGCAGCGATTTGGAAAAGGTGGTCATTATAGAAGAAAATGATGGGATAGAAGTTTGGGATGAGATCGCGAAGAATGGTTCCGTCATTCGTTTCCGGACAGCCAATAAACAGCCTTATTCGTTGTATGAGTTTGATATTATCCGGGGGAACGGATTCACCGGCCATTGGAAAGGTGAATTGAAGTCAACCAGTACAGGCGGAACGCATTTTACATCAACGGAAACCATTCGGATAAAAAATCCTATCATCAAACTCCTTTCCTACTTGTTTTTCGATTTGGAGAAGTTCATGCATACCTATCAAAATGACCTTCGGGTGAAGTTGAGTGAGGATATTGCATAAAAAAGGGAGCTTAATGAGCTCCCAGGAATTTAAAAGGTTTAGTAGTAACAAACTGATCTGCCGTATTACCGGCATACGTTTTGCCGCTCACGAGATCCAGCATTTTCACGGATGCCTTTTCTGAAAAATCCACATCCTTGAGATTCACCCAGAAGATATTGGGATGGATAGTCGATTCATAATAATAGACTTTATTTTTCTGATCGGAGACCGTTCTCCATATCGTCGATGAAATATTCGGCTGGTCAGGTGTTGTGATTCCTAACGGAACAGATGTGTTGCGGATCACACTGAATACGCTAGCCACTGCTGTACGCATGTCTTCTACTTTCGGGATGGCATTGATATAGAAAGAAGCACGTACAAAACGGTCGGCAGCCCGGTTGGTTCCGGGTAAGAAAGTCGTCCCTCCGATGTTCTTCCAGTAATCGTCCAAAGCCAACTGCTGATCGAAAACAGGTGAGTTTGTCATGACCTGGTAGGATTTGTCGTGATGGATGTTTAACTTGCCGTCTACATATTCAAAGATTGCATTGTCACCTTTATCGTCAGAGATGGAAAGATGCAATGTCGCCATCCGGGTACCATCCGGCATCATATCCGATACCACTTCGAATGTCCCTTTTTCGACAAAAGCGACTGCCTCATCCACTGTTGCAAAATTATCCAGCATATACTGAACCCAGGCAGCAATGGACAATCCCGGTTTCTTCCCGTCCCATTGCGGGTATTCCGATTCAGCCAGCCAAAGCAAGTTGGCTACCAGTCCTTTTTCATTCATTCCGTCCGTACTGCAGATATCGTAGGCTGAAGTCACTACACTGCCATATTTGGAAGTCCATTCCAGAGGATTTTTACCTATTTCGCCGTTACGCTGCATTCCCCGCGGAAATATCCAAAGGTTGCTGCGGGTGTCTTCTTTCCAGTCCATGGTCCGTCCCGTCAATACTGTATTATCTTTTCCCTGATAGACAACTCTGGTGCAGGCATCTGCCGGATTAAACTGTGCACTAGCCGTGATTGCAGCCAGCGCTATTCCCCATTTCTTAATGTGTCTCATAACCTTATCGTTTTAATATATAAACGATTTGTCTGTCAGAATGTTTAGAAAAACAGGGGGTATGGCGAATGATCTTTTGGCCTGCTGTGGAATAGTTTCAATGCTTTCTCCCCATAACAGATGCAAAAGTAATAAAAAAGTACCTTTTGATGACGTTTGTGTAGTTAAAAGCATTACTTTTGTAGCTTGTAATTAGTTGAAAACGAAAAAGAATGGATAAAGTAAGTTATGCACTTGGCTTAAGTATCGGAAATAATTTCCAGAACTCGGGCATTAATGATCTTCAAATTGAAGACTTTGTAAAAGGATTAAAAGATATTTTGGGTGACCAGACTCCTGAAATCAGTTATGACGAAGCTAAGCAGGTGATCAACGATTACTTCATGAAGCTGCAAAAAGAAAAATTTGAGATCAATAAGAAAGCAGGCGAAGAATTCCTGAACATTAATAAAGGAAAAGCAGGCGTTGTAACGCTGCCCAGCGGATTGCAATATCAGGTACTTCAGAAAGGTGAAGGCCCGACACCGACTGCTTCCGACAGCGTAAAATGTCATTATCACGGAACTTTAATCAACGGTACAGTGTTTGATAGTTCAGTACAGCGCGGTGAACCGGCTGTATTCGGAGTATCACAGGTAATCCCGGGATGGGTGGAAGCATTGCAGCTGATGCCGGTAGGTTCCAAATGGAGACTGTTCATTCCTTCCAACCTGGCTTATGGCGAGCACGGAGCAGGAGAAGCTATCGAGCCGAACAGCGCATTGGTGTTTGATGTTGAATTATTGGACATAGTAAAATAATTTATAGAGAAAAATGAAAAAGATTAATGTTTTAGTTGCTACGGTTATTGTAGCGTTGGGCGTTTCTGCCACATCTTGTGACTCAAAAAGAAGTGCGAGCCTGAAAACTGGTGCGGATAGCGCGAGCTATGCAATCGGTATTGCGAACGGAAGTATGTTCAAACAGAATCTGGAAGGTATGCCTGGCGGTCCTGTGAATATAGACGATCTGTTGGCAGGTTTCGAAGCAGCTTTGAAGAGCGACACTACTGGTGCGAAGATGACTATGGAACAGGCTCAGGCTTATCTGAATACTTATTTCGTAGAGGCTCAGGCTAAAGAAGCCCAAAAAGCAAAAGATGAAGGTGATAAATTCCTTGCTGAAAACAAAACGAAAGAAGGCGTTATCACAACAGAAAGCGGCTTGCAATATAAAGTAGAAACTGAAGGTACAGGTGCAAAACCTACAAAAGAAGATAAAGTAAAAGTACATTATACGGGTACATTACTGGATGGAACTACATTCGATAGCTCTGTAGAACGTGGTGAACCGGCTGAGTTCGGTGTAGACCGTGTGATTCCGGGATGGACAGAAGTTCTGCAGATCATGCCGGTTGGTTCTAAATATATAGTTTGGGTTCCTTCTGAACTAGGTTATGGCCAACAGCCTCCTCGCGGAAGCAATATCAAACCGAACAGCGTTTTGAAATTTGAAGTAGAATTATTGGATATCGTAAAATAAGGCGATAAAAAGAAACTCTACATTTTGTAGATAAAGAGGCGGGTAAATTATGCTAAAAAGCATTATTTGCCCGCTTTTATTATTTATTTACTACTTTTTTTCTTTCAGAATGATAGATTGTTGAAAATAATTATATACTTTTGATATATAAATAACAAGAGCGTATAATAAAGCGATAGAGAAGATGGAGAAAATAGACAAACTGGACCGGCAGATATTGAACATTATTTCAAAGAATGCCAGGATTCCTTTCAAGGATGTAGCTGAAGAGTGTGGCGTGTCGCGTGCAGCCATTCATCAACGGGTACAGCGCATGATTGATATGAATGTGATCGTTGGGTCGGGTTATCATATTAATCCTAAGATTCTGGGATATAACACCTGTACATACATCGGGGTAAAGTTGGAACGCGGTTCCATGTATAAAGATGTAGTACCTGAGTTCGAGAAGATACCGGAGGTGGTTGAATGTCATTTTACAACAGGTCCGTATACTATGCTGATCAAATTGTATGCACGCGACAATGAGCACCTGATGGAATTGTTAAACTCTAAGATTCAAGAAATACCGGGTGTTACGGCTACAGAAACATTGATATCTTTGCGTCAGAGTGTAAAACGCGAGATTCCTATCTGCAACATAAACGAATAAAATATTCTAAAAAATAGAAGCCCGGCCTCCTGGTGAGTAGCCGGGCTTTTTTATATTCACGGCAATTACTACTTTTGTAGGGTTGAGTTATATGATTCCATGAAAAAATATATAGGACTGTTCATTTTATTATGTTGTTTTTCTTCGTGGCTTACTGCCGGAGAAAACTACTGCTTCCGTGTCTATCTGAAAGATAAAGGCGACTCCGGGTTTTCTGTAGATGAACCGGAGGCATTCCTGTCGAAAGAGTCTATCCAGCGGCGTAAAAAGACGGGAATACCTGTTACCGCTTCTGATCTGCCTATTTCAAGGGCTTACCTGGATACATTGGTTGCCAGTGGCGGAGAACCTGTTGTGCAGAGTAAATGGCTTTCGACCGTAGTTGTTACCAGCAAGGATAGTACTGTTGCCGACCGGCTGAAAGAACTGACCATGGTCGATTCAGTGAAATGGGTATGGAAAGGGAATGATGTGGTTCCTGCTCAGGAGGACGACCAGGAAATCCGCCTGTCTCCAACAGATACACCTCTGAAAGCAAAATATGGATATGCGGAAAACCAGATTAAGATGCTGAACGGGGTTAAATTGCATGAAGCCGGATTCAGGGGAGAAGGAATGCGTGTGGCTGTGATCGATGCCGGCTTCCGGAATGTCGACCGTATCTGTGTATTCGATTCCCTGCAGCTGATCGGAACGCACAATGTGATTTATCCGGGGCGCAGCGTCTATGAGGCGGATGATCACGGAACGAAAGTATTATCCTGTATGGCTGCCAATATGCCCGGTATAATGGTCGGTACGGCTCCTAAAGCCTCTTATCTGTTGATCAAGAGTGAAGACAGCGATTCGGAATATCCGATAGAAGAAGATTATTGGGCTGCGGCTGTCGAATATGCGGATAGTGTAGGTGTAGATGTCATTTCTTCTTCTTTGGGTTATTTTGCTTTTGATGCGGACGAACTGTCTTATGATCAGGCTGCCCTTGACGGGAAAAGTTCATTGATCAGTCAGGCAGCCCATATAGCCGGACAAAAAGGTATCCTGATGTTTTGTAGTGCCGGAAATGAAGGAAACGGCAGTTGGGGAAAAATCACTTTCCCTTCGGATGCTTCGGATATCCTGACGGTAGGATCAGTCACGGAAGATAAGAAGAAAAGTATTTTCAGCTCTGTCGGTTTTACTGCCGATTACCGTGTGAAACCGGATGTTGTCGCATTGGGATCAGGCAGTTGTGTGATCGATCCGTATGGGAATATCCGTTATGCCAGTGGAACTTCTTTCGCAACGCCTATATTGGCCGGAATGGGTGTCTGTCTGTGGCAGGCATTGCCGGAATTGACCAATAAAGAGATCATTGCTTTATTACAGGAAATGTCAAGCCAATCCAAACGGCCTGATGCTGAGTTGGGATATGGTATACCGAATATCTATAAAGCCTATAAGAAAGGAATGCAATATGCCAGGACAGAACATTAATTCGGAATATACGGGAAATGAGCGCAGGGAGTTCTCTTTGTTGGAGCTGAACAATCGGATCCATTCCGCTATCAGCGAAGCTTTTCCCGGCACTTGCTGGGTACGCGCAGAGATGAGTGATGTGCGGACAAATGCATCTTCCGGCCATTGTTACCTGGAGTTTATCGAAAAGAATCCGGTTACCGGACAATTGGTGGCAAAGGCGCGTGGCTCGATATGGGCGAAGACGTTCCGGATGCTGAAGCCTTATTTTGAGATGGAGACCGGACAGTTATTTGCATCCGGGTTAAAGGTGTTGGTAAAGATCTCTGTGGAATTTCATGAGTTATACGGATACAGCCTGACGGTGTTGGATATCGATCCGGCTTATACGTTGGGGGATATGTTGAGGAAGCGGATGGAGATTATACGCCAGTTGAAAGAGGAGGGTGTATTTGCATTGAATAAGGAATTGCCGTTCCCTGTCCTGCCGAAACGTATTGCCGTCATTACTTCTCCTACGGCTGCCGGTTATGAAGATTTTCTGAATCAGCTGGAGGGTAATAAAGCCGGTTATTCTTTCTATACCAAATTGTTTCCTGCCTTGATGCAGGGAGAAAGGACAGAGGAGTCGGTTATCGCTGCACTCGACCGTATATATCGCCATATGGATTGTTTTGATGTAGTCGTGATCATTCGTGGCGGTGGTTCTACGTCTGACCTGAATAGTTTCGATTCTTACCTGCTGGCAGCGAACTGTGCGCAGTTCCCGTTGCCTGTAATAACCGGCATCGGGCATGAACGCGATGATACAATTCTGGATCTGGTCGCTCACACACGGATGAAAACGCCTACTGCGGTGGCTGAGTTTCTGATCGGTCGTATGGACGCCGCTGCCGAAGAGTTGGAAGAGCTTCAGCAGGATGTGAGTGAACTGGCTACCGACATTTTGTTGAAACAGAAAAACTTTCTGCAATTGCTGGGCGCACGTTTGCCGGTGATCGTAACGAACCGGATCGAGCGTAACCGTTCGTTTTTGCAAATGGTCGGTAATAAACTGCCGTCTTCGGTTTCAGCTATGCTGCTTCGTCGCCGTTCGACTTTGGAAAGTATGCAGATGCAATTGCAGAATCGGGCTACTTCCCGTTTGACAGAAAAGGCTCGTTTTATCCAGCTGACGGAGCAGTTCATCAAAATGGCTTCTCCCGATTATGTACTGAAACGAGGCTATAGCCTGGCCCTCAAAGACGGCAAAATAATTAAACATGCCACCGAACTGAGTTCCGGCGACGAACTGGTTACCCGGTTTGCGGATGGGGATGTGAAGAGTATCGTTAAAAAATAAATCATTCCGATATATGACAAAGAAAGAGGAAACATACAATGAAGCAGTAGAAAAACTGCGTAAAATCGTAGCCGATATAGAGAACGGCGAACTGGATGTGGATGTCCTTTCCGAGAAAGTGAAGGAAGCGACCCGGCTGATCAAATTGTGTAAGGAGAAATTATATAAAGTAGACGAAGAAGTTAAAAAGGTACTGGAGGAACTGGAATAATGCGTAAATACGTTCTGATCGTTGCCGGAGGGAAAGGACTTCGGATGGGCGGAGACCTGCCAAAGCAGTTTATCCCGCTGGAGGGGAAACCTGTCCTGATGCATACGCTGGAAGCGTTTCATCGGTGGGATGCTTCGGCTGAACTGGTGTTGGTTCTTCCCGAAGATCATCAGTCTTATTGGAATATGCTTTGTCGTGAAATCGGATGCAAAGTACCTCACCGGATTGCTAATGGCGGGGAGACGCGTTTTCATTCCGTTCGGAACGGTTTGCAATTCCTTTCGGAAGAAATTGGAAATACATCCGGGAGAAATGAAAAAGTCCTGATAGCGGTGCATGACGGCGTACGCCCGTTTGTCTCTTCCGAAGTGATTGCTGCCTGTTTCGATGAAGCGGAAAAAAACGGAGCCGCTATTCCCGTTATGCCGATGATCGATTCCTTACGCGAAACAGACGAAAAAGGCTCTCATCCGGTAGACCGCAACCGTTATTTTGCTGTACAGACGCCGCAAGTGTTTTCTTCCGACCTGTTATTGAAAGCCTATGAACAAGAGTTTTCTGCTCTTTTTACAGATGATGCATCTGTCGTGGAAGCGATGGGGGAAGCTATTCACATGGTTACCGGAAACCGGGAGAATATAAAAATTACGACACCTTTTGATTTACTGGTTGCCGAAAGTTTGATTTTACGGGATAAAAGTCTAACGCTGTAAATCATAAAGTCCGGTATAGTAAGGCTTTCTGATTTACAGTATTTGCCAACATCTCTTTTTTATTGAACAAATCGTATGCCTCTTATTGTCTGCCAGTTACCAGAGTTATGAATATTCGTATGAATGTAGGACCTTTTGTCGGTAGATCGGCATTAGAGTTTAATGTGGGAACAGCGGTTGAGGGTGGCTTGGAGTATCGCAAATATTATGTGGGCTTTTTCTGGTTCAAAGATATAGCAGGTGAAAGTTATTCCAGAGTAAATCTTTCAGTTGGCTATAAATTTGCATTGTGACTATAAAAATAATAAATTCGCTGTCCAAATAGACAGCTATGCTTGATCTCGACAAACGATCCCTCATGTATCTGCCGGGTGTAGGCCCGAAGAAAGCGGAGATATTACGGAAAGAAGCCGGAATATCTTCGTATGAAGATTTGTTGTTTTATTTCCCGTATAAATATATTGACCGCAGTCGTTTTTATAAGGTTTCCGAGATAACGGGGAATATGCCTTATATTCAGTTGAAGGGGCGTATCCTGTATTATGATACGGTGGGTGAAGGAAGAACCCGCCGTTTGGTTGCCAAGTTTTCCGATGGGACCGGGACGATCGACCTGGTTTGGTTTAAAGGACTTAATTATGTGACTGATAAATATAAAACGGGAACGGAGTATATCGTATTCGGCAAACCGACTGAATTTGGACATATCTATAATATACCCCATCCCGATATCGATCCGATCGATCAGGCAGATCAGGTGGCAGCAGGGCTGACCCCTTTTTATAATACTTCGGAAAAGATGAAGAAATCGTTCCTCAATTCGAGGGCGATCCAGAATTTGCAATATACTTTATTGAGTTCGTTGAACTGGAATTTACCGGAAACGTTGCCGGCGGACGTCTTGTCGCGCATTCAGATGATGCCGTTGAAAGAGGCGATCCGCAATGTCCATTTCCCCGAATCGACAGAGAAACTGAGACTTGCCCAGTTGCGACTGAAATTCGACGAACTCTTTTTTATACAATTGAATATCCTTCGTACCGCCAGCCTGCGTAAACTCAAGCTGAAAGGAATCGTTTTTCCTACTGTCGGAGACTATTTCAACACCTTTTATAAAGAGTATCTCCCGTTCGAACTGACCGGTGCACAAAAGCGGGTAGTCAAGGAGATCCGTGCCGATATGGGAAGCGGACGGCAGATGAACCGTCTGTTGCAGGGGGATGTGGGAAGTGGAAAAACATTGGTCGCTTTGCTCTCCATGCTGCTGGCTGTCGATAATCATTGCCAGGCATGTATGATGGCACCGACGGAAATTCTGGCAACGCAGCATTATGCTACTGTGATGGAGTTTCTGAAGGATATGGATATTCGTGTCGCTTTATTGACCGGATCGACCAAAAAGAAAGAGCGTAATGTACTGTTGCCGGCTATTGCCAGCGGTGAAATACAGATTGTTATAGGCACGCATGCCTTGATTGAAGAAACAGTCGTGTTCTCGTCGCTGGGGTTGGCTATTATCGATGAACAACACCGTTTCGGTGTGGAGCAGCGTTCCCGTTTATGGAAAAAGAATACCGTTGTGCCTCACGTACTGGTAATGACGGCGACGCCGATTCCCCGGACGCTTGCTATGACCTTGTATGGCGATTTGGATGTGTCCGTTATCGACGAATTGCCACCGGGTCGTAAACCGATTCAGACCGTACACCGTTATGACAATAAAAAAGCTCAGTTATACGATTTCCTGCGGAAAGAAATTCAGTTGGGACGCCAGGTCTATGTGGTGTATCCGCTGATCGAAGGAAGTGAGAAGCTGGATTATAAGAATTTGGAAGATGGATTCGAAACCTTTAAGGAAGTCTTTCCCGAATATAAAGTCTGTATGGTACACGGAAAGATGAAAGCAGCGGATAAAGAGACGGAAATGCAGAAATTCATTACCGGAGAGGTACAGATATTGATGGCTACGACAGTGATAGAGGTGGGCGTGAATGTGCCGAATGCTTCCGTGATGGTGATTGAAAGTGCTGAGCGTTTCGGCTTGTCGCAGCTACATCAGTTGCGTGGTCGGGTGGGACGTGGTGCAGAGCAGTCCTATTGCATCCTTGTCTCTTCTTATAAATTAAGCAATGATACCCGTAAGCGTCTGGAAATAATGGTGAACAGCAATAACGGATTTGAAATAGCCGAGGCCGATCTCCGTCTCCGGGGACATGGTGATCTGGAAGGAACGCAGCAAAGCGGAGAGGGACTGGACCTTAAAATAGCGAATTTGGCAGCCGATGGTCAGATACTTCAATATGCCCGCGATATTGCACAGGAAGTTTTGGACAAAGACCCGGAGTTACTGTCCGAACCTAACCGGATTTTGAACGAAAGGTTAAAAACTCTTTTCACAAGAAAGATAAACTGGGGAATGATTAGTTGATGTGTTGTAAAACATATTTTCAGCAGAGCTTTTGTTTTTCAATGTAATACGGGTGTGGTTTTAAGTTTCTTTACTTTCATTGCGGAAATTTTTCCGGATTGTGTTTTGTCAACTTGCTCAAAATAACGAACTTTGGTCGATTTGTAAAAAATAGGGTCTGTTTCACAGCTTATTTTACTCCTGGATTCCATTTCGAAAAATGATAAAAATGAAGATAAGAACACTACTTTTTATTTGTTGTACTACCCTCATGGCATCGGCAGTTTCGGCACAGCCTAAAGGGGAAGATACTCCAAAGCAGACTATACATATAGTGAAAATGGACAAACGCGTATCTGAACTGATGGCTGACCGCGTCACTATCCGTAAAGATATGGGTTTGAAAGAACTGGCCGAAATCAATGCCCGTGTTGATGAAACACTGGCTGATAAAGAAGCTCTCATGTTTCCCGCAGACGAGTTGTACGGCTCAAATTGGGATACCCGTTGGGTTGATCCTTTCCGTGGTGGCTCCAAAGTAGAAATGCCTGATTCATGTGAAATAGATTGTTCGACATTTATACTTCCCATTGATACTATGACACGGGTTACTTCCAAATATGGTCCTCGTCGTCGCCGTATGCATAAGGGGATTGACCTGAAGGTTCAGATCGGTGATACGATCCGTGCCGCATTTGACGGAAAAGTCCGTATTCGTAATTTCGAACGTCGTGGATACGGCAATTATCTGGTGGTTCGCCATCCGAACGGACTGGAAACTGTATACGGTCATTTATCGAAAATGTTAGTGAATGTAAATGATATTGTACGCGCAGGTGATCCGATCGCATTAGGAGGAAATACCGGACGTTCTACCGGTTCCCATCTTCACTTTGAAACCCGCTTCCTGGGACAGGCTATCAATCCGGCCGACATTATTGACTTCGAAAACTCTGTGCCTCACCAGGATACTTATGTATTCCATAATATAAAGATTAACGGACGCAAGAGTAATATTTATACTTCTTCCAGCGACCAAATGGTTTACCACCGTGTGAAATCGGGTGATACGCTGGGTAAGATTGCACGTATGTACGGAACCAGCGTGAATGAGCTTTGCCGTTTGAACGGTATTAAGAGTACTTCAATGCTTCGCTTAGGTCAGTCTATTCGGTGCAGTGCAGGTAGAAGTTCAAGCGTAGCTGCTAAATCGGAGGCTAAACCGGCTGCAGCAAAAGCAACGACGACTGTGGCTGCTAAAACAACTAAGACAACAACCGTAGAGGCCGTGACACCTGTTGCTTCACTGACAGGAAATGCTTCAACAGCTCAGGCTGCAGAACCTGTTTATCACCGTATCAAGAGCGGCGATACGCTGGGGGCCTTGGCTGCTAAATATGGAACAACTGTCAGCAAGTTGTGTGAGATGAACGGAATATCCAAGACAACCGTATTGAAACTGGGACGTTCCATCCGTTGTAAATAAGTTATTTTTAAGATAAAGGAAAGGCACAGCTGGAAACAACATCTGTGCCTTTGTTGTTTTTTTACTATCTTTGCGGCATAATATATTTAGTATATGGCTGATACGAAAGAACAGTTCGAAAAAGTGATCTCCCAGTGCCGGGAGTTGTTCGAAAAGAAGTTGAAAGATTACGGTCCTTCCTGGCGGATCATGCGTCCCCAGTCGTTGACCGACCAGATATTTATTAAGGCAAACCGTATCCGTAGCCTTGAGATCAAAGGGGTGAGCATGGTGGATGAAGGGATACGTCCCGAGTTTGTAGCCATCGTTAATTATGGCGTGATCGGATTGATCCAGCTGGCTAAAGGTTTTTCAGATACCACGGATATGACGAACGAGGAAGCATTGGCATTGTATGATAAATACATTACGGAGACCAAAGAGTTGATGTATGCCAAGAATCATGATTACGACGAAGCGTGGCGAAGCATGCGTATCAGTTCTTATACCGACCTGATCCTGATGAAAATCTATCGTACCAAGCAGATCGAAAGCCACGGCGGCAAAACAATCGTTTCGGAAGGCGTGGATGCCAATTATATGGATATGATTAATTATGCTCTGTTCGGTTTGATCAAACTGGAATACGGCGAAGAGTAATATATGAACTATAAAGAGACTGCAATAAAGATACTGACAGAGTGTAGCCGTCTGCTGATCGGAGTCGTATTTATTTTCTCCGGTTTTGTAAAGGCGGTCGATCCGGTGGGAGGAGCCATTAAGATAGGCGATTATCTGACTTCTTTCGGATTGGATATGTTGCAGCCTTTTACCGCCCTCGTTTCTTTTGCCCTCTCAGCTGCCGAGTTTGCGATGGGTGTCTGCATGCTTTTAGGGGTGTATCGTCGCTATAACTCTTTCCTTGTTTTACTTTTCATGGCGTTCATGACGCCGCTGACGTTATATCTTGCCTTGTTCAATCCGGTTTCCGACTGTGGTTGTTTCGGGGATGCGATTGTGATTTCCAACTGGGAGACTTTCTTCAAGAATCTGGTCCTGTCTGCTGCTGCCATCATGGTATTTATGCATTCCGGTAAGATGTTCCAGTGTTTTACCTATAAGGTGTACTGGTTTGTTGCCTTGTTTTCCTACTTTTTCTGTATAGGTTTTGCTTACTGGAATTACAACCATCTGCCGGTGATGGATTTCCGGCCTTATAAAATAGGAGCAAATATACCGCAATTGATGTCTATTCCGGAAGGAGCGCCTGAAGACGAGTATAAGTATACCTTTGTTTATGAGAAAGAGGGTGTCAAGAAGGAGTTTTCATTGGAAGATTATCCTTCTGAGGACAGTACCTGGACCTTTGTCGAATCGAAGACCGAACTGATAAAGAAAGGATATGAGCCTTCCGTGGCTTCCTTTAATATCTATGACGGAGAAGGTGACGATATGACCGACAATATATTGCATAACCCGCAACCGGTCCTCTTGCTGATAGCTCCGAAACTGGAAAAGGCAAACGACGAAAAGATCGATGAAATAAACGGTGTGTATGATTATGCGCTCGAACATGAATTGCCCTTTTATTGCGTGACCGGTTCTTCGCCTGAAATGATCGACGAATGGAGTGACAATACTGGGGCTGAATATCCGTTCCGTATGGCAGACGAAGTGTTGCTGAAAACGATTATCCGTTCCAATCCCGGACTGGTGCTGTTGAAAGACGGTACGGTGATGGCTAAATGGCATTATAACGATATCCCCGATGAGGAACATGTAAAGTCCGTCATAGAAGAACATCTGAACGGGAGTGAAACAAAAGAGAAAGAAGATGGCTGGCTTGTTACCATCCTATCGACTTTTACCGTACCTTTGCTGCTCGTTTGGGTATATGACTTTTTCCGTTTCCGACGGAGACGGAGAGCTGAGGCTGAATAAAAGATTTTATTGTATTTATATATTTAATTAATTAAGTCATGAGAAAGAATATTGTTGCAGGAAACTGGAAGATGAACACTACTCTTCAGGAAGGCCTGGAATTAGCAAAAGGATTAAACGAAGCCCTGAAAGGCAAAGCTATCAACTGTGATGTAATCATCGGTACTCCGTTCACTCATTTGGCAAGCGTTGCTGCTGCTATCGATACAGATAAGATCGGTGTCGCTGCAGAAAACTGTGCAGACAAGGAAAAAGGAGCTTACACTGGTGAAGTTTCTGCTGCTATGGTTGCTTCTACAGGAGCTAAATATGTGATCCTGGGTCACTCTGAAAGACGTGCTTACTACCACGAAACTCCGGCTATCCTGAAAACGAAAGTTGAATTGGCTCTGGCTAACGGCCTGACTCCGATCTTCTGTATCGGTGAAGTGCTGGAAGAGAGAGAAGCTGGCAAACATTTCGAGGTTGTAGACGCACAGATCAAAGAATCTTTGTTCGATCTTTCTGCTGAAGATTTCGGCAAGATTGTATTGGCTTACGAACCGGTTTGGGCAATTGGTACAGGTAAGACTGCTTCTGCTGAACAGGCTGAAGAAATCCACGCTCATATCCGCGCAACATTAGCTGCTAAATATGGTCAGGAAATAGCTGACAACTGCACTATCCTGTATGGTGGTAGCTGTAACGGTGGCAACGCTAAAGAATTGTTCTCTAAACCGAACGTAGACGGTGGTCTGATCGGTGGTGCTTCTTTGGCTGTTGATAAATTCATGCCGATCATCGAAGCATTTTAATATTTCATTCATTTGTAAAATGTATTGAAACAAATAAACCGGACGCAGATGACGCAGACACGCGCAGTCTGCGTCCGGTAAATATTGGCTTTACACTAAAAAGAATCGCAATGAAGAAATTCCCTTGTATCGCTTTATTATTCATGTTGCTGGCCTGTGTGACCGGAGCGTCTGCACAGATAAGTACGGATGGATCGGCTCAGACGATCTTTGACGACTTGCAAACATCGAAGCCGGGTAAAGGCGAGGTGATTGTCAACCAGCCGGAGGCCCTTCGTAAAATGATCGGAGTGCGTATGTACGGTGAAAATGTCGAGAAGACGGACAGTACTGCTTTCCTGAAGATACAAGGATTCCGGACACAGGTGTTTTCCGGTAATAACCAGCGTAAGTCGAAAGATGAAGCTTTTGAGAAAGAAAAGAAGATCAAGGAACTTTTCCCGACAGTCCCGACTTATGTGACCTATACCGCTCCGTTCTGGAAACTGCGTGTAGGCGATTTCCGTTCACATGAAGAGGCTTATCATATGCAGCGTCTGTTGATGACTGCTTTCCCTTCATTCGGAAAAGAAATGTATATTGTAAAAGAAGAAGTAAGAATCCCTCTGAATTAATATATGCGGAAACTCTTTCGCACCCCATTATATATACACAGAAATGACAAAAGATATAGACGCAAAGACCTTGGCTGAACGCGAAGAACTGGCTGGTCATTACAAACAAATACTTGGTTTGTTAGGTGAGGATGCTGAACGTGAAGGTCTGCTCAAAACGCCGGAACGTGTAGCTAAGGCTATGCAGTTTTTAACTAAAGGATACAACGAAGATCCTGCCCAGGTATTAGCTTCCGCCATGTTCCAGGAGGAGGATTACAAGCAGATGGTTATTGTAAAGGACATTGATTTCTTCTCTCTTTGTGAACATCATATGTTGCCTTTCTTCGGAAAAGCTCATGTCGCTTATATCCCTAAGAAATATATTACAGGCTTAAGCAAGATTCCCCGTGTAGTGGACATCTTCGCCCGCCGTTTGCAGATACAGGAACGCCTGACGATGCAGATCAAGGATTGTATCCAGCAGACACTCGATCCGCTGGGTGTAATGGTTGTGATCGAAGCACAGCATATGTGCATGCAGATGCGTGGGGTAGAAAAACAAAACTCCCTGACAACGACTTCCGATTTCACAGGTTTCTTCCAGCAGGCAAAGACTCGCGAAGAGTTTATGAACCTGATTAAGAATAATCGGTAGTACTTGCGGGAGGCTGACTTCCTATGCTTAGATGAGCGGCCTGCCATTATTATGACAGTGCTTTGCCACAGGCATGGCAGGAGTCTGCCATAACGATGGCACAACTCTGCCACAGGCATGGCAAAGCACTGCCAACAGCTTGGCAAAATGTTTTTGAACCGACGACGGGATGACTTGTTGCCTGTCTGCGGATTAATCTTTTCGTTTATTCGTCGTATACCTTGCCGTGTTCCCCGATGATCGAACTTAAACAGTTTGAAAGAAATTGGCAGATTGCAATTTTTATGCTTGCTTCTCTGATTGCTTTCTTTGGAGGTATGGTAGAATATCGGTGTGACCGGAAAAAGCTGGATGCCATGAAAGAGGGATTGGAAGAACTGAAAGAGTTTGAAGAAGATGGGCTGGAATAAATTTGCTGCGTTTCAATAAGAAATCCCCTATAGTCGTACTGGATACCCAGGGATGGCATACGAAATGAAGCCGGCTTCCGTTCTTATTTTTGTAACAAATAAATACAGGTTATGAGAAATAGGAGTTGTGTATGGTTCGTGTGTGCTTTATTATTCGTTGCTATGGCGGGGAAGGCACAAGTGGTAACGCTGGAGAATGGGGTTAGTATTACTTCTATGCGGTATTCTAAGTTTGCGTTGGATAAGGTCTATCCTTATCAGATGGCTTTAGGAATGCAATATCTGGATAAAGGATGGTATAATTTGTCCAGTAATATAGGATATACGCGAAGAGGCTCTCAGGTAGGAATGGTTACATTACAAGGAGAAGGAGATGTGACACTGAAAGAGAAACTGCATTATCTGACAGTTAGTACGACATTTGATATAAAGAGGACAAGTCGTGACGGCTATACGTTCTTTGTGGGTCTCGGCCCTCGTCTTGATTTCAACTTGAAATCGGTGGCGCAAACGTATGTAGATTTTGATCAACATGGCCCGGAAGGGTTTGTTCCTACTAAAGAGAAAATAGATGGCTTTTATCCGGTTCTGTTTGGTTTGAAATGTGTAGGCGGTATACGGAAGGATTTCGGGAATATGCAGTTAGGGTTGAATATCGCCTATTTACCTAGTTTTACCCGTCTGGCGGAAGGTGTACGTGACCGGACATTTACTTTTGGATTATCCTTGGGGTATAAATTGGGAGGAAGCAAGGATGACATAGGAACCATCCGTTCTGTTCGTCGCAATAAATAAGTCAATGTTATGTAGATAGTCCGGGCTATCTACATAACTAAAATATAGGCTCTGTATTTAGTGTCTTTTGTGACAGGACATAATGGCAAATAACCTTCTCTGATCTTACCGTTCTCGATGGTAAGAGGATAAGCTTTTTTCATAAAACTATGACGCTCATAGGCTTCTCCCTGTTTACTTTCATAGGTGAGGTTGAAGTCTCCGATCGCTTTTGGGGCGAGGTATTTCTGATTGAAACGGAGAGCAAGCATTCCCATCGTGTAGCGCATATTGACTTCAATGCAAGGGTGGATTGCATATGCATCATTTTTGGTTTTGTAAACGATCATGTCTACTCCCAGATATCCGCAATATACATTCCCGTATATACTTTTCAATGCATGAGTAACAGCTTGCTGTATCTGCAGATAGACTTCTTCTCCAACCCAGCGCTTGATCGGTTCGCTCAGATATTCCTGGCTGCCCAGAACATTTCCGGCGTAAGCTCCTTTTTTTACTGTCCCAAAAACAGACAAACCTTCATACGTCACATTTCCCTGCCCGTCAGAGTAGAATTCCATGGCAATATCCTGTACCTTATTCAGTCCGCATTCAATACTGACCATCCCTTGTTTATTGATCGCTCCCTCAATCCAGTTACGGTCTTTGGTTGTCAGTTTGCGTTCCGGTAACCATAATAAGCCTCGCCCTGAAGAGGAGTAAGGTGTTTTCACTACAAATGGAGCGTTCTGTAGGATCAGGTATTTTTCAACTTCTCTGATCTTTCGACAGAATTTAGGAGCAACAGGAATAGGCAGATCCGGTAATTGCTGGCGGATCAGTTCCAGGCACTCGGCTGCCGTCTGTCGTCCGGTCAACCGGAAATAATCATCTTTCCAGGTCGGTATGGACAAATTCAGATTGAAATTCTGTTTTAATTTTTCGAACAGATGCAGGCTGTGCGGGGATATTCCCCAGGGAGCAGCTTCAAGTTCTATGGAAGACATTTTTTGCTCTTTCAACTCTTTATCGGTAACGAGCGTAGCAAAAGGTCTGAGCTCTTTAGGTAGTAAGGAGAAAAAACGGGGCGAGATAATCTCTTCCGCGTAGACATAATCGGTACTGTCGGCATACCATACCGGAAGGCATGATAGCTCCCTTATCATCCTTTGCACATTGGTTGGAGGTGTGTAATTTTCCGAACCTAGTAAAACGGCTGTTTCGTGGCCGGGATTAAAAAAATGTATCTGAGATATCATAAGTGTATATAAACAGCGAAGCCGTCTGTTACTGAGACGGCTTCGTTTTTATTTATTCGAGATTTTCATCTATCGCATCGATCTTTTTGATTATGAGCGCCATCTCATCTTTTAGCTTTTCGATCTTACGCTCCATTTCTTTCACGAGACCGCCACCGCCTTTGGAGGAGATGCTAAGGAAGCCGATGTTGTTTTCGTATGTCTGCAATTCATTTTTCATGCGGTCATACATTCTCATCAGCTTTTCACGTTCACCGTACAGTTTGCCTTTCCCGTGTTCTCCGCTTGTCATATCGTTCAGATTACTACGGAACGACTGCATTTTGCGGTCTGTCTGGTCGACTTTCAGACGATCGAACTGGTTGTCTACAGCTTCGTGATACTCTTTATAGATTTTATCTTTTTCCTTGAAAGGTACGTGACCGATCGTATTCCATTCAGCCATCAAGCCTTTCAGTTCAGCTAAAGCGTCATCAGCTGCCAAAGCTTCATCGAGCTTGTTGATCTTTTCGATCAAGGCCTTCTTGGCAGCCAGGTTTGTCTGTTCCACGCTCTTCTGAGAAGAAACATTTTTATTCTTTTGCTCGAAGAAATAATCACAGGCAGAAATGAAACGTTTCCAAACGATATCCGAATGTTTACGGGCTACCGAACCGATCGTTTTCCATTCTTTCTGCAAAGCGATCATCTTTTCAGTCGTACTCTTCCATTCTGTGCTGTCTTTCAAGGCTTCCGCTTTTTCACACAAGGCTTTTTTCAGTTCGAGATTCTTTTCCATCTCTTCCTTAATACCTTTGTAGAAAGTACTTTTCTTATTGAAATAAACGTCGCAGGCCGCACGGAAGCGTTCAAATATCTTCACATTGGATTTTTTCGGTGCAAAACCGATTGTTTTCCATTTTTCCTGTAAAGCGATCACTTCTTTATTCTTTTCTTCCCAGTCTTTGAATGTCTTCAAAGCTTCGAAGTTGATACCTTCTATTTCTTCGCAGATAGCAGTTTTAGCTATCAAATTTTCCTGTTCTTTCGATTTCAGTGATTCGAAGTGCTCCTGATGACGTTTGTTGATCACGGTAGAAGCCGCTTTGAAACGAGCCCACAGCTCTTCACGCAGTTCTTTTGCCACCGGACCGATCTCACGCCATTGCTGGTGCAGTTTCTGAAGCTGGTGGAACGCAGATACTACATCCGGCTCCGTTTGCAGCTTTTCAACTGTTTCGCATAAGGCTGTTTTCAGTTCCAGATTCTTCTTGAAATCGTAATCCCGGAACTGATTGTTGATCTTGATAATATCGTAGAATCTTTCGCTGTAAGTCTGATAGTTTTTCCACAGTTCGTTTGCATGTTCCTGTGGTACGAGTTTAATTTCTTTCCATCTCTGCTGGATGTCCTTAAAGTCGTTGTATAGTTTGTTGAAATCGTCCTGGCTTTCAGTCAAGACTTTTAACTGATCGATCAGCTGGAGTTTCAGAGCATAATTAGCTGCTTTCACCCGATCTTCTTCAGCCAGGATTGCTGCTCTTTTTTCTTTGTACACAGCCAGCAATTCTTTCAGTTTGTTTTCGGCTTCATCTTCAGGTGCAACGAAATCCTTTTCTTCTCCTCCGTCTTCGAGGAATGTTTTCTTCGATTCTTCAACTTCGGCTCTGTGGATTTTGTAGAATGCCTGTTTTAACGATTCCACCTCGTTACGTGCCGTTTCGGCTGCAGCATCTACCAAACCGGTTAATTTTTCAAGAATTTCTTCTTTCGATAATTTACCGATCGCATTCGCTGTCGCTTCCTCCGGGGTTTCAGTTGTTTCAACTTCAGCCGCAGTGTTTTCCGGAGTCACTTCCGGAGCTTTAGTTTCTTCCAATTTGCCAGTTTCTTCAGCCGGCAGATTAGTTTCATGAGTGTCCTTCATATTCAATCACATTTAAGAAAAGGATAAAAACATTCCTATATCAAGTCACAAATTAAAGTATTTATTTTTGGATTACAGCATTTGAGGCCAATTTATTTATTAGAAAAGGTTAATAAATGCTCAAAAAGACCGAAATGAGTTCCTTTGATCTTTTTAAAATGTCGGAAATGAAAATCCCCGTAGCTTGTTTTGAGTAAGTTACGGGGATCTTAGTATGTTTGTTCTCGGTTTTTATCCTAAGAACGATATCAATACCCCGGCCGCAACAGCCGATCCGATCACGCCGGAGATGTTGCTGGCCATGCAATATTGTAATACATGGTTTTTCGGGTCGTATTTCAGTGCAATCTCATTGGCTACACGCGAAGCCATCGGAACGGCGCTTAATCCGGTTGCTCCGATCAGCGGATTGATCTTTTTCTTAGTAAACAAATTGAATAGTTTCACGAAGAAAATACCGCCGGCGATGGATAAGGCGAACGCTAGGAATCCACCGACCACGATGCCGATCGTTGTCAGGTTCAGGAACGCTTCCGCTGTCATGGTCGCACCGACAGATAATCCCAGGAAGATCGTAGCCGCATTCATAATACTGTTTGAAGCCGCATCGAACAGGCGGAATGTATTTGTTCCGATCTCTTTCACCAGGTTACCGAACATCAGCATACCGATCAAAGGTACGGCACTTGGCACGAACAGCGCTACAACCGTTGTTACTACGATCGGGAAAATGATTTTCAGTACACGCAGATTCTTGATTTCTGTTGTGGACGGATATTTCTTTTCCTGCTCTTTCATGTTGATGCTTAATTCTTTTTTAGAACAAAGAAGATTTACCACCAAAGGTATGATTACCGGTACCAATGCCATATATGAATAAGCCGCGATAGCGATCGGACCTAATAAATGCGGGGCCAGTTTGATGGTCGTAAAGATTGCCGTAGGACCATCAGCACCACCGATAATACCCAATGATGCCGCCTCTTTCGGAGTGAATCCCATCAGGATGGCTACCAATAATACGGTGAATATACCCAGCTGTGCTGCCGCACCGAAAATAGACAAACGAAGGTTACGGAGCATCGGGCCAAAGTCGGTCAGAGCACCTACGCCCATAAAGATGATTGGCGGAAGGAATCCGGTCTTGATCAGCATGTAGTAAATGAAGTTCATGATCCCCAGTTCATGCGCAATGTCGTGCAAAGGCATTTCCCAAATGTTTTTCATAACTCCATTTACATTGATCAGCCCGTTCTCGTCTGCCTGGATCACGCCCATATCACCTCCCGGGAAGTTGGCCAGCAGTACTCCGAATGCAATAGGGACAAGCAGCAAAGGTTCATATTGTTTTTTGATACCCAGGTAAAGTAATATGAATGCGATTGCATACATGATCAGGAACTGTGGTTCAGCAATAATGTTGCTGAACGCAGTCATTTCATACAGATTTTGAAATATCTCTTTCATTACTGTATCGTCATTAATACGTCATCTTCCGAAACCGCATCACCACCGGCATAATTGATGGAAGTGATTGTTCCGCTGAATTCGGAACGTACGGCATTGTATGTTTTCATCGCTTCCACATAGCAAAGTACATCCCCTTCTTTTACCACGTCTCCCACTTTGAGCGGAGTTTCGGAAGCATTCTTTACCAGGAAGAATTTACCTTCCAGCGGAGAGAGTACTTCGTTGCCTGCGCCGGCTGGTGCGGGAGTTACTGTTGCGGCAGGTTGCGCAGCCTTTGCAGGAGCCGCTGCCGGTGTTGCGTTGGCAGAATCTCCGAAGGCAACGGTTACGCGGTAAGGCTGTCCGTCGACATCGACAGTCAATACCTGCGGAGTGGTAGGCAGGGCAGGAGCAGCAGCAGGGGATGCTGCCGAATGTTCTTTTTCCTGTTGAGCCTTTTTCTTCAGGGCGACATCGGCCAGGAACTCGACTTTCGCTTTTCCTGAACGGTAAGCCTCATACTGAGCCGGGTGCATAGCGTATTCGAACAGTTCTTCGTCGTCTTCGCCTGTTTCCCATTGCTTTTCGTTCATCATCTTGCGGTATTTGTCGAGCGAATCCGGATAGTTATCCTGCGGATTGCCAGTGAAGAATTCACGTCCTTCAGCTTTTGCTTTCTCGATGATTTCCGGGGCAAGCGGACCAGGCAGTCTGCCGGCTTTTCCGAGGATCATATCCCATATATCATCGGCGATCATGCTCCAGCGGGCTTTTCCTTTTTCCATCTGCATCACGTTCATCAGGGCCAGGTTCTTCACATACTGGCTGAACGGTGTTACCAATGGGGGATAACCTACGCGCGGCCATACATAAGCCACTTCGTCGAACAACTTGATCAGTAGCTGGTCTTGCGACATCAGCGGCTTGTTGTTCTTGATATTGTTTTTGTTAATCGATTCTAGATTCTTATCCAGGTCTGACATCAGGCTACCCATCATACCGCCGGGAAGCCCCGGACCGATCAGCAGGGAGTTCATCAGGCGGTTCTTCGGACTGATATACAGGCCTAAGAAATCATCCATAAATTCCTGGATCATGCTGCGTACCTTCATATAGGCTTCCATATTGATCTCCGGCACTTTGTAACCGGCATCTTTCAACATTGCCTGTACAGTCAGCAGGTCGGCATGTCCCGTACCCCATGAAAGCGGTTCCATACCTACGTCAATATAGTCGCAGCCGGCATTACAAACTTCCAGGATGGAAGCTACATTGAATCCGGGGCCTGCATGGCTATGGTACTGGATAGGTATTTCAGGATGTTTGGCTTTGATGTTGGCAACGATCTGTCCCAGTGAATAAGGACGACCGATACCTGCCATGTCTTTGATACAGATTTCGTCAGCTCCCAGCTCGATCAGTTCCATTGCCATCTTTGTATAATATTCGACTGTATGGATCGGGGAGTGGGTGATGCAGAGTGAGCATTGGGAGATCATTCCTGCTTCTTTGGCATATTGGATAGACGGGGCGATGTTGCGCACGTCATTCAGTCCGCAGAATGTACGGGTGATGTCGGTTCCCTGTGCTTTCTTTACTTTGTAGAAAAGCTGGCGCACATCGGCGGGAACCGGGCTCATGCGAAGTCCGTTCAGGGCGCGGTCCAGCATATGTGTCTGGATACCTGCTTCATGGAATGGCTTCGTCCATTCGCGTACGGCTTTATTTGGATTTTCTCCGAATAGTAAATTAACTTGCTCGAATCCTCCTCCGTTGGTTTCAACGCGGGCAAAACAGCCCATTTCAACGATAGCAGGGGCAACTCTAGTTAGTTGGTCTACTCTAGGCACGTATTTTCCGGCAGATTGCCACATGTCTCTGAAGACCAAACTGAATTTGATTTCTCTTTTCATGATATTTTGTGTATAGCTAGTATTATATTTTCTCAATTTTTGTAACCTTTCCCTGGCCGCCTGTAGTCATGCTGACTGCTGCTACGATTGCTGCGGTTGTTTTGCCGGAGATACTTGCGGCTTGTGCGGTGACGGCTTGTGTTACCATTTGTTTTTTTACGACGACTTCTTCAGGTGCGTATTTGTTAACCAGTGCAATTAATCCTTTCCCCAGATAAATAACGATCAAAAGAATTGCAAATACCGTGGTCATACCGACCACCATCAATAAAAGTCCAGTTTCTATGTTTTCCATAATTTATATTTGTGTGCAATAAAAGTATCTACTGTCTGTAAGAGAAGTAACTAAAACAATCTCCGCCAAGTTATAAATTGATTGCAAATATAACAAAAGATCGTTATTCTGTATTTTTTTGTTGTATAAAAATAGTAAATTCTTTTTTCGTTGTTCGTGTTTGAGGTGCCGAATGATAGTTGGTTTAATATGAGGCTATGAACGGTGCTGCAAGCTAAAATAATTGTATCTTTGCCCTCTCGAACATATAATATATAGCCATGGGAAATTTCTTTACATCTTTATTCTCTTCTTCAAAAAATGAGGATAGTGCAGAAGAGAAAGCGAAAAATGATCAGAAAAATTTTGACATATTAAAATATGACGGTGTCCGTGCCTTGAAAATAGGACAAGTCGCCTATGCTATCAAGTGCTTTACGGAAGCCTTGAACATTCAGGAAGATTTTGAAACAATGAATTACTTGGTATCGGCTTACTCGATGGCAAACCAGACGGAAAAGGCTTTGGAAACATTAAACCGTATGGTGGAAATGGAACCGGATCATGTGCAGACCCTGTTGACAAGAGTAAGCGTGCTCTTTATGCTGGACAAGGATGCAGAAGTGATTGCTGATTGTCTGCGGGTGATCGAACTGGAAGAGTCCAACCATCTGGCTTGGTTTCTGATGGCGAAGGCCAAAAGAACGACCGGCGACCAGCTTGGTGCTATTGCCGACCTGACGAAAGCGATCGCTTTGAAAGACGATTTTACAGATGCTTATTTACTTCGTGCGGAAATATTATTAGTCTTGAAGCAGGGAAAAGAGGCTTTGCCCGATATTGAAAAGGCTATCTCGTTGGCTCCCGAAGAAGAAACAACTTACCTGGTAAGAGGAAAAATACATGAATCGTTAGGCAATCTGGATGCTGCTGCCGATGATTATCAGCAGGCTTTGGATCTGAATCCGTTCAATGAGGATGCTTGTATCCTGAAAGGCACGCTCCTGACCACAAAAGGTTTGCTGGACGAAGCCATCGCGTTTTTTGACGATGCGATCGATATCAAACCGGATTTTGCCAAGGCATATACTGAACGCGGACGGGCAAAGAACCTGAAAGGGGATAAAGAGGGAGCTTTCGAAGACTTAAAAAAGTCTATTGAACTGAATCCGGAAGGGGAGGTAGCGAAGAAGTTTGAAGGGCAGCATGTCAACTTTGAAAATAAAACATATATGCCTTTCTGAAAATTGTAGATTTGACAGAAAAGGGAGAGTATGCAGGAAAAGGAGTTAATCGATGGGTTGAAACAAGGGGATGAGCTTGCTTATAAAACGTTATACAGGCTTCATTATAGAGTACTTTGTGCATTTGCATATACTTATGTGAATGATTCCTTTATTGCAGAATCTTTGGTCAGCGACGTGATTTTTAATATATGGGAAAAGCGTGAAGTTCTGGAAATCAGTCAATCACTTCGCGCTTATCTGATGAAAGCAGTTAAAAATGCTTCTATCAATTATCTGGATCATTGTTTACGTCAGGAAAATATGAAACAATCTCTGTCTGTGAAGATGGAGAAGCAACAATTGTCCTATCATGAGCAGGATAATTATCCGTTATGCTCTTTGTTAGAAAAAGAGTTGGAAAATCGTATTGAACAATCTTTGGGAGAGTTACCTCAGTTAACTCGCGAAATATTTCATTTAAGCCGGAATGAAAAAATGAAGTATGAAGAAATCGCCCGTGAGAAAAACATTACAATTGATATTGTAAAATACCACATTCGTATTGCCTTGGGTAAATTGAAGAGCGATTTGAAGGACTATTTGCCATTTTTACTACCTTTCTTTTTATTTCATTGAAAAAAAAATCATTTTTTTCACCCGTTTTTTATTTTCGTTTGTCATAATAATAGAAGCACATTTTATGAGAAAGGAAATTCAAAATAAAGAATATTGGGACACATTGATTATTGATCGACTGTCTGATAATATTTCGGAAGAAGATAATCGGAAGTTGGATGCATGGTTGGATGAGTCTGCTAAACATCTGTCGTATTTTAATCAGATGAAAGATTTGTGGGACTCGTCGGCTGTGGGAGATCCGGAATTACTTTTTGATTATGAGAGGGGGTATTCCCTGTTCATGAAAAGAGTGAGGGGAGAAAAAGAAAGTACTCTAGTTGTAGAAACAAAAAATAAACAGATTTTATGGCGCAGAATAATAGCTGTTGCAGCTGTCCTTATACCTGTTTTTGTACTGGGATATTATACGTCGCTTTATTTTGAAAAGCCTTCAGATACAACCGGATTTTTACAGTCTGAGGTAGTTAGCCCCAATGGGTCGAAAACCCAGTTGCGTTTGGCAGATGGTACGGTTGTTTGGTTGAATTCTGGTAGCCGGCTGCTATATAATGACAAGTTTGGTAAAGAAAACCGAAATTTGGAACTGGTCGGTGAAGCCTATCTGGATGTGAGACGGAATGAGCAAATTCCATTAGTTGTAAAAGTCGGAGGTTTGGATATAAAAGTGCTTGGTACAAAATTTAATGTGAATGCTTATCCGGAAAAGTCGGAAGTGAAAGTATCCTTACTGGAAGGCTCGGTTAGCATGCATGCAGGAAATTCACCGGAGTCTGCCATCTTGAAGCCGATGGAAACAGGCGTTTATCAGGCAGGTTCTAACCAGATAACTGTACATCCCGGATTAGATAGTAATGCTTTGGTTTGGATGAAAAATCAACTGTTGTTTACCGGTGAAGCATTCGAGGAAATAGCTCGTATGCTGGAAAGACGGTTTGATGTAAAAATCAATATACATAATGATGCCTTACGGAAAAGACGTTTTGGTGGAGATTTCGGAGAAGAAGAGTCCATTGATAAAGTTTTAAAGATAATGGCTGTCAATGGAAAGTTTACGTACACAATGAAAAACAATGTAATAGAGATTTATTAATAAATGTTTAATTGCTGACTTAAAAGAAAAATGCCTATGAGAGAGATTCCGAGTTAACCAGTATACAAATTGAGGAATGCGCTAACATTCCTCAATCCCTGTTATTAAAGAACAATTATTCCAATTAAATTATTAACAACTTAATAACATACTGCAAATGTATCAAAAATCATGCAGCACGGGTTCGCTATGTCGAATTTTGTGCAACAAAAAAAGTCTAAATATTATGAAAATATCTGTGTTACTCCTTTTTGCGGCAGTATTTTCAATTTCTGCCAAGTCTTATTCGCAGGAAGCACGGGTTACATTCGATTTGAAGAATGTAAGTGTAAATGAAGTTTTTAATACGATACGTTCACAGACATCATACTCTTTCTGGTATGATGTGAATGATGTGGATGTAAATCGAGTTGTCTCCGTAAAAGCAAAAAACAAGAGTGTTAAAGAAGTTCTTGATATTGTATTTAAGAATAAAGCGGTCGATGTCAGGATGGTGGATAACCATATTGTGATCAAAACGCGTGAAATGTCGAATGAATTACCGGTTGTACAACAATCAAGAAAAATAACGGGGATAGTGAAGGATGCTACTGGAGAGCCTGTTATCGGTGCCAATGTCGTTGAAAAAGGTACAACCAATGGTACTATTACGGATATTGATGGAAAATATTCTTTGGAGATTAATCCGAATGCTGTTCTGATCGTCTCTTATATAGGTTATGTTAGACAGGAATTACCTGTGGGTAAACAGGAATCTCTTGATATTGTTTTGAAAGAAGATGCAGAAACGTTGGATGAGGTTGTTGTTGTCGGGTATGGAAGTCAGAAAAAGATCAATTTGACAGGTGCTATCTCTTCCGTTAAAATGGACGATGTTTTAGGAGACCGTCCGGTCGGTACTGTGACGCAGGTTTTGGAGAGTGCTGTACCTGGTTTGCAAATTAGTCGTCAAACAGGAAAACCAGGTTCATCAATGAATATGAATATCCGTGGTGTAACAAGTACTAATAACCCGGAAGAAAAACCTTTGGTTCTTGTAGATAATGTACCAATGGATCTTGATATGATCGATCCTAATGATATTGAGAGTGTGTCTGTGTTGAAAGATGCGGCAGCAGCAGCAATTTACGGTGCACGTGCTGCTTATGGTATAATATTGGTTACAACTAAAAAAGGTAAAAAAGAAACTCCTATATCTTTTAACTATTCTAATAATTTTGCTTTCTCTAATCCTACGACGTTACCTAAGAAAATAGATCCTTATTCTACAGTGAAAGCATATAATGATTTGGGTATTGTCGGATATTTTGGTGGACAGGATATTCCAACATGGATGCAATATATGGATGAGTATTATAATAAAGGTATGCATTCTAATGGATATGTCGTGAAAGACGGAATACGATATAATTTAGCTCCTACTGATGTTTATGACGATATGCTTTCAAATACCGGCTTTCAGCAGCAGCATAACTTAGCTATGTCGGGGGGTAGCGAGCGAGCTAATTACCGGGTGTCTTTTGGAATGATTGATGAAGATGGCATTTTGTATGGCGATAATGATACTTATTCCCGATATAATGTCTCTGCTTTTATCAATATGGATGTAACAAATTGGTTGAGTGGTCAGTTAGATGTTCGTTATTCGGAATCTCAAACAAATACGGCAAAGGGAAATAGACAAGGAAGTAATAGTTTATGGGCTGTTGCTACAGAATATCAACCGATGGCTCCTTTAGGTTATGGCTATGATATGAATGTGGAAAGCGAAGAAAATTATCTTCCTTTTTTTAGTCCCAGAAATATGTTGGAATTAGATAATCCTCAAAAGGACAGGAAATCTGATACTCGTATTTTAGGACGGATAATTTTAACTCCAATAAAAGACTTGACTATAACTGGAGAATATAGCTTTTATCGTCAATGGGCAACAAAGTCGTATTCACCAATGATGTATGATGCCTTGATCGCAACCAGCAATCAAAGGAATCCAAGTGTAACTAAAAATTATTATGAAAATACGAATTGGTTTTCAACAACCAATGCGATTAATTTATTTGCTACGTATGGAAAGACATTTAATGAGGATCATAATTTGAAGTTAATGCTTGGGTATAATCAGGAATCGTATCATTATGAATCATTGTGGGGAAAAGCTGATGATTTGATAGATCAACAGTTGCCGTCCTTATCTCTATCTAGTGGAACTCAATACACGGACGATGAATTTAAAGAATATGCGTTGAGAAGCGGATTTTTCCGGTTTAATTATGATTTTAAAGGGAAATATTTATTGGAAGTGAATGGACGTTATGATGGTTCATCTCGATTTGCTAAAGAAAGTCGTTTTGGATTTTTTCCTTCTTTCTCTGCAGGCTGGCGTTTGTCTGAAGAATCTTTTATGGAGCCGTTGAAAAAATATGTAACCAATTTAAAGCCGAGAATTTCTTGGGGTACTATTGGTAATCAGAATGTTTCTAATTATGGATATATGGCAGGAATGAATCCCGGAAAGTTAAGCAATGGTGGTGCTTTTGATGGAAAAGGAACCTGGATATTACCCGGAGGAGAAGATTATGTTTTGTCGATGATGTATCCGGCATTGGTTTCTTCCAATTATACATGGGAGACGGTACAAACTTTTGATGTGGGGGGTGATTTAGGGTTGTTAGACAATAAGCTGGAAGTTGTTTTTGATTGGTATAAACGAGATACTAAAGATATGTTGGCTCCTTATAAATCTGCACCTTCAGTGTTGGGGGCCAGTTTCCCAAATACGAATTCTGCAAGTTTACAAACAAAAGGATGGGAAATCTCGTTGCAATGGCGTAGTAATATAGGTGAAAAAATACGTTATAACGTTGGGTTGAACCTGTATGATAGTCAATCTGAAATAACTAAGTATGACAATGCACAGGGTATTTTGGTCAATGACGGCAAGTTGGTTTTTCGTGAAGGGTTGAAATATGGAGAAATTTGGGGATATACAACAGACCGTTTTTATACAGCAGCGGATTTTGATGATAATGGGAATTTACTTCCTGGTATACCAAAGGTAAAGGGGGTGACGAAACATAACCCTGGTGATATTTTGTTTGTTGATTTTGACGGTAATGGAGAAATTGATAATGGAAATAATACTATTGATAATCCGGGTGATATGAGCGTTATAGGGAATAATACGGCCCGATATCAGTTCAGTTTTAACGGAGGGATTTCGTGGAATAATTTTGACTTGTCTTTTTTGTTTACCGGAACGGGAAAAAGGGATTTGGTTATGCCGAACTATTGGTCACCTAATGGAACTTTTGTGACATCGGTATTTGATTTTCAATCAGATTATTGGAGAGAAGATAATACAGAATCTTATTGGCCCAGACTGTATGGAGATGGAGGAAATAATAGTGCTAATCAGAAAATTCAGACAAAATATTTGTTGAATGGTTCTTACCTGAGACTTAAAAATGTGACTTTAGGATATAATTTACCAAATAATATTTGTGAGAAATTATTTATTAAAAGATTAAGATTCTTCTTTAGTGGTGAGAACTTGTTTACATGGCACCATTTGCCAACAGGTTATAACCCAGACTCGTTCATTGCCCAGCCGGGTAATTTGAGTATGACTAGTGGAATACAAGGTGACTCAGGGAATGGAAATTGGTCTTATCCTTTAATGAGACAAATTTCTTTTGGGCTTAATTTAACATTTTAATCCGTAAAAAATATTCTTATGAAGAAATATATTATTTTATTGTTTTTGATTGGATTGTTTTCTTGTAATGATGATTTTTTGAATAAATCTCCGTTAGATCAGGAAACCAGTCAATCTTTTTTCACTACATACGAAAATTGTAGAACCTATGCTTGGCAATTTTATGCCTGGTATCCAGGCTATGGGATGGATTCTTATTTATTGCATGATTCTGATTCTGACAATGGATTCAGAGGATATAACAATGGTGAAAACAGTTATGCATGGGATAAGATAACGAAAGTAGACTATACTTCTACGGGGTCCAATGGCTGGTATTATTGGAGAATACGCTCTATACATACTATGCTGGATAATTTGGATAATGTAAAAATGAATGAAACTGATAAAGCGCATTGGAAGAGCGTTTGTTATTTTTTTAAGGCACAGGAATATTTTCGTCTTGTTTCAAGGTTCGGAGATGTTATATGGATTGAAAAACTGTTGACAGAAACAGATGAAGATGTATTATATGGCCCGACGACACCTCGTGTGGAGGTAGCTGAAAAGATTTTGGAGATGTTGCTTTATGCCCGGGATAATATAAAGCAGGACGGAGATGGGGCTAATACTATCAATACAGACGTGGTTAATGCACTGATTTCACGTTTTGGCTTGTTTGAAGGAACATGGCAAAAATATCATAATGTTCCTAATGGTAATCCTTCCAAATATTTGCAAGCTAGCTTTGAGGCCTCTTCTGCTTTGATTACTAAATATCCAGAACTCCATAATAATTATAATGAAGTGTTTAATTCTTACGATTTGTCTGGAGTAAAAGGTGTTTTATTGTACAAAGTGTATATACCGACAAAAGGTCACAGTCTGATGAGAAATATGAGATCGTCGGAATCATGGCAAGAGGCTTCTGCTGATATGGTCCAATCTTATTTATGTTCGGATGGTAAACCTATTTGGACTAGTTCAGTGTATGAAGGGAATCAGGAAACGGGTGACGATATTATGAATATAGAATTTCGTAATCGTGATCATAGATTGTATTATTCTATTTGTCCGCCTTATCGGGTAAATACACCGGTACCTGCTACTTTTTGGAATCGTGGAGAGGATCATCTAGTGACACCGACAGGAAATCCTTTGGATCAGGAATACATTGATTTAATGAAAAGAATAAATGAAGGGTCAAGTAGTGTGAAAGAACTTCCTGTAATTCAGTGGAATGATTGTTATGTTAGAGAGCAACCACATTTTAGAGGTCGTTACCAAATGTTACAAGGCTATAATGTTACAAATGCCGGTTATTATAATTGGAAATATTATACTCCTGACAATCAGACTGTAGTGAGTGATACGGATGCTCCGATCTTCCGAATGGGAGAAGTGATGATAAATCATGCTGAAGTAGCCTGGGAGCTTGGAGAATTTGATCAATCGGTGGCTGATGCGACTATTAATAAATTAAGAAGTCGTGCTCATATTGCTAATATGGTTGTTGCTCAAATTGATGCTAACTTTGATCCAAAACGAGACAAGGGTGGCTTTTCTTCAAGTTCAGATCCTGTTGTCGGTCCTGCCGATTATGAAGTTGATCCAGTTTTGTGGGAGATTCGTAGGGAGAGACGCGTAGAGTTATATGCTGAAGGATTCCGTTTTGATGATTTGAGAAGATGGGGTAAAGGGCATTATTTGAATAAAAGACAATTCGGTGCCTATGTTCAGAAAAGTGATTACGAGAACTCTCGTTATGTAACTGATATCGATTTTTCAAAGTTTGATCTGAAAATAGAAGATCCGACAAAGGATAGTGGGCGTATAGCTTTGTTTGGAACTCCAAATCCGGGATGGAAAAATAAATATTATTTATATGCTATTCCTATAAATGATTTGACAATGAATGGTCAATTGAAACAAAACCCCGGTTATGAAAGTAAATAATACGGATTGATCAGATTTAATATAGGGGGAAATATTTCCCCCTATTGATTTTGCCTGAATTTTTGATTCTCTATTTCCTCTATTTTTAATCACTCTTCCAATATATAATTATTGACATGAAATCACAGCAGATGTTTACTGCTATTTTATGTTGTGTATCCTTATGGGGGTGCAGCAACAAAAATAAGCAAGAAAGAGAAGTAGGCAGGAAGCCTAATATTGTATATATTATTGCAGACGATTTGGGGTATGGTGATTTGGGGTGTTATGGTCAGCAACTAATAAAAACCCCAAATATAGATCGGTTGGCCCGTGAAGGAATGTTGTTTACTCAGCATTATGCCGGTTGCACGGTCAGTGCACCATCCCGATCAGCTTTGATCACGGGAATGCATACAGGTCATTGCCCTATACGTGGCAATAAGGAGATTGAACCCGAAGGGCAATATCCATTGCCTCTGAATACGTATACACTTGCTAAAATGTTGAAAACAGGTGGGTATGTAACGGGGTGCTTTGGCAAATGGGGGTTGGGTTATCCAGGTTCTGAGGGTAGCCCCGAAAGCCAGGGGTTTGATGAGTTTTTCGGATATAACTGCCAGCGCATGGCACATAATTATTATCCTCATTATTTATGGCATAATCAAGAGAAGGTCTGTTTATCTGGTAATGACGGATATAAAGAAGAGCAGTATTCTCATAATTTAATTCAAGGGCAAGCATTGAAATTCATGGAGATAAATAAAGATAAACCTTTCTTTGCATTTCTGACTTATGTGATTCCTCATGCGGAACTTGTTAATCCGGCAGACAGTATTTTGGCTGAATATGAAAATAAATTTCCGGAAAAAGCTTATGTTGGTGTAGATGATGGGCCTGATTATAAGAAAGGAGGCTATGGGAGTACGCCGCATCCTAAAGCTGATTTTGCAGCAATGGTTACACGTTTTGATGCTTATGTAGGAGAAGTTGTAAATCATATTAAAGCTTTAGGATTGGATGAAAATACAATGATAATTGTCACGAGTGATAATGGACCGCATAGAGAAGGTGGGGCTGATCCTGATTTCTTTAAAAGTTATGGCCCTTTACGTGGTGTGAAGCGTGACATGTATGAAGGAGGAATACGAGTTCCCATGATTGTTCGTTATCCAGGGAAGGTAAAGGCAGGCAGTGTAACACATCATGTGTCTGCCTTTTGGGATGTCATGCCGACTTTGGCTGAACTGACGCAAACAGTACCTTACGAAAGAACAGATGGTATTTCTTTTTTACCGACTTTATTGGGGAAAGGGAAACAACGGGAACATGACTATTTGTATTGGGAGTTTCATGAGTCAGGAGGTAAAATTGCTGTTCGAAAGGATAATTGGAAAGCTATTACACTGAATGTCTTGGATCCGGAGAGACGTGTTACTGAGCTTTATAATTTATCAGAAGATTTGCATGAAGATAACAATGTCGCAAGCCTGTATCCGGAGATAGTTCGGGATTTAGAACAAATAATGAATGAAGCACATGTTGATTCGGATGTATTTACATTTACATCTCCGATGATTATTAAATAATTATCTTATGATTAACAGAAAAATGAATAAAATAGTTTTTATAATTTCAGTATTGTTTTTATGTAGTCTTTCTGCTCATTCTCAAGACGGAAGTGACAATATGGAAGCTATTAATGGATTAATATCCAGAATTATGCCACAGCATAAAACGTCTGTAGATTGTCGATTGAACGTAAAAGCAATAAAACCTTACTTCAAGATATTCAAATTCGGACAGAAGTTGGTTGTCGAAGGAAACTCACCTGTCAGTATCGCATCCGGCTTACATCGCTATATGAAAGATTACTTGAATGTATCTGTGAGTTGGACCGACTTTACTCCGGTATTACCCGATAAACTGCCATTGCCATCCAAGGTGATTAAAGAGGAAAGTCCTTATGAGTTTGTTACTTATATGAATTATTGTACGTTTGGGTATACAACGGTATATTGGGATTGGGAACGATGGGAGAAAGAGATTGACTGGATGGCCCTTCATGGGGTCACGCATCCTTTGAGCATGGTTGGTGTTGAACAGGTATGGAGAAATTTTCTTGCGCGGATTGGTTATACGGAAGAAGAGACAAAAAAGTTTTTGACCGGTCCGGTTTATCTTCCTTGGTTGTTGATGGGGAATATGGAAGCATTAGGTGGTCCTATGCCTGATGAGTGGTTTGAGAAACAGGTGGCATTACAGCATAAGATTCTTGACAGGATGAGGAGTTATGGGATGGAGCCGATTTTCCAGGCTTTTTATGGAATGGTGCCATCTGGCTATAAAGCTAAGTATCCAAATGCAACCGTTGTTGAACAAGGGAAATGGAATACATTCGACAGACCGGATGTTTTGTCTCCATTGGATCCTGAATTTGATCGTCTGGCTCGTATCTGGTACGATGAGTATACAGCTCTATTTGGTAAAACAGATTATTATGCTGGGGATCTGTTCCATGAAGGAGGTAAGACCGGAGGATTGGATGTTACGGCTTGTGCCCGATCTGTAGAAAAAGCGATGTTGACTTTTAATCCCGATGCAGTGTGGGTACTTCAAAGTTGGGGGCCAAATCCTGTTCCTGAGTTGTTGAAAGGATTGAGTCCTGAACATGCATTGGTTGTAGAGCTATGTGCGGAATATTGGCATCGTTGGAAAGATAATGGGGGATATGATGGGATACCTTGGGCCTGGTCGAATATTTCTAACTGGGGTGGGAATATTGGACTTCATGGCAGATTGGATGCTATCGCTTCCGAACCGTTAGATGCATTACATGATAAACAAGCATCGAAGACATTGATCGGAATTGGCTTTACTCCAGAAGGTATAGAAACCAATCCTGTTGTTCCGGCTTTGTGGAGTGATATGGTCTGGAACAGCAAAACGTTGGATATGGAACAATGGATACAGAAATATGCCCAATATAGATATCATAGCGTATTACCATCTTTACAAGAAAGTTGGAATGGATTTTATAAAACGGTGTATGGGACTTATCCAGGTTCACGTCGTCCTTCAGAACCTGTTTTCTGTGCAGAACCGTCTTTGGGCGTCAAAACAGTATCTTCATGGTCTCAATGCAAAATTTATTATGATCCGAATCTTTTTGCTGATGCTTGTAAGACCTTTTTACAGGATGCTTCTGCCCTTAAAGGAAATAAAAACTATGAATATGATGTGGTTGATATGGTTCGCCAATACATTTCAGATTTGGGCCGAAGTTCTTATGCTCGAATACAAGAAGCTTGGAAAAATAGAAATCGTGAACTTTTTGACAAAGAAACTAAACGTTTTCTTCAGTTAATAAAAGACCAGGATCGGTTGTTGCTGAGTCATCCTGCTTTTTGTCTTCAATCATGGTTAGAATCAGCCCGTAGTGCAGGATCAACTCCTGGTATTAAAAGTCAATATGAATATTATAATAAACTGATTGTTACGTCATGGGATACGGTAGATGGTAGTTTAAATGATTATACTCATCGTGAGCTAGGCGGTCTTTTAGGTACATATTATTATAAGAGATGGTCTTTATATTTTAATTATTTGAATCAAGCATGGGATAATCCTTCTCTACCGGAACCGTATATGTTCGGAGTGACAAAGACATGGCTGTATGAAAAATTGGGTGATACTATATTGTCATCAAGTAATAATCCGGTTGATACAGCATCTGAAATTTTTAATAAATACTATCAGTAAATATCTTTAGACTTCATTATGTAGTATTATTTATTAACAGAATTAGGCTTGTTTATTTAATAGATATATTTACTTTTGTTTCTGATGTGAAACTTAGTTTCGTATCAGAAACAAAAGATACTCCTTAAAAAGATGGTAACACAGATTGAAATTGAAGAGAAAAACACTGCAAAGTATAATATTCCGATGCTTGAAAAGAGCTTCGAGCTATTGGAGTTTTTGGTGAATTACCCTAGTGGTTTACCCATGCAGGAAATTGTAAATCTGCTAGATACTCCTAAAACGACTATATATCGTCTATTAAATTCGTTGCAAAGTATGGGCTATCTGACAAAAGATATTGATACACAGCGTTATTTCTTGTCTAAACGATTCTTAAGACTGGGACTGGCAGCTTTGGGTGAGTCAAATATAGTAGAACAGTCGTTGGCGCCTATGCGTGCCTTGCGTGATACTATTAAGGAAAGCGTTATGTTAGGCGTTTTTATGGAGAACCGGGTTGTTTTGCTTGAACAAGTATTAGGTTCACACAATTTCACCTTTTTATTACGCCCAGGTACAAGTTTCTTTCTGCATGCTTCTGCACCAGGTAAACTCTTTTTGGCTTATCTTTCAGATGAAGAACGTGAGAAAGCATTACAGATGATTCAATATAAGACTTTTAACAAACGTACAATTTCTTGTGAAGAACAAATGAGAAAAGAAATAAATCATATCAAGAAAGTTGGTTATGCCGTTGATCTGGAAGAAGAAATGGCTGGTGTGCATTGTATAGCAACACCGATATTTAACCAATTCGGCAGTATCGCAGCAACCATTTGGACTTCAGGTCCATCCGGTCGATTGGAAAAAAAGAAATTCCCGGAAATTTCGAAAGAATTAATCCGGACAGCTGATATTATCTCTGCTAACCTGGGATATATTCATAAATAATTATTAATTTCTAAATACGGACACCATGAAAAAGTACAGCAAATTTATCGTCTTATTGGCGACAGTCTGCATAGGGGGAATACAACTTTCCGCCGAGCAAATGGACCCGAAAAAAATTGTACTTACTACTAAAGCCAAAGAACAATTAGCCGGAAAACAAATATTGTATATAGAACGGGAGCAGTATGCTCCGGATCACCATAATACCGCAACTCTTTTCCAGAAAGGAGAAATCAATGAAAATAAGTTTTTTCCCGGAGGAGCCATGCGTATTTTCGATGTGAATACAGGGAATACGACTACGTTGATCGAACTGAAAGACGGAGTTGTTCGCGATCCGGAACTTTCTTTCGACGGGAAAAAGATTATTTTCTCCATGCGGAAAAACAAAGATGATTTCTATCATATCTACGAAATAAATACGGATGGTAGTGGATTAAAGCAACTGACTTATGCAGAAGGTGTATCCGATATAGATCCTTTATATTTACCCGATGGTGGAATTATATTCAGCTCCACTCGTCAGCCGAAATATTGTATGTGTAATCGCCATATTATGTGTAATTTATATCGGATGGAAGCAGATGGGGCAAATATTACACAGATTGGAGTCAGTACCTTGTTCGAAGGACATTCCTCCTTATTAAGTGATGGCAGAATCCTGTACGACCGCTGGGAATATGTAGACCGTAATTTCGGAGATGCACAAGGTTTATGGACTGTTAATCCCGACGGCACCAAACATTCCATCTACTATGGGAATAACACCCAATCTCCCGGAGGGGTAATCGATGCCCGTCAGATACCGGGAACAGATCAGGTAATTTGTATTTTGGGTTCTTGTCATGACCGTCCGTGGGGGGCTCTAGCTATCATAGATAGAAAAAAAGGGGTAGACGGAGTGGAACCAGTCGTACAAATTTGGCCGGAAGAAAGCCGGAAACTTGTTGGAAAAGGGGATTTGGATTCATTCAAATGGATTGAGTATCTATTCGAAGATCCTTATCCTTTAAATGAAAACTTCTTCCTAGCTTCCCGCACCATCTGGGCCAAACCCGGAGGCTGGATGCATGTCGATTCTAAGTCCGGCATTTATCTGGTCGGAAGGGACGGTACGCAGGAACTGATTGTTGAAGGAAACAGAAGCCTTTTTGACCCAATGATTATTGAACCGCGGCATAAGCCTCACGCAATTCCTTCTAATCGCAATTATACGGACAACAAAGGAACGTTCTATGTACAGAACGTTTACCACGGGACTCATATGGCAGGAGTGGAACCGGGCACCGTCAAATATCTGCGTGTCATAGAATCTCCGGAGAAAAGAACATGGACAAAGAATGGATGGGGAGGGCAGGGAGAACAAGCTCCTGCAGTCAACTGGCATAGCTTTGAAAATAAGCGTATTTTGGGAGAAGTCCCCGTTGAAGAAGACGGTTCTGCTAACTTCGAAGTTCCGTCCGGCACATTTGTATTTTTCCAATTGCTGGATAAAGATAAAAAGATGATTCAGTCCATGAGGAGCGGCACAATGGTCATGCCGGGAGAAATAAACGGTTGTATCGGTTGCCATGAAGATCGTCTGAGTGTCCCCAGTGCAATGGGACCCAGACCATTGGCTCTTAAGAAAGCACCGGTAAAATTGAACGGATGGCAGGAAGAAGCTCCTAAAAAATTTTCGTTTATGGAAAAGGTTCAGCCTATCCTGGACAAGAATTGCGTGCGTTGCCACGATTTTGATCCAAAGAACCGTGACAAACTCGTATTGGCAAAAGATAAAAATCCATTCTTTAATGCGGCCTATGTCAACCTATATGTAAAAAAAGAGATTACCCTTATTGGTGGCGGACCGGCTCCGATACAAGACCCTTATTCCTGGGGGTCGCATGCCAGCAAACTGACTAAAGTAATCGACAGTAACCATCAGGGAGTCAAATTATCCCCCAAAGAAAAAGAGGCTCTTTACACCTGGATGGATTTGAACGGTGTCTATTATCCGGTATACGAATCTGCTTTCGACTCGACACTAGCCGGGCGAAGTCCTCTATATAACCAAGAAATCGAGGAATTGATAAAACTGACAGGTGTCAATATCTGGGATCTCAACAACCACGGACGGAAATTGACTGCACAGATATCTTTCGATCGTCCTGAAGTCAGCCCGTGTCTGGATAAGATTCGGAGCGATAAACAGAAATACACTCGTGCCGTCGAAATTATCCGTACCGGACAGAAACGGCTGAAAGCAACTCCGCGCGGAGATATTGAAAAGGATCTTGTGCCTTGTGAACGGCATAAAACACAACTACGAAAATATGCAGAACGCTTGAAAGTCGAACAGCAAAACTGTTCGATCATAGGGCAGGACGGGAAGGTTTATGATCAGTAGAAAAACGGTCAATTTTAGCTTTTTCATTTGAGATAGTATAATATTCATTCCTCATAAATTAACATATATCAATGAAAACACTTGATTTATTTAGCCTGAAAGGGAAAAAAGGCTTTATCACCGGAGCTGCACGAGGTATTGGTAAATGCCTTGCCGAAGCGTTTACGGAAATGGGAGCTTCGATTGCCATTGTCGATATCGATATTAAGGAAGCAGAAAAGACAGCCGGAGAACTGGCCGCTCGCTATTCCGCACACACAATTGCTATTCGTTGCGATGTAACGGATGCAGAAGATGTCGGACGGATGATGGAGGCATTTATAAAAGAATATGACACCATCGATTTTGCCATCAATAATGCCGGTATAGCAAACACTTATCCTGCTGAAAATATTTCTTCCAAAGATTTCAAGAAAGTGGTCGACATCAATCTGAACGGAGTTTTCTTGACAGCACAGGCTGCAGCCCGTCAAATGATCAAAGAAGGAAAAGCCGGAAGTATCGTAAACACGGCATCCATGTCTGCTCATATTATCAATACTCCACAAACGATAGCTAACTACTGTGCCTCTAAAGGTGGTGTTCTCCTGCTGACCAAGGCTCTGGCTGTAGAATGGGCTAAATATAATATACGTGTCAATTGTGTCAGTCCGGGATATATGGCGACTGAACTGGTTGCCGAAATGAAGAATATGCACGAAGAATGGATATCGAAAATACCCGCCGGACGCCTTGGTGTTCCTGAAGATCTGGTCGGGGCTTACGTATACCTGTTGAGCGATGCCGCACGCTACACGACAGGAACAGATTTAATTGTTGACGGCGGTTATATCAGCTTATAATATTATAAATATGAACACTAGCACTACAACTATATCTTCCCGAGAAATTGCACGCCTGATTGATATCAGCGCTGTTCGTGCAGATTCCACCCGCCAGGATGTGGAAGACATTATCGAAGCCGCTATAAAGCATAATTTTATCTGTGTCTTCCCCATGCCAGGCCTGCTTCCTCTTGTTTTTGAAAAATTAAAAAAACATCCGCATATCGGTATTGGTGGAGTTGTAGGCTTCCCTTCCGGTGCGGAGACAACAACCTGTAAACTCTTTCAGGCGCAGGAACTGAAAAAAGCCGGTTGTAACGAAATCGATATGGTTCTGAACATAGGCAAGCTAAAATCTGGTATGCTGACTGAAGTGGAAGATGAAATTAGGCAAATTAAAGCAGCAGTATCTCCCTTTCCCCTAAAAGTAATCATGGAAGTAGCCCTTCTCACAGACGAAGAGATAAAAATAGCCTCTACTCTTATCTTGAGGGCAGGAGCCGATTATATCAAAACCGGAACAGGTTGGGCGGGGGCAACTACGCTTCGTCATGTCGCTCTCATCAAAGAGATGGTTGGAGATGCCATCCAACTGAAAGTCGCAGGTGGAGTCCGTACGCTCGACACGCTTTTGGAAATGCATCGGATGGGGGTCAGCCGTTTTGGTATCGGTTACAAATCGGCTCTCCATATCATGGATGAATGTATAAATAGGGAAGCCCATGAGTGAGAAAGTTATATCTTATGATTTGGGAACTGGAGGAATAAAAGCTTCCTTGTTCAATCGGAATGGAGAAATATTGCATTCTGTTTTTATACCTTATCCGACCATTTATCCACAATCCGGTTGGCAGGAGCAGGCACCTGACGACTGGTGGCAGAGCATCATCCACTCTACACGGCTTTTATTGGAAAAGACACAATGTAATAAAAATGATATTGTAGCTTTGGCTATTTCCGGACACAGCCTTGGCGTTGTCCCGATAGGAAAAGGTGGCAATTTGCTGCTGGCTTCTACTCCTATCTGGTCTGACCGTCGGGCTACGGAAGAAGCGGAGGTGTTCTTTGCCCAAACTGATTACAAAAGATGGTATGAGATAACCGGTAACGGTTTTCCGCCGGAATGCTATTCTATCTTCAAAATGATGTGGTATAAAAAACATTTTCCGAAACAATATGCAGACACGGATAAAATAGTCGGCACCAAAGATTATTGTAATTATCGCTTCACCGGTAGGCTTTGTACGGACTATTCGTATGCATCCGGAAGTGGAGTCTTCGACCTGGAAGCATGGGACTATAAGTCGGAATATATACAGATGTCAGGTATCCGTCCAGACATCTTCCCGGAAATACTGGCTTCTGATGCAGTGGTTGGTACGATTACTCCGGAAGCCTCTCTTGAAACTGGCTTACCCACCCATGTCAAGGTTATATGTGGTGGAGTGGATAATTCTTGTATGGCCCTGGGGAGCAAAGGCATCAAGCCATCCCGGATTTACACCTCGCTCGGTTCGTCTGCTTGGATTGCCTTGGTTTCTGAAAGACCTGTGTTGGATTTTTGGAAAAAACCGTATGTTTTTGCTCATGTTGTCAAAGGAATGTATACCTCTGCAACTTGCATATTTTCAGCAGGTAGCAGTCTGCAATGGGTACGTAACATCGTTTGTCCTGATTTATTGGCAATTGAAGAACAAGGGGGAGATAATGCATATATCGGCATGAATAAACTGGCAGAAACATCGGCTCCGGGAGCAAATGGTCTACTGTTCAACCCTAGTTTGGCTGGTGGCTCGAGCATTGAACCCAGTCCGGATATGACGGGGGCCTTCATGGGGTTAAGGTTAGGAAACACACGTGCAGACCTTATTCGTGCAACGATGGAGGGCATTGCTTTGAATCTGCGTATTGCTTTGGATTTATTCCGCAACTATCATACAGAATTTACAGAGATGTTATTTGTCGGAGGCGGTACTAAAAGTAATTTCTGGATGCAGCTTTTTGCCGATATCTACGAGTTGGAAGTTGAGAAAACAAATATCGGGCAAGAAGCCGCTTCTCTTGGTGCGGCTGCTTTGGCCCTAAAAGGTGTCGGTTTTTGGAGAAGTTATGACAGGATTGACAACCTTCATCAGACACAGGAGCGATTTCTTCCTAATCCGGAGCATCAGGCAATTTACCGACGAGCACTTTTCAAGTTTAAGATGCTTGCCGACCATATAGCTTCTCTCAACGGTGTGAACGAATAAATAGATAAACAATGAATGTAAAACAATTTTCAGTATCCCTCCTGATTTCTATCTTATTAATAGGTGGATTCGCCGGATGCGAAACGAACAAAAGTAAAGAGAATATGGAACAGACTAAAGAAAAGGTATTTACTAAGAAGTATACTAATGAGGATTTTTATGTAGATGGAAAGTTTAATGGTGAAGTAGCTTTGAAAGCTTTTCTCGAAATGTTTGAGTTTTATGGAGTTCCTTTTACCGATTTCATGAAAGAGAACATGTGGATATCTGATTTTGGCTTGGGAGATTTTGAACATGTGGGCATGGCGGGCGTCTTTTGGGTAAACGATCCAGTCAACCGCCATTTCGGACATGAAATATATCTGTTGCCCGGACAAATGATTCCTGAACATCGTCACGTGGAGACTGCTGAATATCCGGCAAAATTCGAATCGTGGATGGTACGCAACGGATCGGCTTATAACTTTGGAATAGGTGATCCGACTCCCAACCCTCCTGCATTACCCGAAAGTCAGAAGGAGGCTATTACTGTCTCCAATTTTGTTTATATGAAAGTCGGTGATATTCTCCCGCTGAAAGAACTTCTCTCCCCTCATTTTCTGCGTGCAGGTGATAATGGTGCTATTATCTCTGAATTTGGAACGTATCAGGATGGAAACGGACTGAAGTTTACTAATCAGAAAGCTGTATTTACGGATGTGCTTCGTCCTTAAACCAAAGGGAAATCGTTGTGGATAAAGTTTTTTTCTGCAACTCTTTGTTTATTAAAAAAAAGCCTCTATCTTTGCAGCCCGAATTGGTATATAAGATAATAATAAATAAATATATAGAAAGATGAAAAGAACATTCCAACCTTCCAACAGAAAAAGAAAGAACAAGCACGGTTTCCGTTCAAGAATGGCTACTGCTAATGGCCGCAGAGTATTGGCATCTCGTCGTGCTAAAGGAAGAGCTAAATTAACTGTATCTGACGAATATAACGGATAATCCCCGTTAGAAGAAATTAGTATAAGAAAGTAGAGGTTTTTGCTAAAAAGCCTTTACTTTCTTTGTTTTAACGGCTTTGTTTTCTATTTTTGATCCCGCCTACAAAAACAAACAGAAATGAATAACTTTTTTGTTAAACTGATAAAGAATCCGTACGTCTTGAATCTGCTGCTGGCAGTGGTCGTGACTTGTGGCTTGATTTATGGAACCCTGAAGTGGCTCGATAAATACACACGGCATAACGAAGCGGTGGTCGTACCGGATGTAAAGGGTCTCAAGATGGAAGAAGCTGCTGAGTTTTTTAAAAATAACAACTTACGTTATAATGTGATTGACTCGGTTTTTTCGAAAGAGGTAGAGCCGGGCGCAATCGTTGAGCTGGTGCCCGCGGCAGGCTCGAAGGTGAAGGAAGGACGTATTGTTTTTATTACAGTGAATGCGTTGACCTCACAGATGGCAACGATTCCGGAAGTAGAGGATTTGTCGTTCCGCCAGGCGTATGCACTGTTGCGTGCCCGCGGATTTGAGAGCGTGGAGATCGAATATGTGGCTGGTGATTTTAAGGACCTGGCCGTTTCGGTCGAATTACGTGGTAAGACGCTGGAGAAAGGCGAACATGTCCCACTGACAGCCCCTTTGGTGTTGAAGGTGAGCAGTGGCGATCCTAATTTCTCTGCCGATTCGCTGTCGTTGGACTCTTTGTCAGTCATGCCTGTTGAATCGTTGGATAGTGAAGAAGAAAACTGGTTTTAACTATGGATGAATTTTTCGACGAAATGGATGATGAACAGGCAGGTGGCCTGTTAGAACAGAATGAGGATGGTACTCCCCGGCTGTATGAACATTTCCGCTTCGTTGCCGATCGCGGACAGTCGTTGTTGCGGGTAGACAAATTCCTGGTCGACCGAATGTTCGGAGCCACGCGAAACCGGATACAGTTGGCTGCAGATGCCGGTTGTATTATGGCGAACGGAAAGCCTGTAAAGAGTAACTACCGGGTGAAACCGGAGGATGTGGTGACGATCATGATGTCGCGCCCCCGTCGCGATCTGACTGTTATTCCTGAAAATATTCCAATCAAGATTATTTACGAAGATGACGATTTGCTGGTGGTAGATAAACCGGCAGGTTTGGTCGTGCATCCGGGTCACGGTAACTATACCGGAACACTGGTGAATGCACTGGCCTGGTATCTGAAAGATGATCCTACCTACGATCCGAATGATCCGGCTCTGGGCCTGGTTCACCGTATCGACAAAGATACTTCCGGCCTGCTGGTCGTGGCTAAGAAGCCGGAAGCCAAAGCGCATCTGAGCCTTCAGTTCTTTAATAAGACAACTAAGCGTGAGTATCGTGCTTTGGTTTGGGGAATCGTGAAGGAAGACGAAGGCCGTATCGAAGGCAATATCGGACGTGATCCGCGCGACCGGATGCAGATGACGGTCTTTCCCGAAGGCGACCAGGGAAAAACGGCTGTTACCCATTACTCCGTGCTGGAGCGTCTGGGATATGTCACCCTCGTGAAATGCCGGTTGGAAACCGGACGTACACATCAGATACGCGTACATATGAAATACATCGGTCATACACTTTTCAATGATGAACGGTATGGAGGTGACGACATACTGAAGGGTACGACCTTTACAAGATATAAACAGTTTGTACAAAACTGCTTTGCCATTTGTCCCCGTCAGGCACTGCATGCCAAGACGCTGGGCTTTGTCCATCCAACGACCGGCGAGGAAATGTTTTTTGATTCCGAAATACCAGCCGACATGACACAGCTGATCGACAAATGGCGGGTATATGCAACAACTAAAGAGATATAAAGATGAAAAGGAACATTGCTATTGTAGCCGGAGGATACTCCTCTGAAATCGTTGTTTCATTAAAAAGTGCAGAAGGAATCTACTCTTTTATTGATAAAGACAAATATAATTTATATATTGCAATCGTTAAAAAGGACGAATGGGCAGTGAAACTTCCCGGAGGGGAATATACACCAATAGACAAGAATGATTTCAGTTTCCGCGAAGGCGGTGAAACTAAGCACTTTGACTTTGCTTATATCACCATTCACGGTACGCCAGGTGAAGACGGACGGCTGCAAGGCTATTTCGATATGATAGGTATGCCTTACTCTTCATGCGGTCAGTTGGTGAGTGCTCTTACCTTTAACAAGTTTGTTTGTAATAATTATCTACGTAGCTTCGGTGTCAGTATTTCCGATTCTATCCGCTTGTTCAGAGGACAGACGGTGACGGAAGAAGAGGCTGTCAGCCGTCTGGGACTACCGATTTTTGTGAAACCCAACGATGGGGGAAGCAGTTTCGGTGTAACAAAGGTGAAAGAGGCTTCGCAGCTGCAACCGGCCATCGAGAAGGCTTTTGCCGAAGGCGATGAGGTATTGCTGGAGAGTTTTATGTCCGGCACGGAGGTAACCTGCGGTTGCTATAAGGTAGGCGGTAGTCGGGGCATTGCCCGGAAGGAAGTTATCTTCCCGCTCACCGAAGTGGTTACGAAGAATGAGTTTTTTGATTTCGATGCGAAGTACAACGGAGAGTCTGACGAGATTACTCCGGCACGTATCTCTCCCGAACTGACGGAGAAGGTACAACGCGAAGTATCAAAGATTTATGATATACTGGGCGCCAAAGGACTTATCCGGGTTGATTTTATTATCGAAGCAGACGGTGAACCGAAAATGCTCGAAGTAAATACGACACCAGGTATGACAGCTACCAGCTTTATCCCGCAGCAAGTTCGGGCTGCCGGATTGGATATCAAAGATGTCATGACTGACATTATTGAGAACGAACTACAAAAGGCAGGTAAATAAAATTAGAAGATATGGATACAGAAGTTTCCTATAATTTTGACGACATTCGTCCGCTGAACAACGACGAGGTAAAGGATGCTATTGAGGCGCTCATTGCCAACGAAGATTTCGAGCGGGCCTTTCGGTATATCAAACCGGATGTGAATTGGAAGGAATTTTCCGAAACGATGCGTTCGTTTAAGACAAAGGAAGATTTCAAATCGAAACTGGCTTACGAGGCAGTTATGAACGTGGCAAACAAGACAACTTTCTCTCTGACGATCTCCGGACGTAGCCGCCTTCCAAAAGACAAACAACCTTGCACATTTATTTCCAATCACCGCGACATTGTATTGGATGCTTCTTTCCTGAATGTTATGTTGTATGATGTGGGTTATGGTATGACACAGGTTGCGATAGGCGATAACCTGATGATCCGTCCGTGGATCGAGACATTGGTACGCCTGAACAACAGTTTCATCGTAAAGCGCGGGGTTTCTGTTCGCCAGATGCTGGATGTGAGCCGTACATTGTCTGCTTATATCCGTCATACGATCAACGAAACAAAAGAGTCTATCTGGATCGCACAGCGTGAAGGACGTGCCAAAGATTCGAATGACCGTACGCAGGGTAGTGTGCTGAAAATGTTGAACATGAGTGGTGATAAGGATATCGTTTCCAATTTAATGGAACTGAACATCTTTCCGGTTGCCATCTCTTACGAATATGATCCGTGCGACTTCTTGAAAGCGAAAGAGTTCCAGATGAAACGCGATGATCCTGAATTTGTGAAGAGTCAGCGCGATGACCTGCTGAGCATGGAGACTGGTATCCTGAATAACAAAGGCCGTGTTCATTTCACCCTGACCCAGCCGATCAACGACCAGTTGGCCGCTTTGGATAAGGATATGGAAAAGAACGAGCTGGTGGCTGCCATCGCTTCTATTATCGACAAGGAAATCTATAAACATTACCGTTTCTACCCTTGTAATTATGTTGCATATGATATGTTGACGGGTACAAAACGTTTCAGTGGCAATTACGGGCAGAGAGATAAAAAACATTTTGAGGAGTATTTGCAGGGACAGTTGGATAAGATCGTCCTGCCGAATAAAGACGAGGCTTTCCTGCGCACCAAGATGTTGGAAATGTATACCAACCCATTGAAGAATCACCTGGCTAATCAGGAATAAGATATATATAAATCATTACATAAAAAGCCCCGTTACCGGTCGGATGACTGTGGTAACGGGGCTTTCTAATTACTTAATTACTTCCTATAGACTAACTTTCTTTACGTATTGTTTGTCGTTGATGGTCAGAACAACAACGTAGATACCTTCTGTCAGCGGGATGCGGGTAGTTGTTTCGATTGCTTGGCTGCAAACGATGCGGCCCATCAGGTCGTAAATTTTGATGGCTCCTACCTCGTTTTCCGGGTTGACGACAACGGTTTTGTCTTCCGTATAGATCATGTAGTCCGGGGCGGAGATGGATTCGTTAGCTGTCGGGCAATCGAATGTAACGACAACGATGGAGTCGGCTTGTACGTTTGTGAAGATGTACTGTTCAGGTTTGCCGATACTCTTCAGAACCTTTTCCTGTTCTTTTTCGTCTTCCATCTTCGGCCCGATCTTCACGTCTGTGATGACGCAATTCTTTTTGCTCGGATAGAAGTTGAAATCGTGGTTGCTGCCTTCGGTTACGCGGACGCTGGTCGGTGAGGCTGTACCCTCTTTGGTGTTGATCACTTTGGATGTCAGCGTATAAACAGGTACGGCGATGTTGGAGAATACGACATCCACGATGGTATTTGCCTGAATGTTCTTCAGCTTATATTCATTGACAGCTCCCACGCTATTACCGTTGATACGTACATCGACAATCTGCTGGCCTTGTGCGGGATCGATCTTGAAGGTGATGTTTTCTCTTCTGTTGGCGCCTGTAGTACCCGGTGTGACGGTACCCAAACCTGTTTTACGAACCAGGATGGTGAAGTCTTTCTTGATGTTACCGTTCCACCATTTTTCCCATCCTGGATAGTTGGAATCCATCCAATCTTCAAACTCATCGTCGAAGTCCCAATCAAGGTAATCCCAGCTTGGGCAGTCGCAACTACCGCCACCGCTGCTGCCACCTGAACTTGTATTACTGTTGAAGAATACGGCAAGGATGCGAGTGTTGGACTTGACGGTGTATTTTTTATCTGTACTTCTTGTCAAGTCTTTATTACCTGCTAAGAGAAGAGCCAGTTGGTAATATGTACTATTGGATTTAGCATTGATGGTGATTTCAGTACCTTTTGTTACAGTCCCTCCGCTTGTGATTGGAATTCCATTAGCTGTTACTGTCAACTTTCCACCTGCCGGTTGGTCGAATGTAATAACACAATCACCGTCGGGAGCAATTGGATGATTGGGATCGTCTGTTACGTCTTCAAAGGTGAGTGTTTCTTTGCTGTGACTGGAGATACTGATAGAGGCGGTTGCATAGACCTTTTTAGCGTCATCTGTTGTAAAGTAGATAGGTTCTGAAACCTGAGAAGCCGGTATCCAGAAACAGATGGCATCGTCGGTAGTCGAGTAGTTTGTTAACTCTGTGTTTCCTTTGTAGAATTTAACTTCGGTAAGGTCTACATCTGTCTCTGCCAATACGCGATATAACTCTTCTCCTTTGTAATCTTTCTTGAATGCTGTCTGACCCAGGTTTACATCTTTCCCTACAAACAGTTTGTTGAAGTCGCTTACGTTGAAAGAGCCGACCATAGCACCATTGGTGATTGTCAGTTTGGCAACATCTTCATCCAACTTGAAGCCGGCATATTCATTACCGGTCAAAGCCAATCCATTTAAGTCTAATACAATGGCCTTGTCTACTGTCAATTCCTCTTCTAAAGGAAGGCTTACCAATAGACTGATAGTTTGATCTTTAGTAGCTGTTGCAAAAGCCTCTTTCAGGGATTTGTATTTTTCGGTTCCTATTATTTCTGCAACGAAGTTACCGGGACCTTCACCTTCGCCCGGATCTACAAGATCCTGTGCCCATCCGCATACCGGCATCCAAAGGAGAGCCAGCAGGATGAATAATATGTTTGATTTTATTTTCATATTCTTTAGTGTTAAGTGAATATGTCGAGGAGTATGACAGCTCCTCAACATATTCTGTTAGTATTGTTTATTACTTTACGATTACCTTTTGGTTGTTGATGATGTAGATTCCTGCGCCTACTTCGTATGAAGAATCGCCTGCAGGGATTTCACCACTGAACTTCACTGTACCCTTCAGGTCGCAGATTACCACCTGTACCGGCGTTTCGGTAGTCAGGATGATGCGTCCTGCTTCTGTACGGATTTGCAGTTCGTCTTCCGCAATCTCGATTTCCTCATTGGCTGTCGGAGTAGAGCGGAGGCTGAAGCGGGCAACGTTTTGGGTTGTTGCTGCGTCTGCAAGTAGGTAGCCGCTGAATGGGGCGATTGTTCCATTTGTAGATGCGCCTGTTCCGGCACCTTCTTCATCTGCTTTAGTAGTTGTTGTAGGAGTAACACGTTCGAAGTTCTTTCCCTCTGCGTCCAGCTTGTAGAATGCTTTTGTTAAAGTAACGTCATTTAATGTACCGTTAGCATACGCTACGAAGCCGCTAACCGGATCCGGATTCAATTCCTGATTGCGTTTCAACATCTGGTTCGGACCAGAGATGAAAGTGACAGTCATATTTGCCGGAGTCTTCATCACATACACCTTGTTGGCTGTCATTTCGCTATTAACCACGTCGCTTGTCGAGCCGTCGCTCTTGATAGTGTGCAGCCAGAACTCGCCGGAAGTGCCCGGGTTGGCGGCTGGGCTGATGGAAACGACTTTTCCGCTATTGTTTGTTGTCGTAATGTCCGTAGCTGTGTAAGGCAGGGCGATTAATGACCACTGTTTTGTAGTGAATGTACGAATGTAGCGAATGCCGTCGGTAGCGGTTGCTTTACCAGCTTCAGTATTAACTTTACCACCTTCGTAGATGGTTAAACGGTGGATTGTGTTTCCTTGCTCATTTTTAGGAACTGTCCATGTTTGAGTTGTAGGAACTACGATATTACAGTCTTTTATATTGTCCCAGTTATTTCCCTGCTCCGTACTACCGATAGTAACAACTTTATAAATCGTTACTGTTGTATTATGGTTTGCCAGGCCTGCAGGGATGGTGTATAGGCTTGTTGCTGGGTTGCCTATCTCAACATCTGTATCGCGCTCCGGAGTTTCTACCCAATTGTTGTCGTAGTCATCATTGCCTCTTGCTATCAAACGATAAACTGTTTTGATACCTTCAGCTGTATGTTGCAAAACAACACCACCGATAGTAACATTCTCATCTACTATAACATCCCCATTACCTGAGATGTTGATAACGCCTGTCAGGGTACTATTAGTCTGCTTGTTGTTATTAGAGATGGTTAGAGTATTATCTTTGTTCGTAACCTTGAAACCACCCTGTGTAAATGTCAGGTCGTGACCGTTCAGGTCAATGGCATAGTCTTTGGTAATTTCGAATGTAGCTTGAGATTGGATGTTTTCCTGAAGTGCAATAACAATCTTATCACCAGTAGCAGTATTTGCCGCGTTTATCGCAGCAGATAGTGTTCTGTAAGGACTTGGGGTACCTGTGTCTACAGTTACTGTTGCTACAATTCCGCCTTTAACTAATTGTGTATAACCATTCGAATGAGCTACGATAGCCAATTCACCACCAGGGACGGTAAGGCCGTTTTCGGCATTCTGACTTTCGCCATAAACCACGAATTCTTGCGGATACATGGATTCAACGAGCCATAGGCAGGCAACGCCTGTTGTTTGACTGTTTTCAGTTAATTGTTGTCCAACAGTGAAACCAACTTTCTGATCGGCAAATTCGTAAGTATATGTATTGCCCTTTTCTAATCCCTTCACCAGTAATCTGCGTACGTTCTTATACGGCTCTTCTCCTAGGGTTGGATTAATCATATCCACATGTACGCCCTCCATGTGTACGTCCTTGCCGATATACACGTTTTGAGAAACGACGATGTCACCGTTGATGGTGGCGTGTTTGTCGCTGCCACTGTCGGTGCCTTTGTTTGTTATCAACATGAAGTTTTGCTCCTCCGTTTTAAACGTTACATTGTGGCAAGTAAGCGTGTTACCGTTCAGGTCGATGGTTACTTGGCTGCCGTTAACCTCACAAGTCGTATTCGATTCGGAATGTGTAGTGAATAGGGCGACTGTGTAGTTTTGATTTTCTTCCATTGCTTCAAATGCTTTTTCCAAAGAAATGAAAGAGCCAATTTTGTTGTTTGCATCTATTTTATCACCTGGATACAAACCGATATTAGCCGGAGCGATATTGTCATCGTTCTCTGCAACTGCGCTGAATATGATTTCCTCAGGAGAAGAAGTCTGATCCGCAGAACTGAATTTCACTTTACCGCCTAGAGTAGCTTTTGGCATCCACAAGTGGATTTCACCGTTTTTGTCGCTGGTTACTTTTCCGGATAGAGGAGTAGTTCCACCTTCTGGTATATATTCATAGTTGTACGGAATATAGTAGTCTTTTACTTTGAATGAAACACGGTATAAATTCTTGGAGTTTGGGAGTGTTCCATCTGTAAAACGGGCATTATTATTCTTTGCAAACTTCGCTCTCACACTACCTCCTTTATAAGTTGCAGTAACGTTTTGAATAGGGTCTTCTGCATTGTCCTGGATATAAGCAAGCAGTGTGCCGCTTTCTACCTCTAATTTACCTGTACCACTACTACTACTTGAGCCTGAAATACTTTTGCTGATACTAAAGAATCTCAACGCATTAGCTGTAGCCGGAGTTTCTTCCGACTGGTTGAATTTAAGCGTGCTACCGTCACCAATTTCAATTGTACCGATGCTGTTGATACCGGAGGTTTTGATGTCGGCTGTCTGGTTGCCTGTTACTACCAGCTTGGTTGAAATTTTATTCTCACCAACCATTCCATCCGTTGTCTGCAAACTTGTGTAGATGTCTTTCAGGAGGACGTGAACGTTGCCGTTAACTGTTAGGATGTTTGCTGTAGTATACTTGTCTTCGGCTACTGTTACGATTTCGGCAGGATCTGTTTCTGTGCCATAACCGGTAACTTCGTAGTCGTCTGCATACGATACTTTATCAGTTCCAACTGTGATGTTGTAACTATTCAAGTCGAACAATGGAATAAGCGAGTAATTTTTTGTTTCATCATCCTTAATTTGCGCAAAGATAGTACCTTGCTCATCTTTAACCGGTCCGATTGCATCGTTGGTTGTAGGTATCCAAATACAGTATTTATTTGTATTATTGTTAGTCGCATTCACTTTTGCACCGTTTATGTCGTAAGTGATGACTTTCGGCATACTTTGTCCCTTTTTTATATTCGTTGATGCTTGTCGAGCCTCAACTTTATAGCCTTCGATATGAGGTTCTATATTTGCTAGCTCTGTATAAACTATACCTTCAATCCGATAGGAGCCGGTGATAGCACCATTATTACCGTGGTCAGTAGCATTTGTATTAACAATTTCATCTTTTATTACGAGTGTACCTAAACCACTGGAGATTAACGGAAGCTTACCCTCTGAGTCTGTGTGTCCGCTGATGCTTAATTGCCATCCATTTAGGTTGAGGGTGAAAGTCTGATTTACAGTGATAGTCCAGTTTCCTTGGTTATCTTTAGGTTCAGCTGATCCTCCATTTACTGCCTTATAATTATCTGTGAAGTAGATGGTTTCACCATCCTTAACATCTTTGAATGCTAAAGATAATGTTTGGTATCTCTTTATTTCGTCATTCCTGTTGATACAAATAACAGGATCTGCGGCATAGAGTTCTTGATAATGATCTGTCTGGGTAGTAATCTCACGTGTAATATTATTACTTTTTATTTGAAACTTTGTTTGTTTCGGCAACCATGCATAAATGAGCATTTCTTCAGTATCTAAAGTCTGAGGATAGTTAACCGGATTTGTGCCGCTCTCGTCATAAATCCGGATATCACTTTTTTCTTCTAAATCAGTATTTCTATAGTTGATTATGCAATAGTAAACATCCGTGTCGTTAAACTTTGCCGCACTTCCAAGAAAACAACTTTCATTCAGAACTTTTTCCCCTAACCTCACATCATTGTTAACCTTGATTTGATAAGGACTAGGGATAGTGATGTTTTTCAACCAGATTGTATGATTATTACCATCTAGTTCGAGTCCTTCCTCTGTGGCAATATACATTATTTTGTGATCATCAACACCCTTTATTATGATATCACTTAATGAAGCCTGTAATTGACCGCTATGGGGATACTGAGATACATTAAGGTTGTAAGTTCCTTGTTGTATATCTTTTATTTGAGCATAATAATTACCACTACTAGTAGCAGCCCCTGCATAAACTTTTGGCATTTGAGTACCATCACTATTCCTTAAAGCAAAAGGCAGTTTCTCATTATCCGTTTCTAATTCCCCATAATAATTCATATTACTACTAGGAACTAATAAAGTAAACTTATCGCTGGTTGCTTTTGTAATGAATTTTTGAGTTCCTATTTCTCCATGAACATAATCGTTATAGAGTTCAGATGGGGTAAATTGGCTAAAATCAACATTGATTTGCATAGGATTATTTGTTCCAAGTTTTGTTCCAATCTGTCTCAATGCCTCATCCCCTGCTGATGCGAAATTCTCGATTTTCCAATTATCAGGGTGTTTAGGATTCTCGGCATTGTTGTAAGAGAAATAAGCTCCATCTTTCAAGGTGACAATTGCATTATTCATGTTAACAGCAGGACTGTGGGGGGGGGCTTCAGTTCCACTCTGTGCAACAACAGCCACAGGACCTGTTATTGTTAAATTACAATTACCTTCAAGTCTGAGACCTTCCTTGTTTGTGACAGTATTCCCAGCTACCAAATAAAGGTAAGAAGGAGTGTTTTTATGATCTTTATCCCAATATGCAATTGTGAGGTTAGATAAATTCTTGGTACCTATGGCAGGCCAAGAGCCTGTCTCTCCTATACCTGTTATGTGAGTTCCATGTAATTTGTTCTCTCCCGCTATATGCAGTGTTACGTTTCCTGTTGTTTCAATCCGTATTTGACCATCAGTAGTTCCTGCTAAATAATAGTCACCGCCTTGCGTGATTTTGACATTTTTTATATTCCCAGACCACGGAGTGTCGGAACTTGTCCCATTTCCCTCAGCCCAAGCCCCTACCGGCATCACGATTGCCATGAGGCAAATCAGCAGCCTCCAGAGCTTTGACGAGTTAGAACTTTTGCGGGAGAATCGTTGTTTCCCCACATCTTTGATTGTTGTGCCACCGGTTGAGATATCCGGGGCGAATGCTTTGTAATTCTGTTTCATATTAATACTTGTTTAGTGTTTGTATAAGCTTTCTTTGAGTTTGGTTCGCCTTTTGCCTGTGCTCCTTAGGCAGGGAAAGGGGCTATTCTATGACGGGACGGTCGTCGTCATCGTCCTTCTTGGTGCCTACGTACACGGTGCGGCTGATGCTGCGCGGTGTTTTCAGCAGGCGTTTGGTACTGCCCGAATACTGAGTGGTTAGTGTCAGTTCGTATTCACCGTCTTTCAATCCTGTGGGAGCGATGAAGATCACTTCCGAAGGGTTGTTGGTTCCGAACATGTCGGGTTCCACCTTCGTGACAGTGTCGTCGGATAGATTGCGCAGGGTGATACCCACGTTCTCATTGTCTCCATCCACACGGATATACGAGCCGGTGAGGCGGAAGTTGCGCCCCGGGCTGAGGTGGCCGTCGGTCTGTCCGGTACTGCAATCCTGTGCGCTGGCAAAGTAGACTGAGCTGGGCTTTTCGCCGAGGATTTCCACCTGTGTGTTACGGATTTCTTCGCGCAAGACGCGATTCTGTGTAAAATCGACATAAATATCGTTGATCAGCGGGTTCCAGCGTCCTTCCTGGATGATTCCGGTAAAACGGGGGACGGCATAGAAGAGTCCGGTATTGACATTGTTGCCGTTCATCAGGAAACGGGCAACGATACGTTCGTAGAGTGTAACTACGTGAACCATAGTTTCTTTGCGTAAGCCGGTGTCTTCGTTGCGCATCTCTTCGTAGATACGTGCGTCGTTTACCGTGCCTGCCGATTTAAGGATGAGGATGCGATCGTCCGGATCTTCCGTTAAGGTATTCGGCGCGAGCCATCCTTGTAATTTGTTCTTCATAATTGGTTGAATTGACATTAAAATGATTGTTTTTTCACGGGAAGAAGAGCAAATTGAAAGTTGAAGAATGACTAATTTAATCGTTCCTTTTTTCTAGTCATGTGATTTATGAGTGTGGCACTGGAACCTAAAACGGTTTTAATCTTGATATTCAGGTGTTTTTCTGAATAAAAAAGGAAGGATGATAAGTACTGAAACAGAAGAAAAAAATGACTAGATAAAACGAACGTTTTATCTAGTCATTTAGCAATGTAGCCCCCGAATACTATGCCGGGAGCAAAACATTGCAAATGTACGATTTATTTTGAAAACAAGAACTTTTCGTAATAATTAATTGCTTTTTAGTTAGGGAAAAGACTGATTCGGGGCTACCGGTTCTCTTTCGCATACTTCGACGGGCTCATGCCGAACTGCTTAATAAAGGCTGACCAGAAATAGGACTGCGAACTGAAACCTACCGCTTCCGATATTTCATAAATCTTCATATTTCCCTGCAGGAGAAGTTCTGCGGCTTTCTTCAGACGGCTGATCTTGATCAGTTCGTTCGGGGTCAGGTCAGAGATGGCACGTATCTTACGATACAATGTCGGCCGGCTTAAATGCATCAGGTCGGCGATCTTGTTGACATCCAGCTCCGGGTTGCCGATGTTTTCATTGATGATATCGTTCAGCTTTTCAAGGAAATTTTCGTCTGCCTTGGTGTAGGCCATCGACTTCATATTGGCGATCGGGGAATTGAAGTAGAACTTCCGGATGTTATCCCGATTCGATATCAGGTTCGATATCTGAACCATTAGCAGACTGGTGGAGAACGGTTTGTCGATATAGGCATCCGCTCCGAGTTCCAGTCCTTCCAGGCGTGATTGCATGGTGTTTTTGGCTGTTAGCAGGATGACGGGGATATGGCTGAATTCGATATCGCTTTTTACCTGTTGCAATAAGGCAAAACCATCCATGACAGGCATCATAACGTCGCTTATGATCAACTGTATGCTCTGTTTTTTGAGCAACTCCAGTGCTTCCGAGCCATTGGCTGCCAGCAGGACATTATAGTTCTCATTGACTTCGTCGGCGATAAAGGCGCTCATTTCTTTATTATCTTCGACAATGAGGACTGTAGGACGGCCCTCTTCGACGATGTACGACAGCTTGGGTTGGGAGATCTGGGGTTGTGGTTCCTCTTCGGTTGTTTTCACTGCACCGGTCTGTTTGACGGGTAAAGTGATGCGGAACAGGGTCTGCTGGTTGGAAAAGTCGATCAGTGCCAGTGTACCGTGGTGCATTTCCGCCAGCGAACGTGCCAGAGGCAGGCCCAGTCCGGTTCCCGGTTTGTCCTCGTTCCCTTTGATGCGGTAGAACGGTTCGAATATTTTATCCCTCATTTCTGTCGGAACAGGTACTCCGTCGTTGATGAAGTCGATCATGAACGTTTCATAGTCAGCAGACAGATGCAGACGAACCACGATGCTTTTAGCTGCATATTTGACGGCATTCGAGAACAGGTTGCTCATAATCTTGGTGAGTGCTTCGCGGTCGACAAAAACATATAATTCCTGTACGGATAAATCCAGGTTCAGCAACAGGTTATTTTCTGTGGCAATATCCTGAAAGCGTTTGGCGGTCTCGGACAGAAGAGATACTACTTCCGTGCGCACAAAATTAAGGCGGTATCCTTCTATTTCCGTTTTCCGGAAATCCAGTAACTGATTGACAAGGGATAACAGGCGGGAAACATTCCTGTCCATCAGCAGCAGGGAGTTGTTTTCCTTTTCTCCGATCTTCTCCGATTTCAACAAACGTTCCAACGGGTTTTTGATCAGGGTAAGCGGTGTACGTATTTCATGTGCTATATTAATGAAGAAGTCGATCTTTGCCTGATAGAGCTCTTTCTCCTTGTTGTTTTCGAATATTTGCATGTTGTATGCCATTTTCTTTCTCTCTTTTCTTCGCCAGTAAATAATCAGGTAGATAATGATCATCAGGGCGAGGATAGAGTAGATTACATAAGCCGGACGGGATGCCCACCAGGGAGGAAGTACCCGGACGTGCAAGCGTGTGATTTCGTCTCCCCAACTGTTGGAAAGATTGGCGGCTCTTACTTCAAAAGTATATTCTCCGGGGTGCAGGTCGGTGAAGTAGACGATATTACGTTCGCCCAGTGCGATCCAGTCCTTGTCGAGGTTCACCATCCGGTAAGCATACTGGATAGATCCCGGGGCAATGAAGTTGAGAACTGAAAAATTGATGTTGAAAGAAGATTGGTCGTGATTCAACGTGATGCTCCCGACTTCGGAAAGCGAAGAGCTGTTGATGATCTTTCGTCCCCCCATTCCGTTCTGTATTTCCAGCGAACTGATGCGAACGTCCATCTTTTCGGCTGCCGGGCGTATATCCGTCGGCTTGAAATGGATAAATCCCTTTATTGAACCGAAGTAGAGTGTGCCGTCTTCATCCTTAAATGCTGAGTTATAATTGAACTGGCGGGTGACGAGGCCGTGGGCTTCGGTATAGGTCATGATTTCTTCTGTTTGCGTGTCGAGGCAGACCAGCCCGTTTGCCGTACTGATCCACAGACAATTATTGTCATCCGGCAGGATACGGAAAGCCACATTACTCGGCATACCGTTCTTTACGGTGTAATGCAGTGATTCTCCGGTCTGAAAATCATACTTGATGACTCCTTCTACCGTAGCAAACCACATGTTCCCGGCTTTATCTTCGCAGGCATCGTTGACCGAATTATGACGTTGGGTATTGAGCTTGTCGTATTGGAGATACATACCTGTATTACTGGTTGTATTAAAGTAATAGCTACGATTGAACATGCCGAGCCATATTTTTCCTGACCGATCTTCGTACAGGCAGTTTACCGCAAACGGCGGGAACTGAGGTGCATAGACGAAGCGATCGTTCAGATAGTCGTAGCGGAAAATGCCGTCTTCCGTTCCTACCAGGACTTCGCCTTCCCGTAAGACTTTGATACATCGCACCGTACTGTTCTTTACCGTTTGTGCGTCTTTCAGCAGGTCATAATGTTTGATGACTTTCCGCGTTCGTATATCCATCAGGTCGATACCATGTATCACATGGCCTATCCACAGGTTATCACCCGAAGCCGCCAGTCCGCGTATATTGGTATGTGAAAGGCTTTTTACACCGGGGACCGGCTGGTAGTTGGTGAACGAACCTGTTTTTTTTTCCAGGCAATTGACTCCCGCATCTTCCGTACCTACCCATATATTCCCGTAAATGTCCGTACAGATATCGCGTATTACTTCCCCTTTCAGCGAATGCGTCTCGTTCCAGGGGTAATAGACGTTGAACGGGCGGAAAGGAGAGTAGTAGTTTACCCCGTTTTGGTGGAAACAGATCCAGACTCCTTCTTCGCGGTCTTCAAACAAGGCGGAGACGAAATGGCTGGATAATGCATACGGGTCCAACGGGTCCTGGCGGATACGCTTGCAGGTTTCTGTATCCAGGTCGTAGATGAAGAGGCCGGAGTCAGTTCCGATCCAAAGTTCTTTCTTGTCTTTTTCGAGGAAACAGTTGATCAGGATCGTCAGCTGGTTTTTCTCCTGGATATTCAGATCCTCGTATGTTTTCGAAAGTACGTTGAATATTTTGACATCGTCGTGTTCAAACGCGACGTAGATATTCGGGGAGGAAGGTGAAGGATATAACATAGATAATTTTCGCGAAGTGGTTTCCGGCGAATGGGCAAACAGGTTATGCGATTCGAGATTGCCATCCTCCGGGTTCAACTGGGAAATAAAACCTTCCGAATCGCCCAGCCAGACCGAATTATCCGCCATGATACAGAAGGAGGTATACGTCTGTCCGTTGTTGCCGGCGAAGATGCGGAACTGTCCGTCGGAAACATTATACTGTATCAGTGTCCCGTCCATGAGTAGCCAAAGCTGGTTGCTCTTGTCAAACTGGAAAAGTTCAATCCCTTTGTTTTTGGTGAAAGGGACGTGCAAGAACGATTCTTTAGTCTCGTTGTATTGATACAATCCGGAAAGTGTACCTACCCATAGATTGCCATCATGGTCGCATCCGAGATGGGTGATCCAGTTATTGCCCAGCGATTCCGTGTCGTCGGGGTCGTTGCGGAATACTTTAAAGGTATATCCGTCGAACCGGTTCAGACCGTCGCGCGTACCGATCCATATATAGCCGCTTTTATCCTGCACACAACAGGTCACCATGTTATCGCTTAACCCGTTCTCCACCTGGTAATGGCGGAAAAGATAGTTGCTTTCTTCAGCAAAAAGGCAGAGAGAACAGAACAGGAAAAGTATAGATAAGATCAACTTCAGATGTCTCATAAATAAGTTTGTTGTTTGACACTGCAAGATATATAAAATTGTATTACCAGTTTTCATTTATTGTATCACGGATTTCAAAAATCGTATCATACCCGGTGAGAATACCACAGAATGAGATAAATACGGGAATTAATGCAACTGGAATGAACAGATATATTTTTCATAAGGAAGTACTTTTGATCAACGATTTGGAAATACTATAAGAAACCTTTTTGATCACTATCATGAATACACAACAAGTTAATACCGGAATGGGAACAAAGATTCAGCTCTGTCTGATGATGTTTTTACAGTACATGCTAAGTGCTGTATGGTGGGTGCCGCTGGCTGCCTATCTTTCACACACGCTTAAGCTGGAAGTGTATCAGGTCTCCTTAGTATTAAGTGCGATGGCTATCGGTGCAATGGCTTCTTCTTTTATCGGAGCGATTGCCGACCGTTACTTTGCCGCAGAAAAGATATTAGCAGTATTAAATATATTAACGGGTGTCTTTCTTTTACTGGCAGCCCAGCAAAAGGATTTTCCTCCTTTGATGTTCTTTGTAGTAATGGCTATGCTTTGTCATATGCCGACACAAAGTCTGACAAGTACAATTGCTATGAGCCATGCTCCGTCCGAGCAGTTTCCGCGTATACGTATGTTCGGTTCGGTCGGATGGGTAGCTTCGGGTATTTTTAGTCTGGTGGCAATCCATTTATTAGGAATGGAAGCGTTCGATGACACGAATTTGCCGATGTATTGTGGAGCCGGTGTCTGTTTTGTGGCTGCTTTTGCCAACTTGACACTTCCGCATACACCACCTTCGGTAGCAAAGAGTTCTAAGATATCGGTGATGGATATTACAGGTTTCAGCGCTTTCTCGTTGATGAAAGATAAGAACTACCGGGTGTTTATGATACTGACTTTCCTGTCGATTATACCGTTTACGCTTTATCATGTATATGGTTCTATGATCCTGGCAGACGAGCAGGTGCGAAATATCACGGTGACGATGAACTTCGGACAGTTGGCAGAAATGTTTTTCCTGGTTATCACTACGACGATCCTTGTGAAGTCGGGAATTAAGAATACATTGATCTTTGGTATGATAGCTATGCTGGTCCGTTACGGAGCCTTCTTTTTCGGTGCGGAAACCGGACAACAGTGGTTCTATTATATCGGAATTATCGTACACGGGCTGATTTTCGGATTGTTCTATGTCGGTGGACAGGTTTATACGGATAATGTGGCCCCGAAGGAAATGAAAGCACAGGCTCAGGGGCTTCTTTTCTTCCTGGTATGGGGTGTAGGCTTCCTGATCGGTACATTGTGGAATGGATGGTTGATAGGATTTTTCCGGGATGGTGACAAGTGTGACTGGCCGGTACTGTTTATAATATCTTCTATTTGTACAGCGGTGTTATTGTTTTTGTTCCTATTCCTGTTCAAACCGGTAAGCCTTAAAACATCCGGTAAATAATACGCATTTAATTCTCAAGACTATATATATTTTTTACGCCAAACATGAAAAAGGGGACACGAGGGTGTCCCTTTTTTAGTTTCCTGTGTTTCTTAACATATCTTTTTTCGTGACATACTGTCACTCAAATCGCTACCTTTGGGACAATGACTGTATGAAACGCTTACAGTCTGACAAAACAATTAAATCTGAAATAGTATGAGACCGGAAGATTACATCACCCGTGAGGGGAAGTTTGGTGCACACAACTATCATCCCCTGCCTGTCGTTCTCGAAAAAGGAGCAGGCGTATTTGTGTGGGACGTGGAAGGCAAACGTTATTTTGATTTCCTGTCCGGTTATTCCGCCCTGAGCCAGGGGCATTGCCATCCTAAAATCATCCAGGCATTGACCGACCAGGCACAGAAGCTGACACTGGTATCGCGCGCTTTCCATTCGGACGTATTGGGCGAGTATATGGAGTTTGCCTGTAAGTTCTTCGGCTACGATAAATTGCTGCCTATGAATACCGGCGCCGAAGCGGTAGAGACAGCCTTGAAACTGGCACGCCGCTGGGGATATCGTATCAAAGGCATTGCACCGGAAAAGGCGAAGATCATCGTATGCAGCGAGAATTTCCACGGACGTACCATCACGATCATCTCCATGAGCACCGATCCCAGTTCGTATGCCGACTTCGGGCCTTATACACCCGGTTTTATCAAAGTACAATATAATAATGTAGGAGAGTTGGAAGAAGCCTTGAAAGACCCCGACGTGGTCGGCTTCCTGTTGGAGCCTATCCAGGGGGAAGCAGGTGTAGTTGTTCCCGACGAAGGGTATCTCCGCACTTGTTACGACTTATGCCATGCCCATCATGTGCTGTTCATTGCCGACGAGATACAGACCGGCATCGGGCGTACCGGTAAACTGCTTGCCTGCGATTATGAGCATATTCATCCCGATATACTGATCCTGGGGAAAGCCCTCTCCGGTGGTGTCACTCCTGTTTCCGCCGTATTGGCGAGCGACGAGATCATGTTGACGATCGCTCCGGGCGAACACGGTTCCACGTATGGCGGAAACCCGTTGGCTGCCGCTGTCGGAATAGCTGCCCTTGAAGTGGTGCGCGACGAACATCTTTCGGAGAATGCTTACGAGATGGGTGAATTGTTCCGCAGCGAAATGCAGAAGATAGATAATCCGATGATCAGGCAGGTACGCGGAAAAGGATTGCTGAATGCCGTGGTTACCGAACCTCGCGGCGGAAAGGTGGCGTGGGATATCTGTCTGGCACTGAAAGAAAACGGTTTGATAGCTAAACCGACACACGATCACATCATTCGTTTCACACCACCGCTGGTCATTACCCGCGAACAGATGATGGAAGCGATCGGTATAATAAAGGAAACGTTGTCCCGATTTTTGTAGGGGCGGTTCGCGAACCGCCCCTACCTGACACATTAACACATTATTGTAATATGAAAATAAACGTAATAGGAGTTCCTTTGAATCTGGGTTGCGACCGTGAAGGCGTAGAGCGTGCCCCGAATCATCTGCGCGAACGGGGATTGATGAAGGTGATCCGGAAGAACGGCCATCGTGCCTTCGACCTGGGGAATCTGTATGTCCCTCCCGTTTCGGAAACGGATAAATTTGCCCGAGGCAAGAGCATGAAGTATCTGGACGCCATCGTCGAGGTGAATAATAACCTGGCGGAGCTGGTGTATGACACCTTGCGCGGTGGGGCATTCCCGCTTGTTATCGGCGGCGATCATTCTCTCGGGCTGGGAAGTGCTTCCGGTGTAGGGAAATGTTTCGACGATTTCGGGATCATTTGGCTGGATGCGCATGGCGATCTTAACACGAATGAAACCTCTCCCAGCGGGAATATCCACGGAATGCCGTTGAGTGCCCTGATGGGGATGGGAAGCGAAGAACTTGTCAATATCTATGCCCCCGGCAATAAGGTGAATCCGCAGAATGTGTTCCTCGTAGGAACCCGCAGCCTGGACGAAGGCGAGCAGGCTCTCATCGAACGGGAACGTCTGAGTGTTTACACCATGGATACGATCCATCTGAAGGGAATCGATTTTGTAGCCGAAGATATTAAACGGAAGCTGAAGGAAAGGAAAATACGTAATGTCCATTTCAGTATCGATGTGGACAGTATCGATCCGCGGTTTGCTCCGGGAACAGGAACACGGGTCAGCGAAGGGCTTATACCCGATGAATTTAAGGATTTTGTCAATCATATCCTTTTAACAAATCTTGTGAAGTCGTTGGATTTGGTGGAACTCAATCCCGACTTAGATACGAACGACCTGACAACCAATCTCTGCCTGGATATTATCGATTATATAACAGCAAGGATTTAATAAAGTATTGATAGCAAATTTGTGCCTGGAGCGTATATTGCGTTTCAGGCTTTTTTATGCAGCGTGGGCGTTGAATTATAATGAATTTATAAGAAATGAAAAGTGACTAATTTAATCGTTCGTTTTTTCTAGTCACAAAGGACGTTATTGTTTTTCACATATCAAAACATTTGCAGAATTATTATGAAATAATATAATATTAGCTATCAATTGAATATTAATCAATCTGTAAATTGTATTATGTTAAATTATATGAAATAATTTAACGGTAGAGTGACTAGAAAAAACGAACGATTAAACTAGTCATTACTATTAATCATCGAAAATTATAAAATAAGACGAATGAAATGAAAAATCGGAAACAGATTTGTACACAGATGGTACGTAATACCGGTATTCACGCTGGATTTTCGAAAATTTAAGGTCGAATTCCGGTGTTCGGCACCGTATTTTCTAAATTTTGGCGTCGAAAAGACCTTTTTCAGACCGGATTTTCGAAAATCCGGCGTGAATACATGTATTGGATGTCAAATTCTTATGAATCCGGCGTGAATACATCTGCATGGCGCTCAATTTGCGTAAATCTATATCCGAGTTGAAAACGCATTCATGATAAAATAAACAATTTACTAGTATAAATCTTAAACTTACGAACTATTATGGCAGAGATACAATATCTACCTAAGTCGAATCTGACAAATGGTCAATTGACGACTGTCGCCAGGACTGTTCTTTTGAAATTATCTGAATATAACATCTCTCCGATCGATTTCAAAAAACAGAAAGACGATCTTGAACATAGTACGGATGATTTCGAAAATAGTCAGACAAAGATTACGGAAGAAGTCTATACGAAAGAGAAAATTATAATTAAAAATTCACTTAATTATATGCGTACGGGGTTCTTTTCGTTGCTGAAGGGCGACTGCACCAGCGAAAACCCCGAACGTAGAAAGGCAGCCCTGGGCTCCATGCCTCTAGCGAAGGCATATGCGAATATATCACGTTACATCTATGATGACTTGCTCACCTGGACTACCAGGCTGATCAATTCTTCCAATGAATCTCCTTATAAGGAGTATATTACTACACTAGGATATACCGGTCGCATCACAGAATTGCAGACCAAGCTGAATGAAGGTATCATGCTTAAAAACAAACGGTTCGACGCATCCGGAATGCGTGTCCGTGTACGTAAAACTTCGGTGACGCGCAAGGAAGTAATCGAAAAATACGATCTTTTGGTGAAACGTCTGAATGCGGTTGCCAACTATAAGGGAGATGCCGATTATGTGGAACTCTTCTCCTGGTGGAACGCGATGATCAATGAATACCGCCGTGAAATCTCCAACCGCCTGGGTAAAGGCAAAGGAGGTTCGGCAGACAATCCCGAAAACAGCCAGCCGAATCCCGACAGCGGCAATTCAGGTAGCGGCAGTGGTGGCGAAGATAGACCGGTAATCGAATAATTAAAATCTGAGAAGGTATGAAAAGGAGATTGAGGGGATATATATTTTTTATTTTTTGTCTCATCTTTGCCTTCCCTATTATGGGGAGGGCAGATGAGAATCCTGATCTAAACAGTGGTAAAGTAACGATTACTGAAGCAGGCACTTATAAGTTTGAAAACTATGAGGGAGCTAATAAAGTAATTGTTAATGCTCCCGATAAAGAGGTTGATATTACGATTAGTGGGTTGAAGATAGATGTAAGTAAGTTCCCAAATTGTGCTTTCGAAATTCAGGCAGGGACAGTTAATTTGACACTTGAAGGGACGAATGTATTAAAAAGTGGAAATTTGAAAGCCGGATTGCAAGTTCCTGAAGGTTCAACACTAACTATAAAGGGTGATGGAGTATTAGATGTTACTGGAGGTAGTCAAGGAGCTGGGATAGGCGGAGGTCGCAGTGGTGCTGGAGGTACTATAAAAATACTAGGAGGTACTGTTAATGCTAATGGAGGTAGCTCTGGTGCCGGGATAGGTGGAGGATCCAGTGGTGCTGGAGGTTCTATAATAATACTAGGAGGTACTGTTAATGCTACCGGAGGTAATAGTGGAGCCGGGATAGGTGGAGGATCGAATGGTGCTGTAGGTACTATAAAAATACAAGGAGGTACTGTTAATGCTAATGGAGGTAGTAGTGGAGCCGGGATAGGAGGATCCGGTAAAACTGGAGGTGATATAACAATAACAAAAGGTACTGTTAATGCTACCGGAGGTAGTAGTGGAGCTGGGATAGGCGGAGGATCCAGTAGTGCTGGAGGTACTATAACAATAACAGGAGGTACTGTTACTGCTACTGGAGGTAATAATGGAGCCGGGATAGGCGGAGGAACCAGTGGTGCAGGAGGTACTATAATAATACAAGGAGGTAATGTTAAAGCTATTGGAAAAACTAGTGGAGCTGGGATAGGCGGAGGAAGTAATGGTAATGGAGGTACTATAGCAATAGAAACAGGTATCGTTAATGCTACTGGAGGAGATGGTGGCGGAGCCGGGATAGGAGGCGGAGGAAGTAGAGGAGCAGGAGGTATTATAACAATAACAGGAGGTACTGTTACTGCTGAGGGAGGAAATATGGGAGCACAGATAGGCGGAGGATCGAATGGTGATGGAGGTGAAATAACAATAACAGGTGGTGTTGTTAATGCTCCTATAGCAGGTTTGGGAGCAGGAATAGGTAAAGGATATGATGGTAAGAATAATGGTACTTTCTCTGCTAAAAATGGTAATGCCTTTATCAATGTCTCTAGTATATCGGATCAAAGCAATAAAGAAAATTGGAAAGGTATTATCTTCGATGGATATAACGGACAGGTCTATGGTAAACAAAGATTAGAAACAAATGCAGAAATACCTAAAGGGAAAACACTTACTATTAAAGAAGATCAAAAACTTACATTAGGAAAAGGGGTAACATTAACGAATAATGGAACTATTAAAGGAATAGAGAATATAATTTACACAGTTACGTATCATCATAATAATAGTGATGAATCAGAAGATGTTGAGGTAGCACATAATTCAATACCTTCTTATTCCAATTTCACACGTCAATACTATTCAATAGACGGATGGCATGATAAGGCAAGCGATGGTCAAAAGGTAGAAAATATTACAGGCTCCATTGATCTTTATGCCAATTGGAAAGAGAATGAAATAAAACTGGTAAAATCTCTTCCTACTTTAAATGGAACTTATGGGAAAGAGATAAATTATAATTTGTCTAAATTATTAAGTACTGATTCTTATAAAGATAATATTATATATGCATCTTCAGATCTTGAAAAGTATGGATTGTCTATATTAGATAAGCAAATAACCGGTACTCCTAAGAAAGCGATAGATGATAATTCTACTGTTACTATTACTATAAGCAGTGTTGATTGTATGAAGGAAGTAGAAGCAAAGGTTCCTATCAATATTGCCAAAGGGAAAAGCAGTATCGATGAATTTGTTATTATACCAAATAGAACTTATAACGGCAAAGTAATTGATATAACTGTTCCTTTCGTAAAAGATGAGAGTGGTAATGAGATAAAGGATGCCGTTGTCGGTCTTTCGTATCAAATCAAGACAGATAATGGTCAATATGAATCGACAACTGCAGACAACAGTGGTGCTTCGAATGATGGCGAAGCCCCTAAATATGCAGGCGAGTATAAGGTGACAGCCAGCTTTACCGGAAATGATAATTATGCAGAAGCAGAAGCAAAGACTGCCGTATTTACTATCAAAAAGGTATCATTGACAGTTAATCCTTTACCCGGTCAGATAATTTTCCCGAATGAAACAGAAACTTATAAACCGAAGTATGAAGTAACAGGCGCAGTGAATAATGAGATGCTGGAATTTAGTGGAGATTTAAAGCTTGATGATGGTAAAAAAATTATGGATAATAATTTAACACTAAATGATCCGTTTGATAAAAATTATTCCATGACTGTCACTGAGAATGTAACGGTTAGTATTTTAGATAATGTGGCAGCCAATGAGAAGATTATTCTTTCCGGAACGATTGAGGATGGCGCTTATATCGACCAGGTTACTGTTACGGCTCCCAGCGGCTTTCTGATTAAATCGGAAGGTGGTGCTCTGACAAAGGCAGAGAATGATTATAAAGAATCATTTATTTGGAGTCAGACAGGCACATTCGATATCAGTTATAAACTGCAGCGCATAGAGGACGGTCAGGAATCCGATCCATATATAGTGAGAGTAACGGTTAAAAATAAAAGCGAGGAACCCGATAAACCTGTTAATCCTCCTGTGGAACCGGAAGAACCCACTGTCTATTATACAGTCACGCTGCCGTCGGTAGATGGCGTAACGACCGATCCCGTTGCGGGCGATTATAAGGTGGAAGCATGGGACAGCTTCCGTTTCTATCTCACGATCGGGAAGGATTACGACCAGTCGAAGCTGGTTGTAACGACCAGCCGCCATGAAACGATCGAACCGCGTAGCAGTGACGGCGCTTATATCATAAAGTATGTTCGTACGGATGTTGAGATTCGTATCGATGGGGTTGTAAAGAACCCCGATCCGGTGGCGAATGCTGAGATTCAGTCGGGTATAAAGGTATGGGCAAATAATCATCGGTTATTTATCCGTACTGACCGACCGGAGGAGGTCTCTGTTTATACTTTTAGCGGACAATTGCAGAAGAAATTCCGGTCGGAGGCAGGCGACCGGTTCATATCGCTGCTTTCCGGAACCTATATTGTCCTTATCGGAGATGAACGGTTTAAGGTGATCCTGTAATCCGGGATAAGACTTGATAAATAAAAAGCTGTAAGGGAGCAATAACTATTGCCGGACCTTTACAGCTTTTTTATGTAGGTGGATTCTCTTTTTTATTCTTCCTGTCCGCCGCCTAATGCGTGATAGAGGTTAATAACACCTTGTATCTCGTCGAAACGGTCGGCTACCTGCGAGAGTTCCGCTTGTAGTAAACCTTGCTGGGCGGTTAGTACCTCCAAATAAGTGGTGTTCCCGTGTTGCATCAGTAACTGAGTGCTTTTTACCGCCTTTTGTAAAGCCGTAATTTGCTGGTCGGCGAGTTGGATGCGTCCGCGTGCCGTCTGCCATTGTGTCAATGCGTTGTTTACTTCACTTCCGGCATTCAATAGGCTCTGCTGGAAAGCCAGGGAGGCCTCTTCCTGTTGTGCCTTGGCTATTTTTAACTGGGCGATGTTGGCACCTTTGTTGAATAACGGTTGTGTCAGCGAGCCTATCGCCTGCAACAGCCAGCCGCCCGGGTTGGTGATGATCCCCGTTCCGTTATTCGTCCATCCGGCAACACCGCTGAGGGTGATGTTCGGATAGAAAGCACTGCGTGCTCCGTTCGTTGCATAGAATGCCTGTGCCAACGAGTATTCTGCCTGCCGTACATCCGGACGGTTGCTTAACAGGGAGAGCGGAACGCCGGCGGATAGTGTCTGGGGAAACTCCTGTCGATCCAGTTCTCCCCGCTCCATCCGGTGAGGTACTTCTCCGAGCAGGTTGGAGAGGCTGTTTTCCATCTCGTTGATCTGCTGGCGTAGGGTCAGGAGGGAGGCTTCCACACTCAGGCTGTTCGCTTCCGACTGGGAGACGGCGGCTTCATTTGCCAGGCCTGCTTTCTTCAATGCACGCATCGCCTGTACGTTCTCTTTCCAAAGAGAGGCCGTCCGTTCACTGATGACAAGTTGTTTGTCGAGCAATAATAATGTGTAATAGGAATTGGCTACTGTGGCTATTAGCTGTGTCCGGACGGCCTGTTTGTATGCTTTAGTCTGTTCGAGAGCTGCCTGTGCGCTTCTTTTTGCATTGGTGAGTCTCCCGAAGATGTCGATTTCCCAACTGGCAGCTACCGCCAACTGATAACTTTTGGCGGCTTTCGAACCGTCGAAGCTGCTGATCGTACCCTGCGGATTCAGGTTCAGTGCCGGAAGGTAAGCCAGACGTGAAGTCATCAGGGCTGCTTCGGCTTCCTGTACCCGCAAATGGGCGGTGCGCATGTCGGTGTTGTTCTCCAGGCTTTTTTCGATAAGCGTCTGCAATTGCGGATCTGTGAAGAGTTCCCGCCAGTCGAGACTGCCGATACTGGTCGTATCCGTAGCCATCGCCTCGTCCCTGAACAGGTTGTCAGGAACGGAGGTCTCCGGTTTGTAGGATGTATAGATGCCGCACCCGCTCAGTAACGAGAGGGTGGCGACGGATAATAGAATGATATTATTTTTCATCTGCTTGATTTCCTTTCTTTTTACTTTCGAGATAGTCTTTCCGCTCGGCGGTTACCTCTTCTACTTCTTCCTGGATCTGCCAGTCGTGAGTCGGCTCGAACTGTATCGGGCGTACTTTTTCCTGCAGATACTGGAATACAATGAACAGGGAAGGCACGACGAACAGCAGTGCCAGTGTTCCGATCAACATACCGCCTACGGCACCTGTACCCAATGAACTGTTACCGTTTGCACCGACACCTGTCGCTACTACCAACGGAAGCAGACCGAAGATCATGGTCAACGCCGTCATCAGGATCGGACGCAGACGTACTTTGGCGGCAGACAGTGCGGCAGAGGTCAGGCTCATACCGGCGGCACGCCGTTCGGCTGCATATTCAGTCAATAGAATGGCTGTTTTGGCCAACAGACCGATCAACATAATCAAACCGGTTTGCAGATAAATGTTATTCTCCAGTCCCATAATTTTGGCAAACAGGAAGCTACCCATCAGTCCGAACGGTACGGAAAGGATCACGGCAAACGGGATCAGGAAGCTTTCGTAAAGCGCACTCAGGATCAGGTAGATCATCAGGATACAGATGACGAAGATCACGGCTGTCGTATTGCTTTCCTGGTTCTCTTCGCGGGTGATACCGGCAAAGTCGTAACCATACCCTTTCGGCAGGCTGGTTGCCGCTACTTCTTTTACGGCATTGATAGCATCACCGGAACTATATCCTGGCGCTGGCATTGCATTAACCCCGATCGAGTTGTACATATTGAAACGGCTCAGCGATTCGGCGCCGTATACCTTTGTCAGGTTCACGAACTGGCTTAACGGAGCCATTTCGCCGTTTGCCATACGTACAAAAGTATTATCCAGTGAAGATTCATCCAGACGGTAATCAGGGGAAGCCTGTATCATCACCTTATACACTTTCGAGAAGCGGTTGAAGTTAGATACATATTGTCCTCCGTAATAACCTGACAAGGTGCTTAGTACGGCATCCGGTGTGATACCGGCACGCTTACATTTAGCTGCATCTACCGTCACTTCCCACTGCGGGTAGTTGATAGAGAAGGTTGAATAGGCGGCTGCAATTTCCGGGCGTTCGCGCAAGGCTCCCAGATATTGTTGTGTCGTATTGAAGAACTCAGTCAGATCGCCTCCTTTTTTATCCTGCATATACATTTCCAGCGCATTACCCATACCGTAACCGGGAATCATACCCGGTGACATGGCGAAGATGTTTGCATCCTTGATGTCGGCAGTCCGTCCGTATATCTGGTTGATAACCGATTGTACGTGGTCTTCCTTATCTGTACGTTCATCCCACGGTTTCAGTTTGATGATGAACATACCGAATGAGTTTCCTTGTCCGGAGATCAGTCCGTAACCGGATACTTTGTTATAATCCTTGATCTGCGGCAGGTCTTTGATACGATTCTCGATGTTGGTCATCACGTCGTTGGTCGTTGCCAATGAGTTACCGGCGGCCGTTGTTACGTTGACGAACAATACACCCTGGTCTTCATCCGGCACCAGACTGGTCTTCGTCGTTTTCATCAGGAAGAACAACAGGACAACCGAGCAAGCCAGCATCGACCACATCAGCCATTTGCGTTTGATAAAGAAGAGTACGCCCTTCTTGTATTTGGCAATTAGAGCATCGAAAGCAGTATTGAACGCTTTACGGAAACGCGAGGCAAAATTATTCTTTTGCGTACCGTCTTCATTGATATACGGTTTCAGTATCAGTGCACATAACGCCGGGCTCAGAGTCAATGCATTGATCGCTGAGATACCTACGGCAACTGCCATTGTCAGACCGAATTGTGTATAGAATGTACCTGAAGTTCCGCTCATGAACGATACCGGAATAAACACGGCCATAAACACCAGTGAAGAAGAGATAATGGCGGCACTGATCCCGTTCATGGCATCCATACTTGCCATGTACGAAGATTTATACCCGACGTCGAACCGGGCCTGTACCGCCTCGACGACGACGATGGCATCATCGACCACCGTACCGATCACGAGAACGAGTGCAAACAAAGTAATCAGGTTGATACTGAATCCGGCAATCGACATGAATGCGAATGTACCGATCAGCGACACGATAATACCTACCAGCGGGATCAGGGTCGAACGGATATCCTGCAGGAAAATGTATACCACCAGAATAACCAGTAAGATCGCTTCGATCAATGTCTTTACCACTTCGTGGATGGAGGCGAACAGGAAGTCGTTCGAGCTCATCATCTGTGTGATCTCGACTCCTTTTGGCAGGTCTTTACGTGCTTCGTCGAGGAAAGCGTCGATTTGCTGGTTTACCTCAGTTGCGTTGGAACCGGCTGTCTGGAATATCATACAGGAAACGCCGACATGCCCGGTCAGTTCACCGATGTAAGAGTAGTTTTCACGTCCCAGCTCTATTTCTGCTATATCTTTCAGTTTCAGAACTTCACCGTCTTCAGTCGAACGGATCACGATATCTCCGAATTCTTCCGGCTGTATCAGGCGGCCTTTGTACTTCATCGTATATTGGTAGGTCTCCGTAGAGTTCTCGCCGAATGCACCGGTTGCCGATTCTATATTCTGTTCGGCCAGTACGGCGGTCACATCCGAAGGGATCAGGTTGTATTGCGCCATCACATCCGGTTTCATCCAGACACGCATACTGTAATCTCCGCCCATTACCATCAGTTCGCCGACACCTGAGATACGGAGGATTTCCGGCTTCAGGTTAATGCTCAGGTAGTTGGCAAGAAAGCCTTCGTCGTATGAATCGTCAGGACTGTAAATCGAGAAGATCTGCAACATGCTGGTCTGACGCTTGGTAGTAGTGACCCCCACTTGAGTTACTTCTGCGGGTAACTGACCGGTGGCTTTGGACACACGGTTCTGTACGTTTACGGTTGCCATATCCGGATCGGTACCTTGTTTGAAGTATACCATAATGGATACGGTTCCTGCATTGGTAGCCGTAGATGTCATGTAGGTCATGTCTTCTACACCGTTGATGGCCTCTTCCAGCGGGGCGATCACACTCTTTTGAAGGGTTTCCGCACTGGCACCGAAGTAAGTTGTACTCACCATAACGGTAGGCGGGGCAATATCGGGATATTGTTCGACGGGCAGACTGGTCAACCCGATGATACCCATAAATACTATCACGATAGAGATAACGGCTGATAGTACCGGGCGTTCTATAAAGGTTCTTAATTTCATATTCCGTTCTTCCTATTATTGTTTAACCTGGATCGGAGTTCCTTCGCGCAGCAAACCTACACCTTCGGCAACGATCACGTCACCGGCTTTCAGACCTTCGTTCACGATATATTCCTGGCCTCCGTTCACACGGGTGATATTGACCTGAGCCGATGTCGCTTTGCCATCTATGACTTTATAAACGTATACTTTATCCTGTATTTCGAATGTGGCTGTTTGCGGGATCACGATACTGCCCGATTTCTCTGTCGACAGGATAATATTTCCGGAACTGCCGCTGTAAAGGATCTCTTCTTCGTTCGGGAATACGGCACGCAGGCTTACAGTCCCTGTATTACGGTCTATTACACCGCTAATAGTTTCGACTTTTCCTTTTGCCGGATAAACGGATTTGTCATTCAGTTGCAATTCGACTTCCGGTATCATTTCCAAAGCTTTCTGTTTGGAACCGTATTGGCGGGTGAGGGCCAACAGTTGATTTTCCGTCAGGGAAAAGTAGACATACATGTTCGAATTATCTGAAACAGTTGTCAACGGTTTAGGCGAATTGGCGCTGACCAACGCTCCGACACGGTAGGGGAGTGTTCCGACAACTCCGTTGGACGGACTTTTTACCTCTGTGTATGAGAGGTTGTTGCGGGCACTCAGTTCCTGTGCTTTCATCTGGGCTAGCTGTGCTTTGGCACTTAGCCATGAATTTTCAGCGGTTTGCAGGTCGAAAGCCGATACTACATTTTGTGCATGTAGTTCTTTTTTACTGTCGAACGTCAGCTTTGCCGTGTTCAGTGCAGCCTGTGCAGCTTCTACATTCGCAATCGCTGTCTGCAACGCTGCCTGATAAGGAACCTGGTCGATGATGAACAACAACTGTCCTTTTCTGACAGCTTGTCCTTCTTCCACACATAACTGTGTGATAAATCCTGAGACCTGCGGATAGATGTCGATATCCTGTCGTCCGCGTATCGTGGCGGAATAAAGACTGCTCAGGGTTTTGTCGGTTGTCGACACTTTCAGCACTTTGTACTCACTGTTAACCATTGTTGCCGGTTGCTCTTTACATGAGCTTGCGATAAGGCAAAGAAGCCCTACCCCGATGCCATTGAGGCATCGGGCCATAAAATTTTTCTTCATATTCTGCTATTATTCAATTATAATCCCGGCAGTAGGATTGTTCCAAAATCAAAACATCAACACGGTAATGTCAGAGTGATGTAAGTTTGCTACTCATTGATATATACTGCCTTAACTAATAACCGGTGCAAATATCCGACTTTTTGAGATAATAGCTGTGGTTGGAAAATGAATATATTTGTTCCAAAATTGAACAGGGAAGGTTGTCTACCAGATACTTTTAGAACCATTTTGCGGATGTCCGCAAAATGGTTGTATGAAGGTCCGTCCAAAGCTGCTTTCCAATATATTTTCTATCTTTGCAACCTTATAAAAATGGATATGGAAGAATCTTTTTTGCAGCTGAGTATTGCGGACTTGCTTCGTTTTAAAATGAATCTGAAGTCCTATCAGGATAAATTGGTTATTGTGAAAATGGATGGTAACAATCACAGGAATCCCGGATTCAAAGAAGATGTTTCTATCCGCCTGGATGCCTTTTCTATTTTTCTGGTTCGTCAAGGAGATATAGAGGTTACCATAGATGATTTTACCTATCATTTATCTGATAATCTATTATTGAATATAATGGATATGCACTCGGTAAAGAACTTCCGTTTTTCTTCCGATTTCAAAGGCTATCATCTGATCATCGAACGCAATCTGTTTTCCGAGATCATGTTGAACAGCCGTCGTATGCCAGCTGCTTATATCGCTTCCCTGCATAGTCGTCCTATCCAACATCTGAATGAAGAGGAAGGTCTTTTATTGGAGAATTGCCTCTGCCGTATCGAGCGGAATATCGACCGTACGGAACATGCATGGCAACGCGATATTATCCTGAACGAACTCCGTGGCTTTTTACTGGAGATGAATAACATTGTCTATCAGGCAAACCGGCATAAAGTAAATCCGAATCCACCGGCAAAAGATGTATTGCTTTTCCTGTTTATCCAGTTACTGAACAAACATTGCCGGACAGAACATTCCGTTTCTTTCTATGCCGGCGAATTGTGCATTACCCCCGAGTACCTGTCGCGTATAATGAAAAGTTTCAGTGGAAGGACTGTCAATCAATGGATCAGTGAAGCGTTGATGCGCGAAGCCGAGATTCTTTTACGGAATCCGGATTTGTCCATTCAACAGATAGCCGACATGTTGAATTTTTCAGATCAGTCCTCTTTTGGAAAGTTCTTCAAGAAACATAAAGGAGTCTCACCGGTTATGTTTAAACAACAGTATGTCACTGGAAGAACATTTGGAGGAAAATAAGAAGATAATAGGAAGAAATATAAATTAGAGGTAGGTGTAAATGAATTTGGACCTACCTCTGTTGAAAAAGTCTTTTCAAATAAACGGATTGTAGTTATAGAAGACTACTTTGTTTTCTTTTAATGATTTTTTCACGTCGATCAGACGTTGATTACTGCTGCCACGAAACAAAAGGCTTTCGTCGTGCAGAGCCTGTTTAAATTTACCGTCTACCAGTACGTCGATATATTGGAGGAGAGCCGCTTGTTTAGGGTTTTGCAATAACTTCTCAAATTGGTAACCCGTGTAGCACCAGATATTTTTTTGACTTTTTTCTTTAATGGCACGAGCCAGTTCGGTAAATTCTTCCGGCTGGAACATCGGATCACCGCCGCTAAAAGTGACGTCCGCAAATTCATCTGCCAGAACTTTATCCAATATCTCTTCCGTCGGGGTTGGTTTACCTTTCTTTATATCCCATGACTCCGGATTGTGGCAGCCCGGGCATTGATTCGGGCATCCGGCAGCGTAGATAGCGGTCCGGAATCCCGGACCGTCTACGGTTGTATCTTCTATAATGTCTATGATTGAAAGCATAAAAAATAATGTGTCAATGAGTTAATATGCCAATGAAAATTATCAATTATGAATAATACGATCATTTAATTCGGCAAGTTTGGCATTGTTCCAGCGGTCGGTTGTGCCTACCAGGTAACCGGTGATACGCTGCAACTTATCCAGATGCTTGCTACCGCATTTCGGGCATTCTTCCATGTGGGCATCTGCATTTTCAAAGCCACAATCCAGGCAACGGTTACGGTTATGGTTTACCGAGCCGTATCCGATATTATATTTGTCCATCATATCGACCACTTTCATGATCACTTCCGGGTTGTGGGTTGCGTCGCCGTCTATTTCGACATAGAAGATATGACCACCACCGGTTAGTGCGTGGTAAGGAGCTTCCACTTCCGCCTTATGACGGGCGCTGCATTTATAATATACCGGAACATGGTTCGAATTGGTATAATAGTCGCGGTCGGTAATGCCGGGCAATGGCCCGAATTTCTTACGGTCTCTTCCGGTAAATTTGCCGGAAAGGCCTTCTGCCGGAGTTGCCAATACGCTATAATTATGTTGATACTGTTCAGAGAACTGATTGACACGGTCGCGCATATACGTTACGATCTTCAGGCCTAATTCCTGGGAAGCTGCATCTTCGCCATGATGTTTGCCGGTAAGCGCAACCAAACATTCTGCCAGTCCGATGAATCCGATACCCAGTGTACCCTGGTTGATAACAGAGGCGATCGTGTCGGTCGGTTTCAGTTTCTCGCTACCCAGCCAAAGTGAGGACATCAATAGCGGGAACTGTTTGGCATAAGCTGTTTTCTGGAATTCCATACGTTCGTGAAGCTGGCGGGCGGTCACTTCCAACATATCATCCAGCTTCGCAAAGAAACGAGCGATACGAACTTCCTTATCTTCGATATCCATGCATTCGATAGCCAGGCGTACGATATTGATGGTAGAGAAGGAGAGGTTACCGCGTCCGATAGAAGTTTTCGGTCCGAAACGGTTCTCGAATACACGGGTACGGCATCCCATGGTTGCTACCTCGTACATGTAACGTTGTGGGTCGTCTGCTTTCCAGTCTTCATGCTGGTTGAATGTGGCATCCAGATTGAGGAAGTTAGGGAAGAAGCGACGGGCAGAAACTTTGCAGGCCAGTGTATACAGGTCGTAGTTACGATCTTCCGGCAGATAACTTACGCCACGTTTCTTTTTCCATATCTGGATCGGGAAGATAGCTGTTTCTCCGTTACCGACACCACGGTAGGTACTTTTCAGTATTTCGCGGATGATGCAACGTCCTTCGGCCGAAGTATCTGTCCCGTAGTTGATAGAGCTGAATACTACCTGGTTGCCGCCACGTGAGTGGATGGTGTTCATATTATGGATAAAGGCTTCCATCGACTGGTGTACACGGCTGGTCGTTTTGTTGATAGCATGCTGTATGATCCGCTGGTCGCCTGTCAGGCCGTCTAACGGAGCATTTACGTAATCATCAACTTTTACCTGGTAGAGGTGCGAATAATCGGCTCCGTTTAACTCTTCCAGTGTTTTTAGCTCTTCGATAAAACTGTTGCGTACATAAGGAGCCAGATAGAAGTCGAAAGCCGGGATTGCCTGTCCGCCGTGCATTTCGTTCTGAGCTGTTTCCAGAGAGATACAGCCCAGGATGCTGGCTGTCTCGATACGTTTTGCCGGGCGTGATTCACCATGTCCGGCAGAGAAACCATATTTAAGGATGCGGTCCAGCGGATGCTGAACGCATGTCAGACTCTTGGTCGGGTAATAATCTTTATCATGAATGTGGAGGTAATTGTTGGAGATGGCTTCTTTTACCTCTTCGCTTAACAAATAGTCGTCGACGAACGGTTTAGTCGTTTCGCTGGAGAACTTCATCATCATACCCGCAGGCGTGTCCGCGTTCATATTCGCATTCTCACGGGTGATATCGTTCGATTTGATATTGATAATTTCCAGGAACATGTCGCGCGTTTTCGCTTTACGGGCAATGCTACGCTGGTTGCGGTAAGCGATGTATTTTTGTGCTACGTCTTTACGGCTACTGTTCATCAGTTCCAGTTCGACTGCATCCTGAATCGCTTCCACTGTCATTTGTGGTTCTCCTTTGAATGAAATATGGTCCGTAATTTGGCGGATCAGCTGCAAATCCTCCCCATTTTCTGTATGCAGCATGGCTTTTCGTATCGCTGTTACTATCTTCTCCTCATTAAATCCGACGATACGTCCATCCCGTTTGATAACTGTTTGTATCATGATAAAATTGATAATTATTTATGTTGTTTTTACTCCAACAAAGGTATGCTTAAACTATATATGGTGTTCTTTTTGGAAAACTTTTAACGAGTTAAATTATGTCAAATCGCTGATTATTAGATATGAAATCAGTGAAAGTGGAAAACTTTTTGATTTTTAAAGTAAGAAATGTTTTCCCAAATGGATAGTCAATGGTGAGCTCTCTTCTAACTGTTATATTATCAGCCTCTTATGCGTCCCAATAAAAAATATGCACAATTTGGAATAAAATGTGTAATAATTTCTCTACATTTGTCACCGAATCGGTTCTGTATTATCTGGTCGGGTGATACAGATTAAAAGGGAATCGGGTGTAAATCCCGGACAGTCCCGCTGCTGTGAAGCTCCGTTCAACATTCTGAAAACAACTAATGCCACTGACGAAGGTCGGGAAGGCTTCAGAATGGGAGTAAGTCAGAAGACCTGCCATTCATTAAAGGCTCATGTCCTCGTGGGTTAGGATACGGGTTCGAAAAGATTATTTATTTCAAAAATTATCAGATTATGGAGAAAGATTGTCCGCGTTGTGGTATCTCCTTTGTTTGTCGGGTAGACGATATCTCTGCCTGTCATTGTGCACCTGTGAAATTGGATGAGCTCCAGCTTGCTTATGTAAAGATGCATTATCCGGGATGCCTATGCAATTCCTGTTTGAATGAGATAAAGAAATATTTCTATGCCTGCGAGGTGAATCCCCGCTATAAACATTTAAAGCATTGATATGATACGGAAAATATTGATCGCAAATCGTGGTGAGATCGCGGTGCGTGTGATGCGCTCCTGCCGGGAGATGGGAATACAGTCTGTGGCTGTATTTTCGGAAGCCGACCGGGCTGCCCGGCACGTACTTTATGCCGATGAAGCTTGCCTGATAGGCCCTGCGGCCTCCAAAGAGAGTTATCTGGATATTGAAAAAATTATTCAGGCAGCCAAACTTCATAAGGCAGATGCTATTCACCCCGGTTACGGCTTTCTTTCGGAGAACGCCGCTTTTGCCCGGAGATGTAAGGAAGAAGGGATCATTTTTATCGGTCCGGCTTCTGAAACGATGGAAGCGATGGGAGATAAGATCTCTGCCCGCAAACGTATGATCGAAGCCGGCGTACCGGTAGTTCCCGGAACACAGCAGCCGTTGCAGAGTGCGGAAGAAGCAGTTCGGGTTTGTAAGGAGATCGGTTTTCCTGTGATGTTGAAAGCATCGATGGGCGGCGGTGGAAAAGGGATGCGGCTTATCTATAAAGAGGAAGAGGTGGTGGAAGCCTATAATTCCGCCCGTTCGGAATCTCTTTCTTCTTTTGGAGACGATACTGTTTATCTGGAGAAGTTTGTGGAAGAGCCCCATCATATCGAATTTCAGATTCTGGGCGATAATCACGGGAACGTGATCCACCTCTGCGAACGTGAATGTTCGGTACAACGGCGTAACCAGAAGATCGTAGAAGAAAGCCCGTCACCGTTTATTACGGCTGAATTGCGGAAAGATATGGGAGAGAAAGCTGTTGCTGCGGCAAAAGCCGTTCATTATTCCGGTGCAGGTACCATCGAATTTCTGGTGGACAAACATCGGAATTTTTATTTCCTGGAAATGAATACCCGCCTGCAGGTGGAGCATCCTATCACGGAAGAAGTATTGGGTGTCGACCTGGTAAAAGAACAGATCCGGGTGGTTAACGATGAGCCGCTCCATATCCGTCAGGAAGAGATAGCCCAGCGTGGCCATGCTATCGAATGCCGTATCTGTGCGGAAGATACCGAAGCCGGATTTATGCCGTCTCCCGGTGTGATCAGGCAACTGACGGAACCGAACGGTATCGGTGTCCGTGTGGACAGTTATGTGTACGAAGGATATGAGATACCGGTTTATTACGACCCGATGATCGGCAAACTGATCGTATGGGCGACCAACCGCCAGTATGCAATCGAACGTATGCGGCGTGTACTGCATGAATACAAGATCACCGGATTGAAAACCAATATCAGCTATCTGCGCCGGATCATGGATACGACTGATTTTGTACAGGGGAAATATGATACTTCTTTTATTGCGAAAAATGCGGAACAATTACGGCATCCGGTAAGTGAGAGCGGTACGGAAACCGAGAATGTGGCTATGATCGCTGCCTATATCGATTATCTGATCAACCTGGAGGAAAACAAGTCGGGGTTGGCATCGGATAACCGTCCTATCAGCCGCTGGCGTGAGTTCGGTCTTCAGAAAGGCGTCTTGCGTATTTAATAATTGGCTCATAAGCATATTAGAAAATTATTCATTATGGAAATACATATAGGAAAAAGAGTGGCGGACGTATCGCTGGTCAGCAAGGAAGGGAATAAGGTGCAGTTGACGATAGACGGTGTCCCTTATGAAGTCGATATTATGATGGCCGAGAACGGTGCCTGCTCTATTTTGCACAACGGTAATTCGTATAATGCCGAACTGATCCGGGGAGAAGGAGGCAAAAGTTATACGGTGAATACACATTTCCTGTCTTATGCCGTCGATATTGTCGATACACAGATGAAATATCTGCGTATGCGTAAGAGCAGCGAAGAACGGCAGGATAATAAGATCGTTTCTCCTATGCCCGGAAAAGTCGTGAAGGTGTTGGTGGAGAAAGGCGACCGTCTGGAAGCCGGTGATATCGTCGTTGTGATAGAGGCGATGAAGATGCAGAGTAATTATAAGGTAAGTTCAGCCTGTACGGTACGTGAGGTATTGGTCAAAGAAGGAGATTCGGTAGCAAGCAACCAGGTTCTTCTGTCGCTGGACGTAATAACAGATAAAGAAGAATAAAATGGGAAAGGAACAGTTGTATAAGGCCTTTGAAGAACTGGATAAGACAGCTTCGCAGGGAGGTGGCATTACCCGTATCGAAAAGCAGCATGAATCCGGCCGGATGACAGCCCGCGAACGGATCGATATGTTGCTGGATAAAGGGACGTTCAACGAATTGGATAAATTTGTGGTTCACCGCTGTACGAATTTCGGCATGGATAAGAATAAAATTCCCGGCGACGGGATCGTATCCGGCTACGGTAAAGTAGACGGACGGCAAGTCTTTGTCTATGCCTACGACTTTACAGCCTACGGAGGTACGTTGAGCGCGACGAATGCCGCCAAGATAGTGAAAGTTCAGCAACTGGCACTGAAAAGCGGTTCACCGGTCATTGCCCTGAACGATTCGGGAGGAGCCCGTATTCAGGAAGGTGTGAACAGCCTGGCCGGATATGCTTCTATTTTTTATCAGAATACGATGGCTTCGGGCGTCGTTCCTCAGATCTCGGCTATTCTGGGACCTTGTGCCGGTGGGGCCTGTTATTCTCCGGCATTGACCGATTTTATCTTTATGGTAAAGGATAAAAGCCACATGTTCATTACCGGACCGGATGTAGTCAAGGCGGTTACTCATGAGGAAGTGGGGAAGGAAGAACTGGGAGGTGCCTATACGCATAGTAGTAAAAGCGGTGTCACCCATTTTATGTGCGATACGGAAGAGGAAACATTAATGAGTATTCGTGAATTGTTGAGTTTCCTTCCTTCAAATAATATGGAGGATGCACCGGTCGTTTCCTGTTCCGACGATGTCCGGCGTGAAGATGAAGCTTTGCAGCAGGTGATCCCGGACGATCCGAATGTGCCTTACGATATCAAAGATATCATAGAACCGGTTGTCGATAATCATTATTTCTTCGAGGTAATGCCTCATTTTGCAAAGAATATCGTAGTCGGTTTCGCCCGTTTGGGCGGACGTTCGGTAGGTATCGTTGCCAATCAACCGGCATTTCTGGCGGGTGTGTTGGATATCGATGCTTCCGATAAGGCGGCACGCTTTATCCGTTTCTGCGATTGTTTCAACATCCCGTTGATCACATTTGAAGATGTTCCGGGATTTTTGCCCGGTTGCCAGCAGGAACATGACGGTATTATCCGCCACGGTGCCAAGATCGTGTATGCTTATGCGGAAGCGACCGTTCCCAAGATCACGCTGATTACCCGGAAAGCCTATGGCGGTGCTTATATCGTGATGTCGAGCAAACCGACCGGAGCCGATATAAACCTGGCCTATCCGATGGCTGAAATCGCCGTGATGGGAGCTGAAGGTGCTGTGAATATCCTGTACCGGAAAGCAACCGGCGAAGAAAAAGAACAGGCAATGAAAGAGTATACCGAGCAATTCTCCAATCCTTACCGGGCAGCCGAACAAGGATTTATCGATGAGATTATCATGCCGAGGCAGACTCGCTTCAAACTGATACAGGCGCTGGAGATGGCAAAGAACAAGAGCCAGAGCAATCCGCCGAAGAAACATGGCAATATGCCATTATAACGATTTGATTTTGTTGTTAGAATTTATGAATGGCAATCCCTGTCGACCGTGAGGCTGGCAGGGATTTTTTTATTGTAAAAAACTTATGATTAAATAGTTGTTATATCTTTTTATTTTGTAGTTTTGCCGTCGAATTGGTTCCGTATCGTCTGGTCGGATGATGTGGATTAAAAGGGAATCGGGTGTAAATCCCGGACAGTCCCGCTGCTGTGAAGCTCCGTTCAACATTCTGAAAACAACTAATGCCACTGACGTTTGTCGGGAAGGCTTCAGGATGGGAGTCAGTCAGAAGACCTGCCGTTCATTAAAGGCTGTTTTTCTCGTGGGTTAGAAAAGTAGTTCGAAAAGAATATTTATCGTTTAAGGAGGTAACATTTATGGAGAAGCTTTGTGCGCGTTGTGGCGCGAAGTTATCAGGTTGTGACGGCTTTTCGCCGGAAGATCAGCATGTATTTACCGGTCTGGATCAATGCCAGCAGGTTTTTATCAGGGTCTATTATAAGGATTGCCTGTGCCCTTCATGTGTTCAGCATGTAAAGGATAATTTTTATGCTTTTGATATTTCATCTGCATATCTGAAAAATAAATAATTATGGAGTGGATAAGTGAACTGCTGTGGGGAGAGGGAATAGGGCATTCTATTCTTTTGTTATCGCTGGTGATCGCTGTGGGAATCCAGTTAGGCAAGATCAAGGTATTCGGTATCTCATTGGGTATAACCCTGGTGTTGTTTGTCGGTATCTTACTGGGACATTTCGGTTTTACCATTAATCCAGCCGTGATCCATTTCTTCAAGGAGTTCGGGTTGATCCTGTTCGTTTATTCTGTCGGTATGCAGGTCGGTCTCGGTTTTTTCTCTTCGTTCAAAAAGGGGGGAATGACATTGAACGGGTTGGCTTGCGGAATTGTTTTCCTCGGCGTTGTAACGGCCTTGGTCATTCATTTCATAACGGATATTCCCATGCCGACAATGGTCGGTATTTTGTCGGGAGCGGTAACAAATACACCCGGTTTAGGTGCGGCCCAACAGGCTTTTACCGATATGACGGGTACATCGAATGAAACGATCGCACTGGGATATGCTGTCGCTTATCCGCTGGGGGTTGTCGGTATTATCCTTTCCATGTTGTTTGTCCGCTACATTTTTCATATCAGTTTTGAGAAAGAGACAGAACAACTGGAAGCGGAAAACGATGTGCATAACAGTGAAGCGACTCCCATATCGCTTGTCGTGAAGAATCCCGCACTTTTCGGACGGAAGGTGATGGAACTCGGCGCTTTTCTCGAACACCGGCAATATGTGATATCCCGTATCTGGCGGAAGAAGAGCAATAAAGTCGAGATCGTGACCGGCAATACGATTTTGGATGAGGATGATAAGATATTTGTGATCACAACAGAGCATGACGCAGAGACTATAAAAACTTTTGTCGGTCCCGAAATAGAAATGGACCGTAAACAGTGGATCCCTGCTGAAAGTGCTTTTGTGAGCCGTCGTATTCTGGTTACCAAACCGGAACTGACCGGTTCCCGTTTGGGTGATTTGCAGTTACGGCGTTTGCACGGTATCAATGTGACGCGTGTAAACCGTGCCGGAGTCGAATTGGTGGCTACCCAGGGACTGCAATTGCAGGTGGGCGACCGCGTAACGGTGGTCGGTAGTGAACTGGCTGTCGATAAGGTGAGTACGATATTGGGTAATTCGATGAAGCGTTTGAATGAGCCTAACCTGATCCCTATTTTTATTGGCATCGCTTTGGGTATTATTCTGGGTAGTATCCCATTCACTGTCCCGGGAATCCCGCAACCGATCAAACTAGGTCTGGCGGGTGGTCCGCTGGTGGTTTCTATTCTATTGAGCCGCTTCGGATATCGTTACAAGTTGGTTACTTATACGACCCAGAGTGCCAACCTGATGCTGAGGGAGATCGGTATAACCATGTTCCTTGCTTGTGTCGGATTGAGTGCCGGAGATGGATTCGTGGATACGATTGTCAATAAAGGGGGATTTGCCTGGATCGGTTACGGTTTTATTATAACGATGTTACCGCTGTTGATTATCGGTTTTGCCGGCAGGTATTTCTTCAAACTGAATTATTTTACGCTGATGGGATTGCTGGCCGGTAGTACGACCGACCCTCCTGCGTTGGCTTATGTGAATGCAACGGCAGGCAACGACGCTCCTGCAGTCGGATATGCAACGGTTTATCCGTTGACCATGTTCCTGCGCGTACTGACTGCCCAATTAATGATATTATTCTTCTGCTAAATTTAATAGATTTGGTTGTTAGAAAATTGTTCAATAATAATTTTAAAGCCGGAAGCCCCGCCGAAGTGATTCGCCGGGGCTTCGATCATTATAAGTAGAAGATTATTGACCACTCCCGCCCATAATATCCAGCAATTCGTTTGTGATTGCCTGCTGGCGGGTTTTATTGTATTGCAATGTCAGTTCCTGGATCAGGTCGTTGGCATTGTCGTTGGCCGTCTGCATGGCGAGCATGCGGGCGGCATGTTCAGCCGTGACGGTGTCGAGCAAAGTCGTGTAGATATGCAGGTGGAGAACTTTGGGCAACAGCAAAGCCAGTAGTTGCTCTGCCGACGGTTCCAGGATATAATTCAGCGATTCCTTTGCCGGGTCTGTCTCCGGTAAGGTGACCGGCAGGAACGTTTTTTCAGTCAGCACCTGCTCCGCCATATTCTTGAAATGATGGTAAAGCAGTTCTACCCGGTCTGCTTGCCCGGTAGTATATAAGTCCATCAATGCCGTAGCCAGCCGTGCTGCATCTTCGTAAGCCGGTTTGTCACCGATTGTCAGGAAGCTGTCGTCTGTCTGGTAACCTGCTTTATGCAGCTCGTCCGCTATTTTCTTTCCGACCGGATAAATGTGTACGGCGATACCGTCCGCCTCATATTGGTGGAGGCGGGCAGACAGCTCCTTCCATACGTTGGCGTTGAAAATACCGCATAATCCGGTATTGGATGAAAAAGCGACAATAGCGACCTGTTTCACCTTACGCACTGCTGTATAAGGTGAATTCAAATCATTCTCGGCAGACAAGGTCCCGCTCAGTATGGCGCTCAGCTTGTTCTCGTATACCAGCAAATGTTCGATAATCGTCTGCGTATGATGCAGCTTGGCAGAAGACACCATCTTCATGGCTGAAGTGATCTTCTGCGTATTCCGGATCGACGCAAGGCGAACTTTTATTTCTTTCAGTGATGACATATCTTTTTAATTGAAAATGGAGAATTGAAAATTGAAAATTAAATGTTGCTTATTGTAATTTTCAATTTTCAACTTTCAATTTTCAATTGTTTTGCCGTCTCTTCCAGGATATTACGGACTTCATCGTTTATCACACCGGATTTCAATACATCCAGTACGTCCTTCTGATGATTGGTGATCAACGTCTGAAGGAATGCCTTCTCAAATTCGTGTACTTTATTCAACGGAACTTCCTTCAACAAGCCTTGTGTACCGCAGTACAGGATTGCTATTTGCTGTTCCACGGGCATCGGGTTGTATTGGGGCTGTATCAGCAGTTGTGTATTCTTTTGTCCTTTATCGATCGTGAAGGCCGTAACCGCATCCATCTCGCCGCCGAATTTAGTGAACGATTCCAACTCGCGGAATTGCGCCTGATCGATCTTCAGTGTACCGGCCACCTTTTTCATCGCTTTCAACTGGGCGTTACCACCTACACGGGAAACGGAAATACCCACATTGATAGCCGGGCGGTTACCCTGGTTGAACAGGTCTGTTTCGAGGAATATCTGTCCGTCGGTGATAGAGATCACGTTCGTCGGGATATAGGCGGAAACGTCGCCGGCCTGTGTCTCGATGATCGGTAGGGCAGTCAGGGAGCCGCCACCTTTCACAAGATCTTTCATGCTTTCCGGCAGGTCATTCATTTCGCTTGCCACTTCCTGCTGGTTGATGATCTTGGCTGCACGTTCCAGCAAACGGGAGTGCAGATAGAAAATATCACCCGGATAGGCTTCACGTCCGGAAGGACGGCGAAGAATCAGAGATACTTCACGGTAAGCTACTGCCTGTTTGGACAAGTCATCGTAAACGACCAGTGCATGGCGTCCGCTGTCGCGGAAGAACTCGCCGATAGCCGCTCCGGCGAAAGGAGCGAAGTACTGCATGGCAGCCGGGTCGGAAGCCGTGGCGCTGACCACGATCGTGTAGTCCATCGCTCCTTTTTCCTGTAATGTATTGACCAGGGAAGCCACGGTCGAACCTTTCTGCCCGATTGCAACGTATATACAATAAACGGGTTTCCCGGCTTCGTAATTACTGCGCTGGTTGATGATCGCGTCGATGGCGATAGAGGTCTTTCCCGTCTGGCGGTCGCCGATGATCAACTCACGTTGTCCGCGTCCGATAGGGATCATGGCATCGACTGCCTTGATTCCGGTCTGCAACGGTTCGTTTACCGGCTGGCGGAAAATCACGCCCGGTGCTTTCCGTTCCAGAGGCATCTGGTATTTTTTACCGGTAATCTCCCCTTTTCCGTCGATCGGGTTTCCCAGCGGGTCGATTACACGTCCGATCATATTTTCGTTCACGTTGATGGATGCGATACGGCGAGTACGTTTTACGGTATCGCCTTCTTTCACCTGGTCGGTCGGGCCGAGCAGTACGGCACCCACATTGTCTTCTTCCAGGTTCATGACGATAGCCTCCATACCGTTGTCGAACTGTAGCAATTCGTTGGCCTCGGCATTATCCAGTCCGTAGATACGCGCCACACCGTCGCTCACCTGGAGTACGGTACCTACCTCCTCCAGCTGGATACTGGTTTGAATACCTTCCAGCTGCTGGCGTAATATGGCGGAAACTTCACTTACTTTTATCTGGTCTGTCATACGTTTTACTTTTTAATTTTTTTCGATTAGCTGATTCCTGATCTCCCGGAGTTGTCGGGCATAGCTGGCATCTATCCGGTAGTTACCGATACGTAGCACGAAACCTCCGATCAGTTCCGGCCTCGTCACTCCCATGAACTCGATGGTATTGCCGGTTTCTTTTTTCAGCCGTTCCTTCAAATGTTCCTGCGTAGCTTCGTCTACCGGAACGGGAGTTTTGAATAATACCCGGGTAATCTTTTTATCCTTCCGGTACATATGGATATAAATGTATGCCATAAGCGGTAGCAAGCTCTCTCTTTTGCGCTGAAGTACCAGGCGGATAAAGCGGATAAACAGCTCGCAGACTTCCAGTCCGGCCGCCGTTTTGAGCAACTTCACTTTTTCCTCTTCCGGAAAGATCGGGTTATCCAGTACGGCTTTCAGTCCCGGCTCCTGCTCGAAACTGACGGCCAGCATCTTCATATCATCATATACCCGGGTTTCCTGCTGCTTGTCTTTTGCCAGTGAAAAGAGTGCTTTGACGTACCGGGAAGAGATTGTACCTACATCCATATATTATGATTTACTAAACGAAACATTGTCGAGCAGCCCGTTGATGATCTTTTCCTGTTCATCCGTGCGGCTGATCTCCTCTTTCATTACTTTCTCTGCAATGGCAACGGACAGGTCGGCTATCTCGGTGCGGACTTCGCGGATCGCTTTGTCTTTTTCCTCCCGGATGCGCCGGGTAGCCTCTTCCAGTTGCATATGCGCTTCAGCCGAAGCCTTTTGCCGGGCTTCGCTGATAATCTGTTCTTTTTCGACCAGGGCTTCTTTCAGAATCGTATTCTGCTGCTCTCTTGCCTGGGCAAGAATCTTTTCTCCTTCGGCCTGGATGCCGGCAAGCTGTTCGTTTGCCTGGCGAGCCGATTCAAGGGAACGATCGATGTATTTTTTCCGTTGTTCCACGGCCTTGATAATGACCGGAAAGCCATACTTGGACAGAATGACAAAGACGATTCCGAAAGAAAGGATCATCCAGAATAAAAGCCCTGCGTCTGGTGTGAGCAATGACATAGTTCGTTTTTATTTTATTGGAACAATCCTAAGAAACATACTACGATCGCAAACAGGGCGACACCTTCCACCAACGCACCCATGATAAGCATGGATGTACGGATATCACCGGCTGCCGACGGCTGGCGGCTGATTCCTTCAACTGCTCCTTTTCCAATCAGTCCGATACCGATACCTGCGCCGATAGCGGCTAATCCTGCACCTACGGTTGCTCCAAGTTTTGCGATGCCCATACCGGCTGTTGCTGCTTGTAATAAAATTGCTGATAACATAGTTTCAATCTTTTAAATGAATTAGTAACCTTGTTTTTAATAATATGTTTGTTTATTCCCGTACCTTGGCCAGTCCGATATAGTTGGCGGACAGTAAGGTGAATATATAGGCTTGCAAGCATGCCACCAACAGTTCGAGGCAGTTCATGAACACGGTGAACAATACGGAAACGACTGTCATCGTGCCGTTGATAGCTGTCCCCATCGAGGCGGTGATAAATATCAGGCAAGTCAGTGCCAGAATGATCGTATGCCCTGCCATGATATTGGCAAACAGACGGATCATCAGGGCAAACGGCTTTGTGAATACGCCAAAAAATTCCACGAAGGGCATGATCGGCAAAGGCAGTTTCAGGAAGATAGGGGCATTCGGCCAGAATATCTCTTTCCAGTACGCCTTGGTAGCAAACAAGTTTACTGCCAGGAAGGTACAAACTGCCAGTACGGCGGTGATCGTAATATTACCTGTGATGTTGGCACCTCCGGGGAATACCGGAATGATACCGATCAGGTTATTGATCAGGATAAAGAAGAACACCGTCAGCAGGTATGAGGAGAAAGGCTTGTATTCCTTACCGATCCCTTCCTTCACCACTCCTTCGTGGATGAACATGACCGCCATTTCCATCAGTCCCGTAAATCCGCCCGGAGCTTCATTCGGATGCTTCTTATACCATCGGGCTGTCCTGAGGACGATGAAAAGCAGTATCCCGCAACTGAGCAACAGGCCGCAGACATTTTTGGTCAGCGACAGGTCCAGCGGTTTGACTTCTTCTCCTTTGCTGTTTTTCTCCACTACCTTACCGGCATGATCACCTTCTTCTGCAATATAGTAGTTGTGATGCACATTTCCATGATGCAGATGCGAGGAGAGGAACAGGTCCCATCCGCGCTCTTCACTTTTCAGCAGGATGGGAAGGGGTATGGATATTTCCTTTCCGTTCCATTCCGTGATATGCCAGGTATAAGCGTCCTTGATGTGAGAAAAAACGATATCCTGCACATCCACCTCACCCGGTTTGTTTTCAGCGGCAGCACTTGCCGGAAAGCTGATCCATGCCAGTAACAAGAAGGTAAACCATAACAGGCTATTGTTTTTTATTCTGCTCATCTTTTTCTTTCTTTTCACTTTTCATTCTCTTTTTCTCAAACAGATACAATGTATATGTTTCCAGCACAAGATAAATGAAATAGAACAACATCATCGTAAAACCGAAAGCTTTCAGGTTTTGTTTGACCAAGACGGCGTAGAGCCAAAGGAAAACTAATGCGAGGGTGAACTTGCACAGACGGACTACCATATAAGTAACTACTGTAACGTCTCCGTGTTTCCGTTTCACATGATCCAGAAAAAAGATCATTAACATACTGCTTAACCAATAGAATACCGGTATTGACGGATACCACTCAAAATAGTGTGAAGGCCAGATGGTGTATAACAGCCCCCCCAAAGAGACGCCGATAACTACATTAATAAAGGTAGTCAAGCCCATTAGCTTCATTCTTAATCTACCGCTCATGATCGTATTTTTTTATTCGATGCATACGGACAGGATATCGTCTTTTATCTCGACAAATCCGCTCTGTATATTTATTTCCTGTTGCTCTTCTTTCCCATTTGCCTGGTACCGGATCGCCCCTGCTTCGAGGGCAGCTATCATCGGAGCGTGATGAGGCAGCACGTCGAACGAGCCTGCCGTACCCGGAAAGGATACATAATTCGTTTCTCCTTTGAATAAAATGCCGTCGGGGGATATGATTTCCAGTTCCATGCTTTATTAATTTGCTTGTTCTGCCAGTTTCTTTCCTTTTTCAATCACATCTTCAATCGTTCCTACATTCAGGAAGGCCTGTTCAGGGATATCGTCTGTCTCTCCGTCCATGATCATATTGAATCCGCGGATCGTATCTTCGATAGAGACCATTACGCCCGGTACGCCGGTGAACTGTTCCGCCACGGCGAAAGGCTGCGACAGGAAGCGTTGTACGCGGCGGGCGCGGTTAACCGTCTGGCGGTCCTCGTCCGAAAGTTCCTCCATACCCAGGATTGAGATGATGTCCTGCAATTCCTTGTTACGCTGGAGGATCTGTTTTACACGCTGGGCTGTTTCGTAATGTTCTTTGCCGACAACCAGCGGGTCGAGGATACGGGAAGTCGATTCCAACGGGTCGACAGCCGGATAGATACCGAGCTCCGTGATCTTACGGCTCAACACGGTGGTTGCATCCAGGTGTGTAAAGGTGGTTGCCGGAGCCGGGTCTGTCAAGTCGTCGGCGGGCACATACACAGCTTGTACGGATGTGATGGAGCCTTTCTTTGTCGAAGTGATGCGTTCCTGCATAGCACCCATTTCTGTTGCCAGGGTCGGTTGATAACCTACGGCAGACGGCATACGACCCAACAGGGCGGATACTTCCGAACCGGCTTGTGTGAAACGGAAGATATTATCAATAAAGAACAGGATATCGCGTGTCTCGCCCTCCGGAGCCAGGTCGCGGAACGATTCGGCTATTGTTAAACCGGATAGGGCTACCGAAGAACGTGCTCCCGGGGGTTCGTTCATCTGCCCGAATACCAGGGTAGCCTGCGATTTCGCCAGTTCTTCATGGTCTATCTTCGACAGGTCCCAATGACCGGCTTCCATACTTTCTTTAAATTCCTTACCATAACGGATCACGTTCGACTGGATCATCTCGCGCAGCAGGTCGTTACCTTCACGGGTACGTTCACCTACACCGGCGAAAACAGAGAATCCGTTGTTCTTCTTGGCAATGTTATTGATCAGTTCCATGATAAGAACTGTCTTACCTACACCGGCACCACCGAAAAGTCCGATTTTACCACCCTTGGAATAAGGTTCCAGCAGATCGATCACTTTAATACCTGTGTAAAGGACGTCCTTACTGGTTGTTAAATCCTCAAACTTCGGTGGTTCACGATGGATGGGAAGAGCTCCTTTACGATCCAGTTCTTCCATCCCGTCGATCGAATCACCGGTCACATTCATCAAACGCCCTTTTACCTGGTCTCCAACAGGCATGGTAATGGGCGAACCGCATGATACGGCTTTCATTCCTCGCTGCAGTCCGTCCGTCGTGTCCATAGCCACTGTACGGACTGTGTTTTCCCCAATATGCTGCTGTACTTCAACAATCAGCACTTTTCCATTGGGGCGGGTTATCTCCATGGCATCATGGATGCGTGGTAACACAATTTTCTCTTCTTTTTCATTATCGAAGTGAATATCCACTACCGGACCGATAACCTGCGAAACATAACCTTTTGTTTCTCCCATACAATTCTTTTTAACCTCATCAATTTGTTTTCAACCCTGCAATATTACGAAAACAACCCGCCGGAAAACCGAAGATATTACTTTTTTGGCTTTTTTGCACTTAGTTAAACTTTAAACTAAATTGTGTTGTGTTCTGAAATAAACCAACCATTATGAAATATGGAACAATTCGAGGGCGTAAAGCCCCCTCTGATTTGTCAATAAGCGGTTATTTTAGGGTTGAATGCAAAGTCCGTCGAAAACAGTTGTTGTGTTTCTCATTGTTAAAAAAAGAGGAAATTATTCCTCTCCCTATATTAATATATGTAAGAGGCTGCCTAAAATAGTATAGGCAGCCCCTTGTTTTATCTTCGGAAAATTATTTTTTACCATTCTAGGAACTTGCCACGTTGCCGGCGTTTCTCCAATTCTTCCTGCAAATACTTTTTCCGGTCTTTTGCAATGTATTGACGGGCAAAAATATTCGGAACGGCAACTCCCAGTGAAATACAGAGAATGATAAGGGCTGAATTGATACCGTTGAAGAATGCATTCGTTACCTCGCCGATCACTCCGTGCAGGTTGATGAAAGCTAACAGGGAGCGGTACATCAGGACTCCGGGGATCATAGGGATTACCGACGGGATCGTTAATACATGGTTGGGGACATGAAACCAATGGACTGCCTTGACAGCCAGGAGGCTGACCACGAAACTTCCCATGAACGAGCCGATCACAGGACCGTAACCGAGTTCGAAGTTCACAAAGTTACGGGTACACACAGCAATGATACCACCAACGGCAACGACCCATAACAGGCGGCGCTGTATATTGAATATCATTGAGAATCCCATAGCAGCGATAGCAGCGGCGATTGCATAAACATAATAAGGATCATGGGGAACCATGCTTAATTCGCTGAATTTATGGTCGATCGCAACATCATTCATGACCAGTATGCGCAGCGCGAATGCGATACCGAAAGTCATTGCACCTACCATCATAGCGGTATTGGCGGCACGTGTCATCCCAACCAGCAAATGGTTGTCGAGCATATCGTCCACAAAGTTGATCAGCGGCACTCCCGGCACAATGAACAGAGCACAGGCGAGTAGCGGATGGTAGGGTGTCTCGGATAAGCCCGAAAAAGAGGAGAGGTATGCTGTACAGGTGGCTATAAAAGCGGCTAGTGCTATGCTCATATATACGTTTAAGCCGGCTTCAACGCATCGTGCACGTACCCTGAAACCAATGAATGCACAAATGGAAGCGAACAGAAAGGCAATCCAGTCGGAACCGAACAGTTTACAGAATCCTCCACAGGCAAATCCTGCACCGATAGCGACAATATAAGGTACATAGTTGCGTGGTTTCCGGGCTATCTTTTCCAGTTCTTCTTCGTATTTGTCCAGCGAATAATCTTTTTCGATGGCATGCCAGGAGAGGTCGCTGACTTGTGAGATAGTGGTCATGTTAATGCCATGTTTCTCACATTTCTGGAATTTGGAAAACGAGTTCCTTTCATCGCTCACATTCACCATGATCATCGTCCACCGGATATCGATATGTAATTTTTCTTCCGGGATACCCATAAAAGCTGCTACTCGTTTCATATTCCGTTCAATACGGTTGGTGTCGGCAGCACTTTCCATCAATAATTTGCCTGTACGCAGCAAAAGGTCCAATTTGCGTCGCAGTAACAATACTTCCTTGTCTGTCATCTTTTTGTCTAATCCTTAAATGTATCTAATAACCTAAACGAACGGTAACAATGAAACCAATTCGGGGTGTAAAGATATTACTTTTCCTCGTTATGTTCAAAAGGGAAAGGCCAAGTAGAAGGTAAAGTGTAAATTATCGTCCGGATCTGCAATATAGAATGTAGGCTTTGTGAATTGATGAAATTTCTGGTCGTTTATTTGTAGGTGTCGATAAATTTTGCGAATATTGTGCAGGAATCGGATCGAGTATTTTATAATGATTGAATATTAGAGTATTGTTCGGATTTGATACGATAAAGATTAAAGGTACGGACTTTTTAACATTAAATTTTTTATCAATCGAAAATGAAAATTCAACACACAAGCATGTTATATGTGATTGCCTTATTGTTTTTCTCTTTGGAATTTGCTTTGGGTATTAACAGTTTCTTGGTACCGGTCTTAAAAAATGTGTTTCAACTATCGAGCGTTAATTCTAATTGATGTATGCGTTATATATATGATAAATCAACAAAAGATTATTGTGAATAAGAAATGAAAAAACATTTTTTAGGGATTGATATTGGTGGATCCTGGTTAAAAGGAATGCTTGTCTCATGCGATGATGATTGTTCGGCCCGACAATTGGCTATGGAGTGTCGTCATAAGAAGCCGGTTCGGGTGAGTAGCCATTTAGGTCGTGAGGCGACAGTTTATGATTTTATTCAGAGTTTGGAACTCTTGTTAAGGGACTTGAATATTGATGCGAGGAAAATAGATGGGATTGGGATCTCGTCTGCGGGTATCGTTCACTATGACGGTAGTGGAGTGGCATTATGTGCTTCTCATTTAAGTGCATTGATGTCAAAGGAGTGGATCGACTATTTGAAAGAACAAATCGGAGCCCCGGTTGTTTTAATTAACGATGCGGAAGCGGCTTGTATTGGTGCGGCGAGTTTAGATTATTTATCCGGTAACGTTTGTTATGGAATAGCGCCTATTGGTACCGGGTTGGGTTTTGTGGTGTTGAGAAATGGACGAAGATGGTGTGAGGCTTCGGTTCAGTTGCCTCTTTTAGGATCGGTTTATACACAACCAGATTCTAATTTTGATACTCTTGTCGGTGTATCGAAATATGCTCGGTTGGGAAACAGTAATAGTTTATGTGAGTTCTTTACAGAAAAAGAACATGAAAATTTAAGGAATACTTATTTGGATAATCTGGCCGGAGTGATTTATTCTTCTTCTGTGATTTATGGGGTTGAGGAGTTTTGTATAGCGGGCGGATTAGCGAATGCCGTTACTTCATTGGATTGGAATTTGGAATCAAAATTAGAGAAGTGTTTGAGCCATTATCCCATGTATAACCAAAAAAAGTTACGAGTACGTGTTTTTAAGGAAGGCAATCAATTACCGTTGATTGGAGCTGTGTTGTTGGCCAGAGGGAATAGTTTTGTTATTGAGAACCGTCAGGTTTTAGCTTATTCCGATATGCGAACGGAACAACCGTATGACGCCTCTCTTATGTTAAACAAATTGGATACGGCCTCTGTGTTGGAGAAGTTGTTTATGTTGGAACAAGAGGCCGGATCGAGATTGAAAGATTCATTACCGGTTCTCAAATCTATTATCGATCAGATTGTTCCTAAATTGTCAAATGGAGGCCGGTTGATTTATGTAGGATGTGGAACAAGTGGGCGTTTAGCTGCGATAGATGCGGTAGAATTAGCTTGTACGTTTGGTTTTCCGCGAGATAAGGTGTTAACGTTTATTTCTGGGGGTATAACGGATGCCGCGATAGATATAGAACAGAATTTCGAGGAGGATGCAAGTGCTGTTCCAGAATTATTAATGGCTAATGTTTCACAGAAGGATGTGGTTATTGGTATTTCCGTAAGCGGAAAGGCTTTTTATGTGCAGTCCGCGTTAGCTTATGCAAAAAAAGAGGGGGCTTTATCGGTTATGATTCAGGCTGTTGATAAGGAACTTCCTTTTTGTGATTATGTCTTACCTTTGAATACAGGGGGAGAATTAATCGCCGGCAGTACTCGGATGAAAGCTGGTTCCGCGACAAAGAAGGTACTTAATTTTATTTCGACAACCGTCATGATTCGACTAGGGAAAGTATATGGCTGTTATATGACGGAACTGGAATGTCTCAATGAGAAATTAAGGGAACGGGCTGTCGGGATACTCCGGATTTTATTTGGCTTGTCTGACGCGGAAGCTTTGGACAAACTGAAAGAAAATAACTATAACTTAAATCAGACAATCAGGAAAATCTCAATTGACGAATGAAGAAATGAAGATATTCGGTGGTCATAAACGTGCTTATATAGATAAGGAATATGAATTGATATCGGAATTGAAGCGAGGTGATTATGACGCTTTCGATAAACTTTACAATTTATATGCTGATAGTTTATATAGCTTTATATTGAAAATGACGAAATCTCGTTCTGAATCAGAAGATATTCTACAAGAGACTTTTTTAAAAGTCTGGTATATGAGGGAGAAGATTTCACCGGATAAATCTTTCAAATCTTTTCTTTTTACTATATCCCATAATTTGATCATTGATTCATTTAGGATAAAGCTAAACAATATAGATTTTGAGCTTTTTCTACAAAATGATATAGAACATCCTTTAGAGAACTCGATGGAAGAGAGTTCGGAAGATTTTTTGAAACTATTATCGTTGGCTAAGAGAAAGATTTCAGATAAACAACGTGCTATCTTTGAATTGAAATATGAAAAAGGGTATTCTAATGTCGAGATTGCAGAGAAGTTGAATCTTTCTGAGAAAACAATCAGGAATCAATCGTCGATTATTGTAAATATAATAAAAAATGCTTTGGCTTTGATTATCTTGTTTATTATCAGTCGATAATGAGTCTTAGGTGATATCTGCCGGAATGACTGGGAGGCCGAATAAAATCTTCTATATGGATTTTATTCGGCTTTTTATAGTTTTTGGAATGTGGAAAGGATTTTTTTCAAAAAAGTCGGGACAATTTTTGACTTTTTCCGTATTATCTAAAACTGTATACTAAAATATGGAGAATACATTATTGTTAAGAGAGTTGTTGCACAAATATTTTCATGGTAAGTTGACCAAAAAGGAGTTGACTGACTTCCGGTCTGTGGTTAATGAAATGTCCGATGAAATGTTCAAAAAAGAATTGGATTTCATTTGGAATAATGAAAACGATGTAATACCAATGGATACATTAACAAAAAATAATATTCTTCAGTCTGTACATAATATTATAGATCATAAAGCGATAGTTGTAAAAAGAGTATTCAACTGGTGGAAAATTGCTGCCATTATTATGATGCCGATATTGCTTATAAATATTTCTCTATTATTTATGGATAATAAAGAAGAGTATGTGGCAAATGTTCAGGAATATACAGTCTTGTCTGGAAAAGGACAGAAAAATCAGATATTATTACCGGATGGAACTCATATTTGGTTAAATTCCGAATCGGAAATAAGTTATACTTCCAATTTCAATCAATCGAATAGAAGTATAAAATTGAAAGGGGAAGCCTTCTTCGATGTGAAAAAGAACGAGTATTTACCTTTCAATGTGGAGGTCGACTCAATTAATATTCAGGTATTGGGCACAGCTTTCAATGTATCTGCATATGCTGACGATCCAAATATTAAGGTTTCATTAGAGAGAGGTAAGGTGGAGGTTCGGATGCACGATGATAATAGTTTTCTGGCTACATTGAATCCGAACGAACAAGCTACTATAGATAAAAAGAGTATAGTAACAACAATCACTGACTGTGAGGCTTATACAGAAAGTATATGGCGACAAAATGTTTTAAAAATAAACAATATATATACGGATGAAATGATAAAGAAATTGGAACGTTGGTATGGAGTTCATATCAATGTGCAAAATATGCCGGTATCGAAGAGGTACGGACTTACGATAAAAGAAGAATCTTTGCGTGAAATGTTAGAACTGATCAATAGTATAACGCCTATTATATATAGGATAGAAGGAGAGGAGGTGACAATATCATATAAATAAATAAAAAGTATAGAGAACTGCCATTCTCTATACTCTTAAGGTATATTACCTCAAATCTGAGGTAAATAAAGTAATACATAATAGATATTATATCGAATAAATTCAAGGATGCTGAAAATCAATATCCCTATGGCTTATTCTATATAAACTCTAATTGACAAAGTTAGAAATATCATTGATATTTTTAAACTATTGGGTGAATATTTTTATTGATAAAATATTTAAATCAACTTAAATCTGTACATATGGTTAAAAAAATAATATTCTTATTGGCATTTTTTTCCTTTTTTGTAGTGATAAATACTACTGCCATAGCTCAATCAGCACAAAAAATAGATATTACGCTGAAGAAGCAAACGATAAAAGAATTAATATCTACATTAGAAAAGAAAACTGATTATACTTTCTTGTATAGTGATATTGATGTAGATGCTCCTGTCGATATTGATGTAGAGGGGAAAAGTATCCGGGAAGTTTTGAATATGGTGTTTGGGCCGTATGATATCTCATATGAGATAAAAAATAAAAGAATCATACTGAGGAAGGGAGCAAATAGAACAACTGATCAGACATTAAATAAGATTATTGTTAAAGGAACTGTTTTGGATGCTCAAAACGAACCTCTTTCAGGAGCTTCGATTACAATAAAATCTCAACAGACAGGAACGGTTTCGGACATTGATGGTAAGTTCAGTTTGGAAGTACCTCAGAATAGCGTAATTAGTGTTTCTTATCTGGGGTTTGTAAGCAAAGATGTTAAAGTCACGGATGGCAGAGATTTAAGAATCGTTCTGCAAGAGAATGCTAAGCAATTGGAGGGTGTAGTCGTAGTGGGATATGGCGTACAGAAAAAGGTAAATATTAGCGGCGCTGTAGATGCAGTAGGAACTGAAGTGTTTGAAGGTCGATCATTTCCTAATGCTACGCAGGCGTTACAAGGTGCTGTTCCCAACTTGAATATAAGTTTGGCAGACGGAAAACCCCAACGTGCTGCTTCTTTCAATATACGCGGTACTACTTCAATTGGGCAGGGAGGTAATGCTTTGGTTTTAATAGATGGTGTGGAAGGAGATCCTTCTTTGCTTAACCCCAATGATATTGCAAGTGTCAGTGTTTTGAAAGATGCCGCTTCGGCTGCTATTTATGGTGCTAGAGCAGCTTTTGGAGTAGTGTTGATAACAACAAAAGCTCCACAAAAAGGTAAAGTATCAGTTAATTATACCGGAAACTTTTCTCTCAGATCGATTGCGAAAAAGCCAGAGTATGTAACTGATGGTGTGACTTATTTGGAACATTTCAGAGAAGCGTGGTGGAACCAGAACGGAACAGTACCGGAAAATCTGAATGGTTTTCAACCCTATAGTGATGCATGGCTGGAACGCATGAGGGCTTGGAAAGCATCAGGCGCAGGACCGAAGACTGAAATATTACCAAATGGAGATTATGAGTATTATTACAACATGGACCATTATGATCTTTTATATAAAGACCACTCTTTTGCTCAGGATCATAACTTGAATATTTCAGGGGGGAGCGATAAGAGCGATTTTTATATTTCAGGACGTTTTTATGGTTTCGATGGTATGTTTAACTTTAATCCGGATGATTATAAGGCCTATAATCTAAGGGCTAAAGGTTCCCTTATGGCTACGAAATGGTTACGTATTTCCAATAATATGGAATTTTCTCGAGATTATTTCCATCAACCTCTTTTCGGAGCTGCTTCTGGCTTTCTTACTCCCGAGCGTTGTATTGAAGTAACAGGCTTTCCAACAATGCCGATATATAACCCTGATGGGACTTATACACGTACAGGGGCTTTTGGTATTGGCGGTTTGATTAATAAAACGAATTATAGGGATAATACGAGAAATTTGTTTAAAAATACAGTCGGTTTTAGTGCTAATTTCCTTAATAATACATTACGTGTTAATGGAGATTATACTTTTAGTTATGATGTTGGCGAACGTTTTGAAAAAGCGGTTAAAGTTCCGTTCTATGATAATGCGAATGCAACAGCTCCTACTGGAATATTTGGAGACGAATTAGGAAGTATCCTTGAACGGACAGGTAAAACGATGTATACGGCTTCCAATATTTATGCAGAGTATGAAAATACATTTGCGGAAGATCATTATTTAAAAGCGATGGCCGGTTGGAATTACGAAACATCTACTTTTAAAGTGAACAGCATTTCGCGTAACGGGTTGTTAATTGAAAGTGCAGAAAGCGTGCAATTAGCTACCGGAAAGTCTATTTATCCATCAGCAGAGTATGTTAGGTGGAGAACATTGGGTACGTTTTTCCGCCTGAACTATAGTTATAAGAATCGTTATTTGGTGGAAGTAAATGGACGATATGATGGTTCTTCTCGATTTCCGAACAATCAGCAATGGGGATTTTTCCCTTCTATTTCAGGTGCATGGAGAGTTTCGGAAGAATCGTTCTGGCATGTGAATGATAATATTTTATCAGATGCTAAGGTGCGTGCTTCTTATGGCTCTTTAGGTAATGGGAACATTTCTCCTTATCAATACTTGGATTTGTTATACATTTCTAACTCGAGGTTGGTACTTGATGGTGCGTTGCGTAAAAGAACAAGTGCTCCCAATCCTATTCCGGATGGACTGACATGGGAAAAAGCTACCACTACGAATATTGGATTGGATTTTGGAGTATTAAAAGGTAAATTACGTTTCAATGGTGATTATTACATTCGAAAAACGACGGATATGTATGTACCGGGACCTACTTTACCTGATATTTTTGGTGCTGCCGCTCCTAAAGGTAATTATGCAGGGATGACAACGAAGGGATTTGAACTTACCCTGAATTGGCAAGATCAATTCATGCTAGCTGATAAAAACTTCAATTATCAGATTCGTGCAACTCTATACGACTATGTATCGAAAATCGACAAGTATAACAATCCAACCAAGCGATTTACGGATTATTACGAAGGAATGACCGTTGGTGAGATTTGGGGATTTAAAACGGATGGATTATTCCAACATGATCCGACGCCGGAAGAATATGTCAATACTATTTTTACACCTTCTTCTGATTCTAAATGGCATGCAGGTGACCTGAAGATTCAAAATTTGGATAATAGTCCTGATAATATGATTACTAAAGGCGATCAAACGGTAGATAATCCCGGAGATATGACTATTATCGGTAACTCTTCTCCTCGTTATCAGTATAGTTTTACTTTGAGTGCTGATTGGAATGGATTTTTCTTATCTGCGTTCTTCCAAGGGGTAGGCAAAATGAATTGGTATCCGGGAGCGGAATCTGCTTTTTGGGGACAGTATAATCGGGCATACAACCAAATACCGTCATGGCATCTAGGTAATTATTGGACACCGGAAAATACAGGTGCTTATTTACCACGCTATAGGGGAGGTCAGAATCCTCCGGTATTTGAAGCGAACGATAGATATTTGCAAAATGCAGCTTATTTGATGTTGAAGAATTTGCAGATAGGTTATACGCTACCTGAATCATGGTCATCAAAGATAGGTGCAAAGAATGCCCGTATCTATTTGAGTGGTGAAAATCTAGCAAGTTGGTCGCCTCTCTACAAGGTAACAAAAAATAGCATGGATGTTCTTACTGCGATGGGAACGACAGATCCTGACGGCGATGGTAGTTTTGATCAAGGATCAGGAAACGGATACCCTTTGTTGAAGACTTTCTCACTTGGTGTTTCAGTTACTTTTTAGTTTAATCTTTTACTTCCAGAATATGAAAAAGTATTTATTTATATTACTAGCTATAGCGTTCTTGTTGCCAGGTTGTGAATTGAATGAAGAACCAGTTTCCACTATCGACAAGAACTCTGTTTTCAGTAGTGAAGAAGGTTTGTCTGCCTATTCTATGTCATTTTATGAAATTTTCCCGTCTCCTACTGTGCAAGGCGCAATAGAAGGAGGTTATGAAGGTTTCGGTGCGATTCCTACTGATTATTGTGCTGCTCAGTCTATTCTACCTTTTGTTCTACTGAATGGAGTCAGTGAAAATACGAGTACGGGCTGGAACTGGGCGAATTTGCGTAACTTGAATTACTTTATTGTTAATTGTACGAATCCTGATGTTCCGGAAGAGGTAAGAAATAATTATATCGGACTTGCCAGGTTCTTTCGTGCATGGTTCTATTTCGATAAGGTGAAGACATTTGGTGACGTACCTTGGGTAGATCGTCCATTGGATCCTCAAGATGAGGATATATTGTATGGCTCACGTGATTCACGAGAACTCGTGATGGAAAAGGTGTATGAAGATTTGATGTTTGCAGCTCAGAATATAACCCGTACTACAGATGCGACCCAGTGTACCTATGTTACCAAGTGGGCTGTATTGGCTTTTGCCTCTCGCGTTGCATTATTTGAAGGTACTTTTCGGAAATATCATAATCTGAATTTAGCAACATCGGCTGACACGTGGTTGAAACGAGCTGAAGATGCGGCATACGAAGTAATGCAGAGTTCGGGAAAACGGCTAAACCCCAGTTATCGTGAATTATTCACCAGTAATAATCCTCCTACTACCGAAACAATTTTAGCTATTACGGGAAGTGAGTCTTTAGGTATAATGCATAGTACTAATTGGTATTGGTCGACGGGAATTACAGTTACAACGCATTTTATTCGTCCTTTTGTATGTACTTATTTGCAAAAAAATGGTACGCCTTATACAGATCGTCCGGGGTGGCAATATGAGGATTTTTACGAGGAATTTCAAAATCGTGATGAACGATTGAGTGCTACACTTCGTTATCCGGGATATAAACGTGAAGGAAATCTTGCGTTACCATTATTGAATGGTATCGGTCGGTTAGGTTATCAGATGTATAAACTTTGTGTTGATGCGACGGCTCCTGATGCAGCTCAGTTAAGTACTCATGCCTTACAGGTGATACGTTATGGAGAAGTGTTGCTTAATTATGCCGAGGCAAAAGCTGAATTAGGGACATTTACGAATGATGACTGGAGTAAAACGATAGGTGCTTTACGGGAACGTGCAGGTATTACGGGAGGTCTTACGAGCAAACCGACTGTAGTGGATAATTATTTGAAAAATACTTATTATCCAAATATTTCTGATCCGGTGATTTTGGAAATACGCCGTGAGCGTGGAATTGAACTATCATTTGAGGGGGTCCGTTTTGATGATGTTCGTCGTTGGAAATGTGGAAATTTATTTAAAATGAGTTGGACGGGTATGTATATTCCTTTTATTAACCTGCCGTTAGACATAGATCATGATGGAACTCATGATGTGATCTATTATACAGACGAGGCTGAGCTGGCAAAGGCAGATGCTTTATGCAATAATCCGAATGTATATAAAGTTGCGGTAAGTACAAATCCTGATTCACCTTTGTTACAGGTTCATCCTGCAGGTGATGGCGTAGGATACTATTTGGCATGGCGTACCAATGAAGATCATCTTAAAGTTTGGGGATCAAAGCAATATTTATATCCTATTCCTAGAGCAGCATTAAATCTAAATCCGAATCTCGGTCAGAATCCAGGATGGGAAAATGGTGCCACCAATGATGGAAACTAAAAAGTAGAGATCTTTTAGTTTTTATAAAAGGAAGCTGTGTCAAAAGTGATCATTCTGTTCTCTTGTACTTGTGTACAACGTTGATATACAATATTCGGGGTGAAATGGTGGGTCGATTCCGCCATAAAAGAATGTACTTTTGCCACAGTTCCTGTTTGATATTTATAAGATTATTGAACAACCATAATATTTCATATATGGAAAAGAAAAAAATAATAACCAAAACGAAAAATAGACTTTATTATGATGGTTATCATCTTTCTCGACGGGATTTTTTGACAAAAAGCATTACATGTATTGGAGCTCTTAGTGCTTTTTCGAGTTTTACAATGTTTACGACTAGTAGTTGTGTGTCCGGGCATAGTCTGCATACAAGTGATTCTGTCGTGGCAGCGGATAATCTTCTGAAAAGAGTTGTTCCAGAACTTGTAGACAAAGTTCGGTTTGAAGAAATTCCTTCTGATAATGATTTAGATGTTTTCGAACTGCAAAGTGATGATGAAATCCTCGTGATTCGTGGCAACAACGGCGTTTCGATGGCTTCGGGACTAAACTGGTATTTGAAACATTACTGTCATTGTCAGATCACTTTTCGTGATCGACAACTGAACATACCAGATCTGTTACCCCAAATAGCAGAAGTCGTAAGGATTGTATCTCTGTATCAATACCGTTATTATTTTAATTATTGCACATTTGCTTATACATTAGCATGGTGGGATTGGAACGATTGGGAATGGATGATTGATCTGATGGCTCTTTACGGTATTAATGTTCCTTTAGCGGTGACTGGTCAGGAAGGTATTTGGCGGAATGTTGGAAAACGTCTAGGTTTATCAGAGGAACAGATGCAGGATTTCTATGTTGGACCAGGTTATTTGCCATTTGGTTGGATGGGGTGTATCGACCGCTGGGCAGGACCGCTTCCTAATTCGTGGATCGATGATCATATTGAACTTCAAAAGAAAATTCTCAAACGGGAACGTGAACTTGGAATGACCCCCGTTTTACAGGGATTTAGTGGACACGTCCCGCGTAAATTGAAAGACGTTGATAAAAATGCTAAGCTGGTCAAACTATCTCCATGGGTTAATTTTGAACCGACTTATTTTGTTGATCCTGCTGATCCGTATTTTATTGAAATTGGAAAAATATTTCTCGAAGAGCAAACGAAACTTTTCGGAACTAATCATCTTTATGCTTCGGATCCATTTATTGAAATGCCGCCCGAGAATAATGATCCCGAATTTATACGCAAAATGGGATCATCTATCTATCAATCTATGCAGTCTGTCGATTCCGAAGCTGTTTGGATGTTGCAAAGTTGGCCTTTCGTTCATTTTAATACGGAGTTTTGGCAAGCACCGCAAGCCGAGGCGTTCTTCCGGAGTGTTCCACAGGGTAAATTACTGATTCTTGACTTATATTGCGATGTGACGCCGGGCTGGCCTAAATTTGAAAATGCCTTTTTCGGTCAACCGTGGATTTGGTGTATTATCCAGAATTTCGGAGGACAGGTTAGTTTACATGGAGGGCTTGACATTATGGCCGCGGATCTGCGTAAAGCCCTTGAACAGCGAGGGAAAGCTTCGGGTAATATGGCTGGAATTGGATATGCTATGGAAGGTCTTTGCTATAATCCTGTTATTGACGAGTTTCAATCGGATATGATTTGGCGTGCTTCCATTCCTGATATCACGGAGTGGCTTAGTGGATTTGTTAAACGGCGTTATGGGAAAGACTTTCTTAAAGCTCGGGAAGTTTGGGGTAAATTACATCAAACAGTTTATCAGCAGAATCAGAATCATGGAAATATCCTACAGGCCCAACCGTCATTTACTTATAAGGCTGCAAAACCTGATAAGACTTTCGCATTGATTTGGAAATCTTTTTTAGATATCTCAGATGAAGTAGGTAAAGAGAAAACTTATCAATTCGATATTGTGAACGTGACACGGCATGCATTAGGTTTATTAGCGCCTCTTTATTATGGAAAACTTATTACAGCCTATCTAAATAAAGATCGAGATGCTTTGAAAGCTGCTTATGAAAAGATGGATGAATTAATAAACGATATCGATCGGCAATTGGCTACTAATTCAGAATTTTTGTTGGGGGCATGGCTTGAAAGAGCAAAACGCTGGGGACACACACAAGATGAGAAAAAACAATATGAATGGAATGCCCGTAAAATTATTTCAGTTTGGGCATTTGATGGTGAACTTAATGATTATGCAGCTAAACAATGGTCAGGAATGATGCGTGATTATTACGGGCGTAGATGGAGACATTTTTATAACTCGATAGACAAATCATTAGCTGACGGTACGAAATGGGATAGTCGTCATTATACGGATGATCTCTTACGGTTACAAGAAGATTGGACGAGGGAGACAACTGTTTTCCCTGCTCATATAAGTGCTGAAGACCCGGTTGTTGTTGCAAAATCTCTTTACGAAAAATATGCTGGTGAATTTGAAGTCCCTTTGAATGTCCCGAAATTCAAGATGATGGATGGAGTTCCAGCGCTGCTTACAGAGTAAAAAATCAATGCAGTTCTATAGATTCGGTAAATATTGTTGCTACTGACAGAGCAGTTAACAGTAGACAGAGGGTAGGGAGGGTGGGCGACCATAGTTGAAGCGTAGCGTGTCATGTAAAAAAATAATCCAGATTAAATATCTTCCATAAAGAATAATTACATATATTTGTTTAATCTCTATTATTATTTTATTGCCCATTGCCTGAACTGTACACCTCTTTTGCTAGAAACCCTGTAACCGACCGAAATGATCATGTCAAGGTAGTAAAAATCAATGTATCGATTAACCTTTCTATTACCTTCCTGACGAACTACTCGAATTTTTATTATTTACAGGTAAATCAGGTGTTTAATGTAAAAGTACGATAAACATTTCGATAATCAGTCAGAAAAGAAGGCGGATATTGATTAGTGCCCAGACCCACAATTATAGAAAAGTGGCAGGTCGGATAATAGGGATTTCCGATATATTTAGTACTTTTGCCATCGAATTATGGTGTAACGGCTTAGTTTCCACTATCCGTTAGTAAAAGGGAATCCGGTGTGAATCCGGAACTGTACCCGTAGCTGTAAGTTCTGTAACCCCGGCAAATCTTGTTGCCACTGACTGCAAAGTTGGGAAGGCGGCCGATCATGGGAGAACGAGTCAGAAAACCTGCCATCATTCTGTTGATGCGATACCTCGGGTAAGGTATTGATAGACCTGAAGATATGCGAATATTATATGTTAAAATGATTGTATGCCTGGTTGGTATACTTCTGTGTGTGCCTGCTGTGTATGCACAGACAATTGATACGACTGCTTATCACCAGCTGAAAGGTGTCGAAGTGGTGGAGAAGGCACGTCCGTCCACTACCCGCGAAGCGACTCCTTTGCAGGTGATGGATCGTGCCGGTATTGAGCGGTTGGGGATACAGGACCTGTCGGAAGCGGTAAAGCGTTTTTCCGGTGCTACCGTAAAGGATTACGGTGGGATAGGAGGACTGAAGACTGTTTCTGTGCGCAGCCTGGGGGCACAACATACAGCCGTCAGCTATGATGGCGTGACGATAACGGATGCCCAGAGCGGACAGGTCGATATCAGCCGCTTCTCACTGGATAATGTAGAAATGGTTTCACTTTCGATCGGACAGACCGACGATATTTTCCAGACAGCCCGGATGTATGCATCGGCGGGGGCGTTGAGTGTGAAGACTAGTTCTCCGGACTTTACATCTTCTCCTTTCCATTTGAAAGCTCAATTGAAAGCGGGGTCATTCGGTCTTGTGAATCCTTATTTACGTTATGAGCAGAAGTTCGGTAAAAAATGGTATGCCTCCTGGCATGGCGATTATTTGCGGGCTGATGGTAATTATCCGTTTACCTTAGTGAACGGTGACTTGGTAGAAAAGAAGAAAAGAAATAACAGTGATATCGAATCCTGGCGTACAGAACTTAATTTTGCAGGTGATTTGGGAAAAGCCGGTACGCTGTCGATGAAAGGATATTATTTTGATTCCCACAGAGGACTGCCAGGGTCTGTAATTCTCTACAATGATTATTCAGGTGAACGCTTGTGGGATCGGAATGCCTTTGCACAAGCTCGTTATGAGAATCGTATAACTGAAAAGTTCGCTTTGCAGGCACAGGCCAAATATAATTACTCCTGGATGCGCCATTTGGATGTTGATAATAAGTATGAGTCGGGAAGACAGGATGACCGGTATACACAAAAGGAATATTATCTTTCCGTATCCGGTTTATATTCACTGACAGATCATCTTTTGTTTTCTTTGGCTGAAGATTATTTCATCAATACATTGGATAATACCATTCCGGAATGTCCTTTCCCAAAAAGATATACTTCTTTAACGGCTTTGGCCGCCCAATATAAAGATACAAGATTGACTGCCACAGCCAGTTTATTGGGAACTTATATAACCGAGAAAGTAGAAAGAGGCGACAAGCCGTCTGACCGTAAACGATTATCACCGGCAGTCAGTTTATCATGGAGGGTTATGCCTGAATATAATTTCCGTTTACGAGCTTCTTATAAAGATATATTCCGTGTTCCGACTTTTAATGACCTGTATTATCTGCGGATGGGAAATACCAATTTGAAACCGGAGCGTGCAACTCAATATAACCTGGGAATGACCTGGAGTGGTTCGTTACCTTTTATTAATTATCTGAATGCATCTGTGGATGGTTATTATAATCGTGTGAGTGATAAGATCGTTGCCATACCGACTATGTTCATCTGGAAAATGATGAATATGGGGGAAGTTTCAATCGGGGGAATTGATGTCAACTTGTCGGCAGAGGTTCCTTTATGGAAAAATATTTCTTTATCCGGACAAGCTTCTTATTCCTGGCAACATGCGATAGATATAACAGACGAGACTGAGAAGAATTATCGGGATCAAATACCTTATACTCCACGACATTCAGGAAATGTATCTGTGGCATTCCAAATGCCCTGGGTCAATGTGTCTTATTTATTGACCGTGGTAGGAGACCGCTATGCAAGTCCCCAAAATATAGGAAGGAATCTGATAGATCGTTATGCGGAACAAACGATTTCGCTGAATCGATCGTTTACTTTTGCTTCCTGTTCTTTGCGGTTGCAGTTTGATATTATAAATGTCGGTAATATAAATTATGATGTGATAAAGTACTACCCCATGCCTGGACGTTCTTTCCGGGGAGGGCTTGTTTTTGTGTATTAAGAATAGATTTTGGTTAACAAACAATTAATGTAATTAGAAATGAAAAAGAATTTTTATTGGTTTGCCTGTCTTGCTTGTGCAGTGCTGGCTTTTTCTTCTTGTAGTGATGATGACGATAAGAATGGACCGGATGTAGAGATCCCGGAAGAAGTAACAGGTGTTTATATTCTGGATGGTGGTAGTTTTGGTGATAATAATACCGGAATTTCTTATTTGGACTCAGAAGGAAAGGTAACAGAAGATATTTTTAAGAAACAGAATAACCGTGCTTTGGGAGATATGGGACAACACATGATTAAATATGGTTCTAAACTATATGTATCGGTGTATGGTTCCAAGACTGTTGAAATATTGGATGCTGCCGATGCTACAAGCTTGAAGCAGTTGACTTTGACTGACGATCAGGGTGCAACACGTGCTCCACGTATGTTTGCTGCCTATAAAGACAAAGTGTATCTGACTACTTTTGACGGTTATGTAGCTAAAATAGATACTGCATCGATGGCTGTTGAAGGCTATGTGAAAGTAGGTCCTAACCCTGACGGCATAACGGTTGCCAATGGTCGTATCTATACGGCAGATACAGATGGAATGAACTGGCCGAGTCAAAGTACCAGTGTTTCTGTTATCGATATTAATAGCTTTAAATTCGAAAAAACAATTACAGTGTCATTGAACCCGAATTATATCTATTCAGATTCAGATGGTGATGTATATGTTATTTGTATGAGCGACTATTCAGATGATAAATCGTATATTGTGCAACGTATTGATGCTAAAACAGACGAAGTAAAGACTGTAGAAGGTATTAAGGCTTATAAAATGACTGTTGCGGATGATATCGCATATATCATGTTCAATGATTATTATGCAAATGAAGTGAAGTTTTATAAATACGACCTGAAAAACGAGAAGCTGTTGAGTGATAATTTTATCACAGATGGAACTGTAGTCAGCTCTCCTAATGGTATCGGTGTTGATCCCGTTACAGGTGATATCTATGTAGGGAAAAGCAATAAGAAGAACAATGGAGATGTTTATATCTTCTCTTCTGAAGGAAAGTTGAAGTCTCAGTTTGAAACGCTTCCTTATCCGTCAGAATTTGTATTTATGACTAATAAGTAAAAACACTTTGTGATTTGAAACAAATTTGTTTTTTCATAATATTTGTGCTTTGGGCTGTTTCGTGTACTCAGTCCAAAGTTCAGAACACTACCGGAAGTGATTTATTAAGTTCCGACACCATCCGTTACGCCCAAGGATTTACAGTTCAATATTTCGACGACTATACTTCCGTCGAAGTCCGTGACCCCTGGGACAGTACCCGTATCCTGCAACGGTACCTTTTGGTAGACCGTGAGCAGTCGGTACCGGATAATCTGCCGAAAGGAACAGTGGTGCGGACTCCTATTCGTAATATAGTTGTCTATACCTCCGTGCATGCTGCTATTATCGATCAGCTGAATGAAGCTGATAAGGTGATCGGTGTATGCGAACCCCGATATATGGATACTCCTGCCATTCAGGAAGGTCTGCGTGCCGGACGGATTGCCGATTTGGGTGAAGCAACTTCGCCGAATATAGAAAAGATCATCGATATAGGGGCGGAGATCATTATCGCTTCCCCCTTTCAGAATGCGGGGTATGGCCCGGCTGAGAAACTGGGTATCCCAATTATCGAGGCAGCCGACTATATGGAGTCGTTGCCTCTGGGACGGACTGAATGGATACGTTTCTATGGCTTGTTGTTTGGAAAGAGTGCGATGGCAGACTCCATCTTCCGCGAAACGGAACAAAGCTACCTGGAACTGAAAGAACTGGCAAAGACCGTGACCAACCGTCCGACCGTCATCTCCGAAAAGAAATTCGGCTCTTCCTGGTATATGCCGGCCGGCGATAGCTACATCGCCCATTTGTATGCCGATGCCGGTGCAGATTATATCTTTAAGGATCTTCCCGGAGCAGGCAGCACACCTCTGGCTTTTGAAACCGTGCTCGATAAAGCCATCCATGCCGATATATGGCTGATCAAATATAATCAGGCAAATGATATGACATACAAAGATCTGCGTACCGAGTATACTCCCTACGAGAACTTTGATGCCTTCAAGAACCGTCGGATCTATACCTGTAATACGGGTGTTGTCCCTTATTATGAGGAGTTTCCGATCCATCCGGATTATCTGTTGAAAGACCTGGTGTGGGTATTTCATCCTGAATTACTGCCCGGTTATACACCGCGTTATTACCGGAAGATGGAATAACGTAATTCTACCTAAAAGTTTTTCGGATTTATTTGTTATTTGCAATAATTGCTTATAATATCCTGTTTATTAGAATATAACGCCATTGCAAATGCCTCTTTTATTTGCAATGGCGTTTGTCATTTGTCATATATACATAAAGTTTTCAAAAAGTATCTGCCATCTGTCACCTGTCGGTGTAACATTCATGTTATCAAACGATAAAGTGTTGCAGACGTTTCTTTTTATCTGCAACTTCATCTGTCACCTGTATCGTTATCTGCATAAGACTATGTATTAATAGCCATGTAACTGCCTGTTAAAAAGGGAGATACTAATACAAGAGTCCCGACCTGTTAAAATTACCCTGTACAGGGTAACCTGGTAGAGTGTACAGGCTGGTTTTGTATGGTGTACAGGGTAATTTGCCAGGGTGTACAGGGTAGAAATAACAGCTCAAATCTTAACATTTAGTTCTTCCTGTCTTAATATATAAAAGCTGCTAGAGAGGGTGGGAGTGTGATTATCATAATCCAGGGTTAAAACCCCGGGCTAATTTGGGGTCAGGCTTACAGCCTTCAAGATTAATAAGAACCAGGTACGCGGATGACGCGGATTAGGCGGATCAAAACGGATTAAATGACCCGATCCGTTCAAATCCGCTCAATCCGCGTCATCCGCGTACCTGGTTCTTTTATTGCG
>OBYR01000025.1_pt1 | contig 179073 bp, 129 predicted proteins | sample 1495491 | NCBI WGS metagenome assembly OBYR01 (sample SAMEA2580206, study PRJEB22360) | human gut metagenome | biome: human gut; feature: human-associated habitat; material: faeces | place: Denmark | collected 2008/2010 | reverse complement strand
AAACGAACATTTATTTTGGTGGCAGATGGTGCAAATTATGGATGTTGAAAGTTAATAATCTAATTATGAAAAAGAATACAGACATTTTAAATAAGCTCCGTTATGAATCGGAAAACGCAAACGTGGTTCATTTATGGCTGGAAGGAATGTTCTGGAAAGCTTATGAGCGTTCTGCTTATCTGTTCGTGCGCCGTATTAGCGGTTATAAACCCTATAAGAAGTATGTCAGAAGTGTAGGGGGTGAGGTTGTTGCGATCGGTTTTCCTTCGAAAGCCATAGAGAAATTATTGGAGGGGCGTTCTGTGGAATATGTCGATAGTAAACATTATATCTTGAATGGGTTTACGGTGGATGCCCAGGAATTGAAAAATTTCCAGTCGTGGAAAAAGGGGATTCCCTCTTTTCCCTACCATGTGCTTTCTCCGGACGAAGTTCAGGCGAGAGGGGGACAGGAAGAAAAAAAAGAAATGAAGGTGTCGGAACTACGGAGTAAAAAAGAACCCGTTAAAGAGACACAGGCCGCCGGGAAAAACGGGAAAACGGAAGTGAAGCATTCGGTGAATATTTCCGCTTATCCCGAACAAAATTCGGTTTCGACGCGGGAAGAGTATCCGGCGTATGTCCGCACAGGGACATACGAACAGCAGGCTGCTGTGGAGCTGGTGAACGAACTTCGCCGTTTTCGGATGGAATCGTCGACACCTTTAGAATGTATGATGTTTTTAGCACGTTTGATAAAACGGTCTTTGGAAATGGAAAATAACTGATCGCTTACCGATATAATAACGGACTGGCTCCCACCTCGGAATATTCTCTATTCACACATACATATACATACACAATACACTTTAGCCAGTTCGTTATTTTCTTTTCAGGTCTTGAAAATTATTTTTAAGTTTGTAAGGTATTTAAATTGAATACGGGCAGATTTAAAATTTTGTATTATGAAAAGAATTATCTTTTTGCTTTGTGTATTAGTGGCTGTGTCCTCTTGTGTACCTAAGAAAAAATTTTTAGTGTCGGAAAACGGACGTTTGGCTGCTTTGGGGCGTGAACGTACGCTTACAAAAAACCTGAATGATTTAAAGGCAGAAACTGCAAAACAAAAGAAACAAATCGAAGGATTGCTGAACGACACCACAAGGATGGGGCAAGCTATTCGTGAGTATCGGAATTCGCTTTATTCCAATATGTCGGAACAGGAAAAGCTGAACATGCTGCTGAAAGAGAAAATGGATAAACTGGCAGAACGTGAGGCGACGATCAATCAATTGCAGGCAGAGATTAAAGCACAGAACGATAAAGTGTCTGCTTTGCTTCAAAGCGTGAAAGATGCTTTGTTGGGTTTTAGCAGTGACGAACTGACCGTTACCCAAAAAGACGGTAAAGTGTATGTGGCGATGTCCGATAAATTATTGTTCGAATCGGGAAGTGCGCAAGTGAACAAGCAGGGGAAAGAGGCTTTGGGGAAATTGGCCGAGGTGTTGAAAAAGCAAAACGATATTGATGTATTTATCGAAGGACATACCGATACGAAGCCTATCAAGACGGTACAATTTAAAGACAACTGGGATTTGAGCGTAGTCCGGGCAACTTCCGTTGTGCGTATTTTAACGAAAGATTATGGGGTGAATCCATTGCAAATTGTTCCTTCGGGACGTGGGGAGTTTATGCCTGTGGATGATAATGAAACGGCAGACGGCCGCGCCCGTAACCGCCGCACTGAAATTATCATGGCTCCGCGTTTGGATAAGCTGATGGATATATTGAAATGATCCTTATCCGGATTTTTACCGGATACAAAGAAACGGTTTTATCGAGGCCGTTTTCAATAGAAAAACAAGGAGTGACTACGAGAAGTCGGGTCACTCCTTGTTCTATTTCTGCCGGGGAAGGAGAACCGGGCGACAGTTGCCTGTGAAATCCGATGGGTTTACCTTTCTGTTGTGAACATCGGGCAGCTCTAAAATAAACCCTCAAAAACCAGATGAAATGTTTCCTTTCAATTCAGGAAAACTGCTGGTTTTTGAGGGTAATTATTCCGTGTTTAAACCGTTGTGGTTGTCGGGGGCGTATTTTTATCCGGCTGAAACCATCAGCCCGATGCCCCGGACTGTGTTAAATTACGGCTGAAAACTGTTCCAAAAAACGAATATCGTTCTCGAAGAACAGGCGTAAGTCTTTGATTCCGTATTTTAACATGGTGATCCGTTCGATGCCCATGCCTAAAGCAAATCCGGTATATTTTTCTTTATCGATTCCATTCAGTTCCAATACGTTCGGATCGACCATCCCGCAACCGAGAATTTCCAGCCATCCGGTTCCCTTACATACGTTGCAGCCTTTTCCGTGACAGAGCGAGCACGACACATCCATTTCTGCCGACGGCTCGGTGAACGGGAAATAGGAAGGACGTAAGCGGATTTGAGTGTCCACGCCGAACAATTCTTTTGCAAAATACGTCAGGGTTTGCTTCAGGTCGGCAAAAGAGACGTTTTCATCGATATACAGGGCTTCAATCTGGTGGAAAATACAATGAGCCCGCGCAGAGATAGCTTCGTTGCGGAATACACGTCCCGGAGTCACCAGCCGGATCGGAAGCTGGTGGGTTTCCATATCGCGTACCTGTACGGATGAGGTGTGGGTATGTAACACAATATCCGGATTTTTTTCAATAAAGAAAGTGTCCTGCATGTCCCGTGCCGGATGTTCTTCGGGAAAGTTAAGGGCGGAGAAATTATGCCAGTCGTCTTCGATTTCCGGACCTTCGGAAATGGTGAATCCTAATTTGTTGAAGATGGCCAATATCTCGTTCTTGACCAGGGACAACGGATGCCGTGTACCCATTTTCAGCGGATCGCCCGGCAAAGTCAGATCGATCCCTGTGGCTCCGCTATCGGCATCGCACAGGCTTTCTTTCAACTCGTTGATTTTGTTTAAAGCGGCGTTTTTTAATTCATTCAATGCTTTACCTATATCTTTTTTCTGGTCGGCAGGTACATTTTTAAAGTCGTCGAACAATACAGCGATCGTTCCTTTTTTACTTAAATGTTTGATTCTGAATTGTTCCACTTCTTCCAGAGAGGTCGTAGTGAAATTTTCGATTTCAGCAGTCAATTGTTTGATTTTCTCTAACATTGCTTCTCCTAAATTGGTTATCAAGGTCACAAAGTTAAAAAAAATGATTTGTAAAAAAACTTTTTTGATTATGTTTGCAGAGATGGCATATTAAAATTACTCCCTGTATTTTATTTTTTTAGTTACCTGATATAAAATACGTTGTCTTGTAAACGGGAGTGGAAGGGCAAGAAGTATATAATTAATAAATGTATAAGTATGGTAAAAATGACAATTTTATGGGCCTTGCTGCTTTGTTGCGGATTGGCGGCAACCGGACAAGTTTCCACAAAAAAAGAGATTCCTTTTCTAAAAGATGAAAATTGGTGGGGGGCTTTTGTTGCCCAGGGATCGCAGATGCCCTATTTGAAACCGACCAATGAGTTTAATCTGGAAACTCAAAATTTCAACAATCAGGGAGTGCCTCTTTTTGTGTCGGACAAAGGACGCTATATCTGGAGTGACGAACCTTTCCGTTTTCGTATCGCCGAGAATGCTATCGAGATTAAATCGGGAACGGATAACGTGGAGGTGGTAAAGGCAGGGAACACTTTGCGCGAGGCTTATCTGGCGGCCTGCCACAAGCATTTCCCGCCTACGGGAACATTGCCCGATTCTCTTTTATTCTCGATGCCCCAATATAACACCTGGATTGAATTGATGTATAACCAGAATCAAAAGGATATTTTAAATTATGCCGATCATATTCTCAAGAACGGATACCCGGCCGGAGTGCTGATGGTGGATGATAATTGGCAGAAATATTATGGGAATTTTGAATTTAAATCCGATAAATTTCCGGATGCTAAGGGAATGATCGACCAGTTACATGCCAAAGGCTTTAAGATCATGGTTTGGGTATGCCCGTTTGTGAGTCCCGATAGTCCTGAATTTCGCGAGCTTCAAGCGAAAGGCTACCTGATGAAGCGGAAGGGATCGGGAGAGCCTGCCCTGTTCGGTTGGTGGAACGGTTACAGCGCTTGTTACGACCTGACCAATCCGGCTGCTTTCGACCATTATGTGGCAAAGTTGAAAGAGGCCCAGGAAAGGTATGGAATTGACGGCTTTAAATTCGATGCAGGCGATGTGATGTATTACGCTCCGGTGGCTTTCGACAGTTACGTGAAAGGCGCAAAGACCGTAGACCATTCTCAAAAATGGGCGGAAATCGGTTTGCATTTTCCGTTCAATGAATACCGGGCTTCCTGGAAAATGGGCGGACAGCCTTTGGTGCAGCGTTTAGGGGATAAAAATTATTCCTGGAGGGCTGTCGGTTTGCTGATTCCGGATATGATCGCCGCCGGATTGCTGGGTTATGCTTACACCTGTCCGGATATGATCGGAGGAGGACAATTTTCAGCATTCCTCAATGTTAAGAAATTTGACGAGCCTCTCATCGTGCGTTCGGCACAAACCCATGCGCTGATGCCGATGATGCAATTTTCTGTGGCACCGTGGCGGATTCTTAGTCCTGAAAATAACAAGATCTGTGCAGATATGGCGCGCCTGCATGCCAAAAAAGGCAATTACATTCTGGCATGTGCCCGACAGTCGGCGCAAACGGGGGAACCGATTGTGAGACATATGGAATATATGTTTCCCGGTCAGGGATTTGCGAATTGTAAAGACCAGTTTATGCTGGGTGACAAGTATCTGGTTGCTCCGGTCATCACTCCTGAAAATACGCGGCAGGTGAAGTTGCCGAAAGGAAAATGGCGGGATGATCTCGGTAAAATCTGGTCGGGTGGAAAAGTGATCACCATTCAAGCCGGATTGGAGAGATTACCCTATTTTGAAAAGATTAAATAACAGGCAGTAGCGTTTGCCCTGCCGTTTCTATATTTAGGAAGCCCGTTTCTTATGCAGGAAGCGGGCTTCTATTTTTTTCACCGTAGGAAACAGCAAACAGCCCAATATGCCTCCGGCAACATCGGCGAGTAAATCCCACAGGTCACCTCCCCGGTTGAAAAAATAGTGTTGCAGAATCTCGATCAGGCCGCCATATAGGAATGAAAAAGCGATAGCAGCGGCATAAATATTTTTTAAGGCAGGCCGTTCATACCTGTAACAGATCAGCAACGACATGATAAAAAACATGCCGATATGCACCACCTTGTCTAAATGAGGAATATCGATGCCGGGATCGGGAATGTCCTGGGGAGGCATTGCGCAAAGCGCGAAAATAAGGAGAATCCAGACAATATTCAATCCTGTAAAAATGAATAGATATTTCCTGTTTGTTGTCGGCATAAACTGTTTGCTGTTAGTCATTCAATATTTTCACCCTGATTCGTACATCAGTTGTCGGGCGGTCGTTTTTATCCGTGGGTAAAGCTGCAATTTTGTCTACAACGTCCAATCCTTCCACCACTTCCCCGAATACGGTGTATTCTTTATCCAGATGGTGTACGCCTCCCAAAGTGCTGTAAGCTTCTTTCTTATCGTCGGGCATATAAATTTTATCGGTGTTCAATTCCCAGTCCGCAGCAATATCTTCTTTGATTTTGTTGGCGATTGCCCGGAATTCAGCCACCTTTTTCTGTTTGCGGAGGGTATCCAGAATCACTTTCTTTTCAGGGGTATAGTATTTCTTTTCTATGGCTCTCCGGATAGGAATGTTCACTTGTTTTTCAATCATTTCCAATTCTTTTACAGGATATACCCGTCCCTGTACGATGAAAAACTGGGAAATATCCGATTCTTTGAAGAAGTTTTCCCGGTTAGGCTGGCGGGGGGCTGCCAGTGCCCCTTTTTTATGGTAGTGCTCTTTTTTGATCTCCGCATCGATGACAATGGGTTTGCCATATCCGATGGCTTGTCCGCGGATGGCATTTTTACTGTCGGATGATCCGGCCTGAATGACGAAATTTTTAATTACCCGGTAAAATAATGTTCCGTCGTAATGTCCTGATTTGGCTAACCGGATAAAATTATCCCGATGTAACGGGGTGTCGTTGTATAACTTGACTTTGATGTTTCCCAAATTGGTTTCGATCAATGCCATTACTTCTTTTTCCTGGGCGAAGCTACCGATAGATAAGAATAGTGCTGTAAGTCCGATAATCCATTTTTTCATATACGCTGTGATTTATAGATTATACTGAATGTTATTTTGATTTATGAATGACAAATGGTTTGTTAGAGATGCTGTTATTTTCCGGTTAATTTTTTCACTAAATACCTCACGGGGAAATAAGAAGCGATATACCCGATCAGTATAACCGTGATCATGATCCATACAATGTCGCTGAATACCAGCTTCACCGGATAGGCATCGATCACGTAGCTTCCGCTGTCGCCTAAGGTAATAAAACCAAATTTTTCCTGCAAGAAACAGAGCGTCGTTCCTAAAACAAGGCCTACAAAAGCTCCTAACAGGGTGATCAGCCGCCCTTCCGTCTGGAATATGGAAATGATTTTCTTTTGGGTCATTCCTAAGGCCTTGTAGGTGGACAGATCGTCCTTTTTATCCAAAATCAGCATGGAAATCGATCCTACGATGTTGAAGGAGGCTATCAGTAAAATGAAAAGCAGTATCAGAAAAACCGCTAATTTTTCCGATCTCATCATGGCGTAATAGGAACGGTTCAGTTCGAATTTGTCCTCTACCTTGTATCGGTTATCGATCAGCGATTTTAACCCGGCTTTAACCCGGGGTAATTGTTCGATGTTTTTTAGCTTGATTTCGATTTTCGAAATATTGTCGTCAATATTGAACAGGGTCTGGGCGAATTGAATGTCGGTCAATACATATTTCCCGTCGATGTCCTGTTGGGAGGAAAAAAAGCCCGACGGATAAAGATATTCCGTGTTCAGGGCAGAGAGGGCGGAAGAGGAGTTTTTATTGGGGTAATAAAAGACCATAGGGGTCAGGAAATTCAGCCCTATTCCCAATTCGGCGGCCAATCCGTAGCCGACTACCGATTTATAGCTGCCGTGGTCGTTCAGCCTGAAACTTCCCTGTACGATGTTGTCCTCTAAATGAGTGTTGGCTGCGAAATTTTCAGTTACGCCTTTTACGATTACCGGGGAAAATTTCTCTCCGTATTTTACCAGTGCTTTTTCTTCGACAATGTCATTGAAATAGGCAATGTCTCCGTTTTTGCCGAGGTATTCGTATACCGTACTGTCGAATGTCGTATATTTCCCGCTTGCCGGGGAAATTACTAAATCGGGGGTGAGGCTGTCCGTGATCTGATCCAGAAATAAGCTGATTCCGTTGAATACCGACAGCACCACGATCAGGGCGGTTGTGCCTACGGTTACTCCAACAATGCTAATTCCTGAAATAATGTTGATGGCGTTTTGTTTCTTTTTAGAGAACAGGTAACGCTTTGCGATGAAAAACGGAAGCCGCATAATGATGACAGGTGTGAACAGGGATTATTGTAAAAGCCCGTCTATCTTTTCGATATAGTCGAGGCTATCGTCGATAAAGAAACGCAACTCCGGAATGATTCGCATTTGTTTCCCCACTTTTCTGCCTAAAATAAAACGGATGTTTTTGTTATTTTCCTCTAAGCTTTTCATGACCGAATCGGAAAGGTTGGAAGGGAAAATACTAACATAAATTTTAGCATAGGATAAATCCGGGCTCACTCTTACCGTTGTGATGGATAGCATCGCTCCCGCCGCATATTCCTTACATTCGTGCTGGAACATTTCGCTCAAATCTCTCTGTATCAGTCTTGCCACTTTATTTTGTCTGATCGAATCCATAGTATTAATATTGTAAGTGAAATTTTTTTTAGCAAAGATAGCATTTTAATCTATACTTTTATTACATTTGCAACCGCAAACGAGATGTAGCGCAGTTGGTAGCGCGCCACGTTCGGGACGTGGAGGCCGCTGGTTCAAGTCCAGTCATCTCGACAGCATTGAAAACGCTTCGGAACACCGGAGCGTTTTTTTCTTTTCTATGTATTTTGCAACGAATAATGTCGTATATTTGTTTGCGACAGATTATTATGAGTTGGCATGATAGATATTCAGGTTCGTATACATGACCGTTTTTCGGTGGAATTTAAAATCGGGTATATGGTTCGTAAGGATCTAAAGATAAACGATTTTATGACAAATATGTGGATATTTGTGCCGAATGATCTGGATATAAATTCTTTTTCTTATACAAAGAATCAGTTTTACCGGGATGTGAAATCCAATGTCCGGTTAATTACTCCGATTTATTCCTTACAAGAGGTGGCGGACGATTTATCGTTGCCATTTATGTTTTTGGAAGGGGCTTTCAATGAGTTGGTGGTGGAACCGACGAAAGAAAATCTGGTGGATTACGAATATCAGATCAAGATGTTTATTTCTATCGTCAGGAGTGCCATGCGGAGGGAGGTGAACGATGTGGTTAAAAACCGGGAGAAGGCCGTTCGTGCCGATTTGGTGAGGCTGTATATCGGCAGGCTTCGGAAAATCATTTCAAAATACCGGGAATTAAAGGGAATCCTTCGGGATTCGCCTGTGGAAGCACAGGCAATGATTTATTTTAATTTCGGGGATGAATTTCTGACGAATCAGATTGAATTTCAGACGTATCGTTTTTTGCAATTGATCCGGGAAAGATGTCCGGCCGATTTCGGGGAGGTACAGCCTTTGCTAATGGAATTGATTCGGTGGGAGATTGCTTATAAAGAGGCGGCAGGTTTTCAGATGATGAAAAAAGACAGTCCCGATAAAAACCGGGGAATGATTTTTCGTACCCACTTGTTGAGAAAATATGCAGAGAGCTACCTTGTTTTGAATGCGAATAAGAAGAAGGACGGTCGGTTGGCGGAACAGGTTTATTACAGTATTGCTGCCGGGCTTTCCATGATATTTGCCACAACGATCGCTTTTTCTTTTCAACAGAAGTACGGTAATTTTACAATACCTTTGTTTGTGGCCCTGGTGGTGAGTTATATGTTAAAGGATAGGATTAAAGAACTTACCCGGTATTATTTTGTGCATCGGCTGGCGAAAAAGTATTTCGACAATAAAACAACGATCAGTATCAAGGAAACCCCGATAGGGTGGGTGAAAGAGGGTGTCGATTTTATCACGGAAGGACGTGTGCCGGATGAGGTGATGGATATACGTGACCGATCGGATTTGCTGGAAGCCGATAACCGGAATACGGAGGAAAGGATTATCCTTTACCGTAAATTGGTACGGATCGATGGAAAGGCTCTTGACGAAAACAATCAATATGAGATAGCGGGTATTAATGACATCCTGCGTTTTAATGTGTCGAATTTCATTCAGAAAATGGACAGTCCCGAAGTTCCGCTGGCAGTTCCCTCGGCTGACGGTGGGTATGAGATTGTTTACGGAGAAAAATCATATTATATCAATTTCCTGCTTCAATTCCAGTATGACGGGAGGCTGCGTTATAAGCGTTTTCGCCTGGTGATGTCCCGAAACGGGATCGAAGGAATTGAAAAGTTATAATCCACCTGTTATATTCCTGATTATTAGTGTTTATTATTTTTTAACTTCCATCTTTCAATATTCAATTAATTACCGTAGATTTGCGCCTAATTTTGAAACCTAAATTTATCCATATCAACAGTTAGAAATGAGAAAATGGAGTATTGACGATTCAGCGGAACTGTATAACATTAACGGTTGGGGGCTGAACTATTTTTCGATCAACGAAAAAGGGCATGTGGCTGTAACGCCAAAAGCCGGTGAGGCTTCTATCGATTTGAAAGAATTGATGGAAGAATTGCAGGTGCGCGATGTCGAAGCCCCGGTACTTTTGCGTTTCCCGGATATTTTGGATAACCGGATTGAAAAAATATCCAACTGTTTTGAATTTGCAGCCCGTGAGTACGGGTATACGGCGAAGAATTTCATCATTTATCCGATTAAGGTGAATCAGATGCGTCCGGTGGTGGAAGAAATCGTCAGCCACGGGAATAAGTTCAACATCGGTCTGGAAGCCGGATCGAAGCCGGAATTGCATGCGGTGTTGTCGATCGACATCGATGATGAGGCAATGATTATCTGCAACGGCTATAAAGACGAAAGTTATATAGAACTGGCCTTGCTGGCACAGAAAATGGGGAAACGGATATTTCTGGTGGTGGAGAAGTTGATGGAGTTGAAAACGGTGGCCCGTTTGGCTAAGAAAATGAATATCCGCCCCAATATTGGTATCCGTATTAAGCTCGCCAGTTCCGGTAGCGGGAAATGGGAAGAATCGGGAGGCGATGTTAGTAAATTCGGGGTAAATTCGAGCGAGTTGCTGGATGCTTTGGAGATTTTGGAAAAAAATAATATGTCCGATTGCCTGCAATTGATCCATTTCCATATCGGTAGCCAGGTGACGAATATCCGCCGTATCAAAACGGCATTGAAAGAGGCGTCGCAATTTTATGTCCAATTGCAGCAATTGGGATATGATATTAATTTTGTGGATATTGGTGGCGGTTTGGGTGTGGATTACGACGGCACCCGTTCGTCTACTTCCGGGAACAGTATGAACTATTCCATTCAGGAATATGTGAATGATGCTATTTCCTCTTTGGTGGATGCCTGCGAAAAAAATGATCTCCGCCAGCCGAATATCATCACAGAGTCCGGACGTTCCCTCACGGCCCACCATTCTGTGCTGGTTTTTGAAGCGTTGGCAAGTACAAGCCTTCCTGCCTTTAATGAAAACGAAGAGATCGGGGAAGATGCTCATGAGTTGGTGAAGGAGTTGTATGATCTTTGGGAAAACCTAAACCAGCCCCGTTTGCTGGAAACCTGGCACGATGCCGTGCAATGTCGCGAAGATGCTTTGGGTTTGTTCAATCTGGGATTGGTGGACTTGCGTACCCGGGCACAGGTGGAGCGCCTTTTCTGGTCGATTGCCAGGGAGGTGAATGAAATGGCGGATGCCACCAAACATGCTCCGGATGAATTGAAGAAGATTGCTAAAATGTTGCCGGATAAGTATTTCTGTAATTTTTCGTTATTCCAGTCGTTGCCCGATTCCTGGGCTATCGACCAGATATTTCCGATTATGCCGCTTGCCCGATTGAATGAGCAGCCCACGAAATCGGCGACGATACAGGATATTACCTGTGATTCGGACGGGAAGATCGATAATTTTATTTCGACCCGTAATTTTTCCTACCATTTGCCTGTTCATGAGTTGAATAGCAAGGAGCCTTATTATTTCGGGGTGTTCCTTGTGGGGGCTTACCAGGAGATTTTGGGTGATTTGCATAATCTGTTCGGGGACACGAACGCCGTTCATATAAAAGTGAAAGGCGACGAATATGTGATCGATAAGGTGATTGAGGGTGAAACGGTGGCGGATGTGCTGGAATATGTTCAATTTACTCCGAAACGAATGGCGAGAACGGTGGAAGTGTGGGTGACCACTTCGGTGAAGAAAGGAATTATTTCAGCCGAGGAAGGACGCGAATTCCTGTCGAATTACCGTTCCGGCCTTTATGGTTATACTTATTTGGAATAAACCGTGATCGCGATCACGGGATGAAATGAAATACCTCCTGCCGCACCGGGCTTTGCTTTCGGGTGGTGGCGGGAAAATAAGCAGGATGCTGTCAGGAATTGCCCCCTAAAAACCGGATGGAGTTTTTAGGGGGCATTTTTGGGGAAATAATTTTCCTGATCGGTAGGTTGACTTATACTTTTAGTGTTTCAATCAGTTCCGGCAGTATTTTCCAGATCGAATTTTCGTTTTGTGCTGTGTAGAAATTGCCGGAAATCTCCGATTTCTCGTCGGTGGCGACCCCCTGGGTTATGGCTGGTTTGGCAAGCGGATGGACGGCAATTTTTTTGCCTCCGGTGATACCGCTGATCTCGAAGATCATTCCTGCGGCACAATGTCCGACCATGATTTTTCCTTTTTCGCCGAATTTCCGGATCACTTCCAGCAAGTCGATGTTGTAAGGCTTCCCGGCATTTTTTTGGAAAACCGGAACGGCATCTCCGCAAGCGAAAACCAGAGCATCAAATTCGTCTTCATGTCCTTTCAGGTTAGAAATCACATCATCCGCAAAAAGGGTGACGCCTGAGTTGCTTTTTATTTCTTTTGATTCCGCTACGGCATAAACGGTATAAGGTATGCCGTTTTCAAAGAATGCTTCCAGATATTGGAATAATCCCGATCCGTTTACCGGATTGACTGCTAAGACTGCTACTTTTTTTGCCATGATCTTTATTATTTAGTGATACAATAGTTATTTTTAGTAAGTTTATTACTTTTGTATTGCAAAGATAGGTTTACCTCTTTATAAAAACAAGAACGCACTTCATAATAAGCTACTTACATACAGGTAAGTATTGCTAATAATCAACAAAATAAAAATATGATTTATGATAAAAAATTTTCAGCCCACAGGTAATTGCCCTATACGGGATATTTTGAGCAGGTTAGGAAATAAGTGGTCGTTGTTGGTGCTGGTGACGCTGAATGCCAACGGGACGATGCGTTTTAACCAGATTCATAAGACGATAGACGATATTTCGCAACGCATGTTGTCGGTGACTTTACGGACGCTGGAAACGGATGGGTTGATCGGGCGGCATGTTTATGCCGAAGTGCCTCCCCGGGTGGAATATTACCTGACGGATAGGGGACGAAGCCTTATCCCCCATATTCAGGGGTTGGTGGACTGGGCTTTGGAGTATATGCCGGATATACTTCAGAACAGGGAAAATTTCATAAAAATGACTTCCCTTTGATTTTCAGGATGTTTTAAGCCTGAATGGTATTTTTAAAAATGGCTGAAAAAAGCCTGAATCAAACGGGGTTCGAGCAGGGCCGGAAAAACAAAGCCGAATATCGCACCATAGAAATGGGCGTTGTGGTTGATGTTGTCCCGGCTTTGCTTGGCCATGTATTGACAGTAGATCAGGTAGATTATGCCAAAGACGATTCCCGGAATAGGCAGGACTGCGAATAGCAGTATTTTATCCCAGGGATTCAGGAATATGGCAGAGAAAAGCACGGCAGATACAGCTCCCGATGCTCCGATGGAGCTATACCACGAGTCGTTCCGGTGGCGAATCAGGTCGGAAATCGAAGCAACGATCATTCCCCCGAAGTAAAGCAGCAGGAAAGCCCAGCTTCCGAATCCCATGTATTGGAACACTTTTTCGATGTATTCTCCGAATGACCAGAACGTGAACATATTGACAAATAGGTGTAGCCAGTCGGCGTGTACGAATCCGTGGGTGATTACCCTGTACCATTCCCTGGCGTGCACCACCCGGTAGGGGGATAGGGATAGTTTATTGAATAAATTCCGGTTACTGAAACAGATCATTGAAATCAGTACCGTTACTCCGGTAATAAGATAAGTCATCATGGCTTATTGAATAAATTTTTCAAATCCGGGAGCCTGTTTATTGATCTCCACTTCAATAATTTCATAATCTGCTATTTGGTTGAAGTAGAAGGGATCTTCTTTGATGATCTCTTTCACTTCCGCTTCATCGGCCGCATGGCAAAGAATGCAGCCTCCCGTGCGTGGTTTCCTCGGCCCTGAAAAAATGAATTTTCCCTGATCGTAGTATTTGTCCAGATACACCCGGTGGGCTTCCAGATTTTTGAGGACTTCTTCCAAAGGTTGTTTATAGTGAAGCAGTAGTATGAACATGGATCGATCGGTTTATATAGTGTTTTCTGATTATTTATTCCGGCTTTACACGTTTAAAAAGCGCATACTGAGAATTTGATAGATCAGTTTCGACGCCAGAAAATCGGGAGCCTTGTTGATCTCGTTGGGGCATAGCTCAACCACGTCGAGCCCGATAATATTGTGGCGTTCGTTGATTAGTTTCAGGAAGTTGATAATATCCCGGTAAGCGAGCCCGTCGGGTTCAGGAGTTCCGGTAGAGGGCATATAAGCGGGATCGAGTACATCGAGGTCGATGGTCACATACACATTGTCGCTTAGTTTTTGGGATACGATATACATCCACGAAGAATCGGATTCCTTAATTTCGTGAGCATAGAATATACGGTCGGGATCGATGTTTTCTTTTTCTTCTATGGCAGAGCTCCGGATGCCTACCTGCGCAATCGTGGCTACTTCTTTACCGCGCGCCATAACGCAGGCGTGGTTGTGGGTGGAGCCTTCGTATTCGGAACGCATGTCCGAATGGGCATCTAACTGTAAGATAGAAAAGTCTTGATAATGTTTGGCGAATGCGCGAAAAGCCCCGATACTCACCGAGTGTTCGCCGCCCAGGATCACCGGGAATTTTTTGTCTTTCAGCAGGGTGTCCACCCGGCGTTCCACTTCCGCGGCCATAGCTTCCGGCGATGAATTTTCGGTTACCGGGTCTAAAGTGGTTATTCCGTGAACGAACACTTCCGAATCTGTTTCGATGTCGTAAAATTCCATATTGACAGAAGCCTCCAATATAGCTTTAGGGCCTTTGTCCGCGCCTTTCAACCAGGTGCTTGTGCCATCGTAGGGAACAGGCAGTATGGCAATGGCAGCGTTTTCGTACCCTGTGAATTCTTCCTCAAATTCTCCGTAGTTCAATTTTTCCATGTATACAAATTTATAGGTCGATTACGTTGGTAAAGTTATAGTTTTTTTTGGCTTGGCGGTCCAATCTATTTTTACTTTATCGACTTTTATTCCCGACCTGTTTTTTTGTATCGGGAACAGGCGTTGAGCCTGCTTCCCGATATGGAGAATTTGAGGAGTTTCCGGAGTATACGGAAAGGATTACAGTTTCCGTTTTATAAATTCTCCGTCGATCCACAAGGTGGCTTTTTCACCTGTAAATTTTAAAATGCAATATTCCGGATCGGTTATTCCTTTCGGAAAGTGTTCGATGAACCAATCCTGCCACAATGCTTTTTTGGTTTCCGGGTCGGTCACAATTTCAACGGTTCCGGTTTCAACGATGCTGTTTCCGCCTTCGAAAAAAGAAATTCCGGCTTTGTTGTTCTTTTCAAAGTTTTTGGTTTTTTCAGAAGATGTTCCGGTGGCAAACCACACGGTGTGTAACCCTTCCGTTTTAATTTTGCTCAAAGGAACAGGGCGGGGAAAACCGTTTTCGTCGATGGAGGCCAGTGATATGATTTCGCATTTTTCGAATAGTTCTAAAGCTTTTGTTTCTATTGTTTTCATTGGTTTCTGATTTTGATGATGGAACAAAAGTAAAGAATGCCGGAGAAGTTCTTTTGTAAAAAATCGACTTTGATGTTTTATATTTCAATAGGTCCTTTGTCCGGAAAATTGCAAAATTCGGAAAGCGATGCTCCCGACAATTGCTTAAATTCTTTCGCCATGTGGGAATGGTCGTAATATCCGCAATCCGCGGCTAAATGCTGGTAGTTGTCGGGGAGGGTGTTTTTCAAAAGGTGGGAGGCATGGCGGAAGCGGGCGATCCGGGCAAATTCTTTCGGGCTGTAACCTGTGCTATATTTGAATTTACGTTCGAAATGCCTTTGGCAAAGGCAGATTTTTTCCATCAGGGAGCTTATGGCGACCTGGCCGTGTGAAAGACGGATTTGTTTTACAGCGAAGCCCACTTGCCGATTGTTTGTGAAATGTTTACCCAGGCGGGCGAGCAGGAATTTTTCGATTTCTGTGATTCGTCCGGTGGTAGTACGCAGCTTGCGTAAACGGTCGGTGAAGCCGGAAGGAAATAGAAATGCGCTTTCTCCGTTATCGATGCGTAGGTTTCTGAATTCATGCAGAGGGATGTCACAAAACACCGATAAACCGCCGGGTTTGAACCTGATGCCGAACAGCTCCAGTTGAGCCGGCAAGGAGGTTAATTCGGAAAAAACGGTCATCGCCCCTACGTAATAGGATTCACAGGGAGAAATCAGATTTTCATGGGCTTTCGGCATAGCGATACCGGACAGGCAAAAAATGAAATCCGAGTACCCGTCGGGTAATATTTTGTATTTACCGGGGCTGTGAGTATGGTCTTGCACAACCCAGTATTTGTCGATAAATTCCGACAAAATCCCGTTCGGAGTATATTCCCGGTAGAGCATTCGCGATGGTTTACTTTTGAGTTCCGGCTATGCGTTTGATTTCTTCCAGCGTTTCTTCTTTGTCAATATGGAGCACTTCCCGGTTGCGCATAATCCATTCCCCGTTTACCATAGAATAACGGATGTTTTTACTGTTCATGGCATAGACCAGGGCGGAATATTCGTCGTATATCGGCTGCATATTGCTGGCATCGGCATGTATTAAAAGGAAATCTGCGCCTTTACCCACTTCGATCGAGCCTGTCAGTTTTTCCAGTCCGAGTGCTTTTGCCCCTTTTGAAGTTGCCATTTGTAAGGCCGTGGCGGCATTTACCGCTTCCGGATCGTAATGGGTGACTTTAGGTAGTAGGGCGGCGAAGCGCATTTCTTCCACCATATCGAGGGTGTTGTTGCTGGCTGTGCCGTCGGTTCCCACTCCTACGGTAATTCCTGCTTTTAAATAAGTGTCGGTGTCGGCTATTCCGCTTGCCAGTTTGAGGTTGCTTTTCGGGCAGTGTCCGATGGAGGTTCCTGTTTCGGCGAACAATCCGATTTCTGTCGGATTCAGCCATACGCCGTGTGCGGCAATGACATTGCTGTCGAGCAGGCCGATAGAATGTAGGTATTCTCCCGGCGGCATTCCGTACCGCGCTGTGATGTCTTCCACTTCTTTCCGGGTTTCGGAAACGTGGATTTGCAACAGAGTGTGGTATTTATCCGCCAATTTTTTAGCCTTTTGCAAAGTGGCGGTCGAACAGGTATAGGGGGAATGGGTACATACGGAAGGATGAATGATCGGGTCGTTTTCCCATTTCTGAATCAGTTGTTCCGACAGAAGCAGTCCTTCGTCGGGAGTTTGGAAACTGGCGGTAGGGAAATCGATAAGCGATTCGTTCATCACTCCCCGGACACCTGCTTTGCGGGCTTCTTCGGCAATAATATCTTCATAGAAATACATGTCGTTGAAACAGGTTGTTCCCGATTTTATCATTTCGATCAGTGCCAGCCGGGTGGCGATCCTTACGTTATCGGGGGTCACCAGCCGCGCTTCTGCCGGAAAAATATGTTCGGTGAGCCATTGGTGAAGCGGAAGATCGTCGGCAAATCCCCGGAGCATCGTCATCGGCAGGTGGGTGTGGGTGTTTACAAATCCCGGCATGAGGTACATTCCCTGCGCATCGGTATATTCCGTTTGGGATTCCGCCCCTATATTTAAGGTATCTATCGGCCCGATTTCCGTTATTTTCCCGTTTTTTATCTGTATATATCCATGTCCGATAATGTCCATTTCCGGATTCATGGTGATGATCCGGGCATTATAAATGATTTTTTCCATGATGTATTTTTATTGTCGTATCACAAATGTACGATATTCCCGCCACAAACAGATATGATCCCGAAAAATAGAACTTTCATTTCTTCGAATTCGTTCATAACAAGACGGAATTTTGGCACAGGATGCCGAATGATTGGTGGGACGGCAGGAAATGACGGGCTTGTAAAGGAATAAAAACAGAGAAAATATATCGTATGGCAAATATAGTTCAGGACGGTTTGGCACAGCCCCGGAGAAATTGGGCGGTGGCGGCTATCGGAGTGGGAATGACCGTGGCGGTGCTCGACGGTGCGATAGCCAATGTGGCTTTACCCACGATAGCCAGTGACTTGCACGTAAACCCGGCCAGTTCGATCTGGGTGGTAAACGCTTTTCAGTTGGCGGTGACCATATCCTTGTTGGCGTTTTCTTCTTTGGGTGACCTTTGGGGGTATAAAAAAGTGTATGTCGGAGGTTTGTTGTTGTTTAGCATCACTTCGTTGATTTGCGCTTTGTCCGATTCGTTTGCAACTTTGGTCATTGCCAGAGGATTGCAGGGGATAGGGGCATCTGCGATTATGAGTGTGAACACGGCGTTGTTGCGGATTATCTACCCGAAGCATCTTTTGGGTAGGGGGATGGGGCTTAATGCCCTGGTTATTTCCGTTGCGGCTGCGGCCGGCCCGACGGTTGCTGCCGGGATTCTTTCTATTGCGAACTGGCCGTGGCTGTTTGCGATAAACGTTCCCATCGGCTTGCTTGCTTTCGGTTTAAGTGCGAAGTTCCTTCCGGGCAATCCCGTGAAACCCGACGGGCAACGTTTCGATGGATGGAGCGCCCTGATGAATGCGCTTACTTTCGGCTTGCTGATTTGCGTGATCGACGGTTTTGCTCACGATATTCACTGGTATATCCTGGTTCCCGGTTTTGCCGTGATGCTGGTTATCGGATATTTTTTCGTGCGGCGGCAATTAGGCCAGCCTTATCCTTTGTTGCCCGTAGACCTGATGAAAAATAAGACTTTTTCAATATCGGTCGTGACCTCTGTTTTTTCTTTTATCGCTCAGATGCTGGCGTTGGTTTCCATTCCGTTTTTTTTCCAGCGGGTGTTGAAACTGGATGAGGTGGCAACCGGGTTGCTGCTTACGCCTTGGCCGTTGGCGACGATGGTTTCCGCTCCGCTTGCCGGGCGGTTGATGGATCGTGTAAACGCCGGGTTGTTAGGAGCGATAGGGTTACTGATTTTCGGATGTAGTTTGTTTTTTCTCGCGACCTTGCCTGCCCATCCCACTTATATCGATATTATTTGGCGGATGGCGCTGGGAGGGATCGGTTTCGGGACTTTTCTGACTCCTAATAACAGCACGATTATCGCTTCCGCCCCTCCCGCCCGCAGCGGGGGTGCAAGCGGCATGCTGGGAATGGCGCGTTTGCTGGGGCAGACTGTCGGGGCAGCTTTTGCCGCCCTGATCTTTGCTTTCCTGCCTCATGAAAGTATGCATTATGCTTTGTTTTTAGGGGCTGGATTTGCTGTGTTTTCCGCTGTTATCAGCAGTTTTCGGATTTTTTCGATGAGGAGGGCAAAGCAAGGATGAGAACTGTGAGATATATTCTTATTGGAATAAAAGGTCGGCAGTTGAACAACTGACGAATCAAAGCGGAGGTTGGATTTTGAAGGAAGCCCTCCGGACGGGAAGAGTATGGCCGTGAAATCGGTTGCCGGATTGCTGTTTCAGGACAGGGAACATAAAAAGCGTACCGGGATAGTACGCTTTTTATGTCTTTTCGAGGTTATTTAAAATCCGAATGTGAACTGTTTCCGTTATTTTTCAGGGAATTAATCCAGTTTGAGAACGGCCAGGAATGCTTTTTGGGGAACTTCCACATTACCGATCTGTTTCATCCGTTTTTTTCCTTTTTTCTGTTTTTCAAGCAACTTTCTTTTCCGGGAAATATCACCGCCATAACATTTGGCAGTAACGTCTTTTCTTACCGCTTTTATCGTTTCGCGGGCAATGACTTTTGCCCCGATAGCCGCTTGTATGGCAATGTCGAATTGCTGGCGGGGGATGAGTTCTTTTAATTTTTCACAAATCCGTCGCCCGAAATTATAGGCGTTGTCGAAATGGATCAGGGCCGACAGGGCATCTACCGATTCCCCGTTCAACAAAATATCCAGTTTTACCAGATTTGCCCTGCGGTAGCCGATTTGGTAGTAGTCGAAAGAAGCATATCCTTTGGTGATACTTTTCAATTTGTCGTAAAAATCGAATACGATTTCCCCCAGAGGCATTTCATACGTGATCTCTATCCGGTTTCCGGTGTGGTATTGCTGGTTGATCAGGATACCCCGTTTCCCCAAACAGAGGGTCATGATCGGGCCGATGTATTCGGCAGGCGTGATGATCTGTGCCCGGATGAACGGTTCTTCGATAAAATCCAGCGCGCTGGCGGAGGGCATGTCCGACGGGTTGTGCATTTCGAACACGTCGCCTTTGGTGGTGTGTGCGATGTACATTACGTTGGGCACGGTGGTAATCACGTTCATATCAAATTCCCGGTCGAGCCGTTCCTGAATAATCTCCATATGGAGCATTCCCAAAAAGCCACAACGGAATCCGAAACCTAAAGCGGCGGACGATTCCGGCTCGAAAGTGAGCGAAGCATCGTTCAGTTGTAATTTTTCGATAGAAGCTCGTAAATCTTCGTAATCTTCCGATTCTATCGGATAAATCCCGGCGAAGACCATCGGCTTCACTTCCTCGAAACCGTCGATCGCCACGTCGCAGGGGCGTTCTACGTGGGTAATGGTGTCCCCTACTTTGACTTCAGACGAGGTTTTGATTCCTGAAATGATATAGCCTACGTTTCCCGCTTCGAGCACTTCGCGGGGCTCTTGTTTTAACCGTAATACGCCGATTTCGTCGGCCAGGTATTCTTTTCCGGTATTGACGAATTTCACTTTGTCGCCTTTGCGTAGGCTTCCGTTGATAATGCGGCAATAGGTGATGATTCCCCGGAAAGAGTTAAATTCGGAATCGAAGATCAGGGCTTGCAGGGGTTGGTTTGGAAAGCCTTCCGGGTGCGGAACTCTTTCGACAATTGCGTGTAGAATATCTTCCACGCCCAGTCCTGTTTTTCCGCTGGCCTCAATGATGTCTTCGCGCTTACAGCCGATCAGCTCCACAATCTGGTCTTTCACTTCTTCGGGCATAGCGTTGGGCATGTCCATTTTGTTGAGCACAGGGATGATTTCCAGATTGTTTTCTACGGCCAGGTATAAGTTCGAAATAGTCTGTGCCTGTATTCCCTGGGTGGCATCCACAATCAGCAGCGCTCCTTCGCAGGCGGCGATGGAGCGGGAAACTTCATACGAAAAGTCCACGTGTCCCGGGGTGTCGATCAGGTTCAATACATATTTTTTCCCCTGATACATGTAGTCCATCTGTATCGCATGGCTCTTAATCGTGATCCCTCTTTCCCTTTCCAGATCCATGTCGTCGAGCACCTGTGCCTGAAGGTCTTTTCCCGTCACAGTTCCGGTGTATTCCAATAAACGGTCGGCCAAAGTGCTTTTCCCGTGGTCAATATGAGCAATAATGCAAAAATTACGGATGTTTTCCATATATCAGTTTAATTCACAATCATAATAATCCGGGTGTAAAGATAGGAAGAAAAACTAAAATCTGAAAGGGGCTGAAAAAGGGTAGGTATCCGGAAGGGATTGTTTGCCAAAAGTGGATAGAGTGTGACTCATTTGCAAATAAATCGTTACTTTTGCAGAAGAAATTAAAATCAAGGCGTTATGATAAAATCAATGACCGGTTTCGGGAAAACAACTGTTGAAGTCGGAAATAAAAAAGTGATCATCGAGATCAAGAGTTTAAATTCAAAACAACTCGACCTGAATTTGCGGATGCCTAATCTGTACAAGGAGAAGGAAATGGAAGTGAGGGGGATGGTGAAAGAGTGGCTCGACCGGGGGAAAGTGGATATGTGTATTTACTTTGACAATTCGGAAACCGATAAGGAAGTTCAGATCAATCGGGCGGTTGTGGCCCAGTATTTTAATCAGATGTTGGAAATTTCCGAATCGTTGGGCGTAGCACCCGATAAGGGCGAATTGTTACAGACCGTGATGCGTTTTCCCGATACTTTGCAGATCAAATCGGAAGAGTTGAAAGAGGAGGAGTGGGAACAGTTGCGGGCAGGAGTGGAAGATGCCCTGAAAGCGATGAACGATTTCCGTATTCAGGAAGGTAAGGCATTGATTACAGATATTATTCACCGCGTCCAGCTGATACAGGAGTTGTCTGCGCAGGTTCCCCAGTTTGAAAAGAAACGGGTGGAGGTGATCCGGTTGAAATTGCAGGAGAAGCTCAATGAATGGACGGATGTGAAGAATATCGACCAAAACCGGATGGAGCAGGAGATTATCTATTATCTTGAAAAATTGGATATTACCGAAGAAAAGGTGCGTTTGGCAAACCATTGTAAATATTTCATGGAAACCGTGGAGAAGGAGGAAGCTCCCGGACGGAAAATCGGTTTCATTGCCCAGGAAATCGGACGGGAGATCAATACAATGGGCTCGAAGGCGAATGATCATGATATTCAGAAATTGGTGGTGCGCATGAAAGACGAGTTGGAGAAAATTAAGGAACAGAGTTTAAACGTCCTTTAAAATCATGGGAAAAGTTATTATTTTTTCAGCCCCCAGCGGAGCGGGTAAAAGTACGATCGTCAATCATTTGCTGAATGAGGATTTAGGATTGGAATTTTCTATTTCAGCCACGAGCCGGGCTCCGAGGGGTAAAGAAAAGCACGGGAAAGAATATTATTTTTTCTCACAGGAAGAATTTCAAAAGCGGATCGATGCCGGAGAATTTCTGGAATGGGAGGAAGTTTATCCCGGTTGCTTTTACGGCACATTGAAATGTGAGTTAGAAAGGATTTGGGCTAAAGGGCATACGGTGGTTTTCGATGTAGATGTGGTGGGTGGTTTGAATATCAAGAAAACATTCGGGAAAGACGCCCTTTCGGTGTTTATCGAGGCTCCCTCTATCGAAGAGTTGCGCCGTCGCTTGGTGGGACGGGCAACGGACGATCCCGAAAAGATCGAGCAACGGGTGGCAAAGGCCGAGTATGAAATGGGCTTTGCCGGACAGTTCGATACGATTGTGGTGAACGACGACCTGAACACGGCTTTAGCGGATGCGGAGCGAAAAGTTAGGGCTTTTTTAAATGAATAAGGAATTTTGTTTCATTACGGCGAGGGTATGACGGGGCTTTTTTTCGGTTCTTTTAATCCGGTACACAACGGACATCTGGCAATAGCCCGTTATCTGCTCGATAAAGGTTTTTGCCGGGAGGTGTGGTTTGTGGTGTCGCCTCAAAATCCGTTGAAACAAAATAAAGACCTTTTGGATGAAGATAAGAGGTTGGAAATCATCCGTTCGGCGATAGCCGGGGAGAAGGGGATGAAGGTGTGTGATATAGAATTCAGGATGCCTCGTCCCTCTTATACGTGGAATACCCTTCAGGCATTGGAAAAAAATTATCCGGAACAAAGTTTTGCTTTGGTGATCGGGGGAGATAACCTCCGCGATTTTCACTTGTGGAGGAATTATGAGGAGATACTACGTCATTACCGGATTTTGGTGTATCCCCGTCCCGGAGTGGAAGTGTCCGGGGCGATTCCGGAACAGGTGACTTTGGTGGATGCGCCCCTGGCAGCTGTTTCTTCCACGGAGATACGGGCGAAGGCCGGAACGGGTGAAGATATTTCGGGGGACGTTCCTGCAAAGGCCCTTCCCCTGATTATAAAATATTATGCCGTTCCGGGAGGAACGGGAGGTTGAGGAAAAATTCCCGGTTTATATATTTAATCTGCTTATAGATGAAAATTGGTTTACTGTTTTTGCTTTTGTTATTTACCTGGGAACTTTCGGCCCAGCGTGTGCTTCCGGCTAAAAGCAGGGAAGAAAAGAAAATGCAGAAACAGATTGAAAAGCGCTCGAAAGAGCAGGTCACCGTGGAAGAGGAACGCTGGGATCCCCGTACGCTACCGATGAAAAGCAAAGGTGTTCCGGAGGTTTCTTCCTGGCACACGGGAACGGCAGGCATCATTGCCAGCGATGCGGCGGAAATCAGCCTGTTTAACCAAAGCCGGATCGGGTTTTCCCGCTCGACAGAATTATTGTTCCGGATTGCCGAAGAGCCTTTCCTGCCCAATATCGGTTTAAAGCATCGTTGGTGGGGGAAGCATAAACTGTTTCTGTCTTCCGAACATACTTTATATTACACTTATCCCGTTTTAAAAATATTGCAGGCGACGGGTTTTAAGGATTTGATTCCCGATTCCGTCCGGGTGAATCACGGATTGGCCATGCGGAGTGAATTTATTTTTTCATGGCTGATGAATCCCCGGGTGTTCGGCTGTCCTGCTTTGACTCCCGAACGAATCCTGTCCGTCCGGGCAGGGGTTGAATTTTATGTGGGTTTCGGAGGTACTCAGGTGAAGCCTTTCAACTATGCCCATTCGCTTTATCATTCCCAGTTGTTGGATAACAGGTTGCTTTATTACGGCGGTTTACAGTACGATTCCTATTTTTCGAACCGCTTTCATTATTCCGTGAACGGTTTGTATTATAATGTGGACGGTACGAAAGAATTTGCCGTGGAAGCCAATTTGCGCCTGACTTATTATGTGTCCCGGCGGGTGGGAATTTCTGTCGCCTGCAAGGGAGCTTATATGCAAATTGCGGATAAAAGTGAGATAGCCTGCCTGCCTTTTCTGGATTTCACTTATTTAGTGAATCCCGGACGTACGACGATTAAACACGGGCTTCAAAAGAATAGGAGAAAGAGGTGGTAAATAGTTTCCCCATTCAGGTCTTCGCTCTGTCCTGAATGGGGAAATCCGATTCCTTATATAAGGATTTATCAGCCGGAAGGTTAAACCGCAGTGCCGTCTTCCTGTATGTTTACTTTTACTTCCCGGTTATTGACAATCACTTCAAAACGATAGTATTTTCCTCCGGGTGTTTCATAACAATCTATGTCGTCGATCACCGGGTCGGGATATTGGGTGCCGAGCGCCTCCAATACCACAGCCGGAACTTCTTGCCGAAGCACATCGTACTCCGTTTCAATCCATTCTCCCGAAGCGTTGAACCGGACTTCTTTGTTCTTGTTTTCATGCCATATATCCACTTCTGTTATGTTGTTTTCGACATCTGCTTCCGTGATCCGGGCATCCGGATACATGGAGGTTATAGCGGATTTAATGTTCGACGGGAGATTATCGGGTGAAATGTCGTCGTTATCGTCTTTGCAGGCGGAAAAAAGGGTTGCCGCTGCTAATAATGATAAAAATAAAGCCTTGATTTTCATGTTTTTTCTGTTTTAAGTGTGATTAGTCGTCAATGTCGATAGCTCTGAATTTTTTGTCGAATGTGATTTCCAGTTTATTGGTCAGTTTCACTTCGTATTCTTTCTTATCCCGTTCAATCTTTATTACTTTTTGTTCCGGGAAATGTTGTTTCACATAGTTCCTGATGGCTTCCGGAATAATGGTTTCAGGTACGGTGGAGTATTTACAATCCACTTCCAGCCATTCTCCGTTTTTGTCGAATTCCAGTTTTTGTCCGTTTACCATTACAACGTCGTATTTCTTTTCCCAAAGGTCTTCTTCGAGTTTTGCGTAAGAAACCTTTACATCGGCAAAATATTTATCGATAAAGGTAAGTGCTTTTTGGGGCAGTTCTTTCACTTCGATAGGTCTGTCGTTGTCGGCTTTTGCCAGTCCCTGTAAAGCAAACAGGCATACCAGCACAATCATTAGTTTTTTCATATTTTTTCGTTTTTAAGTTTAACTTGATGGAACAAAATTGAGGGGTAAAACTGAAAAAAATATGAAATTTGGGCTTATGTTACGATTTTTTTATTTCAAACCCATGTTTTCCGTTGTAAAAATACCGGATTTGAAGCCGATAGGTTTTGCAGATCGCCGCCATGATGGATAACCCCAGCCCGGTGGAGCCTTCTTTTTTGGTTTTCCCTTGCCGGAAACGTTCAAAGAGATGGGTTTCGTCCAGTTTCCCTTCTTCTCCGGTGTTGAGGATGGTGAGGCTATCGGAAGTGATTTCGATGTGTAGCTCTCCCCCGTCTTGTCGATTGTGGACAAAAGCGTTTTTCAAAAGATTGGAAATCAGGGCTCCCGATAGGGCTTCATCCATGCCTATGGTGAAAATTCCTTTTTCTTCTACGTGGGTTGCGATGTTTAAGTAACTGTATGCTTCTTCGTAGTCGGGCAGGAATTTATGTACCAGTTCGTTGAACGATATTTCTTTGATTTCCTGAAATTGCCCGTTATCTATTTTGGAAAGGAACAGCAACGATTTGTTAAGCCTGATGATATAGTCGAGTGTAGCTTGCGTTTTGAATATCTCTGTCAGTTGTTCCTCGGTCAGGGTGTCGTTGTCGGCCAGCATTTCCAGCCTGTTCCGGCAGATGGCCAGCGGGGTTTGCAATTCGTGGGAAGCATTGCTGATGAATTGTTTTTGCTGTTCGAACAGATTCTTACTGCGTTCGGCCTGGCGGATAGCGGCTTCGTTGAGTTTTTTAAACTCGGTGATCGTTGTTTTGTTTTCTAAAACGGGATTATTCCCGTTGATCGTGTACTGGTCAAGCCATTTCAACAGCGTGTAGAGAGGGTGCATGCTCCGGTAGAAAACCCAAAGGTTGATAATCAGGATGGTTATCAATAGCGTGAAATACAAAAAGATAATCCAATGGAGGATCGCTTCCCGCAAATCGTCTTTTTCAATGTTGGGGATGCTGACCGTGAGTTCGAAATATTTTCCGTCTGCATTTTCGAAAATGGTTTTTAGTACTCTGGCCGGCTCGGTTTCCTTTTTTTCCGGGATATATACCATTTCATCGGAGTAGCGTATTTTTTCCTTTTCTTCCGCATATCCTTCCGACACTTCGTTTAAATAGTAGCTGTTGTTCGTTCCGTCAGCCTGTGAAGGCATTTCCTGCCCTGCCAGGAAACGGGTGATAATGATTTCGGAATAGTCTTCCAGCGTGTCGTCCGTTTCATCGTTCACTTCGTCCATGATGGCATAATAGAAAAACAATCCCCATAAGGTGATTATAACCAAAAGTGCAGGCACAAGACGGGTAAAGATGCGGACGATTAGTTTCATTTTAAGGTCATTTTGTAACCGAAGCCATACACTGCCTTTATTTCAGCCGAGGCTTCCGCTAAATTTAATTTCTTTCTCAGGTTTTTGATCTGGGCGTAGATAAAATCAAAGTTATCCGCCTGGTCGATATGATCGCCCCACACAGCTTCCGCCAATAAGTTTTTGTTGATTAAACGGTCGGGACGGTTGATAAAATAATGTAATATGTCGTATTCTTTCCGGTTTAGTTCGAGTTCCGTATCGTTTACATACACCCGGAAAAGTCCGGGATTCACCTTGATGTTCCCATATTCGATAAAGTCCGGGCTTCCGGGATGTTTCCGCCGGGCCACACTTTTAATCCGGGCATTCAGTTCTGCTAAATGGAAGGGCTTGGGCAGGTAGTCATCGGCTCCGAGGTCTAAGCCGACGACTTTATCCTCCAGAGAATCTTTGGCTGAAATGATGATTACATTTTCCTGTTTCCGTAGTTCTTTCAACCTGTTCAGCAGTTGCAGCCCGTTTCCGTCGGGCAGCATGATGTCGAGCAAGATACAGTCATAGTTATAGTCTTCGATTTTTTGCAGGGCAGTCTGAAAGTCGGGAGCCATTTCTGTGATGTGGCGTTCTTTTTCCAGAGAACGCTGCATGATTTCGCGCAGGGAAGCGTCGTCTTCTACGATTAATATTTTCATTGCATGATGATTTTACCTCTGTGAAAATAAGTTTTTATTTATAATCCGGCAATTGATCCTTTATTTACCACAAACAAAAATAAGGATTCTGAAAAATATTTGAAATTATGGGGAGATAATTGGAGGAACAACAGAATTATTATAATTTCGCACCTTGTTGGTGCAGAGCAGATCTCTCGGTCTGTATGCTTAATAGGGAATTCCGTGGAAATCGGATACTGTTCCCGCAGCTGTAATCTCTATATATGGTTTCAACGATTAGGCCACTGTTTGAAAAAATGGGAAGGCGTTGAAACAGAGAAAGTCAGAAGACCTGCCAATGTGTTTATTTAAAAGCTTTCGGGAGTTAGAGCACAAAAGATTTCTACTGTCTTTTCTCTGATTTTTCATGGCTTTATATCCAAGTAAATTTATTTTTTAAATTTTTTGATATGAATGTAAAGCATTTTATTAAGACATGTGGGTTGTTTGTGGTGATGGCAGCAGCTTTGACCGCTTGTTCGGACGACGACAACGAGCTTCGCTATCCGGACAATTTGCTGGGATTGCCTGCCTTGAAGGAAGGGACTTTCCCGGAAACCGATGTGCAGTTGAGTGTAGGTGAAACGTATGATTATGTTCCTGAGGTGACTTCACCCGGCGATGTATATTATCAATGGTATTTGAACGATGAGGATCTGGGTACCGAGCCCCGGCTTTCTTATGCTGCGGAATATCCCACCCGTTCCCGTGTTGTGCTGGAACTGACCAATGATTTTGGGAAGGTTATACTGGAGAATAAGTTGATTGTTCCGGGAGCGGATTACACCGGAGGTTGCCTCGTTATCAATGAGGGATGGTTCGGACATGAATCGGGAAGCGTATCGTATTACGATTATCAAAAGAACTCTGTCGAGACCTGGGCACTGAAAAACCAGAATTTCGGGGCGACTTTAGGCACAACGAGCCAGTCGGCTACGCTATGGAACGGGAAACTTTATATTTGTTCCAAACAGGGCAGTCAATTGACGGTTGTCGATCCGAAAACCCTTTACGTGGAGAAAAGCGGTGCTGTTTTAACCGGGACCCGTCAGGTGTATGAATTTGTGGGGTTGAACGATAAATATGGCGTGGTGACCGCTAACGGCGATGTGTTCCGGGTGGATTTGGAAACTTTTGCCTCTGAGCAAATTGTGATGGACGATACCTGGGGTGGTTGCGGGAGTGCTTATGTATATCAGGGAAAACTGTTGCTGAATGTGAAGTCTAAAAAAATGCATGTGTTGGAGGTGGAGAAAATTTTAGGTGACCTTTCATCGTATACGTTCAATAAACCGTTTCCATACACGACGATCGACGTTACCACCACGGGCGGATGCCGTTTCGTGGCAGGTAAAGACGGGAATGTATATACCGTTGAATCTACGAATAGCGGCAACAATCTGGTGAAGATCAAACCGGACCTGTCGATAGAAAAGGCTCAGATGCGGAGCGATTACCAGCCTTCGAGTTTCGGGGCTTACCGGGAAGATTCGTTCTGTGGCGACGGAGAAAACCTTTTCTATATTGCAGGAGGGAAAATTTATAAGGCCACTTTTGAAAATGCCGCTCCCGAACAGCCTTTTACTTCATACCAAAAGGAAGGTTATGGATTTTACGGTGCAGGGATACGGGTGAATCCCCGGACTCATGAGGTGGTGGCCACTTACCTGACGGAAGACTACCAGAAGAATTTAATCGTGCGTTTTGACGGGACCACCGGGGAGAAAATCTCTGAAGTGATGTTCGACGGTTATTATTTCCCCGGAACTATTATTTTTAATGAACAGTAATTTAGGCTATTGGCGATGAATAAAATATATACTTTTATTTTAACGGTGTTTTTAGCAATTGGTTTTATGGCTTGTGAAGACGACAGTTATGACCAGTTGGGTATCGATGTGGATATGATGGGGATTCCCTCGGTGCTGAAAGGGAGCTTTCCGGTGGGGACGCTGACCCCTGCTGTGGGTGATTCTATTGTTTTTGCTCCTCAGTTATTGGATACGGCGGGAGTTTCCTATGCGTGGGAATTGAACGGTAAGGTGGTTTCTTCGGATTCTGCGTTTGTTTATAAAATTGAAAAACCTTGCCGCGCCAAAGTGATGTGCACATTGAAGAATGCAAAAGGCGAGGTTATTCTGGAGGCCGATATTGTGTCGAAAAGCGATTTGACCGAAGGGGTATTGGTCATACAGCAAGGTTCTGTCGATTTTTATGATGTAAAAACCGGGAAACTTTATTCCGATGTGTATTCCGGCCTGAATTACGGGAATGGAATTTCGGTAGGAAAGTATGATGATCTTTATGCAACCCGGATGAATGGAAAATTGTATATGATGGTTTCAACCTCGACTTCAAATGTGGAGCATTTGTTTTCGGCCGATGCCAAAACCCTGTATGCTGAAAATTCGGCTGTCGTGGGAGCTAATCTGGATGGTTTTTTACCTTTGAACGATAAACAGGCTTTGGTGATCGGTGGCGGTACTTACCGATTGGATTTGGCTTCTTTTTCCAAAGTCCAGTTGTTAAAAAAATATGGTTGGGCGCTCTATAACGGCATAATCCTGAATGGGAATTTGTTGGGAAACATGACTTATAAGTCTTTAGCCCGGGTGAATGTGTATGGAGTGGACGATTTGCTGAATGCTGCCGAAAACGGGATGCCCGATCCGGACACGCTGGATATTTGGCAAAACGGTAAGATCAATTTTGTAAAGGCGGGTGACGGCGATGTGTACACCATCGGTTGCAATGAAGCACAGACGGAATATTATCTCGTACGGATTGCTTCGGACCTCACCCTGAAAAAAGAAGTCCTTCCGTTTAAACCGATGTTATCCGGTTATTCACACGGTATTTATACCGTGAGCCTGGCATTGAGCGGAACCGGAAATGAAATTTATATTCCGGCTGAAGACCAGAGTATTTATAAATATACCTTGGGGAATGCCGCTTCCCTGAACACTCTTTTTATTGCTGCCCCTGAAGGAGACGAGGAATTTTCGGGAGCCGGGATAAATGTAAATCCGCAGAATGGGGATATTTGGGTTTGCTATTCGGAGGAAATTTCCTGGAATACAGTGGGAAAGATCGTTGTGTTCAATGCCGCAGGCAATCGAATAAAATCAATAGATTGCGGGAATACAGCACCTCAGGCTGTTTTATTTAATAATTAATTCGATTATGAAAAAAAGTTTTTATTGTTATGGAGTGGCGTTAGCCCTGGCTTTCACGGCCTGTTCCGTGGACAAGGACGATGACGACGATATTACGCCGGGTCAGGTGAAAGTGCTGGAATATTGCCCTGCTCCGGGACAGTTCATTAACGAGCACGGAGTATTTAAAACAATGGCAGAGGCCAGCGCCTGGGCGGAAAGCCGTCTGGAAAACAAGTTATATGTATCTTTGGGATCGTTCGGCGGATACATCACGGTGAAACTGCCTAAGGAGGTTAAAAACCGCAAGGGCTATGATTTCGGGGTGATCGGAAATCCTTTCGAGGGAAGTTCCGAGCCGGGAATTGTGTGGGTGTCCGAAGATGTGAACGGTAACGGGATTGCCGATGATCCCTGGTATGAACTGAAAGGGAGCGACCAGCCCGAACGGGATTACGAGGTCACTTATTTCCGTCCTTCGGAGCCGGGGAACGTGCACTGGGAAGATAATAAGGGAAATGAAGGGGATATTCTGTATTTGCCCGATTTCCACGACCAAATGTATTACCCGGCATGGATAGCGGCCGATTCATATACCCTGAAAGGAAGCATGCTTCAGCCCCGTACGGTGAATGAGAATGGGGTATGGAAAAACCAGTCTTTCGGCTGGGGATATGCCGATAATATGGGTAAGGATATGGAGAAATCGGCAAACGGAACGTACCGTTATAACCAGTTCGAGCTGGACAATGCCGTGGATGCCGCAGGGAATGCCGTGGTGGTGACCCGGATTCATTTTGTGAAAGTGCAAAGTGCCATTCTTAAAAATGTGGATGCTATCGGAGAGGTTTCTACCGAAGTGGTCGGTTTCAAGATTTTTTAAAGGTTTACAGATATAAATCTTTTTCTCTTAAAATCATAAGGCTATGTGGTTCGTGGCCTTATGAATTTTATCGTTTGGCAGGAGATGGGTTGTCAGGGTTGTTTATTACCTCATAAATTAGTGGGGCATGAAGGATAAGCGGATAAAAGCGGTTTTTAATTGGAGCGGAGGCAAGGATTCGGCGCTGGCTTTGTGGAAGGTGTTGCAATTCGGGGAATATGACGTGATTTCTTTATTGACCACGGTGAACAGGCAGAATCAGAGGTCGTCGATGCATGCTATTCCTGCGGCTTTGTTACAAAAGCAGGCGGAAAGTGTGGGGATTCCTTTGTATATGGCAGAATTGGAGCCGGGAGGCGAAATGCAGGGGTATGAGAATACGATGCGGGAAGCTGTGGAATATTTTCTTGCCCGGGGAGTGGAACATTTCATTTTCGGCGATATTTTTTTGCACGATGTGAAGGCCTACCGTGAGCGGCAATTGGCACCTTACGGGATAACTGTGGTTGAGCCCCTGTGGGGGAAGACTTCTTCGGAAATTATGGACGAGTTTTTAGCTTCGGGGCTTCAAACGGTGGTGGTGACGACGATGGCGGAAAAACTCGGAAAAGATTTTATCGGGTGTTCCATCGATGGCGGGTTTGTAAAAAAACTACCGGAAGATGTGGATGTTTGCGGGGAAAACGGGGAGTATCACACGTTTTGTTATGCAGGCGGAATGTTCCGCCGGCCAGTGGATTTTGTTTTGGGCGAACCGTTGTATATGACTTATCCGGTGAGATTGGAAGACGGGCATGAAAAGGATTATTCTTATTGGTTTGCCAATCTCAGTGAACCGCTGTAAATGTAAGGTAGGGAGCGATGTATTCTTTTTTACCCAAAAAAGGGGAGACGATTCCCGGAAAAAAAGAGTTAACTTTGTGAAAATACATCCTGTTGCGGGGATGGTATAAAGTAGTTTTTTCGGATAAAATACAAACGAATATGGCACATGAACATCATCACGAACATCATCATCACCATCAGCATGAATTGAATTCCCTGAATAAGGCGTTTATAATAGGTATTACTTTAAACGTAGCCTTTGTCGTTGTAGAATTTGTGGCGGGTTTCTGGTACAATTCTTTAGGATTGATCTCGGACGCCGGGCATAATTTGGGCGATGTGGCGAGTTTAGTGCTGGCAATGCTGGCTTTCCGCCTGGCTAAGGTGCATTCGAATACCAAATATACTTATGGCTATAAGAAAAGTACCATATTGGTGTCGCTCTTGAATGCCGTTATTTTATTGGTGGCGGTGGGCTTTATTTTCGGGGAAAGTATCGAAAAATTATTTCACCCTCGCCCTGTGGACGGGGATGCTGTGGCGTGGGTGGCCGGAGTGGGCGTTTTGGTGAATGCTTTTACGGCATGGCTGTTTTTGAAAGATAAGGAAAAAGACCTGAACGTTAAGGGAGCTTATCTGCACATGGCGGCGGATGCTTTGGTTTCGGTGGGTGTGGTTATATCCGGGATTATTATTACTTATACGGGCTGGTATATTATCGACCCGATTATCGGAATCCTGATCGCTATTGTGATTGTTTATTCTACGTGGGGACTTTTGCGGGACAGCCTCCGGTTGTCTTTGGACGGTGTTCCTGCCGGGACGGATTATGAAGAGATCGGTAAGGTCATAGAAACAGAGCCGGGTGTGAAAAGTTTTCACCACATGCATATCTGGGCACTGAGCACTACGGAAACGGCATTGACGGTGCATGTGGTGATCGGGCATGCTGATGAAATGGAAAAGGTGAAATGCAGCCTGAAACAGAAGTTGCAGGAAGCAGGGATCGCCCATGCCACTTTAGAATTTGAAACGCCCGGTAATCATTGCAGCGGAGATTGTTGTTAAGGCAATTTGCAGTGTGGGAAGAAATGATGAGTTAAAAATAAAATGAAGTATTCAATTGTTGTCGGTGTGTGTTTGTTGTTGTTTGTGGCGGAGGGAAAGGCGCAGGAAAAAGAAAAAGCGGGCTGGAAGATCGATTTGAAGGCGGTGGAAGTCACCGCCCGGCGTAAATTCGAGGATATAGGCGCAACAAAGACCCGGATCGATACGGTGGCATTGCGGGAAAGCGTCACGAATAGTTTGGCCGACATCTTGTCACAGAACACTTCTATTTTTATAAAGAATTACGGACGGGGCACGCAGGCGACGGCTTCTTTCCGGGGAACGGCCCCTTCGCACACCCAGGTGCTTTGGAACGGCATGAAGATCAATTCCCCGATGCTGGGACAAGTGGATTTTTCATTGATTCCTTCTTATTTTATCGACGATATGAGCCTTTGGCATGGTGCCAGTTCGATCAATGTGTCGGGAGGAGGATTGGGAGGAGCTATCACCCTGGGAAATAAGAAGATGCAGGGGGATGGATCGGAACTGAATTTTATACAGGGAATCAGTAGTTTCCATACTTTCGATGAGTTTTTGCGCTACCGTTATGCCAAAGGCAGGTTTCAGACATCGACCCGGATTGCTTATGTAAATTCGAGGAACGATTTTAAGTATGTGAATTACAATAAACGGGATTTCGATTTTACGGGTGAGGGAGGAATCACCTACCCGACGGAACGGAATAAGAATTGTAATTACCGGGATTTACATGTTTTGCAGGAGTTGTATTATGATTCGGGACGGGACCATTTTTCGTTGGCTGCCTGGTATATGGATTCCAAACGCGGTATTCCCATGCTGAATGTGAACTACCGGGAGGAAGACGAGTCGAAAAGTCAGCAGGAACAGAAAACTTTCCGGCTGACCGGGCAATGGGAAAGGCGGAACGACCGTTTGAAGTTGGCGGGAAATGTGGGGTATACGTTCGATAATACGTTGTATACTTACCGGGGAGAGTTGGGAACGGGCGGATTGGCCGAAATGCAGCATGCCAATAGTGTTGTTTATACAGGCTTTTTGAAATATGGGGCGGATTATTTCCTTTCTGAAAAGTGGATGTTTTCCGCGAACGTATCTTCCAATTTTCATTCCGTGAGCAGTTATGAAAAAACGACGAAGGCGGGGTATGACCGTACCCGTCTGGAGGCTTCCGCACTGGCGGTGGTGCGCTATCGCCCTGTGCCTCGATTGGGGTTGGCGTTGAATGTGCGGGAGGATTATTATGGGGAATGGACTCCGGTTATCCCTGCCGGGTTTGTAGATCTTGTGCTTTGGCCTGCCTATGGAGTGATTTTGAAAGGGTCTGTGGCACGTAATTATCATTATCCCAGCCTGAACGACCTTTATTTCTTGCCGGGTGGAAACCCCGGTCTGAAAACGGAAAACGGGTTTACTTATGACGGAGGTGTGGAGTTTACGGTGAAAAAGAACGACCGTTTTTCTTTTCAGGGGGAGGTTTCGGCTTACAATTCCAATATCGATAATTGGATTGTTTGGTTGCCTACCTATAAGGGCTTTTGGGAACCCCGGAATGTGAAGGAAGTGCATAGTTACGGTTGGGAGCTGAAAGGAAAAGCTCAGGCGAAGTTCGGCGGGTGGAGCGTGTATCTCGATGCGAATTGGGCGCAGACCCGTTCGATCAATCACGGCGATCCGGTGAATTGGGCGGACGAATCCATCGGCAAGCAACTGGTGTATATTCCGGAATACTCTTCTTCGGTTATGGGGCGTGTGGGTTGGAAAGGTTTTGTTTTCACGTATAAATATAATTATTTCAGTGAACGCTATACCACTTCGAGCAATGAGATGCAGACGAAAATCGGACGTCTGGGATCGTATTATATGAACGATCTTTCTCTTGAAAAACGTTTCTGTGTTCATCCGGTGGATTTCACCTTGAAGTTTTCCGTTTATAACCTGTTTAATGAAGAATATGTGTCGGTGCTCAGCCGTCCGATGGCGGGGCGGAATTATGGTTTCTTCATCGGTATTAACCCGAAATGGGGCGGGGCGACGACGAACGACAAATAAACGGGGATTTTCGCAAAAAGACAGGCAAATGAAAAGACGAATGTTAAAATATAGGTATCGGGGGAGATGCGGTTGGGGGATAGGTTTGTTGTTGGCGTTTTGGGGAGTACAATCGTGTATGGATTACGGGCCACGGAGTTTGGAGAGCCTGAATTGTCCGGGACGGGGGGTGTTTGTTATGAATGAAGGGAATTTCCAGTATGGGAATGCTTCGTTATCTTATTACGACCCTGAAACCCGTCAGGTTGAACAGGAAGTTTTTGTCCGGGTGAACGGGATTCCTTTGGGCGACGTGGCGCAGTCGATGACGATCCGGGGAAATTTAGGATATGTGGTGGTGAACAATTCGGGGGTGGTCTTTACCATCGATGTCAATACGTTCGAAGTGAAAGGCTGGATCAAGGGGCTGACCTCTCCCCGCTATATGCACTTCCTGAGCGATGAAAAGGCTTATATCACCGACCTGTATGCGAAGGCGATCACCATTGTGAATCCGAAGACTTTCCAGATTATCGGACGAATCGATGTTAGCAATAACACTTCCGAATTTTACCAGCATCCCACCGAACAGATGGTGCAGTATAAGAATTTTGTGTTTACGAATTGTTGGTCGTATGATGATAAAATATTAGTGATTAATACTGATAACGATCAGGTGGTGGATTCAATCACGGTGTGTAAGCAGCCCGCCGCGCTTGTGCTGGATAAAAACAACCAGATTTGGGTGGTGAACGACGGCGGATATGCAGGAAGTCCCTACGGACAGGTGGCTCCGGGACTTTATAAAATCGATGCCGAGACCCGGCAGGTGGTGGATTCGGTGATATTTGATTTCGGAGACAATGCCCGTGAAATATGCCTGAATCCCACGAAAGACACATTGTATTATATCAATAAATCGGTTTACCGTTTGCCTGTGGATGCTCCCCGGCCGCTGGCAAGGTCGATACAGACTTTTTATTATAACAAACAGGGAACGTATGTTTATGGGCTGGCGGTGGACCCACACAATTCCGAGGTGTATGTTGCCGACGCGATTGATTATGTGCAAAGCGGGGTGGTTTACCGGTTGAGCGGGCAGGGATTGCCGATCGATACCTTCCGGGTGGGGATTACTCCGGGGGCTTTCTGTTTCAAATAGGAGGCGGTGAAAGTTTCTTTCTGTTTTTACGATGGGAATATATTTATAAAAAAGCGGTCTAAATAATAGGCCGCTTTTTTATGGAAAATAGTATCTTTCTGTTTATTTCTCAATGTCGGAAACATAAGTCAGATCGTCGATACATACATATTTGGGGGTGTTTACCCCATATTCGCCCTTATCGGAAGAGTCGAAAGTGACAGTTACCTTGTTTACACTTCCTAAGGATTGTAAATCTACTTTTGTCCAGGTGTTGCAGATGAAAGTTTTTCCGTCGCGGAAATCGGCCAGGTAGAATTCCACTGTTTTTCCGGCTTCCCCTGCCACATTATATCCGGTGAAGATCACTTTAAACCAGTCTCCGCTTTCAAACTGCTTGGCATTGGAATCGCCTTCCTTCATGCTCAGGGCTGCGTAGGTGCTGTTATTGACCATCACATTTTTCACCGGATAGGATTGGTCGCTGATAAATTGGAAATGGGTAGGTGAATCATAAGTATCGTAAACAACCGCGAAAGTTTTCGACTGGTTGGCACCGCCCGATGCGAACACGCTGTATTGGTTTATCAATCCCGGAGTTGTTCGGTCGGTCAAACGGGAATAACTGAATCCTTCCCAATATTCGCCATAAGAGGATACGGAATAATTGTTTGAGAAACGGATGCCTTTTTCCTGGTATTCCAGATTATTGACGAATCCGGTGTCGGGAACAGGTACGCTTTCAAAATCGATCACGCTTAGAATCTCGCGGCCATCCCCGTTGTTATCGTCGTCGCTACAAGAGGCAAAACTTAATATTGTGCCGATAGCGAGCAGGAAATAAAGAAATTTGATTTTTTTCATTTTGATTATATTGGTTAATTATTGGTATTGGGGCTATATTTCATCAAATATCCCTAAATGTGAGGATCACTTTTGCCTGCCTTGTCAAAAATTACTCATTAATAGGGATTTCACAGTTTATTTCCCTGACCTATCTTTGTGATGTAGAAAGAGAGAACGTTTTATTGATTAATATTTATAGTTGCTGAGTCACAGGTTTTAGCCGGCCTGTGACTTTTTTTGTGCCATAAAAAATAAAACACCGGACAGGATGCGGATTTCCGGTCCTTCAAACTTCAATCGTATATTCCGGATATTATATGGCCACATGCTATAATATCTCCATACACCAATTGCCGCTTTCCGGTGCTTTAACAGTACAGTTATTATATAAATCTGCAGGTGCCGCCCCTAATCCTCGAAGTGCGGACGATTGCTTGTATTGGCAGGTCTTCTGACTTGCTTCCGTTTTTAACGCCTTCCCGTCTGTTGCAGACAGTGGCAGGAGAATTGGTTAAAAACAATAGAATGAAGCTCACAGCAGCGGGCCTGTCCGGGATTTTCACCCGATTCCCTTTTGATCTCCAGTGCCGGATGGCAACAGCAGAAACCAATACGCCGCAAAAATATAAAATATATTCACGATTTGAAAATGGTGGGAATGAATTTATCATATATTTCAAATGATAACGATTGAGCGTTTTTATCGGCAGAATTTTCAGGGAATAGCTGTAAACTTTTTAATTTTGCGGACTTAAAAATGAAGTTTTATGTCCCGGAATGTCGATATTCAGGAATTATCCAATTTTTTGCTTGATTTCGCCACTACTTTAATGGCGGTGGGAAGCCATACGTCCAGAGTGGTCAGAAATGTTACCCGTATTGCCGATTCTTTCGACTATGGTGTGGATATGACCGTTTTTCAGCGGAACATCACGATGACGATTAAGCACCGGGACGATTATTCGATCCGGCGTACCTATGTGAGGCGGATTCCGGCGGCGGCTCTGAACTTCCGGACGATTTCAGACCTCAGCTCCCTGAGTTGGGATGCGTATGACAATCATTTGGAATTGGCGGAGATTCAGAAGCAATATAGCCGGATAATCACCCGGCCTCCGATGTCGCGTTGGCTGGTGTTGGTGCTGGTTGCTTTTGCGAATGCCGCTTTTTGCCGTTTGTTCGGAGGTGACCTGATGGCGATGGGGTTGGTGTGGGTGGCTACGCTGGTTGGCTTTTTTGTGAGGCAGGAGCTGATGAAAAGACATGTAAACCACATGGTTGTGTTTGTGGTTTGTGCGTTTATCGCTTCCCTGATCGCCGGGTTGGGTTTCCGTTATCATTGGGGGACGACAGAAGATATTGCTTTGGGAACGAGCGTTTTGTTTCTGATTCCGGGAGTGCCTTTGATTAATTCGATCATCGATATATTGGAAGGGCATGTCCTGGTGGGGTGGTCCAGGGCTATCAATGCTTTTATTTTAATTATCTGTATTGCCCTGGGCCTATCGATGACATTGTTGATTCTGGGAAAGGAAGTGATATGAATGCAGAATTTTGGATAGCCGTATTGTTGGATGGGGTGGCTGCTGCTATTGCCGCCATTGGATTTGCCGTTATTTCGAATCCTCCGCGCCGGGCAGTTTTAATTGCGGCTTTGTTAGCTGCGATCGGGCATGCCTGTCGTTTTTATTTATTGCAGCGTACGCCTTTCGACTTGACTTCATCTACTTTGTTTGCTTCTTTTACCATCGGGATGTTGAGCATGATGTTTGCCAAAATCATCCATTGCCCGGCAGAAGTGTTTTCTTTTCCGGCCTTGTTGCCGATGATTCCCGGCATGTATGCTTATAAAACCATATTGGGGTTGATCCGCTTTATGAAGACGGACGATGATGCGGTGCTGCAATTGTTGATTGCTGAAATATTCCGGAACGGACTGACGACGATTTTTGTGCTTTTCGCTTTAGTGATCGGAGTGTCGTTGCCTTTGTTTATTTTTTATAAGCAATCATTTATGATGACCCGCTTGCTGCACATCAAGAAAAAAATCGGCTAAAAAATATAGGGGAGAGCCGGGAATCGGCTCTTTTCCTATAAATTTCTGAATTTCGGGTTGCCTCCCCTTTTAATAGCGATGCCTTCCATTTCGATTAACCAGCCGGGACGGCATACCGGGGCCAGGACAATCACCGTGGGAATGCCGGGGAACTGCTGGTCGAATAAAGCCTGTACGGTTTGGTAATCGGCAGTATCTCTCAGGTATACGATGATTTGTGCCATATCTGTGAAATCGCTTCCTGCTTCCTTCAATAGGGCTTCCACATTTCCCCAGGTGCGGTGAACTTGCTTCACAATGTCGCCCGGAAATACGATGTCTCCATATTTGTCTATGCTTGCGGTGCCCGAAATGAAAATGTGTTTCCGGTCGCCGTATTCAATGGCTGTGCCCCGTTCGAAGGTCACGCCGTATTCATAGGTCGGGTTAAGGTGTTCCTTGGCATATAAATATTGAATTTGTCCGGCTTCCAATCCTTTTACGGCATAAGTGTCTAAAAGCACGTTGACTTCCGGTGCGGCCGGATAGCCTGAAATGCCTGTGCTGGCGATGTAGTGGGTTTGTTCCGTCAGGCCTTCTTTTATAAAATCTTCCCGCCGGGCTATGACCACTCCTTCGTAATTCACGTCGACATCCCTCACAAAGAACCAGGTACGTACACAGTTGTCTGCCAAAGTGCATTGGTAATCGCGAAGACTTTGGGCGTAACGGGCGAGCAGTGTATGTGTTTCTGTTTCGGAAGAGCTTTCCGGGGATTGAAGGCTGGCAGAAAACAGATGGCTGTAACCATTGTGTGTGGCCACAGTCATTTGTTTTTTAGAAATATCCATATCGGTTTGCAGCCAAAGCCATAGAGCCACTTTACAGCCGTCGAGGGGAGGTTGCTGTACGGCGGAATAGCTTTCCGGTGTTTCTCCTTCCAATGCTTTATATAAGATGGGGGACTGATTCGTGATGTCACTTAGAAAATAGCGTTTGAAAATAACCTTCGCCCGATTCCCCCATTCCGAAGCGATTAGGTGTTCCGAAGCTTTATGCAGATTGTCCAGCTGCGCGGTGAAATCTCCTTTTCCGGTTTCAGGGGATAGCATGACATGGTATTCTGAAACGCCTTCCGGGGTTTCAAAATGGCTTAACCGGGCTTTTACTTGCCAAAGCGGATAATTTTTCGTGGTATATTTCATCGTTTTTTTATTTGTAATTTTTAATCCAGGTTTCGATCAGCGACAGTAATTCCTCTTCTGGCAAGACATCGGTGTGGTTGTATCCTTCGATGCAATCTTCCGTCAATACCTGGTGAAGGAAACTTTTTTCAACATTTCCGGGAACTACCCGGAACGTCCCGGTAGGCCCGGTGACTGTGGGAATGTTCAGCAAGTCTGCCTGGCTGTGTCCGGCCGTGAGGTCGAGGTCGGCCGCTGCATGATTTCCGGCCCCGTGGCAGCGGGTGCAATGCAGGTCGAATATCTGGGCTTGCACGCGTGGCAATTCCGCCAGGTTGATTTCTTCAACCGGGAGCAGGATATGATCCGAACCTTCCGGAACCGGATAAGAATAGAAATTATAAATCAAATTACGTCCTTTCCCCAACAGGGAGATACTAAGTGTTTTAATATCGTCCGTCAACCCGTTGAGGGTAACGGTTTGAGTGGCTGTGTCGGAAGCAGGTTTGGAAATGACTTTCGAAATCGAGGGAACTTCCGTATTTTCATCGAATCCGGCAAACACCAGTTTATAGGCATCCGGCCAGGCATCCTGTCCGGAGAAACGGACTTGTATCGTGGCTGTGGCCCCGCTGACGTCTTCTTTTTCTTTGGGATATATGTTACCGTCGTCACAGGCTGCAAACCATATTCCGGCGAGTAACAGGGGTATGATCTTTTTCATGTCGTTAGAATGTGTATTGCAGCATGACGATTGCGGTGTGTTTTGCCAGTCCGAGATTATCACTGTCGCGGTCGGCCTGTGAACTATGTCCGGTACGTCCTAAATATTGGTACATGCCTTGTAATTTTAAATTATATCGGCTGAAATAGTAGTTTACGCCTGCTGCCGGAAGATTGATAAGCCCGCCGTCGTCTGTGCCGTTCCGGTCCATCCAGTCGTAGCGTAAAGCTCCCTGTAATTTGGACGTAATGAAATAACCCGCCTGTACGTATGCACCCCAGAAGTTATAAGCATCCGATATGCGTTGGCGTTCGGTGAATTTCATATTTAACCAGTAACCTTCGAGTGCAAAATACCAGCGGTTTTTGATCCAGGAAGCTTCGAAACCTCCCCGAAAATCGTTGCTGCTTTCGTTTTGGGCTTCCACATTATAGGAAGCACTCAGGGCAAAACTCATTTTATCGGAATGCAGGTTGTCCGGATCGCCCTGTGTGGCTGGCATTTGTCCTTTGGGAGTCCATGAAAACCGGGCTGCATAGAGCAGTGAGGGAATGTGGTATTCGTCGCTGGTGGTTTTGGTGGCTGTGTTCACCGTGATCCCTGTTCCGTTGAAAATTCCCACCTGATAGCCCCAGCGGTCGTTGACAACTCCGTGAACTTCCGCACCCAAATCAAACCCGGTAGCCATAGAGGGATTAACGGCGTTGAGGGAATGGGGCAGAATCACGGTACTTGTGAGCGAAGAAGGCAGGGACGGGAAAAGGGTTTCACCCAATGTCGTGAGGTAGGCGTGTGAGAATGGAGTTTTGAATTTTCCTACCCGGAAACGCAGGGCGTCGCGTACTGCGAAATCGATCCAGGCCTGTTGCAACAAAGCTCCTCCGCTTTGGGCTGCGTTGATCGAAAGGTTAAAAGTAACCCGTCCGAATGCTTTACCCGTGAATCCTAAAATGGCATTGGGAATCGAGAAACCGGAATTTGCAATATGGTCTTCGTCTGCCAGTTCGATGCCTTCACTGTGATAATAATTAAGATTTGCCGAAGTTTGTACCAGCAGATAAGGTTTAAAAAGAAAATCCCCTTTCCGGGTTTCGAAACGGAATCCTTTCTTATCGGCCAGGGATACGATTCCGTTGTCCATGTATTTATTGTCGATAACCGTTTGCTTTTGTGCCTGAGTTCCTGTGAAGGCAAGGAGTAGTATAAATAATATTTTGAATGATGATCGCGTCATGATTGATGGTATTTTTGCTTTTATTGATTTATAGTGAATTGACAAATTGGATCAGGGCTTCCCGATCGGTTTTGTCCAGCCGTTTAAATAGCTCTCTCGATGCTTTGCCTTCACCTCCGTGCCATAGAATGGCTTCTTCGATATTTCTCGCCCTGCCATCGTGCAGGAAGTGGGTGTGTCCGTTTACCGTAGCTTGTAACCCGATTCCCCAGAGCGGGGTGGTGCGCCACTCGCAGCCTTGTGCTAACCCGCTGACATAACCGTCGTCGAGTTCCGGGCCCATATCATGTAAAAGAAAGTCGCTGTACGGGTGAATCACCTGACTGCCTAACCAGGGAAGTTTCGTGCCGTTCAGTAGCACTGTTCCCCGGGGACGGGTGTGGAGAGTCACGGTGTGGCAAAGATGACAGCCTACCTGGTAGAACATTTTTTCACCTCGCAGCACCGTGGGGTCGTCTACGTTCCGGCGTGCGGGTACGCCTAAAGTTTGCATATACAGGTCTACATCCTCCATGTCCTGAGTGCTGATCTGGATTCCGTAATTAGCGAATCCCATCATCTGGCTTTGCCCGTCGCATATTTCTTCGGGATAACGGTCGTTGGTCACACCGAGGTCGGAAGAGAATCCTAATTCCACCGTCAGGTCGGCATGCTGGGCTTTATTTCCCGACACTCCGATTTGGCGGACGCCCCTTTCCGTGATGTAGTTCAACCGTCCGCTGATGCCCCATTCCGGATAATTACTTTGTGCGGCAAGGCGTTCCAGTTCGTTCAGGTCGAGAGCCATCATTTGCCCCATTCCCACGTGGCGCAAAGGAATGCGCACCGTGATGTGAAGATCCTGGGGACGAATGGAATCGGCATACCAGTCTGTGATTTCGTAATGGGGAGTGATCAGGGAATAGCTTTCTCCGTCGGGATATTGGAAAGCTTCTTCCGTATAGGTCGCTTTTAATTTCCCTTCTGCTTTTACGCCATAAATACTCTGGTCATGCAGCACACGCCCGTAATTACGAAAAAAACGGCCATCTTTCCGGCTGATGTAAATCAGCATGGAAGAAAAACCATATTTTCCGCTTCCGCCGTCGGTAAAAAGAGTGGGTTTTGTGCGTCCTGCATTTTTATGGCAGGAACCACAGGAATAACCTGCGTATACGGGGCCGAGCCCTCCTCCGGTTTCTTCACCCGTGGAACGGGCATCGTCGTATAATTGGTCGCCGGAATTAAACCGTTCGTTCAGAGTTCCGGTTACCCAGGAAGCCGGATTATCATAGGCTTTGCTGGAGGAAAGGAAATTTGTAGCAGTGCCGGCAGATAATTCTGCCGGCTTTGCTGCTTTCCCACTGGGTTTAATGATATAATTGTCTTCGGCGGTATCGTGGCAGGCATACAGAAAGCAGCTTACCACCGCCATTACAAAAAGTGGTTTCATGAAAATTTATTAATCGATTTGCAGGGTTGCTTTAATCGCCAATAAAGCCCGGTCGAGTTCTGCGCAGGCTTCCTGAGCGGCTTCGATTTCAGTTTTGCTGTCTAAATGGTTACGGAAAGGAGCGGGAATATCGTTGATCGCTTCGATCGCTGCCTGTATCGCATTTCTAACACGGGTGTCTACTGTCGGGTTGATCGAAACCACTAAAGCATGCAGGCTGTTTTCTTCTTCCCGGATGTCTTCCCGTCCGCCCATATAAGAGTTTTGAATGCTGATGATGTTGTCTGTGTAGTCGGTGAGCGAATTCCAGCTGTACCAAGATTCCACGGCTAAAACTCCTTCTTCTCTTTTACCGCTGGTGTAGAGTGTGTAAGGATTACCGATTTTTTGGTCGCCTACTTCTCCGGCAATGTCCCGGCAACCGTCGATGATCTGATTGATCGATGTGGCGGCACTGGGGAAGCGGGTGGTGTTGTGATTTTTAAATTCTTCACCGAAAGCGATGGGGCATTCCGAAGTGCCTCCTTCGTTCCACGCTTTATACAATTTGTCGGTATCCGATTTTAACAATCTGGCAACAATCGCCATATAGGCTTTTTCGTTTTGAGTGATATTTTCCGGTCTTTTATTGTTTCCTCCGTCGAAAAGCAGGTATTCCAGGGTGTGGAAGCCTCTCAAATTCTGTGCTTCTTCGGTGTTGCCCTGAATTTGATCGAAATCCAGCGTGTTCAGCATCTGGTCGATTCCGTCTTTATCCAAAGGCCAGGTATCGAGTGAAGGGTCGAGCGATTCGTAATCGGCCGGTCCGAACAAGAATGCTTCGGAGCGTTCCCACGGCTGACGCGCTGCCCGCCATGCGTCGCAGGCTGCGTTCAGTGAAGCCGCTGTGCCATCACTCAGGAAAGCATCTACTTTTTCTTTTAAAAGACCTACTTTTTCTGCCATATCTTTATAGGTAGGAAGTACGGTTTTATCGACATAATTGGCAATGACAACGTCCATTTCTTCTTCGGTTACTACGGAAGAATCATCGTCGTTGGAATTGTTTTCGCTACATGCTGCGAAAGATAGGGTTGCCACCAATAGTGTGTAAAAAATGTTTTTTGTTTTCATGGATATTGAATATTTAGATGTTATTTTTTGAAAAACCAGGCTGTGTAAGCAATCCCGATGGAAGCTATATTTTCGCTGTTATATGAGCCTTTGCCGATGGTGCGGTGTGAGTAGTCGGCTTTTACGACCAGATTGGGCAGGGCGAACCAGTTGATTCCGGCGGTGTATACATCGGTTTGAAAGCGTTTGTCGGCCAGCATGCCTTTTTCTGTTTTTTCCTGTGGGTTGTAGTATTCATAACGGAAGAACGGGAATATACGGGGAGCGTCCGACCCGAAAAAGCTCCCGATATTGTATCCGGCTTCGGCAGCGTAGCTGACTGCATTTTTAGCCACGGGTGTCCGGCTGAAACCGGAAGCGCCGCTAAGGTTACGGTTGATGGTGTTCAATTCGATGCTTTCTCCGAGATTCCCCCAAACGGCATTGGCACGTACGATCAGGTTACGGCTTTTGTACTGCAAATCGCCTGTGATGATGGTGACGGGGGCATCGATTTTAGCGGTTTTGTCCGGCTTGCTTGAATTTTTAGCCGTTTTATTGTAGTAGGCGGAAACGCCCAGGCGCAGGTTTTTAACTCCGGAGTAGTTCAGGCGTCCCACGTAAGCGGGAGAACTGAATGTGTTGACTTCGAAAGCCCCCTGTTTTCCGGCACTAATCCAGTCCTGGCGGCGGAATCCGTTCGGGTCTAATCCCGCTACGATCTGTACTTCATAGTCGAATCCTTTTCCGAATCCCCCAAAAAAGGCAATTCCGTTTTCATGCCAGGTGGAGGGCAGGATGGTTGTTTCTCCTTCCGGGCGGTAAACACCGAAAAAGTTGATCGGTTCGTGTTGTGAGTTGGTAAGTCCTACCGGAACGATAATATGTCCCACGCGGACATTGAAAGACCGGTGTATCAGCCGGGTGATGTGGAACTGTTCCAGAGCGACTTCCCCTCCTTTTTCAATCTCTGTTTCATATTCCCCTCCTTCGTCCGAGTATTCTATTTCCCGGGCAACTCCGGTACCTCCATACTCAAATTCGATTTCTGCCCCTAGTATCCATTTTGGCGAAAATTTGTAATCGAATGCTAAAACGAAACGCGGGATCGAGATCGATCCCCGGTTATCCCGGGAACTGCCTGAGGGAGTGAAACGGTTTAATCCGTAATTCATGTAACTGGCGGCCATTTCTCCATATCCGCCTACCCGGTAATGGCTGTATGCGCCTATGCTATCTTGCTGATTTGATGATGTTTGCTGTGCTGCTGCCCAATAGCAGGAAACACAGGCAATGATAAATAAACTAATCTTTTTTTTCATGGTTTATGTTGATTAATACTGATGCCCGAAAATTTGGCAGGTACTTTTTTTAAGTTCCGGCACAAAAGTAGGGAGATAGAAAAAACGTAAAAATCCCCATTTGTTCTGAAAAAAACGTAAAGAATCCCTAATATTGGTGATCAGGCAGAAAATCCTTACTTTTGTTGCATAAAATAATTCGACCATGGGAAATTTCTTTAAATCATTACTTTTCGGAGAGGCTGAAGAATCGGCTGAAGATAAGGCAAAACGCGATTTTGAAATGTTTAAGTATGACGGGGTACGGGCCTTGCAAATGGGAAAGACTGCATACGCCGTCCGTTGTTTCAATGAAGCTTTGAAAATTCAGGAAGAGGCTGAAACGCTGGAGTATCTAATAAAAGTTTATACGAATACGGAGCAACTGGAAGAAGCTATCGAAATGGCAACCCGGTTGATAGCCCTCAATCCGGATAATCATGAAGGGCTTTTACTCCGGGCGCACCTTTATTTTCTGGCGGAGCGGTATGCGGAAGCCGTTGCCGATTGTGAGAAGGCCATTGCGATCCGTCCTGATGATCCCCAGGCTCATTATTTATTGGGAAGGGTGCAGCATTCTTCCGGTGACGGGTTGAGTGCGGCTGTCAGCCTTTCACAGGCGATCGCCCTGAAAGAGGATTTTGTGGCTGCCCATTTACTCCGGGCAGAAGTTTTATTGAAGGCGAAAGATTATGCCGAAGGATTGGCAGATGTGGAAAAGGTGATTACCTGGATGCCTGAAGAAGAAAATGCCTATTTGTGCCGGGGACAATTGCATGAAGCTTTAGGTAATTCAGAGTTGGCTGAGAATGACTATTCTTATGTAAATGAACTTAATCCTTTTAATGAAGAAGCCTACATGCATTTGGGAAAACTTTATATTACCCGGGAACAGCCCGATCGCGCTATCGCGCTTTTTGACGAGGCAATCGAATTGAAACCCGATTTTGCCAAAGCATATAGTGAACGCGGGCGTGCCCGTTTGATGCTGGGAGATAAAAAAGGATCGTTTGAGGATATGAAGAAGGCGATCGAATTGAACCCGGAGGGAGAGGAAGCGAAAAAGGTGGAAGGGAAGTTTTCTAATTTTGAAGAGATGTATTCAAATAGAGTATTGTAAAAAATTAATAATATGATTGTATGATTGAATTACCTGAAGCAATTGTTCTTTCACAACAATTGACCGATACGTTGAAAGGTAAGGTCGTCACGGATGTGATTGCCAGTTATTCTCCCCATAAATTCGCTTTCTTTCATCACGACCCGGAGGGTTATTCCGATTTATTGGCGGGCAAGCGGGTGGAGGAGGCGAAACCCAATGGCGGACAGGTGGAATTGTTTGTGGAAGATGTCCGTTTGGTTTTGACCGACGGAGTAACTCTCAGGTATATAGAGCCCGAAGGGAAATTACCTTCTAAACATCAGTTGTTGATAGGGTTTGACGATCACAGTTGTATTGTTTCTTGCGTTCAGATGTACGGTATGTTATGGGCTTTCAAAGCAGGGGAGTTGGAGCATCCGTATTATTTGATGTCAAAAGAAAGGTATAATGCTTTGGATGAAAGGTTTAATAAGAATTATTTTATGGATTTAGTGAAGCGGAGTGTGAGGCAGAAAAAAAGTGTGAAAGCAATGCTCGCTACGGAACAATCCATTCCGGGACTGGGGAACGGAGTGTTGCAGGACATTCTTTATCAGGCCTCGCTGCATCCCCGGCGCAAGGTGTCCACCTTGTCCGAAGCTGAACAACAGGGACTGTTCCGCAGCCTGAAATCCACTTTAGCCGAAATGGTGGAACAGGGAGGCCGGGATACGGAGAAAGACCTGTTCGGTCAAAAAGGCGGATATATCACCCGGCTTAGTAAAAACACGTTGGGGCACACTTGTCCCCGTTGCGGAGGAATGATCCTGAAAGAAAGCTATTTGGGCGGAACTGTCTATTATTGCAATGGGTGCCAGAAAGAATAGTGTGTGCCTCCCTTTCTATTCAGGGGCGGCGGCAATGAAAATGTTCTTCTCCCTGATGGTTTCTTTGATTGCCACTAAGTCCGCTAAACGGATATGTCCAATTACAAATTTAAACTTTTTACTCCAATAACGTTCGGTAATATTTTGAAAACGAAATAAAAACAAATCGTTATCATCTTCATACCGTAGATAAAGCCGGATGACACAATCGTCCGTATAGGAGGGGCGTTCTTCGCCTTGCCGTTTTTTATATTCGTATTTATAGTTATGTAGCCTTGCCGTAATATCGCTGAGCACGGAAGCCCCTGTCGGATGTCCTCCCGCACCCCGCCCGAACATGAATTGTTTTCCGTAGCATTCTCCTTTGATCACAACGCCGTTGAACTCGTCCTCTACACTGTAAATATATTTATCTTTCGTGATAAACTGAGGCAGTACGAACATGGTAAATTTGTTGTCCGGTAGTTTTTCCACTTGTGCCACCAGTTTGATTCTCACGCCTTTTTCCCGGGCGAGCTGAATGTCGTAGGCATTGAGGTTCGTGATCCCATAGTTCAGCAGCCGTTCGGGATGCACGTATGTGCCCACGGCGTGTACCGCGATGATGACCAGCTTAAACAAGGAATCGAAGCCGTCGACGTCGAACTGGGGGTTACTTTCCGCAAACCCTAATTCCTGGGCTTTTTTCAAAGCTTCTTCATATTGCATGTTTTCGTTGAATATTTTCGACAGGATGAAATTCGACGAGCCGTTCAATATGCCTTTCACTGAAATCAGCAAATCGTTGTCGTAATATTCCTCCAGATTGCGGATCACGGGAATACTCCCGCAGGCAGAGGCATCGTAAAGCAGAGCTGTGCCTGTTTCTTTTTGCAATGCGATCAGTTCTTCCAAATGATAGGCCAACATTTTTTTATTACCGCTAACTACGGCGACATGCTGCTGAAGCGATTGTTTTACAATCCGGTAGGATGCTTCCGCATCGTCGATCAGCTCTACAATCAGGTTGATTTCCGGATCGGAAAAAATGTCCTCCGGCTGATCGGTGAAGAAGGAGGCCGGAAGCGATCTTTCTTTACGAATGTTCCGGACACATATTTTTTTTATTTCGGCATTGGCCGTGCCTACTTTTTCGAGTACCTGGCAAAGCCCTTCGCCTACGACACCGAAGCCGAATAATCCTATTTTAATTTTACTCATGGTTTAAAAAATTTAAAATGATACGATTTAATTTTTCATGCTCGATCAGGAAACCGTCATGCCCGAAGTCCGAATCGATCAGGTGATATTCCGCTCCGGGGATATTTTCCCGTAGGATATTGTGTTCTGAAGGCGGGAATAAAATGTCGGAGCTGATCGCCACCACGCAGCAACGGCTGCGGATGCCTGCCAGCGCTTTTTCTACGGATTCCCGTCCGCGCCCTACGTTGTGAGAGTCGATGGCCTGTGTGAAGCGGTAATAAGAATATGCGTTGAAACGTTTTCTCAGTTTTTCGCCCTGGTATCTTTGGTAACTGGAAGCTCTGTATCCGGCGGTTTTTGTTCCCGCTTCGGGATCGTCCTGCGTTTGATCGTAGGCCGTTTGCCCCCGGTAGCTTAGCAAAGCAATCGAGCGTGCGGTTGCCAGTCCTGCTCCTCCGGCATTTTCGTTTGCCTCTCCGAAAGTGGGATCGTTTTCCAGCGCCATGCGTTGCGATTCGTTGAAGGCGATAGCCCATGCTTTGGAACGGGCGGCTGTGGCGATCAGGATTAGGTTTTCGGCAAAGCCGGGATACATAACCGACCACTCCAGACATTGAAATCCACCGATAGAACTTCCTATCAACATTTTAACCCGCTGGATTCCCAGATGTTCCGCTAACAGGTGATGGCAGGCCACCATATCGCGGACGGTGATTTCCGGAAAAGTGCCGTACCAGGGATGGCCGGTACGCGGATTTACGGTTAACGGACCTGTTGTTCCGTAGTGTGAGCCTAAGATGTTGGCGCAAATGATAAAATACCGTTCCGGGTCGAGAAATTTTCCCGATTCGACGGTATGCGGCCACCAATCTGCCACATCGGAATTGGCCGTGAGGGCATGGCATACCCAGATCACATTGTCTTTCTCCGGGGATAATGTGCCGTAGGTGTGGTAGGCAATCGTTAAATCCGGCAGGGTTTCTCCGTTTTCGAGTGTAAATTCGTGCTGATGATGATAAAATTTCACAAGTATAGATTTTAAATTTTCGGTGGATAGCCGGAAATAATGTGTCCGAATCAGGAAACATTATTTCCGGTTGAGGATCAGTGTAAAGATCAACATTTTTTGAAGGCTTCCTCGAAGTCGGAGATAATATCGTCGATGTGTTCGATGCCTAAGGAAACTCTTAGCAGGGTGGGTAAAACTCCTGCTGCCAATTGTTCTTCTTCCGACAGTTGCTGATGGGTGGTGGCCGCCGGCTGAATAATCAGGGTTTTGGCATCTCCCACATTTGCCAGATGCGATACTAATTTCAGGCTTTCTACAAAACGGGCGGTTTGCTCCTTGCTGCCTTTCAATACAACCGAAAGCACACAGCCGAAACCGTTATGCAAATATTTTTTAGCATTGGGATATTGCAGGTCGCTTTCCAGCCCCGGGTAAAACACATGTTCCACTTTGGGGTGGGAGGCCAGGTAGCGTGCCAGCGCCAAAGTATTATCCGCTTCCCTTTGCACACGCAGAGAAAGGGTTTCCAGTCCTTGTATCAGTTGGAAAGAGTTGAAAGGAGAGATACACGGCCCCAAATCGCGTAGCCCTTCCACCCGGCACTTTAAGATATAGGCCAACTTCCCGAAAGTTTCCGAGAATTTTAATCCGTGATAACCTTCGGAGGGCTCGGTGAATTGAGGGAATTTACCGTTTCCCCAGTCGTAGTTCCCGGTATCGACGATCACACCACCCATAGATGTGCCGTGTCCGCCGATCCATTTGGTGGCCGATTCCACAATAACGCTCACTCCGTGTTCCGCCGGACGGCACAGGTATCCGCAGGCCCCGAACGTGTTGTCCACCACTACCGGAATGTTATATTCTTTTGCGATTTCGCTGATTTCTTTAAAATCGGGGATGGAAAAACTGGGATTACCGATCGTTTCCAGATAGATCAGACGGGTTTTTTCATTGACGGAATCCCGAATATCTTTTGCTTTGTCGCTTTTGGCAAAGTGGCAGGTGATGCCGAATCCTTTTAATGTGTTTTTAAATTGATTGAACGAACCGCCGTATAAGAACGGGGACGACACAAATTCGTCGCCTTCCCGCAGCAGGGTGGTCAGGGCGATTAATTGCGCCGCATGTCCTGAAGAAACGGCCAGGGCAGCGATTCCGCCTTCTAAAGCGGCGACCCTTTGCTCGAAGACATCGGTGGTGGGATTCATCAGCCGGGTGTAGATGTTCCCGAATTCTTTCAAAGCGAACAGGTTTGCCCCGTGTTCTGAATCCTTAAAAACGTATGATGTGGTTTGGTAGATGGGAACAGCCCGGGAAAGGGTGTCGTGATCCGGGGTTTGACCTGCATGTACCTGTAATGTTTCGAAGTGTAATTTTCTCTCTGACATAAGTTTTATTTTTTAGTAAAGGTTGTTTGAATATGAGGAAAGCGGGAACTGGGAAGCAATGGCTTATCCTGAAAATTGCAGATACCGTTTTCCGATGGATTTAAAAGTGAATGAATTGGCCGGACATAATCATCCGGACAGTTACCGGAACGTATCCGGTAAAATAGAAAAGTGGTGCCTTAGCGGCACATTCGCATGACTGATAAATAGGAATAAGGAAAACCGTCACCCAGGGTGATGTCTGGCAGGGAATAATATGTAAATCCTACGGTTTTCATTTTTTGTGAGAATAATGATTCTTTTGTTCGAAGGCAAATATAGATGGTTTTTCCAAAAAAGCAAGCATGTTTTTGAGAAAAACAGAATTTTTTTAGTGAAAACGAGTGCGAAACCCGATAACTTTATGAGACGGGCTTTCGTTTATTATAACGAAACACATAAAATATATTGGCATGAAGTTGAAAATGAATTTAATTGTTTTTTTGTGCATGGCTTTGGGGGTATTGCCTGCCTGTAGTAGTGATAACGATCCTCTGGACGACGGGGGAAATACACCGGAACAAGCGGTGTTGACTGCATTTTCAGCTAAATATTCCGGGGCTACGGATGTTACCTGGAAAGCGAAAGGTGATTATTGGGAAGCCGATTTCGATTTGGGGAATGTGGATTACGATGCCTGGTTCGGGAAGTCGGGTGTTTGGCTCAGGGAAGAATATGAAATGAATTATAGCGATGTTCCTCAACCCGTGAAAGCTTACATTGAAGGAAGCATTAATTATCCTCCGGCTTCGTGGACTCCGGATCAATCGGTGGAGGTGGTGAAGAGCCTGAACGCTCCGGTATGGTATGGAATTGAATTGGAAAATGCGGGTAATGAAGTCCGGGTATGGGCGGATGCCAGTGGCGACGGGATTAAAGATGTATCGGAAGATTATAGCGGAAGTGAGATTCCGGTGGCGATCAGCAGCTGGATTTTAAAGGAATACCCGAAGTCTGTGACGTTGGAAGTTGAAAAAATAATGAATTTGACTTTCGAGGCTACGATTTTGGATGCCAATCAGGTGAAAACCGTTTATTTCGACCGGAGTTCCGTATGGACACACACCACTTGGTTTGTAGCGAAAGCGGATGTGCCTCAGGTGGTGTTGGACGTGCTTTCCGGGCAGGCCTATGCGGATTATTCGGTGAAACAGGTGCAATACCAGCAGTATTCCAGTGGTGACTATTACCATTTTCTGCTGGAGAAAACCGGAAGCCTTGATATGACGGTTAATATCGATCCGGAAGGAAATATCGTTCTGGACTGAATCTTTGGGAAACGGTTTTAAAAGAGGATGATTTTAATTAATTTTATCCCGGTGAATAAGTTTCACCGGGATAAAATTTACAGGTTATGGAAGATCGGATAAAACGGGCGGTAGAGTTATTCAAAAAGGGATTCAATTGTTCGCAGTCTGTTTGTGCTGCTTTTGCCGATATGTATGGTTATACGGAGGATCAGGCCTTGCAGATGTCCGCTTCGTTCGGCGGGGGAATCGGGCGGATGCGTATGACTTGTGGCGCGGCTTGCGGAATGTTTTTGCTGGCCGGCTTGCATAAAGGGTGTACGGATGGGGCAGACCGGGCGGGCAAGGAGGCCAATTATGAGCTGGTGCAACAACTGGCAGATGAATTTATCCGCCGGAACGGTTCTTTGATCTGTGCAGAATTATTGGGATTGCCTTCACACCGGAATACGGATACCCGTCCCGAAAACCGGACGGCGGAATATTATAAAAAACGCCCCTGTATACAGATGGTGGAGGAGGCTGCACGGATCTGGGCGGAGTATCTGGAACATGAAAAATAATGCGGTGCGAATGCTTATTTCAAATGACGGAAATTTTAATCCCATTTAAACGGTGGTTTTATTTTTGGAAAACTTTTAACTTCTTGAGACTCTGTGTGTAATTGGCTTATTTGTTTGTTAAAGTGTTGTTTTTCAGAATATTGTGTGGCTTTTCGGATTTGTGAAAAAAATTAAAAATGGAAAACTTTGATACTCTGATCTTTCCATTTTATTTTCTAAAAATCTACTTTTTTGTATACGCTTATCTATTTTTTCTTCATATATTTGTCAGGAATTCGGTTCCGGTTTTAAGGATTATAAAACCGGATGAAAAGGGAACCAGGTGAAAATCCTGAACAGTCCCGCTGCTGTGAACTTCGTTAAAGATTCGGATGAATTTGCCACTGTCTGTATGTAGGCGGGAAGGTGTCCGAACGGGAAGTAAGTCAGAAGACCTGCCGGATTCGGTTGTTTCACAGGCTTTCGAGGAAAAGCTGGAACGGAGTAAATTGTATGTTCTCTATTCCTCTTGGTACGGGTGTAATGCCCGAATGCTTGCTGAACTATTCCTGATAATCATTAATAAATTATAGTAGAAAGGGTATCGTATTATGATTCAGACCGTTGTAAAAAGAGATGGCCGAGTAGTCGGATTTAATGAAGATAAAATTGTAGCGGCGATCCGCCGGGCAATGCTTCATACAGATAAGGGCGAGGATATGGAACTGGCCCTGATGATCACCGACCGTATTGCTTGCCGGGGGCAGGAGCAGATGAGTGTGGAGGAAATTCAGGATTCAGTGGAACTGGAGTTGATGAAGAGCCGCCGCAAAGATGTGGCGCAGCTTTATATTGCATACCGTAACCAGCGGAGTATTGCCCGTAAAGCGAAGACGCGCGATATTTTTCTGGAAATTATCGAAACGAAATCGAACGACGTTACCCGCGAAAATGCCAATATGAATGCCGATACTCCGGCAGGGATGATGATGAAGTTCGCCAGTGAATCGACAAAGCCTTTCGTGGACGATTACCTGCTGATGGAAGATGTGAGGAATGCCGTGCGCGGAGGATATTTACATATTCACGATAAGGATTATTATCCGACGAAGAGCCTGACTTGTGTGCAGCACCCCCTGGATAAGATTTTGAAAAACGGTTTTTTTGCCGGACATGGAGAGTCGCGTCCCGCTAAACGAATCGAAACAGCAAGTATCTTAGGCTGTATTTCTTTGGAAACGGCACAAAATGAGATGCACGGGGGACAGGCTATTCCTGCATTCGATTTTTACCTTGCCCCTTATGTACACTCCAGCTTTGTGGAGGAAGTAAAGGTTTTGGAAGATATTACAGGCCAAGATTATAAGCACCTGTATGAGCGTCCGGTGGAGGATTATATCGTGAAACCGGTGGATGAATTGTCCGGTGATGAACGGATTTTTCAACATGCGATCAATCGTACGGTGAGCCGGGTACATCAATCTATGGAGGCTTTTATCCATAATATGAACACTATTCATAGCCGGGGCGGAAACCAGGTGGTGTTCAGTTCCATCAATTATGGAACGGATACTTCGGCAGAAGGGCGTTGCATTATTCGCGAATTACTGAGGTCTACCTATCAGGGAGTGGGTAATGGAGTGACGGCTATTTTCCCTATTCAGATCTGGAAAAAGAAACGGGGTGTGAATTATTTGCCGGAAGATCCGAATTACGACCTTTACCGTTTTGCCTGTCAGGTTTCGGCACGCCGTTTTTTCCCGAATTTTATTAATCTGGATGCGACGTTTAACCATCATGAACTTTGGAAAGCGGACGATCCGGAACGCTTCCGGTATGAAACTGCCACGATGGGATGCCGTACCCGGGTTTTTGAAAACCGTTTTGGAGAAAAAACTTCTATCGGACGCGGAAATCTTTCGTTCTCGACTATAAATATCGTACGCCTTGCCATAGAATGTATGGACATCGACGGGCAACAGGAAAAGATCGATACATTTTTCCGTAAGTTAGATGAAATGTTGGATTTGACGGCATTGCAGCTACATCGCCGTTTGGAATTTCAGAAAACCGCCAGGGCAAAGCAGTTCCCGCTGCTGATGTCTTCCCTTTGGCTGGGTGCTGAAAAGCTGAAACCGGAGGATTCTATCGAAAGCGTGATTAACCAGGGAACTTTGGGGATCGGGTTTATCGGGCTGGCAGAGTGTTTGGTGGCCCTCACCGGGAAACATCACGGAGAAGATGCCGCCGCGCAGGAATTGGGATTGAAAATTGTGTCGCATATCCGGGATAAAGCCAACGAATATTCAGAACATTATCAGCATAATTATAGTGTGCTGGCTACGCCTGCCGAAGGTTTGTCCGGTAAATTCACTCAAAAAGACAGGAAGAGCTTCGGTATGATTCCGGGGATTACCGACCGGGAATATTACACAAATTCCAATCATGTTCCCGTATATTACAAGTGTTCTGCACGTCATAAGGCGGAGGTTGAGGCTCCCTATCATGAAATGACCAGAGGCGGACATATTTTTTATGTGGAGATCGACGGGGATGCCACGCACAATCCGGATGCGATTATGTCGGTGGTAGATATGATGGACGCTTATAATATGGGATATTGTTCTGTGAACCACAATCGGAACCGTTGTATGGATTGTGGTTATGAGGATGCAACCGACGGTTTGGAAGTTTGCCCGACTTGCGGGGGAGATCATATCGACCGCTTGCAACGGATTACCGGTTACCTGGTGGGGACTACCGACCGCTGGAACCGCGCGAAACTGGCAGAATTGAACGACCGGGTGCGGCATAATTAAGAGAGGGGACTATGGACAGAGGTCATGAGTTAGCGATATTGGATATTGTAGAAGATACGGTTGTGGACGGTCCGGGATTCCGTACGACGGTATATGCTTCCGGTTGTCCCCACCGCTGTCCCGGCTGCCATAATCCGCAGTCTTGGGATTTATCCGCCGGACATGTCGTTTCGGTGGAAGTGGTGGCTGATAAGTTGTTGGGTAATCCTTTTGCCAATATCACATTCAGCGGGGGCGACCCTTTGATGCAGGTGGAGGCTTTTACCCGGCTGGCAAAAAGAATCAAAGCGGAGAGTGGGAAAAACATCTGGTGCTATACAGGCTATTGTTATGAGGAGATTTGTAAATCCTCCCGCTTATCCATGATCCTGCCTTATATCGATGTGTTGGTTGACGGGCGTTTCAAGCAGGAATTAAGGGACACCGGACTTCTTTTCCGGGGGAGCAGCAACCAGCGGCTGGTGGATATACGCCGGTCGGCAGCGGCAGGCCGTGTTTGTTTGTTTGAGTATAAGCCGTTGCCTGTGATGGCTGTGTGAGTTGCCTGAAAAGGCGGTATTCTATTGTCGCTGAAACTTCGTTTTTTGCCAAAGGATATAAAGAAGAACGGAATCCGTATGGATTCCGTTCTTCCTGTTTAAGGGCTGTTTGAAATAAACCCTCTTTGTTATCCCTAATGCGGTCAAAAAATAATTTATTTTATAAAAACCAATTAAGGCGCGGTTATATATCCGGTAGACCTTGTTTCTGAAAAAACTTTATACCGGAAGTGATTAAAAAAACTGGCCGGAAATGTATTTCCCGGCCAGTTACTTTCGTTGATGTTTCTATCATCGATATTAGAATCTGCGATTTTTAGGGTTTCTTCCGTTTGTTTCTTTGATGTAGAACGGAGAGTTCGTGTGTATACCGTTCCCTCTGAAATTTGTTCCGGCAGTAGCCTGAATGGATTCCACCGGAGCTTCTTCCCCGGTGTTCGTGTCCTCTGTTTTTTGACGGTTTATCAGGGAGTCTACGGCTTCCACCTGCGTTTCATGGTATTTTGTGGCTTTGAGAGTGGCTTTCGTGTGTCGCCGCAGTTCCCGGTCTTCCCGTTTCGCTACTTTTCTGGCGTGACGGATCGGCCCGCCCATAGGCACATTGAATCCGAAATTCAGGTTGACCGTAGCATTTTTAGTCGGGATGTATTGCGGGGTGACCCGGGTCACCATATGGTCTGTCCCGATAAAGAAGTTGAATCCCCTGGGACAGAGGTTAAGCACCCATCCCCAGTTCGGGCCATAGTTGGAAAGTGTTCCGGTGAATGCTAAGTTGAACCAGGATGCGGGGCGGAAATTTGCCGACCCGACGATTTCCGTCCAGGTTTTAGGACTTGAAAACCGGGTTGAGGATAAAAGTCCGAAAGAAATTTTATCGTTTAAAATAGAATATTCCGCGCCGATATTCAGTGTGGTACGGAGGCTGGTGGAACGGGAGGAAGGGGCATCGGTTTCATAGAAACGCACCATGTCTTCCAGTTGGTCGGCAATGTCGTCCCATTGGTCGTCGATAGAGGAATCGTCATCAATATCCACCTCTTTAAAACCGTCGAACAGGAACGATTCGTTGTTGAGGGTGGCTCCTCTCAGGTTTTTATTCCAGCGGATAAATCCCAAATCGACCACTGCTGCGGAAAGCGTCAGGTTGTCCATAAGTTTATAGGTGGCTCCTAAATCGGTTCCTAATCCCCAGCCGCTTAAAGCGGGCTTGTCGATGTCGAAATCGAAATCGTCGATTTCGCCGTTGGCTTTCGTTTGCAGGCTTGCTCCTAAAACAGAAGCATCCATTTGCCCGTTGGCCATAATTTCCCATTTATCTTCCGACAGGGTGATGTCCATCTGATGGATTTTCGCCTGAATATTAGCAACACCTGCAAGGAATTTCAGTTTAGCACCGATTGTTAATTTGTCGTTAATCTGGTGGGCATGTCCCAATGCCAACTCAACGTAATTATCGGTTTTCATGGTGAAATTACGGAGGTGGTAGGAATTACCGTTTTCGTTGTCCATGCCCAGTTTCATAAAGCGGAACAGGTCTTCCGGCGCATATATGCCTGTGTGTGAGCGCAGGGAGATGTCGAAGGTGTTATAGCCTTTGAATCCGAAAAAGCCGAAAGAAAGAATGGCCATATCGACATTCATTTCAACGGAATTGTAATTTTTGATGTGGTCTAAAAAATCATCTGCCGACACATCCTGATGCATGAAGGTCATCAGATTCCCGTCGTTTGTGGGGTAGATAAAATTTTTAAGGCTTAGGTTCGACTGTACACCTATATTGATGTTTCCTAACATCGGGATGCTGAAATATCCGTAATCATTGATTAATGCCGGATTTAATTTATGACGCATGGGCATCCGTTTCAGGAAATAGGATGAATGCAGTGTTTGCTGAGCTTCCACGCTCAGAGTTCCCAGGCATAGGATGAATATGATTATTAAGTTTTTCATTGTTCAGCTTTTTTTAATTAAAGGTCGTCAATATCTACAGTTACTCCTCCCGGAACTTTCATTTTAGCCGTGATCTTCAAATACTGGTCTTTTTTCAGAGTGGCTCCGGCGACGGTGGAATTGGCTTTTGCCGATATTTTGAATACCAAACCGTCTAATTTTGTCATTTCTCCCCTTACTGTTTCTTCCAAAAGCAGGGAGAACGAGGTCTGAGTAAGTGTTGTTTTTCCGTTTATCGCATCCCAGCCGGCAGCTTCCACTTTTTGAGGGGCTGAAACTTTGATTCCCTTTAATACTTTTTTGTTCACATCGACAGCTTGCGCACTGCAAGTCATTTCGAGCGGGATCGTATTGTCGATTTCTGTAAGCACCTGCGCCTCGGTTACATATTTGACGTAATCTTCGATGTCTTTGTTGAAGTCGTCGATGGTGTCATGATAGATGATGTTTAAATCTTTACCTAATTTAATCGGTACGGAGATATTATATTTCACCTGTAACTTGTATTCCGGAATCGAGAGGTCGATGGAATGAAGGGCATCCGGATCAACTTCTGCCGTTACGACAATGGAAATCGAATCCGGCACTTTCCGGATGAGGTTTGGCAGATTCGGGGTAGACACGTAGCTATAACCGGATGGCATACCTTCCTGGGTGTCGGAAATCCAGAAATTCGACCATCGGGTTGTTCCTAAAGCGGGAGTCGGCTCTATTTCGATAGAAGCATCTACCACACCTCCGGTAATGACGTTCCCTTTTTGCATGGGCTGAATCTTTAAATCTGCATTTACCGGAACACCTATGGTATTACCGGCATTTACGGTAATCAGCGGATGCATGATGTCGAGCACAACGCTGTCGTCTTTCATGAAGTCGGGAATATCGCCAATGTCGACCATTTCTTTTTCCGGGTCGATTTCCGGGTCGATTTTCCCCGTCACCAAACCTAATCCCATCGGGGTGATATTTACCGTCGGGCGGATGGTGATATGGGTCAGTTCATTGCTGTTCAGGCCGGACTCCTCAATATAGAGTTGTCCGTCGAGAATGATGGAATCGTTGATGGTGATGTGTCCGTTTGCGATCGGGTTATTGTCGCCGAAAGAAAACTGTTTTATGATCAGGGTTTTGCTGAAACCATCCGATACGGTGACTTCGTCGTTCAAAACCAATTGGTGATTTTGGATGTCGTTCCCTTCAAAGATTAAAAATTCGGGGAAAGTAACCGTGTAATCTTTGAATTTCACTTTGTTTACGGAGGCAGGGATTCCTTCGAAAGATAAGTGTAACCTCACTTCCGGGCTTTCTTTGAAAGCGACATCCCTCACGGCGATCAGTTCCTTCGGTGTTTCTTCCGATATATCCATGTCGGCCTTAGCCCGGTCGATGTCGATCGTAATTCCGGCGGTGGTGACGTCGGCATGGCTGATCTTTAAATCTGCGCCCGATACTTCTACCTGTATTTTTTTATCCGATAGCGTTTCCAGTTCTTTTGTATTCACCGAGGGCGAAGCGTCCAGTTGTAAACTTGTGCCCAGCAAGGTGATGTTTTTATTCAGAACGATTTCCTGGTTTTGAATATCCTGATTCAGTTCGATGGATTCCAGGTGTAACGTTTTTACGGTTCCGGCATTTAGTTCCGCTACCGGAATATTCAAGATATTTCCCGCAGCCAGTCCGTCCGATGGCTTGAAATGGAATTCTGCCGGGAATTTCAGTTGCACATCGTCATTTCCCGATAAGTTCACCGGAAGGGTCAATGGAGAGACCGAAACATTGATTTCGTTGCCTGCTTCGTCAAAATAAATTGTTTTGACCGAAGCGATTTCTTGCGGAATGTCTTCAATTTTACTATTGACGTTGATGTTTTGTTCGGCTAATTGTACCGGAATATCCTGTGTGGCAATATCGGCGCTTCTCATCGAGAGGGGAATGTTGATTTCCAAACCGATTTCTGCTGTTCCTGTCTGGTTGAATTTTCCTGAAACCACTTTATAGTCCACCGAACACTGGAGATCGTCGGAATAGGAAATTTCAGTGGCATTCGTGGAAAAATTACCGCTCATTTGACGGATATAGAAAGAAAAGTTGATGGTTTTCTGGGTTCCCGGATCGTAATTGGTAACGGAAAAGGTGTTGCCGCTCACTGTTCCTGCAATGCTTGCCGGATCGGCAGCCAAAATGAAACCTGCGGGTAAGGTTACGGAAAAGTCCTCAATAACATGGTCGGTGGTGGTGATGATTTCCGGCAGTTTGATAGTGACTTGAGCCAGAGAACCTTTTTCCGTATCACCGAAATATACGGTTTTTACGTCCTGAATTTCATCGACTTTTTGGAAAGAAAACTGAAAACCTTTCGTTTCTTCAAGGGTTACTTTCGTGTTGGCTGGAATAGGAGCTCCTTCCACTCCGGCTTCCATGTTTTTTTGCTTGTTCACTCCGATCGGCTGCATGCTTGCTACGGAAAGCTCGATGTTATCCGCTCCCAGAGGGATATTCTCACTGAAATTCCCCAGCGTGAACTGGTCCGGTAGCTGAATATTGTCTACCGATACGGATATAGGATCGATGTCCAGTCCGTTTACTGTGATGTTCACCGGATCGAGTTTCGGAATTTTGATGTCGAGGCTGTCCGTTTTAAATAGAGCGAAATCGCCGTTTTCCAAAAAATTCAGAATATCGCCGTCTTTGGCATCTACAAGACTGTCCAGATAAATGTTACTGGTGCTTCCCAAAGGAACAGCCAGGTGTTTTCCTCCTACGCTTATTTCAAGCGACAAATCTTTGTCAAGATCATACTTATTGTCAATACAGGCCTGAAATGCAGGGACGATAAATAACAATAAGATAAAACGCATAAAATACGTTGAATAAAGTACTTTAGTGTTCATGTTGTTTTTTAAAAATGATTACACGCCTAAACAGGAAAGTTATGGGTTTGATTGGTTGTGTTTTATGCACATTGATACAAACCTTTTTTAAACCTATTCTATCTTGGAGCAAAAATAAGCTATTTTTAATTAAAACAACATATATTAATGGAAATTTGTAAAACAAAATATGTATACGTTTGAACTTCAATATATTATGTTGAGTGGATTATAAAGATATTTAAGGTGGTGCTGGTTTTTTTAACAAATATATAACTATTGTCCCGGACAAATCTTTATTATTTTTGTTTCTATTGTAGAAATCAGTAATAAACCCGAAAGAAAAGCATGGAAATCACTTATTGTAAACAGAAACTGGAAAAAATTCAACAACAAATGGGGTTGTCGGGGGCAGACGCTTGTTTGCTGTGTGTGGATGTGAATTTGTATTACCTGACAAAGCAAATTTATAACGGCTATTTTTACATTCCGGCGGAGGGGAAACCTTATTTTTTTGTGAAACGGCCTGCCGGATTTTCAGGGGAAAACGTGTTTTACATTCGCAAACCGGAAGATATTACCGGAATTTTATCGGATGCCGGAATTGAATTGCCGGAATATTTGTGGCTGGAAACGGATGTGCTAAGCTATAATGAAAGCGTCCGGTTGGAAAAGATTTTTTGTCCGGCTCGTTTGGGTGATGCCGGAAAGTTGATGAGAAATGTCCGGAAGGTGAAAACTGCCGAAGAAATAGAACAGTTCCGGATTTCGGCCCGGCGGCATGCGGAAGTTTATGAGGGGATTCGGGACTGTTTTTATCCCGGAATGACCGATCTGGAGTTACAATATAAGATCGAGTACCGTATGCGCGAAATGGGATCGCTGGGGCTTTTCCGGGCTTACGGGGCTAATATGGATGTATTTATGGGAAGCCTGCTTGCCGGGGAAAATGCGGGAGTGCCTTCTCCTTTCGATTTTGCATTGGGTGGGCAGGGGGAGCATCCCTTCTACCCGTTGGGCGCTTGTGGAATGGAATTAAAAGAGGGGATGGCAGTGATGGTGGACATGGCGGGGAATTATACGCCTTATATGACTGATATGACCAGGGTGTTTTCTGTGGGTAAGCTGGCCGACGAAGCCTGCCGGGCACACCGGGTGTCGCTGGATATTCACGAACGGATCGGGGAAATTGCCAAACCGGGAGCCGCCTGCGCCGATCTTTACCGGGAAGCATCGGCAATAGCGGAAAAAGCCGGGTTAAGCGATTGTTTTATGGGAACTCACCAGCAGGCAAAATTTATCGGGCATGGCGTGGGGCTTCAAATCAATGAGTTGCCTGTGTTGACACCCCGTTCACAGGAGGTGTTGGAACCCGGAATGGTATTTGCTTTAGAGCCTAAGTTCGTTATTGCCGGGACGGGAGCGGTAGGGATAGAGAATACGTTGTTGGTGACGGATAGCGGGGTGGAAAAGCTGACCGTGTTCGAAGAAGGCATTATCCCGTTGATGTAGTGTCCGGGAACTTATGCGCGGTTGTTCAACAGCTTATGCAGGACTTTGCTTGCAATGATTTTGTGTTTGGTTTTGCCGTGTGACCGGAACGGATTCAATCCGGGGATGCTGGCGATGTATGTGGGAGCGTATCCTTTGTAGGGTAAGGTATAAAAAAAGCGGGGAACATCCCCGCTTTTCAACTTTTCGATAGTTTTTAATACATATCGGTTATATCCCAGACAAATGCCCGGATACCGTTTTCTTTGTTCACTTCATCCAGTTTTCCAACATATTTCAGAAGGAGGGGAACCATTGCTTCATCGACAATGGTGAGGGTGGCGGAGTTCATTTCCGGCCAGGTGTGCGAACCCATACGGGGTTCTCCGGTGTTTGTTCCGGCTCCATTGACGATCGGCCATTGTGTGAATCCTCTGATCTGTAATTGGTCGAGGATATAGGCTACACGTTCCGTCAATGCTTGGTTATAGGTGATAAATACTGCTTTCATTGTTTTCAGTCTGCTTGTTTGTAATATATGAATATATGGGTCATTGAATCATACCCATATATCCATACCTTATTTTATTCTTCTGATTTTTTAGGTAGGTCCCGAACAGGATCAAAGTCGTTCATGAATTTGAACTGTTTGCTGAGAGCCTTTTTCTTGTCGCGGCTACCGCTCTTATCCATCGCTGCATATACGGCAGGGACGATAATCATGGTGATGATGGTGGAGAACACCATACCGCCGATTACGGCAATACCCATCGGCCGCCAGGTTTCAGAACCTTCACCTACGCTGAGCGCCATAGGCACCATACCCAAAATCGTTGTCAAAGAGGTCATCAATACCGGCCGTAAACGGGAACGGCAAGCTAAAGCGATAGCGTCATACAGCCGGATGCCACGTTCACGCATCAGGTTGATAAAGTCGATCAACACAATACCGTTTTTGGTCACGATACCCACCAGCATGATTGCACCCAATGCGGCCACAATACTTAATGTGGTGTTGGTAAGCAGTAAGGCCAGAATTACACCCGTGAAGGCGAACGGAATGGCCAACATGATGATAAACGGCATCTTGAATGATTCGAACTGAGCTGCCATCACGATGTAGACCAACATTAACGACAGGAGCAATAACATAAACAACGACTGGAACGATTCCTGCTGGTCTTCATAGTTACCACCGATATATAAGCTGACATCTTGCGGAATGTCTTCCAGATTGTCGATGATTTGCTGTGAAGCTCCGGCAATATCTCCCAGGGCAACGCCTGCCGCCGGGGTAATAGAAACTTTCAGGATACGTTGCTTGCTCTTACGTTCGATGTTAGGTGGAGAGAAATATTCTTTGATTTCACCTAATTCTTTCAACCGTACTTTTGCCCCGTAGGCATCGGTGACAATGATGTTTTCGATCTCGGTCAATGAAGAACGGTATTTTTCATCCAAACGGACGATAATATCGTATTCTTCTCCGTCTTCCTTGAATTTACTGTTCCGGAAACCGTAGATTCGGTTACGCACGTATGAACCGACTTCCGTAGTTGTCAGGCCGTGCTGGGCGAGCTTATCCTGGTCGAGAATGATCTGCAATTCGGATTTGTCGTCGTCACGGCTGATTTTTATATCCTCGGCACCGGGAATCTGACGGGCTTTTACGGCAATGTCTTGTGCCAGGCGGGTGGTGGTGTTGAAGTCGTGTCCGATGATTTCAATATCTACGGAGTTACCTCCCATAGAACCTCCACTGCTGGATGTGCTCACCGTGTATTGCAGGATGTCCGGGAAACGTTTCAGGATACCACGAATCTGGTCTGCAATCACGAAGATGCTCCGGTCACGGTCTTTCAGGTCTAAGGTACGCAGACGCATGTTCAGGATGTTGTTACCGGTGCTGCTCATCATAGATGCAAACGAAGCTTCTTCCTCGCTACCGTAAGAAAGGTTGATGATGGTGATTTCCGGAACTTCGGCGCGAATGATAGAATCGATCTGTAAAGCCACTTCTTTGGTCACCTCCACACGTTGTCCGGATTGCATTTTAGCATATACGGTCATCGAACTCTGGTCGTTCTGCGGCATAAAGTCGGTCTTGATGTATTTCATCAGGCTGCACGATCCCAAACAAAGGGCGAACATAAACGAAATAACGAATGTTTTATGACGCAGTACCCAGCGGATTAATTTTTCGTAGGCACTGTCCAGATGATCCAATTGTTTGGACACAAAGTTATAGAAGCTGAATTTACTGGAATTTGTTTTTTCCTGTATTTTCATCAACTGCGAGCAAAGCATCGGGGTCAAAGAAATAGCCGTTACCGTAGAAGTACAAACGGTGATACAAACGATCCATCCCAACTGTTTGAATAAGATTCCGGTCATACCTGTTACCAAAGTCAGGGGGAAGAATACGGCTACGGTTACCAAAGTTGTTACGATTACCGATAACCACACTTCGTTTGTTCCATATTTGGCGGCTTCACGCGGACGGCTACCCCGGTCGATGTGCTTCGTGATGTTTTCCAGTACCACGATAGCGTCGTCCACCACCATACCGATCGCAATGGAAAGCGACGACAGGGAGATAACGTTCAGGGATTCCCCGGTTGCAAACAGGTAGATAAAGGCCACGATCAAAGAAATCGGGATGGTCAGGGCGATGATAAATGTTGCCCGCCAACGTCCTAAAAACAGGAATACAACCAACACCACGAAAATCAACGCATACATCAAAGATTCCTGTAGGTTGTTGATGGATTTCACGATGAAGTCCGAGTTATCGGAAATAATCTGGAATTTAATATCCGAAGGCAATTCTTTCATCGACAGTTCCAGTTGCTTTTTAGCTTCTTTGGCCACAGCCACGGCGTTTGCATCGGTCTGTTTGGTAATCAGCAATACACCTCCGTTACCCCGGTTAATGGTTTGTTCGAGGGTAATATCTTTGATGGTATCCCGGACAACAGCCACATCGTGCATATAGATGGTTTTGTTGTTCTGAGTACCTAATACGAGGTTTTTGATCTGGTCACTTTCTTCAAATTCTCCTTCCACGCGCAAAGTGTAGTCCATTTGCCCCATTTTCACGCTACCGGAAGAAATGTCTTTATTCTCTGCCAGAATTTTATTACCGATTTGTTCCAGAGTCAGGTTATAAGCATCCAGTTTGTTCGGATCGAGGTCTACGTATACCACACGTTCGGGGGCTCCCGAAACAATCACCGAAGCAACTCCGTCCACCCGGTTTAGCCGGGTGATCAATTTATCGTCCAGAATTTTATCGATACCCGGATAAGATTGTTCAGCCGTAATCGCATAGATCAGAATAGGCATCATGGAAGTGTTGAAACGCATGATCGTCGGGCGGTCAATGTCATCCGGCAAGTTTTGCATGGCTTTATCCACTGCGTCACGCACGTCGTTAGATGCCTCGTCCAAATTGGCTTCCCATTCGAATTCCAGAGAAACAACCGCCAGGTTATCGTAAGAGGTTGAAGTCAGCTCTTTCAGGTTATCTACCGAGTTCAACTGGTCTTCCAGGATTTTAGTCACATTTTCCTCAATATCCGAAGCATTGGCACCCGGATAAGTTGCCATTACGGTCAGGTAGGGCGGGTCCATCTTGGGATACTGGTCTACCGGCAACTGTATATAAGAGGCAACACCCAGCACGATGATAGCAACAAAGACCATCAAGGTGGAAATGGGTTTATTTACCGCTGTATTGTAAATACTCATATTTCTTAATTTTCAAATTTAGCATGTGTTAATTCACCGGCTGCCGGGGTTTCGGCTCCCTGTATCGGTTGTCCGGATACGGCAGGCGGCGATTAAGAACATTTATTTCATAATAGTTAAAGGAGATCCGTCAACCACGCGACCTTGTCCCACAACGATCAGTTCATCCCCTTCTTTGATGTCGTTACTGATCAGTTCTACTTTGTCTTCGAAACGCTTGCCTAAAGTGACATCTATACGTTTAGCCACTCCGTCTTTGTTCAGGAATACATAACGGTCGTTAGCACCTTGCAATTTCAATACAGCGATGGCGGGTGCAACCACAGTTTCGGTGCTACCGATGAAGAAATTGATCGTTCCGTACATACCCGGGCGTAAAGCTTCGTCTTGGTTCGGGATTTTGATTTCCACGGTAAATGTCCTGGAAGCCGGATCGATGGTCGGGTAAACGATATTCACAGTTCCTTCGAAAACACGGTCAGGATAAAGATTGCTTCTTAATTCCACTTTAGTTCCTTTTTTCACAGCGAGGAAATACTGCTCTGAAAGATTCACATAGGCTTTCAAAGGATTGATTTTCTCGATAGCTATGATTGACGGTTTTGAAGCCCCACCGAAAGCGGCTCCGGTGTAAAGTTCTCCGTTTTCAAAATATTTTCCGGTAACAATTCCGTCGAAAGGAGCCAGCATCTTCGTGTTTTCTTTCAGGAAATCCACATTTGATTTAGCCACTTCATATTGGGTGATGGCAGCATCATAGGCCTGTTTGCTGATACTTTGCGTTTCGTTCAACATTTTGGCCCGATTATATTCTGCTTCCAGATTCTTTAATTGTACTTCGGCCTGATGAAGCTGGGTTTGATCCATCGTTACCAATAATTGTCCTTTTTTAATCCGATCGCCTACTTCGACATAGATTTTTTCGATCCGTCCGGTAGATGCCGGGGCGTAATAAACCTGTTCGTCGGCTTGCAGGTTGGCTGTATAGTCCAGTGTACGAGCGATGTCCTGCTTCTCCAGTTTTTGTACTTTCACCGGGATAGGCTCAACTGCGTCTGTATCTTTTTCAGAAGCTTGTTTCCCTGAGCATCCGGCGAGAACTGCGATCGTGAGTGTAGATAAAATTACGTTCTTTATCATTTTATTTGGTTTTAATAGTTTTTCATTCAAAGTCGGGAATCGTCTTCTCCCTTCCGTTTTTATTTTAATTGATTATAAAGTTTATCCAATTGAGTCTGGGCCTGTAACAGTGTCAGACAAGCCGAGGTGTAATTGTTTTCAGCCTGTAAGTAGTTGTTGTTGGCCTGTGTCAGATCAAGGCTCGATACGGCACCTGCGTTGTATTTATTCCGGTAGTTTTCCAGTACTTTTTTGGCTACGGTAATGTTTTCTCTTTGCAGGTTATAGTCTTCCAAGGCATTTTTCAGGGCAAATTTGTATTGCTCTTCCTGCAAATTCAACTGGTCTTCCAGCAGGCTTTTGTTCAGGACGGTTTGATCCAGAGTGATCTTTTCCTGATCGAGCTGGGCTTTGCGCTGTAAACCGGAGAATAACGGGATACTCATGGTTACTCCTGCCGTGTGTGGGGCCGAGAACAAACCTGATTTGATCTGGTAGCTATAAGAATAGGTGGCGCTGATGGTCGGAGCATAAGCCCATTTCTTCAAACCTACCATTTTCTTTTGCAGTTCTTCCTGTGTCTGCATCAATTGGTACTGAGAGTTTTCGTTAATATCGAATGCCTGTGCTGCCAGTTTGTGGAAGCCATCTTCCTGCAAAAAGCTTTCCAGCATGTCCGTCAGTGTGATGGGCGTTCCAGCCTGTAATCCTAATTGCAAGCGCAATAAATTGTAGTTTACATCGACGGTGCGTTGCATCGACAGCAATGAATTCTTTAATTGTCCCACGGTGATGCGGATTTGATCGACATCGGTTATTTCCGCCGTTCCGGCTTTATACATATTTTCCGTATGAGTTTGGATTTCGCTCATGTTTTCCAAATTCTTTTTGACAATGTCCATGAGGCGTTCGCTGATCAATATCGTATAATATGAATTATATACCGTTTCTTTAATGTCCAGTTCCGTCAGGGTCACCTGTTGTGCTGCAATCGTTTTGGCGATCTTGCTGGTCTGGATACCTAAAATCCATTGTCCGCTGAAGAGCAACTGTGAGATAGAAACTCCCACGGTTGATTGATCCGGCAGTTTAGATTTGAAGGATTCGATTTCATGGTTGAAGTTGGTGGTATAATCCAAAGAGCCGTTGATTTGCGGCAAACCTTGTGATATAGCCTCCTGTACCATTTTATTTCTCAGGGCGATGTTCATCTGAGATGCCTGCAGCTCTTTGTTGTGCTCAACAGCAAAGTTTACAGCTTGCTCCAGCGTCAGATTCTGCGGCCCGTTCGGGGTTTCTTGTGCCTGAATCATCCAAGGCATGAGAATGGCGATGAATGTGACTAATACTCCTCTTTTCATTCGTGTTAAAATTATAAATTATAGTTATGTTTTTTTACGCGTTGGAAATAAATAACGATTTTGCAAATTATATGCCAAAACTTAATTAGCTATTTGTTATTCAAGATTTTCGGTTGTTTTATTATCATTTTTCTACATTCTTAACTCTTTTTTCTAACTCTTTGATTCCTTCGGGAGTGGAAATGCTTCTGATGAAATTGTCCATAATCGTTGAAATGATGATGGACATCGGATATTGAATGCTACTGATCATTTCAGGCTCTCCGAGAAAACTCATTTGTTTTGTAAATAAATATATTTGCACATCTAAGTGGAGGTCTTTTCTGAAATAACCGCTTTCGATGCCGTTGTTTAATAATTTTCTAAGCGTGACATAGGAAAATTCCGTGTCGAGTTCAAGAATCCGCTCATATACTTCGGGATGATATTTTTTAATGTCGAACATATTGGCCGGCAATCGGCTTGAGTAATCGGAAACAACGTGGTCTCTGATTAACAATAAGGCTTCGAGAGCGTTTTTTTGCAACAGTTTTTCAATATCTTCTTTTACCCGCTGGTTGTTCCTTCTGTGGAGCATCACCTGTTCGACTACATCGTCTTTATTGGCGAAAAATTGATATAAAGTTTTCTTCGATATTTTCAGGTGAGAGCAAATATCTTCCATAGAAGTGCTGCGCAGGCCGTATTTTAAGAACAGATCGGAAATCCCTTCGATCAGATCTTCTTTTACTTGACTGTTTTCTTTTTCCATGTGTACACAATAAAGGTTTGATTTATGGAAACGTTTCACAAGTAAATCGTTTCCTTGGAGCGCAAAAGTATGAAAATAATGTATATGTAAGTCAGTAATTCTGTTAATTTAGCATAAATATTCAACATAAATATTAACGCCCGGTTTGTATGTGTGAAAAAATAACTATTTATGAATAGTCATTCTTGTTGCATTTTATGGAGATTTTGTTAGTTTTGCATGAGATTATGCAAAATATATGAGCGTTCGTGTGCAAAGATTAAGGTCTGGTGATAAACAGGCATTTAAAGAATTGTTCGATGAATTCTATCAAACATTATGTTTGTTTGCCGCCAGATTCTTGAAAGATGATGCTTTGGCAGCAGATGTCGTGCAGGAAGTATTCGTAAAATTTTGGGAGCATCATACTGATTTCGATAATGATTTAAAAGTTAAATCTTATCTGTATACTTCAGTGAGGAATGCTTGCCTGAATATAATCCGGGATAAAAAGGAATTTATTCCGGAAGGGGAGAGTCTTGCTCAGTTGGAAAAGGAGGCTTTTTTCGAGAATACGGTTTTGGAACGTGAAAGTATGCGTATATTTTATGCCGCCGTCGATTCTTTACCTACCCAGGGACGTAAAATTATTTATTTGGCCATAGACGGGAAAACGAATCATGAAATTGCTACGGAGTTAGGGATTACGGAATTTACAGTGCATCGCCTGAAAAAAATCGCCTATAAAAAGTTAAAGATGCTGCTGAAAGATTATTATCTTCTATTTTTAATATATATTATTTCGAATCAATGATTTGTATATAAATTAAAATCTTTTTTGCGAAAAAATAAAAAAAATCCGGTTTTGTGTGTACCATGAAACCGGATTTTTGTGTTTTAGGGATAAGATAAGATCAATTTTATGGAAAAGGTGTTTAAGTTGGCGAAAGCGATTTCGTTTATGCTGGCCGGAAAAGCAACGGATCGGCAAAAACGGGATATAGAGGACTGGAAACAGGCATCTGAGGCGAATTCGCAGTTGTTGGAGAGGATGACAGATCCTGAATATTTGGAAAAAGACCGGGAGAGCCTGGCACGTTTCGATAAAGAGGAGGCTTGGCAGAAAATTTGTGAAAAGCAGGGCGTGGTTTTTGAATTACCGGAACGGAAAGAGATACGGCAGATCGGACGTATTTGGAAATATGTTGCAGCGGTGGCGGTTCTTGCGTTAGGTGTGGGGACTTGGTGGTGGTTGACCGGACAGGAGCAGGAGATTCAGGTTGCTGAAATCAGACAGGAGAGCCCGGAAAATAAAGAACCTAAGGGTGTGAGACTGAGATTACAGAACGGAGAGGTGGTCGATTTGGAGAAGCACAACGGAAAGGTACATGTGGGGGAGGAAGGAACTGTGGCGAACAGGGACGGTTCTTTGCTGGCTTACACGGAAGTGGGGGAAGATGAAAAAGAAGCGGTACTGACTTATAATGAAATTGAGGTTCCTCAGGGAGCGGAGTTTCAGTTAAAACTGAGCGATGGCACGATGATCTATCTCAATTCTGCTTCGAAAGTTCGGTATCCGGTGCCCTTTCCAAAGGGTGAACGAAGAATAGAGCTGGAAGGGGAAGCATTCCTGGAGGTAACGCATGACAGTGCCCGTCCTTTTATCGTGGAAACGAAGTTTATGGATGTGCGGGTACTGGGAACGAAGTTCAATATTTCGGCTTATGGGGACGATCCTACCGTGATGACGACTTTGGTGGAAGGGGCTGTCCGGGTGAGCAGCGAAGAAAATGGTGTGGAAGCCGTGTTGAAACCCAGTGAGCAATTGGTGTTCCAAAAAGAAGAGAAAACGGCAAAAGTGAGGGAAGTGGATGTGAAATATTACACAGCGTGGCGGGATGGCTGGTTCCGGTTTAAGGATGTGTCTTTGGAAGAATTGATGAAAGTGGTGATGCGGTGGTATGACATGGACGTGGTGTATGAAGATCCTGAGGTGAAGGAATTTCAGTTTGGCTGTAATTTTAACCGGATGAGCCCGGTGGAAACTTTTATAAAAGTTTTCGAAGAAAATGGAAAGATCAGAATTGAGCGGAAGGATAAGACTCTGATCATTAAAAAAGGAAGGTAACGAAAGCGTCCGTTGGTGGTGTTATTGCACGAATGCCTCTGTATATCAGACGTTTTTAAGGCTAAAATAAAAACAGGAAATGCTGGTAACATTTCCTGTCGAATTCATTCTTTTTTGCACAAAAGAAGAAATTAATGTAAATTAAAATGCAAATTTATGAAAAAAATTTTAAAGTTGATTATCCGAAGCGACTCGGATAAGTTAAAAAAGCAATGGCTGGGAGTAAAATTAACACTATTGCTACTTTTCACAGTTTTTTTTAATGTCAATGCATCTTTACTTTCTCAAAACAAAGTGACTCTGAATCTGAAAGGAGCTGCTTTAAAGGACGTGATCTGGGAAATTGAACGCCAGACCGGAATCGTATTCGTATACAGTTCCGAGGATTTAAATAAGGTTGGGAAAGTAGATGTGAAGCTGAATTCCACATCATTAGACGAATCACTGAAACAATGTTTGAACGGGACAGGACTTACCTATGCTTTGCAAGACGATGTGATTGTTGTTAAGCCTGCTCCACAGCAAGATGTGACTAAAAAAGTGAGCGGAGTGGTGAAAGATTCCAAAGGGATGACGCTTCCGGGAGTGACTGTATTGATAAAGGGAACTACCGTAGGGGTGGCTACCGATATTAACGGTAAATATGCGATAGCCGTTACCGGGATTCCGGACCCTGTGCTGATATTTTCTTCTGTGGGTTTGAAAGCCAAAGAAGTTAAAGTGGGAACGAACGAGGTTATCAATGTTGTGTTGGAAGAGGACACACAAATGTTGGAAGACGTGGTGGTGACGGGTTACCAGACCGTACACAAAAGAAATGTAACGGGTTCTATTTCCAGGGTAGATGGAGAAACTTTGGCAGATATTCCGGCAGCGAGTGTATCGGAAATGCTTTCCGGTAAAGTGGCCGGATTGCAGTCATTGAACACCGGAGGAGGCCCCGGTTCTAAAAATGCTCTGGTTATTCGTGGAAATACGGTGATGTCCGGTAATTTAGGGGAAGCAAATGAATTTAGTGATCCCCTTTACGTAATCGATGGCGTACCGACGGACCTGCAAAGTTTAGCGGGATACGATGTAACGAATAGCGATTATTTGGCATCCTTAAATCCGGACGATATTGAGTCGATCGACATTTTGAAAGATGCTTCTGCGGCGGCTATCTACGGATCGCGCGGAGCGAACGGTGTGATCATCATTAAAACCAAAGGCGGACGTCCGGGAAAATTACAGGTGACGGCTAAGGCCACAATGGGTGTGAACCTTCGTCCTGCCCTGAAAGGGGTGATGGTGGGAAGTGCGGAAAGAAATGAAAAACTTAGCCTGATCAATAGTTCGTGGAAATATGCCGATATACAGCAGAATTTGCCGATGTTGCTTACCGATAGCTTGAATCCTGCATTCAACAATAATATCGACTATCAGGGAATGTTCTATCAAACCGGGATTACCCAGGATTATTCCCTGTCGCTCGATGGAGGTACAGAAGAATTGAGTTATCGTTTGTCTTTAGGCTATTATAATGAAAAAGGAATTGTGAAGGGGAACGGGATGGATCGTTTCAGTTTAACGCTGAACCTGACGCAACATCCTTTCAAGGCTCTCCGCAACCAAACGGTGATCCGTTTGTCATATAACGACCGCCAGACCGGAACAGGAGATGCCGACGGGCATAACACTTTCCCGATGAACCTGAAAGATATGCGCTCATCGCTGTTTTATCTTTCCGACGATCAGAGGGACTACCTGGAAGGGCAGCTGAATAACCTGTATAATAAAAACCGGATTATCGATGTGTCGGTATCGAATTACGCGAATTTGGATATTTGGAAGGGCATTACTTTAAATTCCCAGATCGGTTTGGTGTACAACCATACGAAGACCAATTTCCATCAACCTTCGACGGTGCGTTCCGATGGAATGAACTACGCCCGTTACTATTGGGGACAAACGAAGACGGCTTCTATCGAAACTTATTTGAGCTATACGAAAGATGTGGCTAAAAACCATAATATCAACGTTCTGTTGGGAACTTCTTTCGATTTCACCCAAAATGAAACTTCGGATTTCAATGCTTTGGGAGGTTCAGGGGATATGATCCATACGATTACAGGGTATAATAAAGACGACATCGACGGAAATACCAATATTTCCCAAAATGCGATGTTGTCGTACTGGGCACGTTTAGGTTACCGTTTTATGGACCGCTATCTGATCGACCTGAACTACCGCCGGGATGCTTCTTCCCGCTTCGGTAAGAATAACCGTTGGGCAAGTTTCCCTGCTATTTCTGTGGGATGGATCTTTTCCGACGAGCCATTTTTGTCGGGGATAAGCGATTGGCTGACCTTCGGAAAGGTTAAGTTCAGCTACGGAAAGAATGGAAAACAGTTTAGCGACAATTATCTGCGATATAATATGTATACCCTCGGTTATAACGGTATGGGCGGATATGCCGGGAATGTATCTAATTCCACTTATAACGGGACTACTGCCGTTGTTCCTGATTTCTCACAACTTGCCGACAACAACCTGTCGTGGGAGGAAAGTAAACAATGGGACTTGGGTATCGAACTGGAGTTTTTCAATAAACGGCTTTTCGCTACTGCGGATTTCTATAACCGAAAAACCGATGCTTTGTTGTTCGGCGTGGCTTTCCCGGACTATACCGGATTCAGCCAGGTGCAGTCGAATGTGGCGGGAATTATGAACTACGGTTTTGAATTGTCGCTCGATGCTTATTTGTTCAGAAGAGATAATAACTTCCAAATCGAAGTCCAGCCCGGTATTACTCATAACAACAATATGGTTACCAAACTTCCGAATAACGACCGGGATTATATCAATTCCGATTACAGTTATGGCTACACGGTTGGAAAACCCGGCCCGGTTTATTACGGTTTGAATTATATCGGTCCGATTGATAAATTATCAGACCTTCCGGTGAATCCATATACCGGTTTGCCACTCGATCCCACCAAAGGTGGAGTTTGGGGAACAGCAGTTCCGGGATACCCGCTTTGGGAAGATGTCAATGGAAACTACGTTGTATCCGATGCTGCCGATGAAGATTTGCAGTTGATCGATAAAAATGCCAACCCGAAAGTGCAGGGCTTCCTGAATTTTAATATTTCCTATAAACAATGGAGACTCCGTGTGAACAGCGAATTTGTTTTCGGACGCGATATTTACGATCAGGTTTCGGCATCTGTGCTGAACCGTTATGATTACGGTTCCTGGGATACGAAGGCTTCGCTCGATCTTTCCAATTATTCAATTTGGTCAGGCGAAGGCAGCGGAGGTTACTATCCTTCTTTGCTGGCTACCGTGCCGGGAAGTGCTTCACGTTACGGCTACCGGGGATCGTCGATGTATTGGGAAAACGGAAATTATTGGAAGATCCGGGATATTACCCTTTCTTACAATTTCGACCAGCCCTGGATGAAGAAAATCGGATTCAGCCGGATTTATGTGTATGGAACGGTTTACAATGTTTGCCAATGGCAAAAATCTAAGACGGTAATCGATGCCAGTGCGGTGGATTCCAGAGGCTATACTTATGGTGATGGTTATCCTCAGGCCCGGAAATTTGTACTCGGTTTGAATTTACAATTTTAAAAGAGAGCGTTATGAAAATTAAGAATATCTTGAAATTACTTCTTGTAGCGGTAGTTATGTCCACTACGGGATGTCAGAAATATCTTGACTTGGATCCGCTTAGCAATGCTAACGGAGAACAAATCTGGGGAACGGCGGAAGGTAATCGCCAGTTGCTGGCCGGAGCATACAGTTTATTTCGCCGGGTGATGCTGTCGGAGCGTCCTTTCTATCTTTATGGTGACCTGCCTGCCCAAACGGTATTGAAATCCAATCACTGGATTTCCCAGCAAATCGTGGATGGAAACTATGTCGGCTCGTATATTTACGATTCTTACGAATGGTCGAATTGGAGTCCGTATTATCAGATTATCACGACGGTCAATACTTTATTGAATCATATCGAAGATGTTCCCGATTCCGATTTTAATAAAGATGAGCAGACCGGAAATGAAGAGAAAAAGCAGATTGCCGGGGAAGCCCATTTCCTGTATGCCTATACTTATTTTTGGTTGGTACAGGTGTATGGCGATGTGCCTTTGGTGAAAGAAGCCATTGAAAGCGTGGATCAGGCTTTAGTGGAAGGTTCTACGGTGGGAAAAGCCCAATCTCCGGAAAAAGATGTGCTGGAATATTGCATCAAACATTTGGATGCTGCTATTGCAACTCTGGATTATGACTCTCCGGGTAGCGATACCTGGGCGGTAAGAGCCGACAAGGGAGCTGCCCAGGCTTTAAAAGCCCATGTTTGCCTGTGGCTTGCCAATAGTTATAAAGGAACCGATCAATATAGGGAATTGGTGCAGACCGCAGACGATTGTCTGGCAGCCGTGATTGCTAACGGGAACCGTTCGTTGGTGGATTACAGCGATCAGAATGCAGTTACTGAAATGTTCAACGGACGCAGTACCGAAGGTATTTTTGAGCTGAATGTATCGATCACTCAAAATGAAACCTACTGGATGTATTATAACTGGAGTGTGCATAGCCGCACCTGGTGGTCGGAAAATTATACCAATTCCTATTTGCTTGGAAATCCACAGAGTAACTTGGTAGTTGCCGATGTAAATTGGTCACAGTCACTTTATTCTGAAAAAGATATTCGTCGTGACCTTTTCTTTGAAAATTTTGGCAGTAACAATACAAGTGAGTCAAAACCTCCGATGTTGAAGAAATATTCCACCGGACAACAGGTGGACCCTGCGAATGCCGGAGCTTATTTTGCTAACTCCAATGTGATGCTGCTGCGCCTGACCGGGATTTATCTGTTACGTGCCGAAGCTCTTTATAAGCTGGGACAAACCGGAAGCGCCCTTGCTCTGCTGAATCAGATCCGCCGCCGTGCCGGAATTGGCGATTATATGGGTAGCGATTTGTTGGCGGGTATTTTTGAAGAACGTGCCCGTGAACTGGTTGGCGAAGGCCACAGTGCATTCGACCGTATCCGGAACGATTACTGGACAGGTTGCGATTGGTACACGGCAGACCGTGGTGCGAAGAAGGGATATTATTGGCCGGTATACACCGGGTTGTTCTCGGCTAACCGTGATTTAGTACAGCTTGCTTACTGGCAGGGAAAAGTGTAAAAACAACCGGAATGATCAGAATGAATATTTGTAGAATAAAACAACAAGTGATATGAAGAATATAATTTATTTATTGCTATTGGTTGTCGGTGTGTCGGCTTGTACGAGCGATGATTACCTGGTCGACGGAGGGACGGCGAATCCTAATGTCAATATGACGACTTACGATTTCTTAAAATCGAAATCTTTATTCGATACATTGGTGATGGCGATCGATATTGCCGGATTGAAAGACAAGGTGAATGAAGCGAAGACGTTTTATGTGCCGACGAACTTTTCATTTAACAAATACATTACGGCAGAATTGGAATTGCGCAAAAAACTCGATGCGGATGCCGTTTATACGTTCGACAGTATTCCGAGGGCGGAATTCGATTCTTTACAAATGTATATGTTCGGTGAATATCTCACCCGCGACAGTCTGGTGAAAGAAGGAGAGATTTACACTTCTTTTATCGGGAAAGAATTTAAGCTGTCGAAAGAGCCGCAGGATGCTTATCAGGACGATCTGGTCATACAGCCGGAATATCTCTATTTTATCAATAAGGTAGGTAAACAGTTCGATTCATACGAAGATACGGTGGACGGTAATGTAGCCAGTAGTGAAAAAGACGAGCGGATTATTGTCCAGACTTCCGGTATTATCACGACAACCGGAGTGGTACATGTGTTAAACAACAATCATACGCTGTTTTTCCATGTAGCTAAGCTACAAAATTGATAGTCAGGTTTATAAAAACAAATGGATTATGAAAAAGATTGCTTTAATCATATTACTTTTTACAGTTTGGACTTCTTGTCAGAAGCCGGATGTTGGTTTCTTTAGTGATGAAGGGATCACCACCCGTGAAGATACGATAAGTATTGTCCGGGGTATTTATCAGATTTCTTCTATTCCCTATGTAGACGGAACTACCCGGCCTATAACATTCGAACTGGTGAATGTGAGGGATTTAACTACGGGAGAGGATGTGCCTGAATTTTTGGACGGGCGGTATGAGATTGCTTTGTGGTCGTCCGCCTATGATGCAACCACGGATACGACGATGGATTTAGTGAACGAGAAACTGGTCACTTCCGAAGAAGCCCCTTTGCAGATCAATCCCCGGAGCGGGCAGTTGATCTTTAATAGCGGAACGGTGAATTTGCCGGGAGGATTATACGGAGTGGATGTCCGGGCTACCAATTCCAAATCGAGCAAAGTGTTTGTGAATTTCGGAATTGTAAAAATGGAAGTGAAACCATTTCAGGTTCCCGGTAATTTCGGAGATTATTTTTATGGAGTTTCTTCGAACGGAACAGAAAATGAAATCAAAAATTTCAACCCCTATACGACCGCAGAAACCGAACAAGTGGTTAATAACACCCATCCCCGCCGGAAACTCTATAAAGTGGGAGAATCGGATATTGTAGAGTTGGAAATGGTGGTGAAAGATGCCGAAGGTACTCCTTTCCCTCCTCAGGCTATCGAACGTTGGTGGAGTTCCGAAAATGGTTGGTATTACAACAGCTATCATGACAATTCGCTGGCCATCGACGGTAGTTCCGAAAAGGTTACTTATACCGATACTTCCTGTATCTTCCGTTTCCCGACGGTTCCTTATCCAGCTTTCGGTAGTTCGTACAACAGCGGAGATAATATTTACCTGACTTATTACAATATCAACAACACTTATTGGAAACTGACGGACGAATATCAGCAAATTGCCAATGCTACCGGGGTAATTTACCCGTCTTATCAGGTACGTTTCAAAAATAGCTACAAGATAAACGAGCCGGGGAAATGGTTAATGGAGGTCGTTAGTCCTTATGTAATTTGTACCAGACGGTAAGCAGGTGTGAAACTTTATAAGTGAACGATTAAAAGTGAAAGTGTATGAAACTGAAAATAATGAATATATGCAAAGCTCTCCTTATCCTGCTGATTTCAGTGGGAATGGTGAGATGCAATGAAAACGAAGAAATAGCCGGGAGCGGAGGAGAAATCGAGATCCGGGATTCGTTGCCGGTGGGGAAATATGATGTTGCCGTGTCGGATATACAGGTAACTTCCGGGGAACGTTCTTTGAATGTGAGCTGGGATGCTCCGGCTAATACTTCCCGGCTGGCTTACTATCAGGTAGAGTGGCAGGGCAGGAATACGGACACAACCCTTTATACGGCTCCGACGACCGAAACTTCTTATCAGATAACTCATCTTTATAACGATGACTATTCTATCCGGATTACAGCCGTAGCTACGAATATGCAAAAGTCCGATCCGGTTGCCGCCGAGGGGTATTTCACTCCTGTGGAAGACACCCAGGCTCCAGAAAATGTCAGCGAATTGGTGGTGACTCCTGTGGCCACGAGTGCTGCTTTATCCTGGACAAATCCTTCGGATGAAGATTTTAACCGCGTCCTGGTAAAGGTACGCCGTGTCGATACAACGGGTTATTTCCTGACCGACACCTTATCGGCTATTGAATCTTCGCTTTCTGTTGTGGGATTGACAGAAAGCACGGAATATGAATATAGCATTCAGACGCTGGATTACATCGGAAATATTTCGGATGCAATGGAGGGAAATTTTAAAACGAAAATGGAAGTACAACTCGATAAGCTGGATGCTAACGGCAATCCTCTGTGGTCGATTGTGGATTTCTCTTCACAGGAAACCAGAGGAGATGACGGTTATGCCAGAAATGCGATCGATGGGCAAGATAATACTTTCTGGCATTCGGTTTGGTATGGAGGCGACTTTAGCGATGGAACGACCACCGGAAACTTGCCTCAATACATTGTGGTCGATCTGAAGCAGGAGGTGATTCCTTCGGTTGTTATGCTATACAGACGCGACGGAGCCACGACAGGGCCGACTTCCGTGAAGGTTGAATCCACCCTGGAAGAACCTTTATCCAAAAATACGGAATGGAACGACCTCGGCACTCATTCCCTGAACGGTGGAACGGATAACGGAGCGCTTCCGTGTAACATCAGTGTGCTGAAAACAGCCCGCTATATCAAGATTACAGTCCTTGCTGCGGCAAGCGGTAATTATGCCATTGTGCGGGAAATAAATGTCAAGGCATTGGTGGACGAAGAATAGCCCCCTCATAAATCAATTATAATTATCAGTGAAATCCGGGTAACGAAAATCTATCGTTACCCGGATTTATTTTTTGGAAAGCTCTGTTTTATTTCGGTTATACGCTGGAAGGATGACGCTCGAAAGCTACTGACTTATTTATATTGACAGGAGTTCCCGATCGGATATTGGGCGGGAGAAATAAAATTATAAGTTATATTCTATGATCTGAAAAGTATCCTGATCCTCGGAATGAATACCCAATAATTTGTTGCGGCTTTCGTCGATGCAAAACCCGTATAAGAATTGTTTGAGCTTGTAGCTTTTCACGACATTTCCATTCCAGTCGGTTTGTATCATGTACGCTCCGTTTTTCCGGTTATTTTCTTCGCCTGAAGGATAGCCGAGCCGGATAAAATAACAATATTGGGGAGTGGCGTATACATCAGTGAAATAAACTGCGGAATTACCCAGCATCATTTCAGGGGCGGGAACGATATTTTCTGAAAATTTATAAGTCTGAATGTGATGACCTGTGGTGTCGAACACTTGTATCATATCTAAAAAGGTCATAGCTCCTATAATCCTGTCTTTTTGGGCGGCAAGGTGCATATTGAATGCATAGTTCCGTTCTGCAATAGCAATGTTTTGGGGATTGGGATAAAAATCCACCCATTTTTATTGCCCGGTTTTCAGGTCGTATATAAAGAACATCCCGAGGCTCTCCAATGAACTGCTTTTCCCAATGATTTTGCCGTCCGTTATATTGAGATTAGCGTTTCCGGTAATCTTTGCCGGGAATTTTTGGGTTGGTATTTTATAGTCCGGGTTTGTCAATATTCGGTTGAAATCGATGTTGGAAAAGCGTGACAAATTGGAATCGAATAGTGTGAGATGGGATGAATCGGCATTCCTAATATCATTGTTGATAAGAAATTCAGGAGATAGAAATTCCCGGGGACCTCTGCCTGATTCTCCGAATTTCTGGATTTCTTTGCCGGTAAAGAGGTTTATAATTATGAATTTCTTTTCTCCAATAGGATCGATGGCAATGAGCAGGGAATCTTTCACTCTTAATTCAGCCAGAATCCCGACATCATTGCTTTGATAAACGGTTCTGCCTGCTTCTAACGGTTGGGCTGTGCCGAAGTCATAGAGAGGAATATCAGAAGACTTGCACGAAAAAAGCCCCAAGGAAATAAATAGAATCGCAAAGAATTTCATGGCAATTGATTTTATTTAATCGCAAACCGGGCAGTCATCTCGTATCTGAGCTTTATTTTACGGATATTTTCGATGGAACCGCTTTCTGGGGCAGAGGAGCTATTGCTTACCAAACGTTGTGAATAACCATAGGAGAAAGGGTTTTCCTGGGGTTCGGTGACTGAGATCACTTCTCCCAGCTGTTCCCCGATGCCTTCCAGCAGATAAGCCGCTTTTTCTTTGGCAGCCTGTAAAGCTTCGATTTTCGCCTGTTTCCTGTATTGGGCGATTTTTTTATTTTTCAGTTCCCCGATACCCATATAAGTTACGCCGTTGGTATTGATCGAGCGGGTAATGGCATCGATGGTTTGTAAGTCGGTAATCCTGATTTCAAGCTGTTTCCCGATTAAAAAGTCTTTTCCCCTTTGCCGCCAGTAATCACCCACATCCTGAACGGTAATATCTTCCTGTTTTATACCGATTTTTCGTAGGCTGGCTAAAAGGTCTTTTTCAATGTAGGCAATGGGTATTTTAGTGGTATAGTCGTCTTCTTTGGTTTTTTTCTCAAATTCTTCTCTCCAGTATTCCTGAATACGGATGATAAAGAGAATTTCGTCCGGTTCTACTGAAATTTCAGAACTTCCGGTGACTTCAATAAAGCGTTGGGAGAGGGGTTGCGTTTGCTGGGCATGGGTAGGAAGGAAAGCCGCCAGTAGCAGCACAAGCAGAGGGATCATTTGTTTCATAGCAATTAATATTTTGGTTTGCAAGCGATAAAGATAGAATAACGGATTGGATTTGGTTGTATCGTTTTTTATTTTTTCCCTTTTCACTTCCCACTTTTCCTTATACCTTTGTAGTATGATTGACCAGGCGACAATACAAAAGATTTTTGATGCAGCAGACATTTACGAAGTGGTTTCCGACTTCGTGAGCCTGAAGAAGCGGGGCGTGAATTATGTGGGATGCTGTCCTTTCCATAACGAGAAAACGGGATCGTTCACCGTTTCTCCGGCAAAAGGCATTTATAAATGCTTTGGTTGCGGAAAGGGGGGAAACGCCGTAAACTTTATTATGGACCACGAGCAGTTGTCCTATGTGGAGGCATTGCGTTTTTTGGCAGCGAAATATAATATCCTGATCGAAGAAAAAGAACTTTCCGAAGACGAGAAGAAAGAGAAGAGTGAACGGGAAAGTATGCTGATCGTGACGAATTACGCCGAGGAATTTTTTATGTACCAGTTGTTGCATACCGATGAAGGGAAATCTGTGGGATTGGGTTATTTTCAGAGGCGGGGACTGGACATACCGACAATTGAGAAATTCGGACTGGGCTACTGTCCGGAGGCCTGGGACGGTTTTACCAAAACGGCATTGGAGAAAGGGTATAAGAAAGAATTTTTGGTGAAAACCGGTTTGACGATAGAGTCTGAAAAAGGATTGTTCGACCGTTTCCGGGCGAGGGTGATGTTTCCAATCCGGGATATTGCCGGAAAGATTATCGCTTTTGGCGGGCGTATCATGACCAATGATAAGAAAAGTGCTAAATATCTCAACTCTCCCGAATCGGAAATCTACCATAAAAGTAAAACTTTATACGGAATCTTTTTTGCCAAAAAAAGTATTGTCCAGCAAAATCGTTGCTATTTGGTTGAAGGCTACCTGGATGTGATTTCTTTTCATCAGAAAGGGATTGAAAATACTGTGGCTTCTTCCGGTACTTCCCTGACCATAGAGCAAATTCGTTTAATTCGCCGCCTGACACCGAACGTGACTATTATTTATGACGGGGATGCGGCGGGGATAAAGGCTTCTTTGCGGGGGATCGACCTGGTGCTGGAAGAGGGGCTGAATGTGCGGGTGGTGTCTTTACCCGAAGGTGAAGACCCCGATTCCTATGCGCAAAATCATACGGCTGCCGAAGTGTTGGAATATATTTCCAGTCACGAAACGGATTTTATTCATTTTAAAACGAGGCTCCTTTTGGGGCAGGCCGGCGATGATCCCATCGAACGTGCCCGCCTGATTACCGATATTGTAAAAAGTATTTCCCTGATCCCCGATAACATTACCCGTTCGGTATATGTGCAGGAAACTGCCATTCAGTTAAAAGTGGAGGAAAAAGTGCTTTACACCGAGATCGCCCGTATCCGGAAGGAGAAAATGGGGGACTCTGTGCCTGTTTCCTATCGGGCCACTCCCCAGCCTGTTCCGGAGGTGGCGGTCAGCCCGTCCCGTCCTGTTTCTTCTAACCCCTGCGAAACCGAAGAAATGATGCTGATACGTTATTTATTGCAGTTCGGCGGCATGGAACTGTACCGTGAAGAAAAAGACGGGGGGCATTATGTGGTGAGTGTGGGAGAATATATTATCCGCGAATTGCTGGAAGACGAACTGGAAATGCTGAATCCCCGTTTTCAGGAGATACAAAAAGAATACCGGGAAAATTGTAACAGGCCCGATTTTGTGCCTTCGAAATATTTTATCGGGCATCCGGACGTGAATATCAGTACGACGGTGGCCAATATTATTTGCGAGCCTTATGAACTCAGTAAAATATGGACGATAAAAGATGCCTCCATGCGCACGGAGGAAATGATGTTGGGAGAGTTATTGCCGAAGATTGTGGATAATTATAAAATGCGCCGGGTGGAGATGATTTGCCGGGAAGCGGACAATAAGATATTGGAATTGCAGAAATCCGGCAGTCCTGAAATTTTAGAATGGATTAAAAAGAAAACCACCTATAATAAATTGCGTGCCCGCCTGAACGAAAAGTTAAAGAGGACGGGTGTAAAATAGGAATTTGAAATTATAAAAGTTTTATAAAAAATAAACAAAACAAATTATAATACCGCCTGAGTGTTCACCGGGCGGTATTCTTTTTTCAGGTAAAATCGGACTTAAGCTTCTTTTTGCTTTTCTTCTTTATTCCCTTTAGGTTCATTCAGAATAAACCGTGTTCGACAGGATAATTTTGTTATTGTTTTGATATTCAGTATTAAAGCGTGTTGTTATATAGGAGTTGGTGATGATATATCCTTTTCTGGATATGATCTTAAATAAAACCTGTAATGTAACCTGAAAAAAGCTAAAAACAGTGGGGTTTCCCTTTATTCCGGTCTTCTGATTTTAGGGTGTGAATAAAAAATAATTACCGCCTGATACTAAAAAACTTCTTTTTATTGGGGATATTTTCACTGAGAGGGTTTAACAAACTGAAATAGTCGAGCGCAAAGAATATCAGCAAATTGACTTATAAAAACGTGCGTTTATTCTGGATTATACTATTTTTTCGAGTGTTAATATTTTGTTAATTTTAAAAAAAATCATATACTTTCGAAAGGTGGGTTTATTTTTTTATTTATTGAACAACCTATCCTGTATTGTAAAAATTATTTATTTAATGGCACAAATATAATAAAAATATATACTTATAATCTTTTTTTGGATTTATTTTTTAATCTTTTTGTGTTAAAATTGATTTGAAAATTAAGATTTTGTTTGCAAATCGATCTTATTCCACCATGAACCTTTCCAATTTACTTATTCCGATTCAGTACTTAAAAGAGCCAACGAGTTGTGAATAAATGATAATATGTGTTTAGTGTGTTATCCAGAATAAATGCACGTTTTCCTTTCCATGTAAGTCCATGAAAATTAGTCTCATATTATTAATAATTTCTAATTAATCAACAATGAATCGGATACTATTATTATTAATTGCTTCCTTATTGTTTTTCTCTACACTCGGCTGTAAAGACGACAATAAGATGGTTAGCGAGGTGACGCCGGTTTCTAATATTACTTATGAACAGAAACCCGGGGGGATACTCTTCAAATGGGATAATCCGGATGCAGATTTATCTTATGTCGAAATTTTATTTAAAAAAGAACTCAATGCTACCGAATCGGAACGGGTTATCGTTCAAAGCCCGGTGACAGAACAATTGATTTATGGTCTTCCTGATGCCTATGAAAGGACATATACTTTTATTGCCCATCGGAATGAAGCTGTTTCTGAACCGGTAACGATTTCGGCCCAGGCAGGAATTACTCCGTTTGAAAAACTGGCTGCCAGTATAAAAGTGAGCCTGAACCTTGAAGGGGTGAAGGTGAGCTGGGATAATGAAGAGGCCGGGGAATATTACCTGAACTTGAACATCGACAGTTTAAAAACAGATCCCGATTACGAAATCGTTATCAAAGAAACCGGAAGCGGAGAACGGCAGATTCCGATTTCAGGTATTCTTACTGCGGATTTACTTTTCACGGTGGGGGATGTCTACGGTAATGAGTCTATTCCGGTTGTCCGCAATTACAAAAAATTGGAAAACGGCTGGTTCGACCGGAGTATTTGGGCTGTGGTTGACTATTCTTCACAGGAAGAAACACAGGAACAGGATGTAGGAGGACATTTGAACAGCCGCGCAGCCTCTGTCCTGGATGGTTATACGAATACTTTCTGGCACACCAGATGGAGTTCCAATGTTCCCGGGAAATATCCGCACTATATCACTTTCGACTTAAAGCGTGAGGTGAATATTGAAAAAGCGCGTATTGTCAGACGTCTTAATAATACCAACCTGAACACTTTCGAAATTCAGGGAGGCCCTTCCAAGGACGGCCCCTGGACAAAGATTGTTGAGTATGTTATACAAGCCACCAATAATCCGCAAACGATCGAATTTACAAGTCCGGTTCAATATCGATATATCCGTTTTTACTGTACGAAAGGTGGCGGCGGTAGCGTTCATGCTTCGTTGGCGGAGTTTGAACTATATGGACAGGATATTGAAGAAGAATAACTTAAAGTAACAGCTATGAATAAAAACAGATTATTGTATCCTTGCATCCTCTTGTGTTTGTGCACACTGGTGTCCTGCCGGAAAGAATTCGAGGATCATTATAAAACTTCGGGAGAATCGACAATATCTGAAAACATTGTCGACATCTTGAGAGCTAATCCCGATTATTCCCTGTTTGTGCAAGCTATCGATCGGTTAGGTCTGGCGGAAACTGTCGGGAAATCGGCTATATATACTTGTCTTGTACAAAAAAATGAAGATGTAGAAACTTATTTAAAATCCAAAGGATATTCTTCCATTGAAGATGTTCCCGAAGATGAACTGAATGTTTGGTTGAATTATCACCTGATTATGGGGATGTATTATAAATACGACCTTGAAAAGAAGGTTACCCTTCAAACCGAACCGGATGTTCCCAGTTTTTACAGAAGCAACACTTCATTGACTACGCGTGAAGATTCACGCCATGCGGGTAAACAGATTCGGATTTACACTCCGGCCTGGCTCACCCAACGTGGCGACGATTATAAATATTTGAAAAACGAAACGGTAGATCCCAATTCGTTTTTGATAGAGACGATCCCCGTTTCGGACACTTATGATATAGATGCGTCCAACGGAGTGATTCATGTGCTGGCCGCTCCTTTGGAGCCGCTTCCACGGGCCGACGAAGCGATTGCCCGGGATACGTCCCTAAGCATCGTCAACTCCTGGATCAACCGTTATGTAGCATACAGTATCAAGGGGATGGATGAACATGGGAAAATCGATACAACGAAGATCAAATCTTATACATTCGGAGCGGATATTGCCGATGAGGCTTCGAAATTCACTTTTGTTGCCCCTACCAATAAGGCGATTCGGGAGTTGTTCGGACCTTATTTGGAAGAGAATTTTTACAATAACTATGATTCGATTCCGGCTTCTTTGGTATCCAATATCTTAAAAACAGCTTTTGCTAATAATTATTGGGGGATGAGCGATATTACCCGGGGGGATAATCCTCCTAACTATTTCCTTTCCATATCCTCGGTTTATGTGCGTTTGGCCAATGAAATCGAAAAGTATTACAGCGGGGGAGTGCCCAGTTCCAATGTCATGATTTATAAGGTGGACAAACTGGCAACGCCTCCTGTATTGAACAGTGTGGAAGGAGGTATTTATTTCAATCAGAGTAAATATAAGGAGTGGGGAAAAATGATCAGCAAGGGGTATGTTACCGGATTAACCGATGTTTTGCTTTACCAGCATCCCGACCGGACGATCCTGATCCAACCCGATGATGTATGGCCGCAATTTGTGGAAGATTATGAAAGTACGGAGTTGGATTCGCTGGCCCTTCATCTGTATGCCAGTATCATCAATGCGAATATTCAAAACGGGGAATTTAAAAATAACACCTATTACTCCACCAGTTGCGGAAGTATTTTTTATAAGGAGGGAACTTTCTCCGATTATTCCGGGAAAATTGTGAATCTGAAATCTTCTAAATCCACCTGGACAGGTAGTAACGGAGCTATATATGAAATCGACGGTTTTCTGAATCCGCTGGAATCTTCGGACACTACGCAGAATCTTTACAAAATGCGATTGGAAGGAAATGATGACTATTCTATTTTCAGAACCTATTGCGATTTGACCGGATATAATGAAAAACTGAAAAATGCGGGATATTTCCAATATACCATTTTGGCTCCGAATGATGCGGCTATGATTGCTGCGGGGTTGGACGGTTTCAATATGACCGAAGAAGAGATGAAGGAATTCGTACAGCGCCATATTATTCAGCGGAAAATCTTTACGGACGGCGATTTCAGTGGCAAAATAAACAATCTGAACGGCGAATTGCTGACCATATCGGGTGCGTGGGACAGTTTTGTGGTAACAGATCCGGCGGGGGAAGTTGCGCCCATTATTCTGGATAAATCCAACCAGCAGGCAAATAACGGTGTCTTGCACTGTATCACCCAGATATTGAAGAAGTAATAATAATACATACATTATGAAAATAAAATTAATACAATGTACATTTCTATTGTGCCTTTTACTTTTGATCCTTCCCCGGACAGGACAAGCACAGGAAATCGAAATCAAAGGTACGGTGTATGAAAATTCGGTAGCCAATCCTTTGGTGGGCGTAAACGTCATGTTGTTGAATGCCAACAACCGTATTATTGGAGGAACTTCCACAGATATAAACGGGAACTTTAAAGTGCGTATTCCGAAGGAAGGGATTGATAAAATTTCTTTCTCGTTTATCGGAATGGTTTCACAAACATTTCCTGTGGTGGCGGGAAAGAACTACCAGGTGGTGATGAAAGAAGACAACACGATGCTGTCTGAGGTGGTGGTGAAAGGAACCCGGAATACAAAGGCCGACATGGGATTGTTTCAGAAAGACCGTCGCGAAGTGGTCAGTGCGGTAACCTCTATCGATATGAAAGCTCTGGAAACCACAGGTGTTTCCTCCGTAGAGCAGATGTTGCAGGGAGCGGCTCCCGGTATGCTGGTTACCTTTAATAGCGGTGATCCCGGTGCCGGTGCATCCATTAAAATCCGTGGTACTACTTCATTGAGCGGAAATAGCAGTCCTCTCTGGATTATCGACGGTGCTGAAGTGATCAGCGACGATTATAGTGTGGAGAGTATCACTAATTTCGGTTATAGCCCCGTAGGGGATATAGATCCCAGCGATATTGAATCTATCGATATTCTGAAAGATGCTTCCGCTACTGCTATCTACGGTTCGCGGGGTGCTAACGGTGTGATTGTTATTAAAACGAAACGTGGAGTGAAAGGGAAACCACAGTTTAGCGCTTCGGCTAAGTTAAATGCAACTTTTGTTCCCAAACGGATTCCTATGCTGAATGGTGACCAGCAGCGTATTTTCCTGATCGAGAACTACGCCAACAATAATAACGGGGACGACGGTTCTTTCCTGAAAGAATTGCGCGGCGACCTTACACGTTCCGATGCCTGGATGTATAATAACAATACGGACTGGGTGGATGAAATCAGCCGTACGGGTTTCCAGCAGGATTACACTTTTTCTTTGCGGGGTGGTGGCGAACGTCTGAATTATTATTGGGGATTGGGATATACCAACGAATACGGAACGACGATCGGGGGTGGATATGACCGTTTTTCCACGAACGTGAATTTGGATTACAAAATTTCGGATAAACTGAAGATTTCTACAAAATTTTCATATACCCATTCGCTGACGGATAAACGTTCTTCCGATCATCCCTTAACGACGGCCGACGATGCCAAACGTACCATCAGCCCGCTCGGTTTTGCCCGGGCACGTGCCGCCTATTTCCCTGTATATAATGAAAACGGTACGGAATATAATATCGAGCGTGCCGATCAGGAAGGAACTTCATGGACATCCCAGTATAACCCGGTTGCCATTATCGATTATTCTTCGTTCAAAACGTTGGCTAACCGTTTTACATCGGCTGTTCAGCTTAATTACGAGCTGACCAAACGCATAAGCCTTTATTCTCAGGTTTCTATCGACTATCGTCAATCCGGCGACGATTATTTTATGCCTCCTTATGCGATCGGAGCCATTGCCGGAGAAGACAATTACAACTATGGAATGAAATCCGATGGTTACCAGATGAAGCTGGTCAACAATAACCGGATTTTCCTGATTCCCATTGAAACGGAAAAACATCACCTGGATGTAACGGCTGTTGTCGATTTGATTTACAACCGTAGTAATAGCATGAGTATAGCATACAGCAACGGGGCACATCCGTCGCTGAGAGAAGCCGATGGATCGGCCAGAATTAACGGTATTAGTGGTAGCAAGGGGCTTAGCACCAGCATCAGTTTGGTATTAAATGCCCATTATAAATTCATGAAACGCTACAATTTGGACGTGTCTTTAAAAACAGAGGGGTCTTCTCTCTACGGGAAGGATAATCCTTATTCTTTGTTTCCTACGGTGGGATTGTCTTACGACATGAAACAGGAAGGTTTCCTGATTGATAAAGAATGGGTCGACCTGATTAAACCCCGTTTCGCTTTCGGACGTTCCGGAAAGTTGCCTAATGTGGCTAATATCCTGTCGGTTACTTATGGAGCGGGATCGGACGGATATTTAGGTGATTCTTATACCTATATCAATAAGTTCGCTTATGACAATGTGCACGAAGAGAGGACGAACGATTTCAACTATGGTTTAGACTGGAATTTGTTCGGCAATCGGTTCAGCGGAGAGTTCAATTATTATACCCGTAAAACGACCGACCTGTTGTTGCTGCAATCGGTGGCCAGTAGCTCCGGATTCAGCCAGCAATACACCAACTTCGGAACAATCAAGAATCAGGGATGGGAACTTGGGTTGAATGCTGTGTGGATTGAGAAACCGAATATCCGTTTCCGGTGGAAATCTTATTTCAACATTGCTCATAACCGCAATAAACTGGTTGAGCTACCTGAAAACTTTGAAGCTGATAATGACGCCTATACCCAGACGATCGAGGGATTCAAATCGAAACTCGTTCCGGGAGATGTTATCGGAGGTTTCTATGGATTTAAAGCATTGGGTGTTTATGCCAATGATGCGGATGCCATTGCCCGTGATTTCAACGGGAATCCGATTTATAACACCGACGGAACACCTAAGATGTTGCGCTACAATTCAGCCAGCGGGCATGAATTTCAGGGTGGAGATGTTATTTATCAGGACATCAACCACGATGGTTTGATTAATGATCTCGACATGGTACAGATCGGGGACGCGAACCCGGATGTGTTCGGAATGTTCCGGAATGAATTCAACTGGAAACAATGGTCGCTTACTATCGGGTTGTATTACAATTTCGGACAGGATGTGGTGAACGGAATGCGGCGTAATACCGAAGGTATGACCGGGCAGGACAATCAGGCCCGTTCCGTGGAAAGAAGATGGAGAAAGCAGGGTGATGTTACCGATATGCCCCGCGCACAGCGCAATGCTTCCTGGAATACGGCAGCCTCAACGCGTTGGGTGGAAGACGCTTCTTTCATCAAATTGAAAGAGTTGTCACTGACCTATCAGTTCGACAAGCGGATTTGCGAGAAAATGCACCTGAGCCAGTTCAGTATCTGGGCTAATGCGCAGAATTTATGGACCTGGACGAAATACAAAGGTATTGATCCGGAAATCGGAAGCGGTGGCGGAATCACCATTTTCGGTGTAGACAAGCAAAACACGGCTCCGCCAATCCGTTTGACTTTCGGAGTGCGGGCATCGTTCTAACCTTTTAATGTAGTTATGATTATGAAAAAATATATTATACGTTTCGTTCTGATATGGGTCGCAGCAGCCGGCTTAAACAGTTGCTCCTTCCTGGATGTAGACCAGCCCGATAATCTGGTGAAAGACGATTACTGGCAAACCAAAGAGCAGGTGAACGCTGCCCTGACCGGTGTGTATACTTCTCTGCACAATAACTTGGTAAAGCTGATTAAGTGGGGAGACCTGCGGTCAGAGATTTACAAAGTGGGAACGGCGAATAGCCTCGGCAATGAAACGGAATTCGTGCAGCAGGATATTTCCACCAGCAATTCCCTGAACGACTGGTCGGGGGTGTACCAATCGATCAACTGGGTGAACTCATTTTTGAAGAATGCCCGTTCCACTATGGGAAAAGACCCCAGTATCACGGAAGCAGAGATGGCTTCCTGGGAATCGGAGGTCTACGCTATCCGTGCCCTCTATTATTTCTATCTGGTGCGTACTTTCAGGGATGTGCCCATTGTGCTGGAAGCATACGAGTCGGACACTCAAAATCCGTACGCCGCTCCGAGTACTGAAACCGTGGTTTTGGATACTGTCGAAGCCGATTTGAAACGCGCTTTGGCCAATGCTCCCGAAACATTCGATTCTCCGGAAAAACGTTTCGGCAGGATTACAAAGAATGCAGTTCGTGCTATTTGGGCGGATGTAAAACTTTGGCGGGGAGATTATGACGGTTGCCTGTCGCTTTGCACAGCCCTCGAAAATGTGTATGATAACCGCATGGTTCCCGGTAAGGATTGGTTTACGATCTTTTCTCAGGGCAATAGCAGCGAGGCCATTTTTGAATATCAATACCTGAGTGGCAAGGGAGTAAGCTCACCGTTGTATAATTTATACCGTACGGGAAGTAGTAATGTATTCCTTTCCAATTACGATTATCTGGAAGAATGTATTTCCAGCATATATCCTGCTCAGTTTGAAAATCACACGTATGGAGATACGGTTCGTATCGACGCTACCTTCAATCCTTCGGCAGAGGTTTTGAAATATGTGGCCAGCAGTCCCTACCTTCCCACGGAATACCGGGGAACGGACAATCGTAACGCGAACTTTATTTTCTATCGTTATCGGGAAATCCTGTTGATCAAGGCTGAGGCATTGGCAATGAAAGGAGATTATCCGGGAGCGGTAGCCGCTATCAACCGCATTCGTACGGCAACGGAATTACCCCTAATAGAAGACGCATCCACTTTCGGGGAGGGGGAAACGTTCTTTGAGAATTTATTGAACGAACGGATTTGTGAGTTGGCTTACGAAGGGAAGCATTGGTTCAGCCAGGTTCGTCTGGCCAGAAATACCGGGTATGCCGACCTTGTTGTGGAACGGAATGCGCAGGCTGCCCAGTTGTCTTTGAACGGCACGGTAAAACTGCAAACCATGCGTGCCCGCCTCCAGGATACGGAAAGTTGGTTTTTGCCTTACTATAAGACAGAAGTCGAGAAAAATCCTCTCTTGAATCAGAAAACTTATTACGAAGGGAAATAATTATGAAAAAGAAACTATATCAATACGGACTATACTTCATCGGAATTGTGGTTTTAACATTTTCCGGCGGAGGATGTAAGGAAGATTTTTCGGGGTTGCGTTTTGATTCAAACGACAAAATGCAGATTTATGACTATGTCAATCAGCGGGAAGACCTTTCTATTTACAAACAACTGCTGGACTATACCAATTTCAGCAGCCTGATGTCCACGGCCGGCACTTATACGGCCTTTGTTCCTACAAATTCCGCTTTTAATGCCTTGTTCGAAGAATTGAAGGCTAAGGGAGAAAATATTACTGCCATTCAGGATAAACCGGCGGAATATTGGTTGAATTATCTGCAATATATGACCACTGGCAGTAAAATCAAAAGTTCTTCGATGGAGAACGGGATACTCGATGCTCCGAGTCTTTTCGGCGACGATTATTATGTGGTTTCTGACGTAAGGGAATCGTATAAGGCGATTAAATTGAATAGCCGTGCCACAATCAGGGAGTATGATATTGAAGTTGCCAACGGTTACATCGATATTATCGACAAAGTGTTATTGCCTCCCACCACCAGCATTTATGACATGCTCCAGGAAAGCGGGAATTTTACCATCATGCTGGATGTGTTCGAGAAGACCGGGCTGGCCTCTTTCGTACAGGATAGTGTGGTTACCCTGCTTGTTGAGCCGGATGCCGTTCTGCAAAGGGATTTGTTCGATCCGGATGCCCTTAGTTTTAACGAATTGTTCGATTGGGCGCAATATCACATCATTTGGGGGGAAAGGGCGTTCGATGTAAATCTGGACGGAAAAAGTATCTATTCGCTCTATCCGGATGAATCGCTGACGTTCAAGGTGGATCAAAATGGAAAAATGTGGTTGAATGAGATTTACCCGTTCAGCACCACGCTCAGCGAGGGAATTAACAATGTGGCTCAAAACGGTATTTACCATGTGCTCGACACCACTGCCGTGATTGTTGAAACTTTACCCGGTATCTATAACCACAATTTATACGGGGGAACACATTATAACAGTGACGGAAGTCTCAAATATGAGCAAAACGTATTTTGTGCAGCTCCGGCTAAAGTGTATGAAGATACGGGAACTCCCAGTTATCATCAGGGGCAGAAGACTCCGATCTGTGGGGTGGATGTATTTATGATCGGCGATTATTTCTGGACAACGATCCCCGATGTGGTGAAAGGTAAATGGACGGTAAGGCTGATTTACAGCCAGTCGAATACCGCCGATTTAATGATGATCTATAACGACGAGATTATCTCTCCGGAATTGCGCATGAATCAGGGTGCGGTGCAATGGCCCGATTATACACGGTTGAAATACAAGGATCTCGGAGAGATCGAAGTAAATGAGCGCGGAGAAGTGAAACTGACCTTCCAGGTTATTAAGTTGAACCGTACTCCTGCGAGCTGCTGTGACTTAATGATCGACATCATCCAGCTGCGGCCGGTTGAAGAGTAACATTCCAGGGCATTTATAAACAAAGAAAACTAATGGATATGAGAATACATATAAAAGATTTCAGGAGTTTATTTCTAATCCTTTCTTTGTCCCTGGCAGCCTCAGGAGTTCAGGCCGCCGGCGAGACGAAAGATAAGCCAGATCAGCAGGCTGATTCTCAGGACGAAACAGCATGGTCTTCCGGGCCGGATTGGAAAAGGATATATTCTACCAATTCCTATATGACTTTTGACCGGGGATTAATGGGTATACAGACTGGTGTTTATACATCCGGCGGAGGAGCGCCGGGGAACAGCAGCAATATGTTGTTGCGGGGAATCAATACGACGAATTTGAACGCGTCCCCCTATGTCGTAGTCGATGGTGTATTGGTAAAGATGGCCAGAAATATCACGCCTTTTGCTTCGGGTTATGCCTTTTCGAACACGGCATTCATTAACCCGCTGGATATTGCCGATGTCAGGGTGTTGCAAAGCGGATACAATTCTGTGTTATATGGTGGCCGTGCTTCGAACGGAGTGATCGATCTGACCACGAACAAGGGGGTAGCCGGGAGCACCGCTATCGATGTTATGGCGCGGGTTGGTTTTCAACAAGCCGACTATAATAAAATGGAAATGATGGGTGGCGAGGATTTCAGGGGTTACCTGTTCGATTACATGCATGGCATGGGAAATACCATTGTCGATTTGCAGCAGATGAACATTTTTAATTCAGGACATCCGAAATACAATCACTCGACCAACTGGTTGGATATGGTGAAACGCAATGCCATGTTCCAGGATTACCAGATCAAAATGAGCGGTGGTGACGGTGATACCCGGTATATGTTCGGTGTTGGTTACAGCTCTCAGGAAGGTACGATCGATCCTACCGCTTATAACCGCTTCAATATGCGTATCAATTTGGATTACAAGATTTCGCAGAAAATCAGTATCGCCAATTATCTGGCATACTCCTACGGAACTTCACGCTTTTATGACCAGGGTAACAACTGGGCGGTGCACCCGTTGTATGTTGCTTTGACCAAAGCTCCTTTCCTTTCTCCGATGTATTATGATGACAATGGTATTGCCACGACGATCAATGCAGGAGTCGATGAACTGGGGAAAAGTAATCCGGCCATGTTCAAGAGCAATCTTCAGAATAAAGGCACGGACAACCGTGTAGACGGGATGATTAAAGCGAGCTGGGCGGTTAATCCCAAAACTTCTGTGAGCACCTCCCTGAGCATAAGCTATGTTAATTCTATCGAGGACTTGCGGAGGCTGGCCGAAGGGATTGCCCCGGACGAATACCGTAAAAGGCAAAACGCGAAAAGAACTTACAGTGACTATATCCTGCGCTGGAATACCTGGGCAGAAAGAACCGGTAAGTTCTTCGAAAACGGGAGCTGGCATGGTAAAGCCGGATTTATTGTAGAAAATGAAGAAGAAAAATCGGCATACGGACGCCGCGTGAATGCTTCGACGGACGATTTTGAATCTTTGGGATACGGTGATGTGGATTCTATCAGTAATATGAATTACAAGCAAAACTTCCTGAGTTTTTATGCGGAAGCAGGCCTCCGCTATTGGGACCGGGTTTCCCTCGACGGGCGGATTTATGTGGAAGGCTCTTCCAACTTCGGCCCGAAAGGAAGATGGGGAATCTACGGCGGGCTTAACCTGGGAGTGGATGTGTTGAAACTCGATAAATATTACCTGGGTGTGAATGCATCCTGGGGACGGGTGGGTAACAACGACATTCGTGGAAGTTATCAGCACACCTTGTATTATCCTACTCACTATCTGGCCTATGGTGGCGTGTATCTGGGAAATATAGCCAACGAGAAGCTGAAACCTGAAATCACCAATAATTATGAAGGAGGTATCCGGGCTAGGTTGCTCAATCGTTTCGATGTGTATGCAGGTTATTATTATAAGAAAACAACCGGGATGTTGACCCAGAAATCCCTGCCGATTGAAATCGGGCTTGATCCGCAATATGAAAATAACGGGGATGTCATTAATCAGGGCTTTGAGTTTTCTTTGAATGCCAACGTGTTGCGTACTCAAAAATGGAATTGGGAATTGTTTGCCAATATTTCGACGTTGAAAAATAAGGTGAAACACCTGAATAACGGGGATCTTGTCAGAAGTTACGATAAATTTTCCAGCATTCTTCGTCAGGGCGAGGCTTTAGGTTCGTTCTACGGTTATAAGATTCAGGGGATTTATAATACTTCTGCGGAGGTAGACCTGAAGCGGGCAGACGGTACACTTTATTTGGCCGGAGATTATAAGATGCAGGATTTAAATGATGACGGAATCATCAATGCCGAGGATATGCAGGTCATCGGTTCTCCTCTTCCCGATTTCTACGGTGGCTTCGGAACCCGGTTGAATTACATCGGAATAGAATTGTCTATGTTGTTCACTTACAGCTATGGTAACGATGTTTATAATCTGTTCAATCAACATCTGAGTTCTATGTCGGATTTAAGCGTTCCTGTTTTAGCGGCAAGAGATCGTTGGATTTCGGAAACATTACCCGGAAAAGGAGATTTACCGAGGGCTGCTTACAATGATCCGTCCGGTAATTTCAATGCTTCCAATAAGTGGGTGGAAGACGGCAGTTACCTGAAATTGAAGACCCTTTCATTGGCTTATGATATTCCTTTGAAAAAACGGTCGGGTTTCCTGAAAGGATTGAAAGTATTTGCCAACTGTAATAACCTGTTCACCGTAACCGGTTACAGTGGCCTCGATCCGGAAGTATTTCTGTCCAACGATCCTATGCTGAGAGGTGTAGACACGGGCGGAGCTCCTAATCCACGCTCCTACGTTTTTGGAGTAAATATTTCATTGTAATTTAAATTTCAGAAATATGAGAAAACACTATAATATTATCCGATTCATTGCGTTGATCGTTTGTTGCGTGTGCAGCAGCTGTGAAGATTTTTTCGATCCGGAGAACAACGACAATGTCAGGGGAAGCGATTTTGCTTCTTCCCGTGAGGACTTAAATGCGGGGGCTTTGGGAATTTATTCCGTCCTGTCGCAAGAGGTACATAAATTCTTATTGTGGGGGTCTGCCAGGGCCGACCTGGTGACTACGGGAGCAGAGGGGAAAGATCCTTACATTACAGAGTTTGTCAATAACAAAGTGACCGACCTGAATCCCTATACGAACTATGCCGGGCTATATAAAGCCATAGCCCGGTGTAACCGGCAGATAGAGAACATTGCGCAGGTGGCTAAAATTGACTTCTCCCTGGACGATAATGCAATCAACGCCTATTATGGGGAAGCCTATTATCTCAGGGCTTTGTGCTATTTTTATCTGGTGAGGACTTTCAAAGAATTTCCGATTATCACAGAGGATCTGGCAGAAAACGTGACCCGGGTAACCGAATCCGGCGATACGATCCGCCTGAAGACGATCGAATTGTCGGATGAGGAATTGCGGGATATTGCCATGCAGCCTGCCAGCGAACAGCAGGCCTGGCAGCAGGTATACAGCGATACTAAGAAAGCGATGGGAATGTTGCGGATGGATTTCAAATGGAACGGCAGTAATTTATCCAATGAAGAGAAATTCGGACGCGCCAACCTGCCGGCTGCTTATGCACTGGCATGTGATGTAGCGATGTGGATGGGGGAATATCTGAAAGCTTCTGCCTACGCCGACCTGATTATTAAGAATAGTGCTTACGATGTGACTTCTTCCGGCACCTGGGGAAATACGTTCACCTCGACTTATGCCGCCGGGCATGTCATCAACTTGCTGGGATATAATTTCGATAAAAGCCATGAAACGAACCGTTTGCAGGAATTTACATCGAATGTGGCCACCGACGGAGGCCAATATTTGCTGAAACCTGTTAAAGATGTGGTCGATTCCCTGTTTATCGAATCCGGGGACATCCGTCCGAACTATACTTTCAAACGAATCAATAAGCAGGATTTGATTTGGAAATACATCGGTCAGGACAGTGAAGTGGCTATGCGTGACCCTTATAAGAGCATCGCCAGCTGGCATATTTATCGTTCCGCAGATATTTATTTATTGAAGGGTATGGCGGAAAACCGCATGGGAAATACCGGAGGTGCGATTTATTTCCTGAATCTGGTTCGTTCTAACCGGGGATTAAGCCAATATGATAAAACAGAAATAGATATGTCAGAGGAAAACCTTGAAGACCTCCTGCTGGCAGAACGCGCCCGGGAACTGGCTTTCGAGGGGAAAAGATGGTATGACCTTTTGCTGGTTTCTAAGAAATTCGGACGCAAGGATGTGTTACCTTCTTTCGTTTCTAAGAAATATCCGAAAGCAGAAAGAGCCGCCATGTATTCGTGGTTATCCAACGAGGATAACTGGTATCTGCCCGTAGATCCGCAACGCTGGGAATAATAAACGATAAAATCAAGAAAATATGAAACATTTATCCACATCTATATTTGTCATTATAGCCATTGCCCTGATGTTTGGCAGTTGCTATAAAGAAGAACATTTCGATATGCCTGGCCCTTATGGAGAAAAAGAGATCATCCCGGACACTCTTCCTTTCCCGTTCGATACCACCCGGCAAGCCGGAGTGTGGTTGGTGAAAGACGGTATTCCGGATAACACGAAAGCTATCTTTAAAGGTTACAGCGATTTTTATCCGCAATTCGGCGATACATTGGCCTGGTATTCCGAGGAGGGACGTTATACTTCCCGCCAATGCTGGAATTTCTATGCCCTCGATAATACCGATCACGGTTATGGTAGCAATGCCAGTTATCAGTATGCCAGTTTTTTCACGAAACCCTTTGTAAAATATGCCCCCGGCTCTCAATGGTATTTCTATGCGAAAATGTCGTTGCCGTATGTGGCGGGAACAGCCCCCTATTTTTGGTTTGGTTCTAAAAGCGGTTTCAGTAAAAGGCATACGGCCGGTATCGACGGCGGTGGCGGGTTTAACGGTAATCCGATCTTTTTTGCACAGATCGACGGAGCTTTGATTAATAGTAATGACTGGCCTATTATGACCGAAGTCATGACACCGGGCGAACCTTTCGAGCTGGAGTTGGTGTGCGTGGACTATTTCGTTTACTTTAAAGTCAACGGGAAGGTCATTTGGTATTATAATGTGCCACAGGACGTACACAGCATGCCTATTATGTTTTCTCCCTGGAGAAATTCCGTCAGTTTCTATGACGTTTATATGGAAGGAGATATAGAAGAAGTCATTGATTTTGTGTGCAATGAATCGGAAAAGGGTTATATCACCATTCAATCCCCGGCGCTGACCAAAGCCAATAATGGAGATGTTCTCTTATTTGCAGAGGGCAGGGTGGCCGAGTATGAACTGACCTCCAATGAAGAATATGCCCGGCGGCGTACCAATGCTACCGACATTGTCATGAAACGCTCGACCGACGGAGGAAGTACATGGAGTGAACTGACTACGCTGGTGGGCGACCGGAATGCTGTCAATATCAATCCTGTTGCCCTGACCGGGAATAACGGGAAGAATTACCTGCTTTATACATTGGATAAATCCGGCTATCTGGACGGCAGCACATTCGATATTTATCAGATCACTTCGGACAATAACGGTGGTAATTGGAGTGCGCCACAAAAAATAACCACTACTTTGCAGGGCGAGTATGCACAATCCACCTTATCCGGACATGGAATTGTGTTGGAACATGGCGATCATGCCGGACGTTTGGTTGTTTTAACCCAATGTGCCAAGGCAAATGTTACGGCTGTGGCTGCCATTTATTCCGACGATCAGGGTGAACACTGGACTTCCGGAACTCCTATTAATATGAACAATGCAACGGGAGGTAATATTGTGGAACTTTCCGATGGCCGCCTGATGGCAATCCTGTCGCATAATGAAACCACCACGAAATGTAAAGTGGCTTACAGTTCGGACGGTGGAGAAAGTTGGAGCGAGCCGGAATATGGTAATTTGTCCACGGGAACGAGAGGTTATCGTTATGCCGGAGCTACTGTTTCGCAAAACGGTAAGATCACCCACTTCACCCCTTCCGCTCAACCGTCGAGCTTTGCTTCCGATGAAAACCGTATTATCGGTAATCCGGCTTACGGGGAAGGATTTGGAATAACCACTTCCAGCGATGACGGGCAAACCTGGAACAATTTTGAGACTTTATTCACGAAATATACTTACGATGCCTATTATTTCCTTTGCCGGAGAATGGATGCAGTTGTGCTCGACGATGGGCAGCTCCTCTGTATCACCGAAGGTGGGGTGAAATGTCCTAAGGAGGGTTTGGTACGTTTCTATAAGTAATAAAGTAGTTTAGTATTCTGTCTCTTGAAAGAGTCTCCGGATTTATCCGGATGACTCTTTCGTTTTTTATGTCCTGATTTCAACGGGCCGGATAATCCGACCCGTTCGTTTTTATCTCTTTTCCCCTTTGATTTCGGATGTGCCATGTGATGCTTCTCCGAATTTTTCTTTTCCCTGTTTAGTATGTGACGATGGGGGGTACGAAATTTTCAGAAAGAATATTCCGGAATAATCGTATGCCTAAGTAATAAGTTTCCGGTTTTTTAAGAATCGTTCCGGCTTGTATTGAATTTATCGGAGCCAAGCCTCTGTTTTTTCAGTATTAAATATAAGAAATGCAGTTGTTAAGGTGTTTGGACGACAGTATGTAGAACTAAGCTCTTTAGGAGAGGAAATGGAAACTATGGGCAAAGTTGTTAAAAAACGCCATTTTAATGGAATTATTTTTAGTATATTTTAAGAATTTTATCTAAAAAAATCGAACGTTTTTTTAGATACGTTTTTAACGGTGTAAACATATAAATATTTTCGTAAATTTTAAATCATATTCATTAATATTTTTCAAAATTAATGCTACAAAATACAAATAGTGTTGCGTTAAATAATGGAACTATTTGAAAATTAGTTTAAAAGCGGTTTGTTTTTTGATGACAACACAAGTAAATTAGAATTAAATATTGTGAAAAATTAGATGGGGACGCATTGATAAAATAAAATATATTAAATTTTTTAGTATTTTTTTTAATTTCGGGAGTTTACATTTTTATATTTTCTTTCCTTTTCTGCATATAAACAAACATTCTATTTTATTGTTTTTTTATGCAATTATTAACATTTTCCCAACACCATCCAAATCCTTTTTTTTCGCTAAAAAAAACGTTCGTTTATTTTCAAGGTAATTGACTTATTATCAGAGAATAGTAGGCAATCTCCTTTTCGGTTTCATTGCTTTGGATTAGGTGCCCAAAGAATGTTAAATATAATATTTAGCGACTTAATAACTAAGTATATATAAATAAGAACCACAACATGAGAATCGTACTTGTAATTTTATTTGTGAACTTATTGTTCCTATCGTCATGTAGCGACGACTGGAACAATCGTATTCCAGAAACTTCGAGTTTGCAGAAGGGTTTTACTAATGAAATCCTGCAAAACCGGGGGAATTTTACCATTTTTCTGGATGCCATGGAAAAGGCAGGGTATGGGGATTTGATCCACGGGAAAGGGTTGTCCACTATCTTTGCTCCTACCGATAACGTTTTCAAGCGTTATTTGAAAAAGCATGGTTATGAGAGTATCGATGATATGGATCCGGAGGTGCTGCGCATACTGATCGGGTATCATATTATTAAGTATTCTTACAGCATGACTGAGTTTTTGAATTTTCAGCCTACTCAGAACAGCGACCATGTATTACCCGGGGTGTGCTACAAACACCGCACTCAGGTTAGAGATGCTATTTCTACCCGTTTTGACCCGGTTTCTGGCAGAACGTTGAAAATTTTTAATCGGGAGAAGTATCTTCCGGTGTTTAATTCCAACATGTTTGTTTCGTTAGGAATTAAAGATCAGGAGAGTGAGTATAAATACTTCTATCCCCGCAGTAACTGGTATGGGGATGTAGATCGGATTTATCCCGCCAATGCCGGGGTTTCCGAAGCCGCAATTCCTACGGACAACGGTTATTTGTATATCGTAGATCAGGTGATCGAGCCTTTGCGTACGATTCATCAGGTGATGGAAGATCCAGCCCTCGACTATTCGTTGATGTGCGAATTGTATGACCGTTTTCCCAATTATAAATATGATGCGGATATTTCTTCTAAGTATGCGGAAGCGGGAGACTCTCTGTTTATTTTTTACCACATGAACACGCCGAACTTTGCTTTGTTGGATATTGCCAATGAGTGGACGAGCGACCGTGAGGACTGGAAGCTGTTGGGGCGTGACGCTTGTAACGGTTTTGTTCCGAACAACAAGGCTATGGAAGATTTTTTCAAGGAGTATTGGCAAGATCCTTCTTTAAGCCAGAAATACGAAAGCTACGAAACGATCGATCGTTTGGCTTTGTTTTATCTGATCAATAATCATTTTTTCCGTTCGCAGGGTCCTACTTTCCCGCAACATATCCGCGAAGGATTGATGAATTCCTGGGGATACCCTTATAACTTCGACGTAGATGTGGATGTGAAACATCGTGAAGTGTGCGGAAACGGAGTAATGTACGGCATACAGAAAGTGGAAGTGCCTGCTATTTTTGAAACGGCGACCCGTCCTGTTTTTCAAAGCCCTAAATATAGGTTATTTTCTTATATGCTGATGAAAGCGGGGATGCTATCGCTGATTGCCAATAAGGAGAGGAAGGTCACTTTATTCCTGCCGTCCGATGCGGCTCTTACCGCTTCCGGTTACGCCTTGTCGGAAGACCCTTCCGGAAACTTAAGCAACTACCAGATATTAAAAGATGGAAAGAAAATTTCGGTGAAAGATATGGAGACGATTATCCGTTATCATCTTATCTCGGAAGTTATTCCATTGGAAGCGATCACAGAGGACGATCAGAACTGGTATGAAACCGATCGGGAATCTTCGTTTCTGCGTTTGGGACAAAACCGCATCGTTCTTGAAAACGATAAGGCTGTTCAGTTGGGTATTGACGAGTTTAACACCGATGGGAAATGGGGGACATGGCGGGCTTATGAGGTGAAAAAATTATTTGAAACCGCCATTTTAAATATCACCGAGGAAATGGAACCGCAAGGAGGAGGACAGCATCCTGAATGGAAGCCGTGGATTTTGAATTGGAAAAACAACATCGTAAAGAAAACGGAATACTGGCCGAATGACAAAGATAATTTAACTCCGTTTGCCAGTTCTCGCGGGATTCTTTTCTGCACACACGATAATTGGGCGAAACCGGGACAAAACGGAGTGCCTAAAGTGAAGAGCTCTTCCGATAAAACCCAAAACAAAGAGCTCACGGCCTGGTTTGGTAAACACATGATTGCCCGGAAAGATAACAAGACCTTAAATATTCTTGATTTCATCAGAGGAACGGTTGAAAATGCGGAATTCCAGACTGTAACAGAGGACTTCTCGATCAAGATTCTGAAATGCGAGCCGATAGAAGATAAGGATTTCGGTCCGTTTAAGCTGACTATTCAGTTACCGGAATCGGAGAACAACCGGATTGTGAATGCTTACGGGCCGCAGTTTGCCAGAGAGTGTTTGTTCTATATTCTGGAAACAGCGGACGACTGTTTTGTCGCAGAGAAAGACGACGAGGAAAATTAAGTAAAATAAATAATGATGAATATGAATCTGATGAAGCATATTGTGTTAATCATAGGGCTAACCCTGGTTGCTCTGTCCGTGCAGGCACAGAGTAATATCGTGAGGGGTACGGTCCGAGATGCAAAAGAAACACTGATCGGTGTAAATGTTGTAGTCATGAATAAGGATAACCGTGTCTATACGGGTATCAGTACCGATATGAACGGTGGCTACACGCTAAAGATTCCGTCAGACTTAAAAGATAATCTTTTCCTTACTTTTTCGTTTATCGGTTATAAAACGAAAAAGGTAGAATATAAGGGGCAAAAGGTGATAGACGTTACATTGGAACCCGATGCACAGCTGATCGACGAAGTGGTGGTAACAGGAACGGCATCCCGGAATTCGATGGGAGTTTCCTATAAAAACCTCACGGCATCCGTTCAACGAATGGAAATGAAAGATGTGGAAGAATTGCCCGTAACCTCATTGGGCGAGGCGTTGCAGGGAAAGATGGCGAACGTGGATATTGTTTCTTCTTCGGGAGCTCCGGGTAGCGGTATGTCGATCCGTATTCGTGGTATCAGTTCTCTGTCCACCTCTTCCGAGCCTCTGATCGTATTGGATGGTATTCCTTACGAAACGGAAATCAGCTCCGATTTCGACTTTGCTACGGCGAATGAAGAGGATTTAAGTGGATTGGTAAACCTTTCCCCCACCGATATTGCGATGATCGAGGTGTTGAAAGATGCTGCCGCTACTGCCGTATGGGGATCGAAGGGGGCGAACGGTGTGCTGTTGATTACTACCCGGCAGGGTACGGTAGGTAAAATGACTGTGACAGTAAACCAGAAAATCAATGTGAATTTCGAGCCGAAGGCCATCAAGCAATTGAACGGTAACCAGTATATTTCTTTGATGCATGACGAATTATGGAACAATGGCCTGGAAACATCGCTGTCGTTCGGTATCGCTTCGGATTTGACTAATCCTCAAATTAATTTCGACCCCAACTATCAGTATTGGAGGGAATTTAACCAAAATACCGACTGGCTTTCGGAAATTACCCGGAATACGGTGGTGAGTGAAACCAACGTGTCGATGTCCGGTGGTGGAGACCGGGCGACTTACCGTTTTTCTGCCGGTTACCTGACCGAGCTGGGAACTACGATCGGAACGGGATTTAAACGTTTGAATACGCGTTTGAATTTGAACTATAAGTTCTCTAATAAATTCCGGATTACCACGGGTATGGCTTTTTCACAGGGGAATAGGGATAACAACTATTCTAATCCCAGGGATGTGGCCATGAATAAGATGCCGAATCAAAGTCCGTATGTGATGGAACTCGACGGCGTGACCCGGACAAATGTGTATTTTACCCCTTATGAAACCTTGCAGGGAAAATATAGCAGCACTTATAATCCGGTGGCAATGGCGCGCGAATCTGTGAATAACACTTTGTCGAGGGATATTAACCTGAATATGGACTTGTTATATGATATTATTCCTCAATTGCGCTATACCGGAACTTTAGGGTTTAATATCAGCACTTCTACCGGGAATCGGTTTTTACCGCAATCGGTGACCGGAGTGAGGAAGACGGACGAGAATTACAATCGTTCCGAAACGTCGGCTTACGATGGAACTTCGTTGTATATTAAAAATCAGCTGACTTATATCAAAACCTTTAAATCGGTACATACGATTACGGCTACGGGCTTGCTGGACATTAATGACCGCAACTCGGCCAGCCGCACGACAAGCGTTTCAGGCGAGGGTAGTCCTGAAATATCGGCTCCTACGGCCGGAGGAATTATCCGGGGATTTACTTCGTCGTCCTCTCGTACCAGAGATTTCGGAGTGGTAGGGAATGTACACTATTCTTACGATAACCGTTATATGGTGGCCGTGTCTTATCGATATGGAGCTAATTCTACAATGAATAAAGAAAACAGATGGGCAGGTTTTCCCAGTGTGTCGTTGGCGTGGCGTTTGGAGAACGAACGATTCATGGAATCGACGGCTCATTGGTTGTATGGCTGTAAAATACGTGCCAGTTGGGGATTAAACGGTAGGGCTCCCGGAGGTAATTTCCCGTCGGCAGGCCGTTTCTCTACGGAGGCCAATTACGGAAGCGAAGGCTCGGTGGGGCCGAGTACCATGCAGTTGACCAATTTGAAATGGGAAATGGTGCGGAAAACCAATGTCGGTATCGATTTGTCGTTCTTCAACGAGTTGGTGTATATCAATTTTGACTGGTATAAGAACCTGACAACCGATTTGTTGCAACGTAACGTGAAAGTTCCGGGACACACCGGATTCGGTAGCATCTCTTATTTTAATTCCGGAAAGATGAGCAACGAAGGTTGGGAACTTATCGGAGGTTTGAACGATGTATTGCCCTCGAAAGATTTTTCTCTGACTTTCAATTTCAACATTTCTTCAAACAAAAATGTGCTGGTGGAGCTGCCGGATAATGTGAATTATATGCAGTATAAAGACAAGGCAACCAATGGAGAGTATGCGCAGAGTGTCGAGGAAGGGCATCCGTTGGGATCGTTCTATGGCTTTAAATCGTTGGGTGTGTACAGGGATAAAAATTCAGTGTATGCCCGGGATGTGAATGGTAATATCCAGAACGACATAGCCGGAAATCCGGTACACATGCGTCATGAAGAAAGAGAAGTGGCCCCCGGAGATGCTATCTATCAGGATGTGAATAACGACGGTGTGATCAATAAATACGATATTGTTTATATCGGTAACAGTATGCCGAAATTCACCGGAGGTTTCGGTATTAATTTCGGCTATAAGGGCTTGCGTTTGACTACATTCTTCCATATGCGTTTGAAATACGACATTATCAACCGGGCGAGGATGTATTCTGAAAGTATGTATAACTACAATAATCAGAGCGTGTCTGTGCTGAACCGCTGGAGGTATGAGGGTGACGAAACCAATATCCCGAAAGCTCTTTATAACCGGGGATACAACTGGCTGGGTTCCGACCGGTTCGTGGAAGACGGTAGTTTCTTCCGTCTGAAACAATTGACCCTTTCTTACAATTTACCGAAAAAGTGGCTCACCAGATCGGGTATTTCCAAATTGAGTGTGTTTGCTACCGGACAGGACTTGTTTACCTGGACGAAATATTCGGGGCAAGACCCGGAGGTGAATATCAATGGCGGTCTTGATGCGAACGGTACTTTCCAGTTGATGGGTGTCGACGATGCAAGAACACCGCGTGCACGGAAAATTTCGTTGGGATTGACGTTGGAATTTTAAAAAGGATACGAATATGAGATATACCATAATTATACTATTGGTTGCGCTTTTAAGTGGAAGCTGCGACAATTGGCTGGACCTAGAGCCGGAAAACGAAAGGTTGAGCATGGACTATTGGACAAAGAAGGAGGATGTTCACAACACGATGATGTCTGCCTATGTCCGTTTACGCGATTGCCAGACAAAGATGTTTCAATGGGGAGAATTGAGAGCGGATGTATTGGAAATCAAAACTTCGAGTAGCACCGAACAAATAGAAAAGATCAATAAGCAGAATATTACATCTGAGAACACCATTATAGAATGGGCGCAGTTTTATAAAGTGATTAATTCTGCCAACGCTGTGATTAAATATGCTCCGGTGGTGTTGACCAGAGACCCTTTGTTTACGGAAGAACAGATGGATCAATACATTGCCGAGGCAAAAGTGGTTCGTAGCCTGGCTTATTTCTATTTGGTCAGAGCTTTCCGGGAAGTGCCTTTGATTACAGAACCTTACCTGACCGATGCTCAGGATATTTTCCAGCCGAAGGTTGCCGAGGAAGCTATTCTTGACCGTTTAATCCTCGACCTGAAGTGGTCGTTAAAACGGGTTCCTGTGACCTATGCCTCTGCGGGATCGTCTTTGGCCTGGGAAAATAAAGGGAGAATGACCCGTTGGGCTGCCCAAACCCTTTTAGCCGATATTTATTTGTGGAGTGAAAAATACAAAGAGTGTGTGGATGCTTGTCAGTTGATTGTCGATAGTAAACGCTATCGTTTGGTGGGTAATGAGCAAGAGGAAGAAGATGAGAATGGAACGACCGAGCAGGAAAGCTGGTTTTCTATTTTCTATCCGGGACTAAGTGAGGAGTCGATTTTTGAGATTTACTACGACCACGCTAACAATCAACGCAATAGTTTGTTTAGCTGGTTCCAGAAAGACGGTACTTACTTGCTGCCTCAGCGTATTATCGATGAATTTGAATACGACAACGCTGTCATCGACTTGCGTGCGAAAAACAAGACTTATTTTAAACAGGACTCCTGGTTAGGCGTGTGGAAGTATGTTGGAGCTTCAACGGACGGAACCACCAAGCGAAGCGGGGATAAACAATCGCCGAACTGGATTATTTATCGGTATCCCGAAGTGTTGCTGATGCAAGCTGAAGCTTATGCTATGCTGGATGGAGGTATGGTCGAGGGCAATAAAATAGCGGCAGTGAGGGCATTGAATGTGGTGAAGACAAGAGCCGGGGTACCTGCAATAGATGTGGATGTTGCCGCACAGATGTCGGAAGCCTCGCTGATGGATGAAATATTGAAAGAACGAAAGAAAGAATTTGTTGGAGAAGGGAAACGCTGGTTCGATTTGGTGCGCTTTGCTAAAAAAGACGGTTTTTCCAAATATAAGAAATCTGTCATCGATATTTTGTTGGAAAATGTTCCGATGAATGAAAGAACTATTTACGAAACCAAACTATCGAACGAGTGGAGTTTTTATTTCCCGATTCACAAGGATGAGATAGACATCAGTAAAGGTGTGTTGAAACAAAATCCTGCTTACCAATAAAATAGATACGCGATGAAAAGAATTATATTAATGATATTTTCCCTTTGCCTTACCATTTCGGCGTGTAAGGATGAGGATATGAACAAAAGCTTTATGCCTTTCGACGATCTTTCCGCTTTGATGTATTTTCAACAAAGCGAGGAGTATTCGGACTGGTATAAAATGATGGAAATTTCAGGGTTGGCAGGTGCCTATAATTTCAGTACGACACCGTTTACGTTTTTCACTGTAAAAAATAGTGTGCTTGCCACATACCTGAAAGAGAAATATGGTTACGACCGGGTGGATCAGCTGACACAGGCACAGGCTGCCGAGTTGGTGAAATATCATACTGTTCCGAACAAGGCTTATGAATTTACAGCATTCCGCGACGGTAAACTGCCCGATTCCACCTCTTCGGGTGATTATCTGTCTTGCCTGTTCGTTTCGGGTGATGACGGTGGAATTTTTATAAACCGGGTTTGCCGGATTATCAAATGGGATATTGAACTGGTGAATGGAATGGTGCATGAACTGAACAATGTGATCGATCCGGTGATGTATACGCATTATGATTTTCTGGCACAGGATTCCCGTTATTCCATCCTGAAAGCAGCGGTGGACATTACCGGGACCGACAGTCTTTTCGCACAATTGAATTTGAAAGATTTGCCTTTGAAGTGCCGTCGTACCATGTTTGCCACTCCCGACAGCGTTTTCGAACGGGAAGGGATACATAATCTGGAGGACCTGATTCAGGAAATATCACCGAATGATGCCAATTACACGAAAGAGGGTAATCCTTTGAATATGTATGTCCGTTACCGTTTGATCGACGGGGACTATACCACCAAAGAATTGGGTGAAATCATGGAATACAAGGTTGTGAGCGGTATTACTGCTGGATCGAGATGGCCGATGGTGGATAAAGACGGAGAAGGTTTTACACTTCCGACGCTGGCCACGAATAAGCTGATCCAGATACAGAATAAATCCCTGAAATATGTTTTCAACAAGGAAATGGGATTTATTGAGGAGCGGCAGAACTTACAGGTTAGGAACGGTTTTGTACACGAAGTGAATGGCATTATGAAAATTTTCGAGCCTAAAAATATCCTGACTCTTTTTGAGCCTACCGAGTTGGTTAATTTTCAAATTATTAAAGAATACCGGAATCAGGATATTCAAGCCACTACAATTTCAATGGACGCTAAAGATTTTAAACCTAATCTGACCTGGAAATCTACTCCGGCCAATAAGTTGGGGGCGGTAGGATACATTGCCTTTACGAAGGGCTCCTATAACCTGATTGCCAATCAATTTCTGTATGGAGATTGTTTATATGCAGACCTTGGCCCGGTGGGTGAGGTGACGGTTATTACCCGGCCTATCCCGGCAGGAACTTATAATATACGGTTCTTTTTCATGCGAACGAAACGGGTGGGCGGAATTTTCCAGCCTTTCCTCGATGGAGAAAAGAACGGAGCTCCTGAAATATCGGGTTATGATGCGGAATGGGATAGCTATCCTTATCCGATGGATAATCAGGTATGGGAGAAAGTGACTTTTGATGAAACCAAGCCTCATACCATCACTTTGAAAGTGACAAAGCCCGGAGAACTACGTTGGGATTTGGTGAGATTTGAACCTGTAAAATAAATGGCTATGATATTGAAAAAGATAAATATAATTGTTGTGCTGTCTCTGATTCTGGCTTCTTGCACAAATGAATGGGATAAGCATTATGAAGACCCGCAGGGAGAAATGAAAACTTCCGACAAAGGGGTTTGGGAATATCTACAAAGTGTGCCGGAATATTCTGATTTTGTCCAGTTGATGAAATCGACGCAGGCAGATACCTTTTTTCTGAAACCGCAGAATTTTACAATCTGGGTTCCTTCCAACGGCGCAATGGGTGATCTATCGGCTTTGTCCGATTCTATGAAGACGATAGCGGTTGCTAACCATATCACGAAAGTGAATTATTCCGTTGCCGGATTTAAAGACGGGCTTTCTTTGCAGGCCTATTCCGGTAAAAGGTTGCGTTTGCATGAAGATCCTGCTGTAAAAGGAAGCTTTTCGATTAATGACAGTAAAGTGCTCGAAACGGTGATGACCTGTAAAGACGGGGTGATTCACCATATAGACAAATGGCTCGACCTGAAACCTACGATTTTCGATTATCTGGAACAGTCGCCATACACCTTGCTGCGCGAGATCGTTGCTTCGTACACCGATACCGTGTTCGATAAAGAGCACAGTGTGGAAACGGGAACGGACTTCGAAGGGAATATCACTTACGATTCGGTTTTTTTCTATCGTTATAAGGTATTGTCCTCCGGGCCTATCGATAAGGATAACGGGTATTACACCGTGTTCCTGACGCCCAATGACGAGCTGGAGCATGAAATGTCGGCTTATTACGATAATATCCGGGCTGTTACCGGATTTGAGCCGGAGGAAAAAGATTCGGTGAAATTGCGGGAATGGATCATGTATTCCTTTATCCACATAAATCTGATCGACGATTATGAAAAAGTGGACAAGCTTTATTCCACCAGTGGCGTGCTTTGGCGGACATCTTACCAGAAGATCGTCCCTTCGTCCAAACAGGAATTTAGCAATGGCTATGTTTACGAGGTGGCAGACCTGTTCATCCCGAACCGTTTTATTCAAAGGGAACTGGCCAATGCGATCGCTCCTACCTATGAGGTGAAACCTGAATCGGTGGAAATGTCCGTTTCCGGAGAAGTGGGACAGGACGATGTGACGGACAATATGTCGTTGGTGAAAGCTTCCGGATCCACTGCCCGGTACCTGCTTTCTACCATACAGTTGAAATCCGGCCCGGTGGAAGATGTGCCCGATTACGATTATTCGCTCACCTGGCAAACGGCACGTGTCGATACCAGCGATCAATATGTTCCGGCGGCCATGACTCCGGGAGAATATAAGGTGGAATTTACGTTTGTGAAGACCAAAGAAGCGAACCAGGATTTTGCTGTATATGTGAATGACATTTACTTGAACAAAGTGGATATGTCTACCATTACGGAGTTAGATAAATTACAAACCGTACAGTTGGGCAGAGTGGAGATTCCTCAAAGTGCAGGGGTGAAACCTTTGAAAATCACGATGAAAAATCTTGGAAAGAGCTGGAAAAAAGCACTCGCCCCTTTCCAGATTTCTTTTAAACCTACGGTTAATAACTATTAAGAAGCCTGATTATGAAGATAAGAATTTATTTATTGACACTGTTGTTGCTTGCCGGGAGTGTGGTTTTCGGGCAGGCACAAAAGGAACTGATCGAAATTCGCGGACAAGTGTTCAGTTCTGTGGATAAAAGTCCGGTAGAAGGGGCTTCTGTACTTGCTATAAGTGCTACCAAAACCGCCATTACGGATAAGCAAGGAAATTTTGTGTTGCAGGTGGTGAAGGAACCCGCATTTATTACCGTGAATTCAACCGATTTCCTGTCACAGGAATTTCAATTGTATGGCAGGCGGGAAGTGAAAATTTATTTAGTTCCTTTAAAGTCCAGAGGATATTCCAATACGATGGTCTTACCTTTTCAGGTGAAGAAAACCATAGATAAAACCGGTAACTCTGCAACGATATTCACCAGGGATATGGATCGCGGGCGTAAGCTGGCCGATGAAATGCTGGTGGGAAATGTTGCCGGGGTGCGTGCTTTGCAGAAAAGCGGTATGCCGGGTGAAGGATATTTTTTGGCTTTGCGCGGAACCCGTTCGCTGATCGGAGATAATATGTCGCTGATTGTGATCGACGGGATGCCTATCCTGCCCGATCTCACTTTGTCGTCTTCTTTCACCGGGTATTCTAAGAATGTTTTGCGGAATGTCAGCCTGAAAGAGATCGATAATATTTCCGTGACGAAAGGATATGACGCCGCTCCTTTCGGAGCTGTGTCTTCGAACGGGGTGATCATGATCAACACCGACCGGGCCATCGACATGGAAACGAAAGTCGAGTTCGAAACCGTGAACGGGGTGAGTGTCCGTCCCCGGGAATTGCCGCTTTTGGATGCTACGGATTTTAAAAATTATTTGTACCGTATCGGGCAAACCGAATATAATTCCGAAGAATTGTACAGCCGTTTTTCTTTCCTGCGCGAAGATCCCCGTTACGGAGAGGGCTACTATGCCTATCAACACAACACAGACTGGCAGGACGAAATATTCTCTCCGGCTTTTTCTACGGAGAATATCCTGAAAGTAAAGGGAGGTGATGCCGTAGCAAAATACTCTTTGCTGGCCGGGTATATGCAAGAAAACGGAATCGAGGACAATTCCAAGATGTCCCGCTATTATGCCCGTTTCAACGGTGATATGAAAATGAGCCGGAAGTTGTCGATGTTCACGAATGTGGGATTCAGTTACTATAACAACAACATTCACGAACAGGGAATGGTACCGGAAATTAACCCGATTTTAGCGGCAATCCGCAAACCGTCTATTCTCGGACCTTACCGGGTGAATAAATACAACCAGCAATTGAGCGTATGGGATCCCGTTCGGCAGTTCGGTGTGAGCAATCCTGCCGTGATTGTGAATGAAGTGGAGGGAAATAATGTGCTCTACAATACGATGGTAAACCTGGGGTTGAGTCTGGATTTCACTCCTGAATTACAATTACGGGGGTTGTTTGGTATCAATTACGATTACAACCGGGAAAAAATGTTTATTCCCGGAGTTTCCACCGATGCTTTAATTCCGTTGGAAGGCGGAAGGGCGCGGAATATGATCCGGAACGGTGTTGGTAAATCGATGAGTTATTACGGAAATGTGACCTTATCTTACCAGCATAGTTTTCAGAGAGGTCATTATCTGGGGGCAATGGCCGGAGTGCAGATGTTGTCTCGCGACCGCCTGTACGAGTATGCCAAGGGTATTAATACAGCCACGGATTACGACCGTAATTTGTCGAGCGTGAAGGATGCCTTCGGGAAATATCTCGACGGTTATGACGATAAATGGAAATGGTTTAACCTTTTTGCCAATGTGGAATATAACTATAAAAAACAGCTTTATGCCGGAGTATCCCTTTCTGCGGATGCCGCTTCGGTAACCGGGGAGCGTTCGGATGTGTTCAATTTGTATCCGGCAACCAATGTTGCCTGGAAGCTGAATAATTCTTCTTTCTTGCGGAACTCGGATTTTGTGGACGACCTGACTTTACGGGCGGAATATTCCATGAAAGGTAATTCGATGCTGCCTGCCATGATCTCGAAATATCATTATGTGGCGATGGATTACAAAGAAATGGGCGGTATTGTGAGAGGCAATATCCCGAACGATAAATTGAAACCGGAATTAGTGGTAACTACCAATATCGGAGCGGATTTCAGGACTTTGGGAAATAAATTGAATTTGTCACTCGACCTGTATAATAGTGAAACCCGCGATATGTTGGTGCAGGAAGACCTGGCCTCGTCGTTCGGCACGAAGTTCCGTTATGTCAACGCCGGAAAGATGGAAACGAAAGGTGTGGAAGTGGGTATCAATGCCACCGTGATCCGTACCCGGAATTTCGAATGGAATTTAGGGGCTACGATCGCTCATGAAAAAGCGAAGATCAAGGATTTGGGCGGATTGGATGCGATTGTCACCACTTTGTCCGATGGGGCACAGATCATCACGAAGGTGGGTGAATCTCCTTACGCCTTTTATGGGCTGAAAACGAACGGAGTGTATGCCACTTCTGCCGAGGCTGCCGCAGAAAACCTGGTAGACTTTAAGGGAAGAAATTTCCGGGCGGGCGATATGAGGTATGTGAATGCCGATGCTTCCGACCGGGTGATCGACAGTAAGGATAAAATGATTATCGGCGATCCCACCCCGGATTTCTACGGAGGGATTTTCACTTCTTTCCGCTATAAAAATTACACGCTGAGTGCGCAGTTCACCTATTCGTACGGTAACGATGTTTACAATGCCGTCAGACGGGTGGGAGAAAGCATGGTTGATTTTTCCGGACAGACCCGGGCTGTGAAAAATAGCTGGAATTACGAGGGACACCAAACAACGATGCCTAAGGCGGAATATGGCGATCCGATGAACAACAGCCAATTTTCTTCGCGCTGGATCGAGGACGGTTCATACCTGAAACTGAAGAATTTGACCTTTAATTATGATTATCCTTCTAAACTTTGGATATTCCGTAATTTCCAGGCTTATGTTTCTGCCGAGAATTTGTTTACCCTGACTAAATATTTAGGCTACGATCCTGAATTTTCTTATTCATACGATCACCGGATGTTAGGAGTGGACTATGGAAAAGTGCCGGGAGCCCGCACCTTCAAGCTGGGCATCAGGTTGGGTATCTAATTGATTAATAATGGAAAAGATGAACAAAATGAAATTATATATCAGGCAAATAGCAGGGCTTTTCCTGGCTTTGACGGTTATGTCTTGCGAAAAGATGCTGGATGTGGACTCAACCACGTCCATAAAAGCGGAAGATCATTATTCTTCCACAGGAGAAGTGTACGGGGCTTTTATCGGGTTGGCAGCGGTGTTCTCGAACGTTGCGGAACAAACCGTAGTGTTGTCCGAGCTGAAAGGCGATTTGTTGGCTCCTACCCAAAACGCCCCGGAGGATTTTTGGGATATTTATCGGTTTAAAGCCGATAATAATACGGCTTATACCAGTTCTAAACCTTATTACGATATTGTGATTAATTGTAATGATTTTTTACGCAGGATCGTGAAATACAATCAGGATGTCCCGGGGGATATTCCGGAAAATGTGTATAAAGGGATGGTTGCTGCCGCCGTTAAATATAAGGTGTGGAGCCTTTTTACCATCGCCCAGTTTTGGGGTGAAGCCCAGGTTTATAATTCTAATCTTGAAGACGACAAGGATGGAGCTATGATCACGATGGGGCTGGATGAATTGCCCGATTATTTGCTGGCTTACCTGGAAGGCGGGGAGGATGGTATTAATGCAACCTGGCCGCTGGACTGGAAACTGGTGCTGGATAATCCCGATATTGACTGGGAAGGATGCCAGCTTGAATACAAGGTGCTGAAAGGCGAATTGAATTTATGGGCCGGCAATTATCAGGAGGCTGTGAATAATTTCATGGATATTATCCGGGTGGATAAGGATACCCGTCACGACCTCACCGATTTTTGGGGTGGATATTGGGTGGATATTTTTGTGAAAGACCCGGTGAACCTGAAAAAAGAGGTAATCACGGTTGCTCCTTTCAATGTGAACTATGGACAAGTGCATAAACTGCGTTCTTATTTTTCAAATGTTTCGCCCAATGTTTACTATATGGCACCTACCGAAAAAGCGATGAAAATGTTCGAAAATCAAACCATGAACAATTATTCGCAGGGGGATGTCCGGGGAGTGGGAGCTTCTTACATGAAGGAAAACGGAGAATATGTCGTGAAGAAATATCATTTGAATAAGGATAAGGATGAATATTCCAGCGATGCAACCATTCATATTTACAGGGCTGCACAAATCCATTTGAATGTGGCGGAAGCTTATTGTTTTATGGGAAAATTCGAGGAGGCTCTGACCTTTTTGGATAAAGGTTTGAGAAGTTATTGGACGGGTAACCGCTTTAAACCTCCTTTCCAGAATGTGAATGCAGAATTGAAGGATTGTAACGGAGTACGGGGACGGGTGAACCTTTTGCCGCTGGAAAGCGAAGAGGTCTTTGAAGGATGTGTAAATAACCAGGATTCCGTGCGTACGTTGTGTACTTATATTTCCGATGAGGTCGGGCTCGAATTGGCTTACGAAGGAAAACGCTGGCAAACCCTGATCCGGATGGCGAAACATCTGCAAGACCCCTCTTTCCTTTCTAAACAAGTTTCTGAAAAATTCCCGGAGGGGGAAAGGGACGGATATAAAACCTTTTTGGATAATGAAGCGAACTGGTTTATTCAGGACACGAAAGACAAGGTTTCAAAATAAGTAGCTCACCTTTAAAATTATATTCAGATGAAAAAAATAACATATAATTTATTTTTCCTGTTGGCAACACTGGCGGCCCTGTTCTCCGGTTGTAGCAGGGATGGAGCCGATCAGAATTTTTCAATAAAGACCGGATTCCGGCCGATAGCGAACCTTGAAGGGCACGCAGGATATGGAACAGCGGAATTTGAGTGGCAGTTGCCCGATAGCACATCGTCGCTGTTTTGCATCGAAGTGGTTTATCAGACAGGCGATAACGAACCCACCCGGCAGGTGATTTCCCGTTATAAAGACGGGGTAACCATTCCGGGGCTTGAGGCGGCTAATTATACATTTACGTTCACTTCAATCGGTGAGGATGGAGAAAAACAGGTAGAAACTCCGGTCAGTTTAGACATTATAGACTGGCGGAAGGAACCGCCTGCCCAAGTGACTTTAACCCGGCAGATGGTGGCTGAAAGTTCGCTGATGCTGAGTTGGAAGAATCCCGAACACCGCACTTTCGATGGGGTGACCTTTGAAATCTACAAAGGGGATGAGTTGGTTCAAAGTCATAAAATTTTGGCAACGGAGCAACCCGAATATGTCTTTTCCGGATTGGAATTTTTGGTGGATAATTACAGCCTGAAATATTATTCTGTAAGTCCGGTAGGGGTATGTTCCGATACGGCAACCTGGAATTTTGCAACCGGGGATATTCCTCCTGCCGTGCCGGAAATCCGGGTAGATGTGTCCGATTTCGATGCAGCCCATTGCGCCGATGTGGTTTGGGATAAAACGGCGGATATGGATACAGTGCTGATCCGTTACACCGACATGAACAACGAAGCCCGCGAATGCCGTTTTGCAGCAGATCGTTGGGGATATTTGTCGTTGCTGCCGGGAGGAACGGTGGAACTGGAAATTCAGGTGAAAGGAACGAACGGAACCTGGTCGTTCCCGAAAAAGCAAAAGATCAAAACCCGTTTGACGGAAGAAACTTATTTGCCCAGAATCCCGAACGGCCCGTCGAGCAATATGTCGAAACTGTCGGAAGCGATGTACCAGACTTTGGGCAGGGGTACGGCAGATCAATTTAAAAAGGATCAGAACTGGCTGGAAGAATATTCATTCAAGGAAATGGCGGAATTGGTCGATTTTGCTTGTATCTGGGAAATTTACCATGTAGATGAAATTCACTTGTTCGTAAACCTCGAAGTGTTGAAGATTCAGAGTTATGGAAGCCTTACTATGGCGAATTGCCCGTCGGTTGAAGAGTTCAAGACGTTGATCGACCGTTTGCCTAAAATCAAGGAACTCCAGGTTGTGGGAGGTTACCCGATTTATAAGAAATTGGAAACCGAATTCTCCAATCACCCGAAAATTAAATTCAAAAAGATTTAAGGACAGGATTGTATAACAAGCTAAAACATTCGATTTATGAATAAATTATTGATATTATTATTGGCGGTTTGTTGTTTCTTTTCCTGCAAGGATGAAACGACGGAAAACGATATTTTCATACCGATACTCGAATTGTCACAAGACACGTTATTACTCGATTCGGCAATGACCAGTACGAAGATCACGGTGACAACCAATGGCGAGTATTGGGAAGTGGAAGTTCCGGAAGAAATCGATTGGGTGGAATATTCCACCAACAATGTGCCGGGTGCGACTTATTTAGTATTGAAAGTGGCTCAAAACAAAGGGGCGGTGGAACGGACGGCAGAGGTGAAGGTGCTGGGACAGGACATCGAGAAAGTGATTTGGGTGAAACAGATGGGATCCGATCCTGTGATTATAACCTCGGCTGAAAATTTCACGATTAAGGACGATACCACGACCCTGAAGTTGTATGTGCGTTCCAATCTCACTTTTGAAGTGCAGATTCCCGATACCACAACCTGGATTCATAATCTGGGAAGAGATACGAAGGATTCCACGCTTTATACCTTTGGGGTAAATTCGAACGGCTATGAAGACCGGAGCGGCTTTATCATTTTGCAAGGTTTAAGCCATGACTTAAAGAAGGTGATTCCGGTGAGCCAATCGGGCAGAAAAGAGTATAAGCCGGGAAATTCGGCAGCTGTGGAAGGTTTGGTGAAACTTACCGTGACGAAGGCTTCGGATTATTGTGTGACCAGTCCCTCGGGCTGCCATCAGGATGCCTCTGTCGATGCGGCGAAAACCATAGACGGCGACCTGACTACGATGTACCATTCTACGTGGGCGCATACGAAGGATGAGAATTATCCGGTGACATTGGAGTATGAGTTCGACGAGTCGTCTAAGTACCTGGACTACATTATTTGTACTCCCCGTGACGGAAACGGTGCGTTTAAAACCGGGGAGGTCTGGTATAAGACCAGCGATTATTCGAAATACACGAAGTTGTGTGATTTTGACGAAGAGGGCCGGGGAAAACCGTTTACGATCAAGTTCCCGGAAGGTATCGAAAATCCCCGGGGCGTGAAATTCGTTTTAGGGCCGGGAAGAAATGGGAATGTGGCTTGCCTTGAAATGGAATTTTATTATGTGGGACGTTTGGACGCTTCGCTGGATGCGATATTTACAGACCATTCCTATTCCGAACTTAAACCGGGAGTGACTTATGAGCAAATTGCCGGTATGGAGAATAAATTCTATGCAAACATTGCAAAATATCTCTATTATCACGAGTATCCGATGTTCCGGATTCTGGAGTGTGAGCCTTATCAGGTGCCTCAGACGATACAGAAGGATTATAAGATCAATCCGTATAGCGAGTTGGACAATGCCACAGGTATTTATGTGAAAAGCGGCGAAGAGCTTTTGGTATTTATGGGCCCGACGAACGGGGAAAATGTCGGTTTGAGTGTGGTGGATTTCAACAAAGGATACAGTAAAACCGATTATTCCCTGATAGAAGGCGTGAACCGCATAGAAATGGCCGGGGAAGGCTTAGTGTATATCATGTATAATACGAATAACTACCAAACGGCTGCTCCCGTGAAAGTGCATATTGCTTCCGGCGGTACGTTCAACGGTTATTTCGATGTGAGGAAGCACACGGATGCCGATTGGAATAAGATTTTACAAGGCACGGTGACCAATCATCTGGATGTATTGGGACAAAAGATGCACCTGGTGTTTCCGGTGGATGCGTTCAGGACTTATGTTTCCAGTCCGACGGCTTTAATGGGGACGTGGGATGAGATTGTTACTTTGGAACATCGGCTGATGGGGCTGGAAAGGTATAATAAGCCGATTAAGAATCGTTTACTGGGACATGTGATCTATCAGAAAAATGAGCCGGACGCTTATATGTATGCCACTTCTTACCGGACAGCTTATATCGACTATACGATGTCGAAAATCTGTGATGTGAAACAGATGCGCATGGTGAATCAGAATGCAAGCGGCGACGATGTGATCTGGGGTCCGGCGCATGAAATCGGGCACGTGCATCAAACCCGCCCCGGATTGAAATGGATCGGGACGACGGAGGTGACCAATAATATCCATTCCCTGTGCGTACAGACGACGTGGGGATCGCGTTCACGCTTAGACCGGGGAGGATATTATCAGAAAGCGTTTAACGATATTGTTGTCGGTGGAATACCTCACGGTGCGGAAACCGACCCGTTCTGCAAATCCGTTCCTTTCTGGCAAATGTATCTGTATTCCAAAAAAGTGTCCGATAACCCGTATTTGTATGAAGACCTGCACGAACAGATTCGTAACGAGATTGATCCTACGGAAAATAAGAACGGAACTTGCCAGTTGAATTTTGTGGAAAGGTGCTGCGATATTATGCAGATGGATTTCACGGCCTATTTCAAGGCATGGGGACTTCTGAAAGAAGTGGATCTGGAGATCGATGATTATGCAAAAGAAAAACTGACCTGCACAGCGGAGCAGGTGGCAGCGGTAGAAGCCCGGATCAAGGCGAAAGGCTATGCCGAAGCTCCTGCGGGATTGATTTATCTCACCGACGGCACGGCGGAAGTGTTTAAAAAGCAATTGGCAATTGTGCCGGGCAGCAGTTCGATGAGCGGGAACAAGGTGACTTTGACGGATGGTTCCTGCCGTTGTTCCTGCCGTATCGGCTTCAACTGTATTCACCATCAATGCTTCGATTTCCGGCGCGGAAGTTAAAGCTGTGAGTTGGGATGGTCAGAGAGTAGATGTAACATTCTAAAGAATAAAAACGGAAAACTATGAAAATAAGTAAGTTACTATTATTGGTATTGGCTTGCCTGGGAGGTGCGTTTTATGCTTGTGAAGATTCTTCGGTGAAAGACGATTTTGATTATAAGGATACCGTAGAGTTTGAAAGGGAAAAAATGGTGTTTCAGGAAGATGCCGATACCGTGCAAATCCCGGTGATTATATCCGGGTTTGCCAAAAACGATGTGGAGATCACGGTGGAAGTTCGGAGAAGGGAAGAGTTGACAGCGAGGGAGGATACGAATTTCATTCTATTGGAAAAGACGGTGTATATTCCGAAGGATGGGAGTGCGACCAGCATTCCGATGAAGATTATAAATGATAATGTCGTAAATCCGGACCGTTCTTTCGACCTGGTGATAAAATCGGTTGTCGGAGCGGAGAAAGCAAGGATTTCGCAGGTGTGCCGCGTGGTGATTGCGAACGAAGACTTTTGGCCGTTGGTAACCATGAGTAAATCCACTTATCAGACGACAGAACATGACGATGAATTGGTTATTCCATTGACGGCCACCGGAATTTTCTATCAGCCCACGCAGGTGACAGTGCAGGTAAATTCCGGCACGGCAATTGAAGGTACGAATTTTACAATCGCTAAGAAAAACTTTACTTTCGACAATGAACATTTGAAAGATAGCATCGTGGTTAAGTTGGCTTCGGAAGAATTGCAGGAAGATTGTTCTTTCGAACTGAATCTGGAGATCACGGATGGTTTGCCCGGAAAGGTGAAAACCAGCAAGGTGGTGATCCGGGATGTGAAGAAATTTGTGGGTTTCCCGGCAGAGAAAGTCAAAATGCTTAAAAACGAAAAAGATGTCAAAGTTCCGGTATTGATCGGAGGAGTACGTTCTCCGCGCGATCTTGTTGCGAAGATCGGAGTCAAGTCGTCGGGAAGTTTGGTGGAAGGTTCTGACTTTACATTGAGCGACAATGTGATTACCACTAAAGGAGATACGGTTTTGTTTGCAACAGTCCATTTTACGAAAGCCGGAGATTTATCGGGCACGTTGATCGAATTGCAGGTAGAGGAAGTGAGCGGAGGCGACATCGATGAGGTGACCCCTTCTGCTGCATTGGAAGTAGTGGAAGCGGTTGAGTTTAACAGGAGCAATTGGGAGATTTTAAGTTTCACTTCGGAAGAGCCGTCTGCCGAATCGGGCGGTAATAATGGAAAGGCGATCCACCTGATCGATGGAAGTAGCCGTGATGACCGGGGTTTGGGCACGTTCTGGCACAGCCGCTGGGGAAGTGCGCCCACAGGTGTGCTCCCTTATGAGTTTGTGATTGATATGCACGATCAGGTGCGGGTGGGAACGATAAGGCTTTATCGTCGCCAGCCTTCCAATAGTGCCGTTAAGCTTGCAACGGTCGAAGTGAGCGACGACCAGGTGAACTGGAGTCCTGCATACGATATTGATTTTACGACGACCGATCCGGAAAACAGTAAAATTTTGGATTTACCGAATGTCCGTACAGCTCGCTATATACGTTTAGGTATTCCTAACCGGGGGGGGAATGGCAACACGGCGAGTCTTGCTGAGCTGATGTTGTTTGGCTTGCCTCTGGAACCCAAATAATTTGTTTAGTATTCAAAATACAAGGTGCGTATATAGCGAAGGGTGGCTTTTAGGCCACCCTTCTTTTTTTGTTAAAATGGTAAAATAAGAGTAAAAATAACCTTGCAGAGTGTTTTTTAATTGTATAGATTTGTCTATATGGTTGCGTCGGATGTGAAAGATTTCCATCTGTTTGCTGTTATTGTTATTAATATGTTTAGCAGGTTTTTCTTTTTTTTACTGTTATTTGTTCCCTTGTCGCTATGGGGACAAGAGCGATTTTATTTTTCAAAACTCGATGTCAAGGAAGGGCTTTCGCACAGTTCCATCACGTCTATTTTTCAGGATCGTGACGGTTACCTATGGTTCGGCACTTCAAACGGGTTGAATAAATTCGATGGCTACCGGTTTAAAGTTTACCGGAAAGACGGGGTGGAGGGAAATAGCTTGTCCGATAACGAAATAAACGATATTGTGCAGGACCCTGACGGGCATCTTTGGATTTTGACGCCCTCGGGAATAGACCGTATCGACCATGAAACCGATGGCATCAGGCATTATAAGGGGAACCGGGAACAGTTCAGGCACATCTTATGCTACCGCCAAAAGGTATTGGCCTTTGCCGACACGGTGGTTTATGGGTATGATCGGCAGAAAGACACTTTTAGCCGGGTGGAACTGCCTTTTTCGATGCCTTCTTCGATTTCTGCCGTGACGCAGGATGTAGACGGAAAACTCTATTTGGGAACATCCGGCGATGGGGTCTGGGTCTGCGATTCCACCTTCCGTTCTTTCCGGCATATTGCGGCGGGGAAATCGCCCGGCTCTATCTCCCGGGATGTGATTCGGAATCTGTTGGTGGATTCGGAAGAAAATTTGTGGATTACTTTGGATAAAACCGGCATAGAGCGCTATCATCTGCCGAGCGGCACGGTGGCGCGTCCCGTTACTACGAATTACAACACCATCGGGCATCACATCCGTGTGGCGATCGACTGGGACGACCGGAATTTGCTGCTGGGAACGTTTAACGGATTAGCTTTGCTGGATAAGCGTACGCTTGCCATTGTTCCTGTGCCTTCTAATTTAGGCAAAAAAGGCGGGCTTAGCCATTACTCCGTGTATCATCTTTTTAAAGACAGGCAGCAAACGCTTTGGGTGGGAACGTATTCCGGCGGTGTCAATTACCACAATCGGTATAATAACCGTTTCGAATGGATCACCGCCAGGCATTTTTCAGGTGTGTTCCGGAAGGGAGGAGAAGACCGGGAAGGGAAATTGTGGTTTGCTACGGAAGGTGGGGGACTGTTGTTTTACGATCCCCAAACGGGAGAGCAGAAAAACTATCTGCTGAAATCCGGTAATTCGATTTACTATAATAACCTGATTAAAACTTTGCTGATTTCGGGGGATTCCATTTTTTGCACCACTTTTGGCGGGAAGGTTTATTCTTTTTCGCCCCGCACCGAGAAATACCGTTTGTTGTATGATTTTAAATACAACGATATTTATTCCCTTTACCAGGATTCGAAAGGGCGGCTTTGGATTCCCACGAATACCAAAGCAGGACTGGTGGTGGCTGAGGGAAATTCGGTAACGGAGGATTTTAAGGTCGGTGGTAAACCCCGGAAATTCATGTCTGTGTCGGTTGTTCAGGAGTTGCCGGAGAATCGTTACCTGATAGGAACGTGGAACAATGGTTTTTATCTTTATTCCCCGGACGAACAGAAAGCCACGCACTTTGCCAACCGGGAACTGGGAGTGTCTGAACATGAGAAAATCTATGTGTCTGCCTTTTATGTCGATTCCGGGCAGGATATTTGGGTGGCAACCAACGGGCACGGGCTTTGGCGGTTCGATTCCGGGCTAAAGCTAAAAAAACATTATGCCGCAGAAGATGGAATGACGGACAGGCAGGTGTTTTACGTCACTCAGGATAAACAGGGATTCTATTGGGTGATGACCTGCCACGAACTGTATCATCTGGATAAGGACGGGGAAGTGATAAACCGTTTTAATGCCCGGAACGGTATTGAATTACAGGAATTCAGCATATTTTCCGGTATGATCACCCGGAATGGTAAATTATACCTTTCGGGGATGAACGGTTTCCAGAGCATCGATCCGGTGGAATTGAGGAACAATACGGAAAAACCTCCTGTCCTGCTGACGTCCTTGTATATTAACAACCGGGAAATCACTCCGCAAACCCCTCATACCCCCCTGACTAAAAAATTGCAGCAAACGCGGAAGCTGGTGCTGAATCATGACCAGACCAATTTAAGCATCGGCTATACGGCTCTGAATTATATTTATCCCGAACAGAATCAATATGCTTATAAATTGGAAGGGGCAGATACCGAGTGGAATTATGTGAAAAACCGCCGGGAAGCGTTTTACAGTAATCTGCCGCCGGGCTCTTACCGTTTTAAGGTGATTGCTTCGAACAATGACGGGGTGTGGAACGACGAGGGCACCAGCCTGCAAATCGTTGTGTTGCCTCCCTATTGGCTGCGTTGGTGGGCTTATCTGATTTATTTCTTGATCGCAGGATTCGTTTTGTGGAAATATATGGCCTGGATGCATAAAAAGAGGGAACTTGAAACCCGTTTACGCTTTAAGCAGATGGAACAGGAGAAACAAGAGGAATTGAGCCAGGAACGTAACCGTTTTTTCACCCATGTTACCCACGAACTCCGGACTCCTTTAACCCTAATCCTGAATCCTGCCGAAGAGCTGGCCGAGGAACAGTTCTTAACGCCGGAAGTGAAAAAGTCGGTGAATCTCATCCAGCAGAATGCGCGTCGACTGATGTCGTTGGTGAATAACCTGATGGATATACAGAAACGCCGCACCGGAAAGAAAGAATTGCGGCTTTCCAGTTTCGATTTTAAAGAGTTTTTGCAGGAGATATATTATAATTTCCAGACAACGGCGCAAAGCCGTAATTTCTCGTTTTGTCTGGATTTTCCTTATTCGTCTTTGCTGGTGACTTATGACCGGGAAGAATTGGAGAAAGTGTTTTTTAACCTGCTTTCCAATGCTTTTAAATTTACGCCTGCCGGAGGAAAAATCGTTATCGGGGGGAAAGTTGTTTCACGGGACGATTGTCCGGAGCTGCCGGGACAGGTTTACCCGGATTTTTCAGAGGCAGCCCGGTGGCTGTATCTGGTGGTCAGGGATTCCGGTATCGGTATCCGGGAAGCCGACCGGGAAAAATTGTTCGAGCCATTCGGGCATTCTTCTGACGACCTTTACCAGAAAACCACGGGGAGCGGAATCGGATTGAACCTGTCCCGGATGATTATCGAACAGCACCGGGGCAGGATATTTGCCCGCCCTTTAGAGCCGGGTACGGAAATAGGCGTATTGCTGCCTTTGTGTTATCAGCCTGAAATTTATCCCATGCTGGAAACGGTTATTCCGGGAGACCCGGAAACCGATATTAACGATGAGGAAATACCTCACGACACGACGATTCTGTTGGTGGAGGACAATCCTGAAATATTGGATTACGTCCGCCGGAAGTTGCAGAATACCTACCGGGTGATTACCGCTGTGAATGGGCAGGAGGCTTTCGAGGCGGCAGAAAAATATATGCCCGATATGGTAATCAGCGATGTGATGATGCCTGTGATGAGCGGGGTGGAGTTGTGTGTGAAAATCAAAAATACTATCAGCCTGAGCCATATCCCGGTGATCCTGCTGACGGCTAAATCGCTGGCTATGCACATCGAGGAGGGATTCGATGCCGGGGCGGATGATTATATCGTGAAACCGTTCAGCCTGTCGTTGCTCCGGGTGCGTATCCGCAATTTGCTGGTGGGAAGACAGCGGATGCAGGCCGTTTATTATAAGCGTTTTTCGTTGGAGAATATCGGCATTAAAGTGGAATCACTCGACGATATGTTTATGAATAAGTATATGGAAGTGGTGCGCAAGCATATTGCCGAGCCTGATTTCGGGATCGACGAGATTTGCCGGGAGATCGGGTTGAGCCGTGCCAATTTCTATCGGAAAGTGAAGGTGATTACCAATTTGTCGCCAGTGGAAATGATCCGTAATATCCGTTTGGAAACGGCAGCTCGTTTGTTGAAAGAGAGCGGATTGTCGATTTCGGAGATTGCGTTTAAGGTGGGCTTTAACAATCACTCTTATTTCACCAGTTGTTTTAAAACCCTGTATGGTATTTCGCCAACGGAATATCAGGAAAGGGAAAAAGGAGAGGTATAAAAAATCCCCCTTGGGCGTATGCCGAAGGGGGATTTTCAGGTTTTATTCGTTCCCGCTCATACCGAATTCAGCCCAGCATGGACTGCCCCCGCTACTTTTAGGATTCAACACTTCGCATTTCACATAACGTCCCTTGAGCCAGTCTTTACCTTCCAGCTCGAAGTTCTGCAATTTGTCGCCGTTGGCTTCCAAATTAGTTTCCAACAGGAGTTGCCATTCTTTGAAGTTTGGATCGAAATTGCCGGAGCCGTCTACCGGGGCTTTCGTCGATACGTATACTTTCAGGGTTCCGGGACGTGAATTGACCGATCCCGTTCCGTCGCGCTGGGCGAAGAACGCCCCGCCGAGATAGTATTCCTTCTGCATGTCGAACACCACATAACCCGGCCACGATTTCCCATTGTCTGCCGATGTCGCAAATTTCGTTTTCAGGTTGTCGTCCAATAAAAGTTGAGGCCCGTAGTTCGCCGCGCTCGAATATTGTTTGGGGAAGAAACCCATAATCGTCCAGCCTGAACGGTCGATCGGTTTCGGGCCGCAATCATATTCGGGATTTGGGAAAAGCGAAGGATCGGGTTCGTGATACACGTCCACGATAGAGGGATCGGTCACCGCTCCATAATCGAACGATTTCCAGAATTCGCCTTTGCTGATTCCCCGTTCTGTGGTTTCCCAGGCCGGGAATTTGCTTAAATAGCAACGGGTTTCTTTGGAAATCTTAAATCCCCAATCATCGAAAAACGGTAACAGGTTGGCCGTGGCATATTCACATACCCTGCGGGCGAAGAAATCGCGTTTTTCCTGATCGCTGTTCGTGGATTCCTTACTGGTGCGGTTTTGTATGCCGAGGTATTTATAAACGCCCCAGTCCAGCCCGTATGCCAATTGCACGAAGGGGACAAGAAGTTGCCCCACATCCAGGTCTTCGGTGTTGTCTTTCGTGTCGTTCGGAGTGTTCAGCACGTAGTTTTCCACAGTCGCTTTAAATTCGTCCAGCCGTGACCCGGTGGCCCAGTAACCGTTAAAACGGCAATACCAGCTAAAGATATTCAGGTTACAGGTCACTTCCGTGAGGGCTCCCCATTTCCATTTGGAATTTTGGAAATTGTGCCCGATTTCGTGCCATAAGCCCCACATGTTTCCGACTTCCAATTCTTCCGGTTGCACCCATCTCTGGTCTGAATTCCATCCGGCAACGAACGGATAGCCCGAATGGGCGGCTCCGCCGCATTGCTGTATATCGAGGCACACTCTCCAGGGCGTCAGCACCGCCCGCATATTGTCAGGCGCAGCAGGGTCCTGGCTGTACCCGAACACCTCATCATAGCTATAATAAATGAATTTATCGTAAAAATCCACCAACCGTTGGGGATCGCTCACCGTTTTCAGCATTTCCCGGGGGAATGTGCAGATAAACCTTTCCCCCCTGAGTTCACCCCACGGGACAGAGGTTGTTGCGATCATTTCTTTCCACTCCTGTGCGTTGCCGCCTTTCACAAAGTCGGGCGATTTGACACAGCCTTTAAAATGAAAAGCATGTTCACCTTCCACCTGTTCCGGGAAATACAGGTATACCTGCCCGCCGAAGTAGCTCGATATTTTGTTTTCTCCCGATTCCAGCTTGCCTTTGACATATATTTTATAATACCTTTTTTGGTTTTCCACGGCATTCCCGCCTACGCAGGGATGGTCGAGGTCACAGGGCCACACACCGATCCGGTATTCCACTCCGGTCAGTCCGGCAGGGACGTTCACCGTGATAACTTCCGCCGCCGGAGCATACAATCCCGTGCTAAAAAAAGGTGTGGGGTTGGAGCAGCCCGGCGAGGGTTTTTTATAGTAAGGTTTCAGGACCACGGTTGTGTCTTCGATCCTTCTTTCCTGTTTTGAAATTTCTCCCGGAAATACTGAAACCCATTCCCGGTGGGGATTAGCCAGAGTTTCTACCCACTCCGGCAAAGACTCTTCGGGTTCTGTCGGTTTTTCGACTACCTGAATCGGTTTTTCATCTGTGATTTTTCCTTCTTCGCAGGCTTGCCCGGCGATAATCAGGGAAAACAGCAGGGTGATTAAATTTATTTTTTTCATACTCCGTTGTTTTATGGTTTTAGAAATGACGGATTCCATGTTTTTAGTTTTTAAGCGGGTCATAAGGGATGAACCAGTTTTCTTCCGATTGCAGAAATTCGGTGTATTTTCCACGTTCGCTTGCCGGGAATTTTTCCTGCATCAACCCGGACACAAAGCTACCGCCCCAGAATCTACCCATCCGGATCAGTGCGCCCCAACGTTTTCCTTCGAAGGCCAGTTCCAAAGCATATTCGTTTAAGATCAGGCTGTCGATTTGCTGTCTTTTCACCAGAATTTGCTGTGCTTCCGGCAGTTTGGAAACCGTTTGTTCCGTGCCGTCCACCGTGATTTTTTCGGGCAGTTCGTGCCGTTTCAGGTTCACCCGTCCCCGTATACCTGCGTTTTCCACCAGCAGGGGACTGTACAGGGGCGAATTAAACGGGCGTTTCAGGAATCCGCCGGGAGTGACATATTGTATTACCCCGTCGTTCAGAAAGGCCATGGCCTCTTCTTGCAGGTCGCAGTGGTTCAGGGCTTCGGCTATCATCAGGTGAATTTCCGCAGCCCGGTAAACCGGGATGTAATGATCCCGTTCGTGAGGGGCTTTTCCCCGGTGGTATTTGATGGCTACCGTATCGCCGTTTTCAACCCCGATATTGATTTGTTTCCTCACCTTGTCGCCCGTTCCTTCCGCCGCGTCGATTTTCCATTCCTGAAGGTCGTAGAGTTCGCTTAGGCGGGAAGCCGGCTTGAGGTGGTAAACATTCGGTGCAATGTTTGAAAAATAATACTGTAATTTGTTTTGCTGCTGCTTAATGGCATTGAAAGGGACTACGGTGACCAGTTCCTGTAAATTGGAGGTGATGGGTTTCGTGAAAATGTCTGAATAGGTACCGCTTTTTTTCACGATGAAGTCGCCGTTCCCGTTTTTAATCACATTTTGCAGGAATTCGAAAGCGGTGTAGTAATCGCCTTTCCACAGGTATAATTCCCCCAACAGGGCGTTCGGGTTAATCCCGAAACGAATCCATTCGTCTCCCTGGATATTGGTGATGTCCCTCCATACCAGCGTTTTCTTACCGTCGATTCCGTTGAATCCGTTTTCCATGGAGTAAATCACCTGATCGATCAGCGCGTCGAAGGATAGCATTTGTCCCCGGCTGAGGTCTGTGTAATCGGAAAGGGAATAGTCATGATAGATCGCCTGTCCGTAGAGTTTCCCCAAAGTGAGGTAGCTCCATGCCCGGTAGCGGATGGCTTCCGAAATCATGCCTTCGAGCACATTCACCGGGATGGCTCCCGGATTTTCTTCCTCATATTTCAGGGTGTGGCGGATGAAGTCGTTACAATTGATGATTAATTTGTAGTAAGGGTTGGGAGCAACCGCTTGGTTACCGTTTCCCGCCTGAAACCGGAAGATTTCCCACAGCTCCACCGGAGCGTTGGACGTGGGAGTCGTTAATCCCCCCATTAATTCCGACATAACCACATAGTGTTCCGCGGCTTCCTGAAAGCGTACGGCGTTCCCCACAAAGGAGCTGTACACTTCGTAATATTCGTGATAGTTCTGGTCTTCTTTCAGGATGTTGTTCGGCTCTACGTCGAAAAATTTCTGGCATGCCGTGCAACTCAAAAGACCGGATAAACAAAGGATTGAAACTATATTTCTCATGATAATTGTAGTTAGAGGTTAGAAATTCAGTTTTACGCCGAGGCGCACGCTGCTTGCCGCTGGGATTTTTCCCTGGTCGATTCCCTGTAACTGCGAGGAATACGACCATGAAAATTCGGGGTCTAACCCTAAGTATTTGGTGAAAGTCAGAAGATTATCGCCACTCAGGTAGATTTGTAACTGCCGGATAAAACTCAATTCCCGGGGGAATGTATAGCTTAAAGTCACATTTTTCAGTTTCAGGAAAGAGCCGTCTTCGATCCAGCGGGATGAAAAGCGGTTATTGCCTGCCGGGTCGCCGTAGTTGGCTCGGGGCATATCGGTGGTCTGCCCGTAGTCGTTCCACCTCCGGGTGGCTGTTTCCGTTTGGTTGGTGAAACCATCGAGGGATTCGATGTTCCGCCTTACCACATTATAGATTTCGTTGCCGTAACTGTAAGAAAACAAGGCAGAAAGCTCCACTCCCCGGTAACGGAATCCGGTGTAGAATCCTCCGAAAAAGTCGGGGGTGGCCGATCCCAGGACAGTGCGGTCTTCATCATCGATCACATGGTCGCCGTTTCTGTCGGAAAAATGGACATCCCCTGCCTGAAAGCTGTTTCCATTATAGGAAGCCAGTCCGGCGGCATTGGCTTGCTCCTGGGTGGAAAACACTTCTCCCGCCTCAAATCCGTAGAAAGCGAAAGGCGATCCGCCCACTTGGGTAATCAGTTGGCTACCGTCTGAAAATGAAGTAATCATGCTTTTTTCTCCGCCGAGGCTGCTGACTGTGGTTTTATAGTGGGTGATGTTACCTCCGGCATACCATTGGAACTGTCCGCGCTGTAAAAGATTGAGGTGCAGGGAGGCTTCCACGGCATCGGTTTTCAATTTTCCCGCATTGGTGAACATGCGCCCATAACCGTAAGCGGAAGGCATTTCTTTGCCGAGTAGCATATTGCGGGTGTTTTCCCGGTAGTAGTCCACGCTGACCGCAATTTTTCTTCCCATAAGGGAGAAATCAATCCCGGCATTGTAATTTTCCACCTTTTCCGGTTTCAGCCGGCTGTTCGGGATATTTTCCTTTACCATCCCCACAATGTCGTGGAAAGGCTGATTCACATAGTAGTTCTGGGAATATACGGAGGAATACCGGCTATTGGCGAGGGTAGCCCAGGCTCCTCTCACTAAAAATTCATCGATTCCCCTCACATCTTGCAGGAACGACATGTTTTTCAGGTTTATTCCTACATTCACACTGGGTAGCCATTGCAGGCGCACGGCATTTTTCCCGGTGGATGAAGCTGCATCGGCGGCCAGAGTGGCCGATAGCTGAAATTGGTGGTTATAGTCATAGTATAGCCGGGCATAGGCATTCGTCCAGTTCCAAATATCTTCGTAGCCATCGATTTTCTTTCCATAGTCCGATTCCGAACGGTCTAAGGTTTTGTAGAAATCAGAAGTCGTATTGACCACTTCGGCATGATCGTACTCCCGTCTGGAGGTAATCAGCTGATAGCCCAGACTGGCCGTGATTCTGTTTTTGTCGTTAAACGCATGCTTATAACTTCCCTGTGCTTTGGCATAGATGTTATAGCCCAGCCCGACGCCTCCCCTCACGGTGTTGTGCGCATATCCTTCCATAAGCGGAGCGATGGAAGGCTGGCTTTTACCGGGAACGAACAGGTTTTCCGAATTGTAATTGTAATAGATTCCCAGCATGGCATCGAAATTGAACTTTGAATTGGGCTGGTAGTTCAGGGCGATATTTCCCAAAATGTCGTAGGTCTTCATAGTGGCTTCCACTTGTTCCACCACCGCCCTCGGATTACTGATACCGAACTGCCGAACGGTGTCGAAACGGGATACCCGGTTGCCGTACATATCCTTTTCCCATACCCCTAAAACCGGGGCTTTATACAAGGCAGCAAGCAGGGGATTGGTTTGGGGAATCATTCCCTGTTCCTGTAAATGGCTTTGCACGTAACTGAATCCGAAAGAAGCGGACATCCTCACTTTAGCCGATACGTTCAGGTCGGCATTCAGGCGGGTGTAGTATTTAGACAAATCGGTGTTTTTCACCACGCCGTTGTTACGTAAGTATCCGGCAGTCAGGTTATATTTGGCAATTTCATCGCCACCTTTTACTTTCAGGATATTTTCCGTGGAAAAAGCGCATTGGTTGTATATTTCGTCCTGCCAGTCGGTGTTGTTGCCATAGATATGGCGGTAGTAGTGCTGATAATCGTAATCGTCCTTCAGGAAGGGAAATAGTTCCACCAGTTCGTTGGTGTTCGCCACTTTGGTTTCCCCCACATCCACCAGAAAACTTTTAAATCCGTCGGCATCCAGCATCGGATAGCGTTTGTTCATCCAGGTCAGTCCGTTGATTGTCTGAAATTCGACTTTGGTTTCCATGTCGCTGGCTTTATCGGTTTCGATGAGGATAACGCCGTTAGAGCCCATAGAGCCGTATATCGCAGCGTCCGCCCCCTGTACGAAAGTGAAGCTCCGGATGTCTTTTAGGGACACAGGCATGAGGATGTTTCTGGAGTATCCCGAAATCACCGGGGACTCTTCCATGTCGGGCAGCAAAGGCAACCCGTCGATAACGATCAGGGGAGCGTTGTTGGCCGCAAGGCTCCGGATGCCCCGCAAATTCAGGTAAGCCCCTTCTCCGGGCATTCCGCTTTTTTCAAGCACCTGTACGCCGGGAATCATTCCGTAAAGCGTTTCGTCGAAAAACGGCTTCCCGTTATTCAGGTCTTTCAATCCCCGTGAAAAGGGATTTCCCGTCCGGTCGTAATGATTAACCTGTCCGAAAGGAAGCGAGTGTTCCGGTTGGAAGGCCGGAGTATTGGCATCGAGCAGGTAAACTTCAAGTTGTTCCCGCCCATTGGCCGGAACTTCTTTCGGCAAATAAAGGTAGCTTTCGAAAAGCAGGGTGGTATTCTTTTTATTTACCTGTATGGTAAATTCGCCTTTTGGGTCGGTGACGACGGAGTTTTTGGCATCTGCCGACCATACTCTGGCCGATTCGATCGGGGTTTTGTCCGTGGCGCGCATGACCTTTCCTTTGATTTCTGTCCATTCCTGAGCCCAGGAAACAGAGGTTGTCAATAGCAAACAAAGTGTTAAATATATGATTTTCATAATCTTGTGTGTTTATTAGTACATCTCGTCCCGGTTGGCAACCAGTTTGATTCCCCGGATGTTAATATTTTTATTACTTCCTGCGTCCCAGATGAGGAAGTTAAAACGCAGGTCACGGGTGGGTTTGGTGAGCTTAATCGTTCCCACGATGCCCTGATAATAACTGCTCGCTACATCTGTTTTGGAGAAATCCGATTGTGAAACCTGTTCCTGCAAAGTCAGGCTGTATCGTCCGTCTGCTTGCAGTTCCGCACCTTCTACGGCATCGGAAACCACGGAAATGGTGATCGGTACGGCAGCATAAGAGCGAAGCCAGGCATATACATCATAGGTTCCCGGATACAATAAGGTGGGAACCACTTTATTTTTCAGGTCTTTTTCCAAAATGGTAAATTCCGCATACACCGTGTCCTTTTCAGTCTTGCGTGAGGAGTGTGCCCTCCACCAGGTGTTGGAAACATCTTTAGCCCAGGGATTTTTATTGAGCTGTGCATCCACGTAAATGATTTCGGCTGCCGTGGTTGTATAGCCTTTCCCTCCGTATGAGAAATAGGTTTCCCGTTCGGTGGACGTTGCCCGTTGCCAAAGGTCCGGGATGATATATTCGACATCTTTTAACAGGGAAGATTTCGGGAATACGAATTTAGTTACCGGGTAAATCAGCCCGTTGCTCACCGCAACGGCTTCTGCCCGGTTCACTTCCTGTATGTCTGTGCGCCAATGCTTGTTGTAGATGGAATAAATACTTTTATCCTTGTCGTAAACCGGGAGTTCTCCCGGATAGATCAGGGCTTTGAGCCACCAGTCGTTCATTTCCTCTTTTAATTCGGTGGACAGGGTATCTGCCAGCAAATAAGTCCTCATTTCTTCGAAGGCATTCAGGATGACCTGATTGTCCGGTAGCATAATCGTGTTTTTGGCTTCTTCGTTGCGGATACTCCCGATAAAATTATTGTGGATCACGAAGACGGAATCGTAAATGGTGTTTCCGGTGGGGTCTACGCCTATCGGAAAACTCCGTTCTATGTCGAACACCGTGTCGTTGCGTGCCAGCAGGGAATCGCGCAGCATGGAATAGTTGTCCGGCAGCGATTCTATATATTCATACAGGTTTTTGCGGGGAACGATCAGGTGTGCAACTTCATGGATCACTCCGTTCATACAAACCTGATTGGTTGAAACGATGTCCGTTCCGTCCAACGTGAATCCGGCAGTATTGATTCCCATAAACAGGTTCTTACCCGCCAGTGTCTGAATCTTTTTGCCGTCTTCAAATTTCGGATAGTAGATCGGCATGTAGTTCAGCATATTCAAGGCGATCTGTTTTTTCTCTTTGGCACTCCACAGCCGGAGTTCTTCCGGGGTGGGCATGTTCTCGTTGTTTACCGCCCACACGGTGAGAATCTGGTTGGCGTTCAGCGTGTCCAGCACTCCGCTTTCTTGCAGAAATCCGGTAAATGCCGAATATTTTTCCTGAAAGGAAAGAAAATCCCCCAGTTTTTCAGGGGAACCTTCCGTGGTCCCGGTTTGTCCGCTGCTATAATGCTCGTCCCAATCGTCCTTACAGGAGATCAGTCCGGTTGCCAGCACAAGGATGAATAATAATATATTGCTTTTCATGGTCGTTTACTTTATCGGTTCAAACATTATAAAATCCAATTCGATGATTCCGGATTTAACCGAAGCCAGCCGGACTACATGCTTTTTTGTTTCCCGGAATTCGAAATCTCCTAACTCATGGGTTTTATTGCTGTATCCGCCCTCTGCCACCAGGGGAGAGCCTGCCTTTTCCCCGTCGAAAAACACCTGATAGGTGCCCCGGGTAGGCCCGATCGGGGTGCGTATCTTCAATTTGTATTTACCTTTGATGATTACCGGAGTGTTGATTTCGATCCAGCCGATGTTTCCCGTGTTTACGGCTAACTGGTCGGCATACAGGAAATTCGCTTCCGAACCGCTGGGAAATCCGCTTCCCTGATTCCAGGTGCCATACCAGATTTTGTAGGTCACGTAGGCTGCCCCCTGCGGGACGGATTCCCAACGCATATAATCTTTGAAAATTTCCGGGTCTAATACCGTAGAAAAATTTCCCGATACCGTTGTGCGGTAATTGCTTACGGAAGCAAAAGGAGGGATATGCTCATAGTCGGTGAATTCAAAAACAAACGTGATGGGCTCTGGCTCGAAAGGCAACATTAAGTTGTTTACCTCGTGTACCACCCCGTTACGCAGCAGGTAGTTCATGCGTGATAAATCCAGCATCGTTCCTCCTCCGTTTTCTTTATTGATAATCAGGCGGCCGCTAATATCTTCGATCAGGGCGGTTTGCCGATCGCCGATGGGATACAGTATCTTTTCTTTTTTCCCGTTCGGCATATTGGTCATTTCGTAATTGGCAAGATCGTTGAACGAATAGAGGGCATTTAAAATGTGATAGCCTACAAACTGGTTTAACGGATTGGAAACCTCGGTATAATCTGTTGTGGTGCAATTTAGCAGGGTTTTAAGCGCGTCGATGTTTTCAACGCCGTTTTCTTTAAAAATGCTATCGTTTACCACGAATAGCGTGCTGTATTCCCTGCCGCTGTTACCTTCCTGCCGAATCCTGTCGAGTTTCTGCCCATATCCCGTGAGGGCGACGGCTTCTTTAAAAATGGAATACCGTTCTTCCTGTTGTAATTTTCCCCAGACGGTTTCCATAACGGGTTCCAGCACTTCGTTTATCACCTGCACATGCCCGTTCGTGCAGGCTATGTCCTGCTGCACGATTTTGGCAACACCGTTTACCCAAATCGTTGACCCTCCGGTGTATTCCGTGATGAGGTAATCGCCCGACTCTGTGGTGTCGCGTAGTTTCCCGTTCGGGAAATTACGGGTTAAATAGTCGCGGGTGGATATGATGTGGTATTTTACGAGATAGGTCGCTACGTCTTTGGGAATGTCATTGACCGAAGCATAGCCGTTTTTTTCCATATACCGATGAAAAGCCTCCCTGTTCGGAACAAAACAGGTGAATGTCCCGTCGAGGTTTAAAGCATTGAACAAGTCCAGCCTTTTCAACAGATCGCACCATTCCGGGTAAGTTCCTTCCGAATCCAGATAGCCGGCAATCGGATTTCCTTCCATGACGGCGAAATTCGAGCCTTTGTCCGGGTCTTCGCAGTTGGCAAAGAATAGGAGCAGGGCAAACCATATAATTATATTCTTTTTCATAATCTATTGATTGAATGTTTGTTAATCTAATCCGTTATAATAAGGGTTCTGCACCAGAAGTCCTCCGCTATTGTCTATTTCTTTCTGGAGGATAGGCAGGTAATAACTGTTTTCATCTTCGAGTTTAGCTTCGTAGATAAGCCTGTCCTGTGCCGATAGGCCGTTGAGCAGGATATTCACGAGATAGCTTCGTTTCTCGTAATTGTTGCGTTTGGCTGTCCTTAAAATGTCGAACCAGCGTTTTCCCTCACCCATAAATTCAATTTGCCGTTCGTTCAGCACTAACTGCAAACATTCGTCTGCCGTGGCGGGAGCTTCGAGGTCTTTTTTAATTTCTGCCCGGCGGCGGAGTGTATTGACCAGCTCGATGGCCTCTTCAAATGTTTCCCGGTTGCCGTTGGCAGAAAGAATCAAAGCCTCGGCTTTCATCAGGAGAATATCCGGCAGGCGGTAGAAAATCCAATGGGCGTCCCTTTCACTCGATCCCCTGAGCGAACTTGTTATGCCGATACGTGCAGTTCCTGCATATTTCCAGAGATAGCTGCCGTTATAGCTGCCGCCTTCTCCCCGAATGTCGTCGGCATCCAGCAAATCTAAAGTGTTGGCGGAAATGGTGTATTTGGGCTTATCCCCGTAGAACCAGGTAAAAAGATCGTTTTTGTCGGAAGCTACCGTCGATTGGTCATAGTTGAGCTCAAAGATACTTTCTTTTGAATTGCCCGGATAATAAAGTTCGTACCAGTTTTTAGCGGGCAATAGTTCCTGCTGTCCGGCAGTCAGGATTTCATTACAGGCTGAAATACATTTTTCGTATTGTTCGTCCCATAAATAGATGTCGGCCAAAAGGGCGTAGACAGCCCAACGGGTAGCCCTGCCTTTGTTTTCTTCCGGCACTTCAAAACCGGGGCGGGCATTGGCGACGATTCCCGAAAGATCGGTGATGATCTGGTCGAGGACTTCCCGTTCTGTGTTCTTCGGCACGGTATAGGGCGTGCTGTCGTCCACATAGGGATCGAGAATTAAAGGTACTTCGTGGAAAGTTTTCACTAACCAGAAATAACAGAGGGAGCGTTGGAAAACGGCTTCTGCGACATAAGAATTCATCACTTCGGTGAGGAAAGTTTCATCGTGTGTCTGCACTGTGGGGGCATATCTGATAACGGCGTTCGCCGAACCGATAACCCGGTAAATGTTATACCAGTCCGATACGGTATTCGTTGTCAGCATTTGCAGCGTCACCACATCCTGTTCGGCTGCCGTGCTGCCGATGTATTGTAGGCCGTTGCCCCTTAATTCTCCCCATTGCACGAATTTTTCAAGGCAGCTTTTCATTCGGATGTATCCTGAAATGACAACTGCTTCCACATCTTCTTTCGTTTTCCAGTACATATCTGTTGTCTGCTGGTTTTCCGGCAACAGATCGAGCCAGGAATTACAGCCCGTCAGGAAGAAAAGAAAACATCCCAAAAGGCAGGCGGTTGAAATTTTATAGCTCATTTTTGACATATCTGTTGTTTTTAAAGTTCTATACTTAAACCTAATGCGATCCGTATCGGACGGGGTGTGTTGGAATTGTCTTTGGCAATCTGGTATAAAGCCCCGCTGCTCAATCCCACTTCCGGGTCCTGTCCCTTGTATTTGGTCCAGGTGCACAAGTCGTAAGCCGTTACATAGACATTACATTTTTCCAGCCCGATCCTTTGTACCGTCCTTTTCGGGAAATCGTAAGAGAGGGTCAATTGCTTGAAACGCAGGAAGGTTGCATCGTCCACAAACCGATCGGAGCCCAGGTAATTATATCCTCTTTGGTACAGGGCCCTGGGAATATCGGTCTGGTCGCCTTCGCGCCTCCAGCGGTTCAGCACAACCGTACTTTGGTTGTTTTTTCCACGCATGTTTTCCGTGTCGATACGCATTTGGTTGATAACGCTCTGGCCGAGCCGCGCCTGAAAGAACGTGCGCAGGCGCAGGCTTTTGTAGCCCACGTTAATCCCGAATCCGGCTGTGACCGTAGGCATGGAGTTGCCGAGATAAGTGATGTCATAGCGGTTAATGACACCGTCGTTGTTCAGGTCGGCATAGTGGGCATCGCCGGGCATCACCCGGATGTTATTGATGGTGGTGTATACCTGTTCCCCCTTGAGATTATTGATTTTGTTTCCGGCAGCGTCGCGGGCGATGGTTTCGTCCACATTCTGATACACACCCAGGTATTTGTAACCGTAGAATGCTCCGATGGGTTGGCCTTCGATCACCCTTTGGGCATATTTGCCGTTGTCCAGCGAATAGTCTTCATATTTTTTATTTTGCGGCAGGCGTAATATTTCGTTGCGGTTCCGGGAAATGTTTCCGTTGAACGACAGGCTGAAATCACTGTTTTTCAGAACGTCCCTCACCGTGAAATAAAATTCCCAGCCGTGGTTTCTGATCTTTCCGTCGTTGTAGTAGGTCACTTGTTTGAATCCGGTGGAACTCGGCAGGCTCACATTTTTTTGCAGCATGTCGTCCGTGATCTTATTATAGATATTGAAGTTCAGGTCTATCAGCCTGAAAAACGACAGGTCTACCCCGTAGTTGGTTTGACGGACGGTTTCCCATTTCAGGTTATTCAACTGGATGGTGGAAGGCCCGATCCCGGAATGTCCCATATAAATGCCTTCCGGCGAGAGAGTACCCACGTATGGGAAACTACCGTCCGGTGCGTTTCCGCTTTCACCCCAGCTGGCTTTTACCACCATTTCATCGATCCATTCCACCTCTTTGAGGAATCGTTCGTTTGAAAATCGCCATTGTCCCGATACATTGAAGAATCCCCCGAAACGGCGGTCTTTTCCCATACGCGAATTGCCTTCCAGATTATAGCCGAAAGTGGCCATATAGCGGTCGTCGTAATTGTAGTGTGCGTTTATGGCCAGGCGGACGGTACGTCCGTTTGAAGAGCCTGAACTCGTTTTTTTGATCTTTCCGCCTGCCGAAGGATCGGCGATATTGGCAGAGCCCGAACCGCTGACCTCCGTTGCATACGAAGTTTTGCTGGCATCGCTGATCTGCCCCATGGTGGATAAAATCATCTTATGAAGTCCAAAATTTTTGGTATAGGTCAGGCGGCCGATCAGATTGATATTAAAGTTTTCCGAGTAGCTCTCCGTTCCTAAGTTGTAATCGCTGTGTGCCTGATTCACCCCTGTGGCGGATTGCGGCAGGAACTTGTTGTTCTTGGTGGTTTTTATATCCGCCGCCATATTGGCTGCAAATCTCAGTCCCGCCAGAATATCGTAGTTCAGGTCGAATTGTGCCCGTATATCCCGGTTTAAAGTGTTGTTGAAAGAATCGTCGATCATGGCCAGCGGATTGTACCTTCCGTCGCCCCACATTCCCTGCCAGGGGGTGTAGCCGTCAGCGGATACGGGCACAAAATAGCGGTCGGTGAGTTCTCCTTGAGCGTTGTATGCCCAGGGGCTCATGTTCGGCATCTTAATTCGGGATTCCGAACGAACGTTGGAATAATTGTCCTTTTTCGTGCCTTGCGAGAAGGCGAACTGCGCACCTACCCTCAGTTTGGTGGAAAAGCGGTAATCTACGTTCAGGCGTGCCGTCAGGCGTTTCAGTCCGGTTCCTTTGGAGGTACCTCCTTCGTCCAGATAAGTGGCAGAGAAACGGTAGGTGGCGCGGTTACCTCCGCCATACATAGAAAAGGCGGTTTCCGAGGTCAGGGCGGTTTTGGTCACTAAGTCCACCCAATCGGTGTTTTGCCTGTATTCGTTGAAATATTGGAAAGAAGGATCGAAATTGAGTTCCGGGTGGCTGGAAAGCTCGTTATAGGCGCTGGTGGTGAAACCGCCGTCTACCATGCGGTTCCATAGCTCGTCCTGCATCAGCGTCACATATTGCTGGCCGTTCAGCATGCTGATTTGCTTTGCTTCTTTCTTGAAATCTATTTTTTGCGAAAGGGAAAAACGGGTTTTTGTTTTTGTTCCTTTTTTGGTAGTAATCACCAATACGCCGTTTGCCCCCTGTGATCCCCACATGGCGGTGGCGGCGGCATCTTTCAGCACTTCGATGCTTTCAATGTCCGAAGGGGAGATGCTGAGCAAAGCCCCGTAGTCTTCCTCGTTGGCCGTGGCAAAATCAAAGTCGTCCTGAAAGCTGGTTTCGAACGGAATCCCGTCGATCACCACCAAAGGCTCGGACGAGGCGTTGAGCGAGCTTGTGCCGCGGATACGGATGTTCATTCTGGAGCCGGGGTCGCCGGACGAGGCGATGATGTCCACATTGGCCAACCGTCCCTGCAAGGCATCTTCCACGGAGGTGGCCTGAATTTCTTCCATTTCCTGCATATTGATCCGCTGATTCGACACTCCCATGTCTTTCACGGGCAACCCGGCATCGTTGGTCCGGATCATCTGACTGACAACGTTCACCGTTTCCAGCGTTTGAATGTCTTCCGCCAAAGTGATATTGATTACTTTTTGGTTTTTATAAATCACTTCCTGGGGTTTATATCCGATGAAAGAGAAAACGATTTTCAATTCTCCCTTTGCGTGATTGATGGTGGGAACGGTGAGGTAATACTCTCCGTTTTCGTTGGTAGTGGCTCCGGTTAAAGCCCTTTCATTATTGCCCATGACATAGATGGTCACTCCCGGTAGCGATCCGTTGTTATCCCTTACGATACCCGTCACCGTGGATTGGGCAAATGCGCTGATTCCGGGAAACAGGAGTAGCATCCATGCGATCAGTTGTATTTTATGACTCTTTCTCATGATTTTTCGATTGAATTAATTATTCCGGCTGTATAACATCGTTTATCTGGTAGATGATCCCGTCCCGGGCAAAAACAGGGAACTCGTCTTTTAAGGTGTGGGTGGCCTGCGACCCGGTGTTATTCCCGATTCTGAGCTGGAAGACTTCCGGCTCTTCACTGTCTTCTATTTTCAGTTTTTTATAGACGGTCTGTTCTTCTCCCGAAAGTGTAGGATCGATGGCCAGTGTGCTGAAACTGCCGTATCTGTATTGATTCTCGATACCGGGATAGATGTAGGAAAGGATTGAATTGTAGTTTAACGAAACGAAATAGTATTTCAACCATTCGGTTAGTTCTTCCGGGTTTTGAGGAATCTGCGATGCCATTTTCCGGATGGCGTCGTTGGTGGGAACCAGCAGAATGAATTTTGTTTGGTCGAACAGGGTGATTTCCCCGTTTTTATCGATTAATCCCGCTTTTTCTATCAGGGAATAAAACTCTCTGTATTCGTCGTATTGCAATAGGGTGTTCAGGGAGAGGCCTCCTTCGGCGGGGACTTTCGTCAGAATGCCTTCGGTTTGATAGGTGATGCCGTTTGTTTGTGGGTTTATCGATTTGAGGATTTCCACCCGGAAAGGATTGGTGTTTTTTTCTTCTCCGAACACTCCTCCGTTCCACACTTTCAGATAGCCTCCTCCGCGGGTTTCATAGATCGCCTTCCGGTCGAAATCTTTAATCTCCCCGGCTACGATGTGCATGTCCATAATGGTCATCATTTCCTGGGTACTGATGTTTTTTGCGTTCATCTGGATATTGGCTTCCTTGAAAGCTCCTGAGGCATCTACCTTGTAGAAATAGCCCCATTCGTTGAACACGGCATCCGGGATGGCGAAAATCGTGAACTTGTTCGTCAGCCCTTCTGCATCCACCAATTGCATCATTTCCCCTGTTTTGTAGAGCATGTGGGTGAATATTTTGTAATCGGGAGAGCTGAGCACATCTCCGGTGACGGAACGGTAGACGATAGGGACGATCACCTCGTTCAGGCCGTAGAACGGGCCGTTGGAGCACATTTCGCGGCAGGCGGGATTCGTTACGTTGAAATCGTAAATCAACCCGAAATCGGAATTGATTTTACGGTTTTGTATCTCTTCCGGGAAAACGATGTCGCGGGTTTGCGGGGCATGCTCGGAAAGCAGGTAATAGAGAGGCAGATAAGGCACATCGTCGTAACTGCTGTAACCGGGCAGGTAGGTTTTCAGGAAATAGTCCATCGCCGTGTTGTTCGGTGCATACAGGTTGTAGGCGTATTTCGACTGGGAAGCGATGCTCACGGCCTGTCCCGAAGCGAAATCGAGCAGCGAACCTGTTTCTTCACTGTAAATGCTGGGCAGGGGCTTGTGGAAATACAGGTAAAGGCTGTCGCCCGCCTGCGCATACGACGAGCTGAGGGAGGAATTATATGAAAAGCTCCCGAATTTGTCGTATAGTCCGGCAAACACCGAGTAATCCTCCCGCTTGTGCAATGCGTCGTAAATGGTCCGCAGCGGCTCGATCACTTCATCTATCAGGAAGATATAGCCATTGTCCGTGGGGATGTCGTAGGTGGTGATGCCCGCATTGGCCACATGAAGGGTTTGGTTGTCGCCATACCATTGGCTGTTGGGGAAAAAGTATTTATAGTTCTGCTCTCCGTCGATTGCTTTACCTTCGAACAGAAGCGAAGAAAACACGGGAAGTTGTTTTTCCTTTCGGTAAACCTTGTATTTTTTCCCATTCTTGTCGGTGATGGTTTCGATGTTTTCTTTGGCATAACTCATATGTTTGTAGTAAACCCCTTCGTCCGTTTCGGAATTTTGTATGCCCGAAGGACGGAAGTCCAGTAACAAGCTTTTGTTATATGAGTATTTTAGCAGATGGTAACTGATTAATATATTTAGAGAATCAGCGGGGATAGCGGCAAGGTTTTCATACCCGTGTTTTTTCAGGTATTTTCCGAAAGCCTCGTCATCGGGAGCGAAAACGGTGCATAAGCCATGCCCTTGCAGCATTTCTTTATAGCCTGTCCGCTCCACGCCTTCCAGAAACAAAGAGTATTTCCCCTTTTGTTCCAGCACTTGATAAGCACTTCCCTGTAAATAGTCGGGACGCTCGTAGAATTTATCCATTTCTTTATTACACGCTGTAATAAAGAAAGCCGATAAAGCCAGCATTAAAATAAAGAGTTTCCTTTTTTCCATAAACATTGTTATTTAGTGGGCGTTTATTATATTTAATAGTTGTTGATATATATTTTCAGTCAAACGATTGCACTGTGTTGTTTATTCTTAAATTCGCCGTTTTTGGATGTGATTTAGCGGATTGTTTGATTTCTTTTTAAATCCGTTTACAGAAGTTTGTTTTTGGATGATTAAATGTAACGCATCCCTTTCGATCGCCTTTTCATTTTTATCTCATACACTTCAATTTTTGTATCAAAAGGATAATAAAAACAAAAAATACATGTTAGGGGATTTGCTAAAAATCTTGTTATCAGCGTGTTGCTTTGTTTTGTGTTTCCGGGACAGCTGGGGCGGGAAGATAAGCCGGAAGGCGGAATCCTTATTTGAAAAGGGATGTGGGAGGGGGATTGTAAAAATTGTATCGGTCCCGGCAGCGTTTTTTTTAATATTTTATAACCGCCCGGTTGTGGGGGACGGCGCAAAATTCCTGCGTGTGCAGATTTTGTAAACTTCATATGTACATTGGGAAGGGTGAATCTGTGTGTGGAAGTGAAGGAGTGGGGAGGTATATTGCCGGGCGGGGCGATTGCTGTGGCCGATGGGATAAAGTTGCTGTTGGAGATGGGGAGAAGCGATAAAAGGTGGGGCAATGTGATGCCGGAAGCAATTTACCAGCCAGCGTTTTCCGGCTCTCCGGGGTATGGGAAAAGGGGGAAAGGATAAATATAAAAGTTGCCGGAATGGTTGGATTCCGGCAGCTTTTTTAAAGTTTTAACTCTGAACGTATAGTTGAAACCAACTGTTCCCGTTTACAATTTTTTCAATCCTTTGGTAGCAGTTTTATCGGCTTCCACAATGCTGACGGCGAATCCGCCCGCAGCGGCGCAGGGCTGGCTGAGTTTGGACTTATTGGTCACAACCGCTTTCCGGATTTGATAGCTTTGCGGATTGGTTTTATAGTTTGTTTCCGGGGTATCGGAATAGATTGTGGCAACATAGGTTTTACCTGCATCCAGAAAATTGAAAGAGATGTGGGATGTCCTGCCCGGCTCACTGCATATTCCGCCTAAAAACCAGTTGTTCGTCCCTTTGGCTTTCCGGGCTATGGTGATGTATTCTCCCGGTTCGGCTTCCAGAATCTTCGTATCGTCCCAATCGACCGCCACGTCTTTAATAAACTGGAAGGCATCGAGAAATTTTTCATAGGTTTCCGGCATATCGGCAGCCATTTGAAGGGGACTGTACATGGTGACGTATAAGGCCAGTTGACGGGCGATGGTGCTGGTTACTTTGGTTTTTTTGTAGGGATTATACACGCTGTTGTCCATTTCGAAAAGGCCGGGGGTGTAGTCCATCGGGCCTCCCATCAGCCGGGTAAAGGGGAGGATGGTTGTGTGGTTGGGCTTATTGCCTTTAAACGATTCGTATTCTCCGCCCCGGGCCGATTCCTGGGCCAATAAGTTCGGATAAGTCCGGTGCAGTCCGGTGGGGTGTACGGTTTCGTGCGCATCGATCATGACGTGGTAGTCCGCAGCTTTTTGAAGTACATATAAGTAGTGGTTCACCAGCCATTGCCCGTAGTGGGATTCTCCCCTCGGCAGGATATTTTTACCGACATATCCGGTTTTGACGGCATTGTAATTGTTGTCCCTCATCAGGCGGTAGGCCGTGTCCAGATGGCGTTCGTAATTCCGGGGAGAGGCCGAAGTTTCGTGGTGCATCATGATCCGGATATTTTTACTTTTCGCATAATCCCTCAAACCCGGCAGGTCGAAATCGGGATAAGGAGTAACAAAATCGAAAACGTAGTCTTTCATCTTATTGCTCCAATCCTCCCAGCCGATGTTCCAGCCTTCCACCAAAACCTGGTCGAAGCCGTGTCTGGAAGCAAAATCGATGTATCTTTTTACGTTGGCCGTGTTTGCCCCGTGCCGTCCGTTGCTTTGCATTTTGCTGTAATCGGTGATTCCTAACTGAACGGAGGAGAGGTTGGTGTATGCCCAGGAACTTTTGCCCACAATCATTTCCCACCATACGCCCATAAACTTCACGGGTTTGATCCAGTTGGTTGAAGCGAAAGCGCAGGGATCGTTCAAATTCAGAATTAATTTGGAAGCCAGAATATCCCTGGCATCGTCACTCACGACAATCGTTCTCCACGGGGTGTGCCGGGGAGCCTGCATGTGTGCTTTATCTCCTCTGGCATCCGGGACGAGGAAGGTTTCCAGCACCCGGTTTGCCCCGTCCACTTTCAAGTGCATGCAGGGATATTCCACCAAAGCCGCTTCGTGAATGTTGATGTAGAGGTTTTTGTCGCTCTTCATCATCAAAGAGGTTTGGATGATTGTGTCGGGATAAAGTTCGTAACGGTATCCGGCATTATAAGTGCTTGCTGCCGCGTCCAGATTCTTACCGATTTCTGAAATACGGCTGATGGTGGTTTCGAATTCCTGCGTATGGTAATCGCCCGGAATCCAGAAAGCTTTATGGTCTCCGGCAAGGGCGAACTGGGTTTTTTCTTCCTTGACGGTGAAGTACCTTAAACTGCCGCTGGCAGGAAATTCATAACGAAAACCCAATCCGTCGTTGAACAGGCGGAACCGGACAGCCATTTGCCTTTTCCCGCCTGACTGCTGGAGATTTACAAACAGTTCATTGTAGTGGTTTCGAATTTCTTTTTGCTCGCCCCACACGGGTTCCCAGGTTTCGTCGAAAGTGGAACGGATGCTGTCGACGATCGTGAAATCGTTGAGCAGCGATTTGCGGTCGCCTTTCAATTCGAATCCCAGTTTACTGGAACGGATGACGGTGTCTTTTTTGTAGGTCAGCAGATAGGTGGGTGTTCCGTCTGCCTCTAAAGAGAATTTCAACGTGAAATTCCCGTCCGGGGATTTGAGTTCCTGAGCTGTGACGAGTTGGGTGAAAATGAAGCAACCGAGCAGCAAGAGCAAGATTTTTTTCATAGCTATAAAAAATTAGATTTATGATCGAATTATTGTTTTTCGCAGCGACTATAATCTTTTCGTTCCTCCTGCAAATAGAGCGAGCCTTACAACAGGAGGTGGGTGTTCTAAATATTTTTTCTTTATGCGGACTGGTTTATAAATTAAATAAAAAATAGCCGCTCTATAAAACAATAGGTTATACCCACAGGGGAGTATAACCTATCAATTTAGAATAAGCCGGAACGATATTCCGGGGGTTAAATGTATTTTTCCCGGTTTTGGGTCTTGTAAAGGCCGATCAAAAGGAATATCGTTGAGCAGATTAATATCACCAGCCGGTTATCGAACAGTGTGCCGTAGAATATTTCCGGATTCTTATCGAGCGGAATATCGAACGGGTTCATAAAAACATTCCATTTGCTGACACCCAAAGCTTGGTTCAGGATGAAAAGGACCAGCCCGACGATAATGATAATCACTGCCGTACCGTTTCCGTTGCGGATCATCGTGCTGAGCATAAAGCAGAGCATCCCGATGAAAAAGGCCGGAACCATACATTGCACGGAAAGGTTTACCGGAGGAACTTCCACTACCAGCCAGTTTGTAATGGCGGCCAACAAAAGGGTCAGGATAAAGCAGATCACATACGCGATCAGTAAACGGAATAGCCATACCTTGTAACGGTAGTTGGGGATTCCGAAAATGATCTCGATGATTTTCGCGTCCTGATCGTTTTGAATGCCGAAACAAGTGGGATAGAAAACCAGTAGCATACAGGGAACAAGCAACATATTATATCCCGATGCCGTTGTGATGTCGGAATCGGAAAACAGGCTGATACCAACAGTAAGGACATAGAATCCGACGGCACTCAGGATGAAATAGATAAACTTATTCCCGAAAATGATCTTTATATTATAGCGGGTCAGTTTGGCTAATGTTATAAGATATTGTTTCATGGTTTCATCGGTGTTATTGTGTGATGATCTGTTCGTTATTTGCCAGTTTTACACTACGCAACAACCATAGGTAGGAATCTTCCAACAATGGAGTGGTGTGTACCGCGCTGGGAACAGGCTGTGTTTCCGACAGGCATCTCACTTTAATATTTTCTCCGTTCCGGATGTGGTGAACGATCAGCAGGTCGCTTGAAAGCTGAGCGAATTCCCTTGCCGGGATCTCAAACGTCCAGGTTACCTCTTTCGCAATCTCTGCCATTTCAGCAGGAGTTCCGTGATATTTTACAGAGCCCTTGTTGATGACACCTACCTGGTTACAGGAACTGGCGATGTCTTCAATGATGTGGGTAGAGAAAATAACAATCCGGTTGCGTGACAGTTCCACCAAAAGGTTCCTGAAACGGATTCTCTCTCTGGGGTCGAGTCCGGCGGTCGGTTCGTCCACGACAAGGATGCGGGGTAAGTTCAACAGGGTTTGGGCGATACCGATACGTTGTTTCATACCACCGGAGAATCCTCCGATTTTCTTGTCTTTGTTTTCATACATGTGGACAGCTTCGAGCACTTCGGTGATCCGCTGGCGGCGTGTCTGGGAATCGTAGATACCCTTCAGCAGAGCCTGATATTCCAAAAATTCCCAGGATGTGAGGTTTTCATACGTACCGAATTCCTGCGGCAGGTAGCCGATCAACCCTTGCAATTCCTCGCGTTTCACTTGTGTGTCGATGCCATTGATGAATATTTTTCCATAGCTTTGTTCGAACACCCCGCAGATCACACGCATCAGAGTGGTTTTTCCGGCTCCGTTCGGACCTAACAAGCCGAACATTCCCGTATGAATATCCAAAGAAACAGAGTTCAGGGCTTTGAACGGTTGTTTCTTGTAACCGATTACCGGGATTTTTGTAGCAAGGCGGTAAATGCTTTTCCGCAATCCCCGGAAACGTCCGTCGATCAGGTCGATGTTGATGTTATACTTATGTATCCGGTTGGCAAGATAGCGTGCTGCAATGCCTACGTACCACAGTAATCCTAAAATGATCGCTATACCGCTGTTCTGGAATTTAATCGCAGCCCAGATCAGAGAGAACAACGGAAGGAAATAGGATACGGTTATCCCGATGATCTTGATTGTTATAACGGGCAGTTTCCGGCCTTTGAAGTTCACGAACTCCTGGAGTATACCAATGAAGCTACCTAATAACCACCATGTCAGTACCGAGAACAGTATCGCCCAGAAAATCAGGGTTTGATAGAAATAGGTGAAATAGATCAGGAAACCTATGATCGGGATCATCCATACCAATGGTTTCAAGTCTTTCAGGTGATGATACTCTTCTTTTAAACCGAGCCGTGCGCGGATTTGTTCGCCGGAATGCCATTCCCGTTTGAATTCGGAAGGACGTCCGTAGATTTTCACCAGATTACGGATCGAAATATGGATTTCTTCATCTTTCGGAATGATATTGCTGTTTGCCTGACGCAAGCTGGTTTCCATAAACCAGGTTACACCCGGAATCAGGATAACGGCTCCGATCAGATAGCCCAAACGCCACATCAGCGAACTGGTAAAGAAGAAAATAAAGATCACGGAACCGACCAGCAGGGTAATCTGTAATATCTTCATGAACAGGCTTTGGGTGCGCAGGCGACGCAATGCGTCCTCCATTCCTGAATAAAGGGTAGGAATGATGACCAACGTTAAAAGGGTACTCATCGTTAAACCTCCGATCACCGTGATAGCAAAAGGTGCTCCCAGCCCCGAAACAAACTCGCCTTGCCCCATAGCCAGCGGGAACATGGCCACGATGGTCGTGATGGCCGTAATCAGGATCGGGCGTAGACGGGAGATTCCTGCGGTGATCAATGCCCGCACTTTCCGGTTGCCCTGACGCCTTAGCTGTGAGGTGTAGTCGATCAGGATGATACTGTTGTTGACCACAATACCGATCAGGATGATAAATCCGATCATTACGTTTGCGTTCATCAGCGAATTGCTGGTGAAGAGCAAGGCCAACAACGAACCGATAGCAGCCAAAGGAATGGCAAACATCAGCACGATTGGGGCTGTCAGCGATTCGAACACGGAAGCCAGGATCATAAAGATGATGATGAAAGCTGCCAGAATCAGAAATGTAAATTCGCTGGTTTCGTCTTCTTCGTGAATGACTTCTACGGCTAAGCCTGTCGGAATATCGGTGCCCTGTACCAGATCGTCCACTTCGTCACGGGCTGTTTGAAGGATATTCTTCGATTCATTGACATCGGAATTGAAGCGATAGTTGATAATCACTTGCTTATCCTGATTCAGGCGGTTGATATTTCCTTGCCCGTAAGTCAGGTTGATTTTGCTGAAACTCCGCAGTTCGACGATCGAACTGTTCTGATTTTCCACTTCCAGGTTCCGCAAGTCCTCCAGATTCCTTTCGGGCGCTTTGCCTTCTTCTTTTTCTTTCTCTACGGCATCTTTATCTTTAATGATAATATCATATTCCTGGTCGCCGGCTTTGTATTTGATGGAAGTGGTGTTCTGGGTGGTGAAGTTTGTCAATTCGCTCACCACATTATTGGGAGTGACTTCATTCGTCTCCATCAGATATTGGTCGAAAATGATCCGCGCTTCCGGTTTTCCCCGGGATGCGCTGATGGAAGAGTAACTGATATTTTCGAGGTCTTCCAATTGGTATTTCAGCAATTCTGCCAGATTCATCATCTTTTCGAAATCCTGTCCCTTGATAACGACCCTTTCACTTTGTGTACCCATACCCATTCTTCGCAGCAGTGCGTCGCCTCCGCTCATCAGGGAGTTTCCTCCTCCCTGGAAGTTCTCACTGCTTTCCAGCGCTTCCAGACTGATGTCGCTGATCCGAAGGTTTCTTCTGAAACCCAGCACGATGCTTTTCAGGTCGTTTAGGCTTTTGTTACTGATCTTTTCAAAGTTATCTTTGAGCTTGATCGTAATGCTGGCATCGGCGGCATAAATTTTACTGCTGAATTCTTCGATTTCAGGCAATTCCTGCAATCTGTCTTCATACAGTTTGATCGTTTCGTCGGTTTTATCGAGCGTATTCCCGTTGGGGAAGGTCATAAATACGTTAAATGTATCCGCCTGCACTTCCTTCAGGGTATTCATGGTCAGGGTCAGTGAAAGTGCAATCGTGACGATCAGCACGATAATGGAGGACATCACCACTAAAGTGGGCTTGCGGAGGCTCATTTTTAATATGGCGATATAAGCCTGCACCGGGCGGCTGTGGATGGAAAGGGTGCTGAAATTCACCTTTTCTCCCTGTTTTTTCATGAATTGGTTGACAGCCATAGGGATTAGCAACAGAGCTACAACCAGAGAAATTGTAAGGGTAGAGATGATCGATACCCCGATATGCTCACCGATCAGTTTCACAATAAAATCGTCCGAGAACAAGAAAGGCAGGAATACGGTGATCGTTGTCAATGTCGCTGCGAAAATAGCTTTCGTCACTTCTTTTGTTCCCCGCACGGCAGCTTCCTCCCGGGGTACACCGATGGCCCGGAGCCGGAAAATATTCTCCATGACGACGACGGAATTGTCTAATAACATTCCCACGGCCAGGGCGATACCTGTTAAGGTGAGGGTGTTGATACTGATTCCAAAGAAATAGAAGAAATAGAATGCCGAGAACACCGAAATGGGTATTGCTACCCCAATAAAGGTTACAATCTTAAAATTCCGGAGAAACAGATACAGGATGAAAATAGCCAGAATGGCTCCCGTAACACCCAAATTAATAATGGTGTTGATATTGTCGTTCATCACTTCTGCGGCATCGCTGCTGATCTTGATCGATACGCCTTTGGCTTCCAGGTCGGTGTTTAGCTGGTCGATTTCTGTGCGGATACGGTCGGAAAGATCGATGATATTAACCAGAGGTGATTTCTGGATGACGCAGGTGATGACTTCTTTCCCATTGACACGGGAGTAAGATTCTTCTTCTTTGATTCCGAAATTGATGTCGGCAATGTCTTTCAGCAGCACAGGGCCATTGGCCACCACGATGTTTCCCAGGTCTTCCGTTTGCAGGTATTCTGCTGTAACGTTCACAAAATATCGTTTGTTCGTTTCGTAAGCAGCTCCGACAAACGTCTTTTCCGACATATTTTTGCTGATGAGGGAACTGATCCGGGAACCCGTGATTTTCAAGGCTTCGCATTTGGCTTTGTCGAGAACAATCTCGATGCTTTTTTGCCGTCCCCCTACCACCCGGACTGCAGCAACACCGTCGGTGCTTTCCAATATCGGAGCGATGTCCAGGTCGGTGATATTACGAACATAGTCGATGTCGTCGTCCCCCAGGATCATCAGGGTCATAAACTGGTCGCTTGCCTTTCCCGCTCCCGATTTGCTAACCTGAACTTTAAATTCTTCCGGAATGTTTTTAGAGATCGTTTTGATCCTTTCTTCCAGTTTCAGGTAGGCATATTTGATGTTCGTGTTTTTCGTGAAAGAAACAGAGATCCGCGCATTTTGGGTGGAGATACGGGTGTCGATCTCCTCCACGCCTTCCAGTCCGCTGATGACCCCTTCCACGGGGATCACAGCCTGGCTTTCGATGTATTTGGGATCGAGTTCTGTTTTTGCTGTAATATTAACGCTTAGGGTTGGAAACTCTGCATCCGGATATAGCTCCATCGGTAAGTACTGGTAGGAAAAATATCCCATCAGCGACAGACCGATGAATAACATCGAGATCAGTACCTTCCGTTTGATTAATTTATCCATTTTATATAGTGTAAAGGGTCAAAATGGTTAAAAGCAATTATAGGGTTTCTCCGGTGTTCCCGGTTGTCTTTTTGACTTTCTTGTCAAAAACATGATACACACAAGGAATTACCACCAAAGTCATGATCGTTGACGTGAAAAGTCCACCGATCACAGCCAATGCCATAGGCGAGCGGAGGGAAGCCCCTTCACCGAAACCGAAGCACATCGGGAGTAACGCCAGGATTGTGGTCAAACTGGTCATGATAATCGGACGGATACGCTGCTGAGCCGCGCCCATTAACGCTTCGTTAAGCGACAGCCCCGATTCCTTGAGCTTGTTTGTGGCATCTACCAGCAAGATGGAGTTATTCACGGCAATACCTGCCAGCATGATGATACCGATAAATGCCATCATGTTCAGGGTGGCTCCTGCCAGCAGGAAAGCATAGATGCAGCCCACACCTGCCAGAGGGATCGTCAGTAAAATGGTGAACGGATGCCGCAACGATTCGAACTGTGAAGCCATAACCATATAAACCAAAATGATGGATAAGATCAGGGCGAAAGACAATCCGTTGAAAGATTCTGCCCGTTTTTCTTCTTCTCCCGTGATTTTGGCTGAATATTTGGCCGGGAATTGCACTTCTTTTAATTGGGCGTTGATCGCCGGGGCTACACTTCCTAAGGTGTAGTCTTTTTCGAGCATAGCCGTTACCCGGCCGATCCGGTTTTGGTTGTTCCGGGATATTTCTTTCGGTACGGCGGTAATCGATACTTCTGCGATTTCTCCCAGACGGTATTTCTTATCTCCCTGGGTAATTTCCAGATTGTGTAAGTCCTCCAGAGCAATTTCAGGTACCTTGATTTCGATGTCGATCGGTTCGCCTTCGGTTTCGTAGCTTCCGGCAGTTTTACCGTTCAGCTTTTCTTTCACCTGGCTGGCCACGGAAGTAATATCTACCCCGTAGATTCCGCTTTTCAGGCGGTCGATAGCGATATTCACTTCGGGAGCTCCTTTTTCCATCGAAGTTTTAACGTCATAGATTCCCTTCACCGAGGATAACCGTTCTTTGATTTCGTCCGACAATTCTTCAATAAGGGCGATTTCTTCTCCTTTGATCTCGACGATCACCGGAGCGCCTTCCGTCCCTAAGATGCTTTGCAGGGCCGATTGTTCTTTTTCAAATGAAATGTCGATTCCGTCGGGCAGGGAATAATTATGGCTTAAATTGGCAATCAGGAAATCCGCATCGATTTTAGCGTCTTTGTTCAGTTTCACCTTAATCTCTGCCTGATTTTCTTCTTCCGGCGATCCTTCGCTGCTTTGATTGTCGTTGCTGGAAGGACCCACCTGGGTGTATATCCATTCGATGTTGTCGCCTCCGTATTCTTTTACCAGGTCTTCAATGGTAGCGGCGGCCTGATCGGTGCTTTGCAATTTCGTTCCGGGCTCTAAAGTCATGAAAATTGAAAACTCTTTCGATTCGGCCTTGGGCATAAATTCTTTGTCGATCAGGGGCAATAACATATAACTGCCTACCATGACGATCAGGGCGATCCCGATAACAAGATAGCGGTGTTTCAGTAATTTCCCGACTAATTTTCCATAACCTTTGATTTGGATAGAGGCTTCGTTTTTCTTCGGTGTTTTTACATAACGGGCTGCGAGCATCGGGATAAGCAGGATGGCCACGAACAGGGAGGATAACAGGGAAAACGACACCGTCCATGCCTGTTCCTTGAATAACTCTCCGGCAGCACCCTGAATGTATACGATGGGTAGGAATACGACAATGGTGGTCAGGGTGGATGAGGTGATCGCTCCCGAAACTTCCGAAGCACCCTTGATTGCTGCTTCTTTGGGGGATAGCCCGTTTTCAAGGTTTCGGTAAATGTTTTCCATGACCACAATCGCATTGTCGATCAACATACCCGCTCCCAGCGCCAGTCCTCCCAAGGTCATGATGTTGATTGACAACCCGTTGAAATACATAAGGTTGAACGTTGCGATGATTGAAACAGGTATCGACACGCTGACAATGAGCGTGGTGTTGATACGCCGTAAAAATACATAGAGTACCACCATCGCCAGTAGGATACCCATCACGGCAGAATCTTTTACCTCGCCGATAGAAGCTCCGATAAAGTCGCCCTGGTTACTGATTACGTTGAAGTCATAGCCCGGCATACTCTTTTTCAGGTCGTCCAGTTTTGCCAGGATGTTTTCAACGGCTTTCACCGTGTTGTATTTGTTTTCTTTATAAATGCTGATGCTGAGTACGCGGTCACCATTGAAACGTGCCAGATTTTTAGGATCTCTGTTTCTCAGGCTGATCTCGGCCACGTCGCTCAGGTAAACCGGAGCTTTTATCGTGCTGCTCGTGGTTGAGCCGGAACTGCTTGAGGTTGGATTTTTGAACGCCACGATAATGTTGCCAATATCGTCTACGTTCTTAATCAGGTTTACCCCTTTGACCGTGTATTGAATATCGTCGTTCACAATCGATCCGCCCGATACGTTCCGGTTCATGCTTTCAATCTTAGAAGCGATTGTTTCTGCCGTCAGATTGAAGGCATCCAACATGTAAGAATTCGTTTTGATCTCGATATAGGCTTCTTCCTGACCGTTCAGCTGAATGTCTGCCACTCCATCGAGGCGAACGAATTCGCTGCGCATATAGTTTTCCGCTATTTTGCGTAGTTCGTTCATGTCCTTGATTTCGCTATGCTCCATGGTGATGACCATGATGGGCGTGGCGTTGGCATCATACCGGGAAACGTCGAGCGAGGTGATGTCCGTGTTTTGGGCAATTTGCGACATGCTCCGCTGTAAATCGAGGAAAGCGGCGTCCATATCCTGATCCCAGTCGTATTCCACGGTGATTTTAGCACTACCTACATAGCTGCTGCTGCTGACGTTTTTAACGCCTTCCTGGCGGGCAGCCATAGATTCGATCTGCTGAACGAATTGTTTTTCAATTTCTTCAGGCGGACGTTCCCCTGCCTCGAGGTTGATATAGAGTGCCGGATTTTTCAAGTCCGGGAATAAGTCTGTTCCTAATTTGTTATAGGAAATCATACCCAGCAGGCACACACCGAGCGTTATCATTAAGACGCTGACGGGATATTTAACTGCGAATTTTGTTATACCATTCATGATTTTACTTTCGAAATTTGAAAATGTGCAAATGTGCAAACGATAAAAGTCCAGGCGGAACTTGAGAAGTGCTCCCTAAGTTCCGGTACGTGGAATGAGTACACTTGTACATTATTTCATGACTTTCACTTTGCTCCGGTTGCGCAGCCATTCGTAGCCTTTCACCACCACTTTGTCGTCTTTTGTCAATCCTTTCTCCACTTCGATGTATTTATCGTCGCTGATTCCGGTTTGGATGGTCTTTTCTTCTGCACTGGTGCGGTCTACGGTGTAAACGATCTTCCCTCCCCGGCGATTTTTGATAATATCTTTCGGAATGGAAAGAACCGAGTCTTTACGTACGGTGACAATGTCGGCTTTGGCGAACATTCCCGGACGCAGTTTCAAGGCCGGATTGTCGATTTCGATATAACCGGAGAAAGTACGTGTTTCCTCGTTGATGGCCGGAGAAAGCTGAGCGAGAATACCTTTCAAGGTGTCGGACTTAATGTTGTAGTTAGTGATATGTACGTTTTGCCCTACTTGCAGTTTAGGCAGAGTGTTTTCGGGGAATTGGGTTTCTACATACATTTTACTATAATCCATCAGGCCGACCATCGTTTCACCGGAAGACACTTGCACACCCGGCGTGAAATAAGGCAGATTGACGATAGCTCCTTTGAACGGAGCTTTGACGTTCATTTTGTCTAAAGTGATATAAGCATTTTCTAACGCCAGTTTAGCGTTGATGTATGAGTTTTCGGCATTGTTCACATCTTTTTGGGTGGCTCCACCTTTTTCATACAATGTTTTTTGTCCTTCCCATTCTTTTTCGGTGATCTGGATTTGGAGTTTTTTACTTTCCAACTGCACATTATTGATGTATTCCTGATTATCCAGACGGATAATGACAGCCCCTTCTTCTACAATATCGCCCAATTGATAGGGACGTCCTGTTTTCGGATTCTTTTGTAAGATATAATTTCCGGTGGTTTCCGATTTCAGTTCAATGGTTTTGGCAGCTTTTGCCGTACCTGTCGTGGTGATGTATTCTTCGATGTTACGTAGTTTAACATCCTCAACCCACACCGGAGTTGTTGAGTCAGATACAGAATTATTCCGGTTGTTATTGCAGGAAAATAACGTAAGTCCCAACGAAATGGCTCCGATAATCTTCAGATAATTATTCATGGTATTCTCTTTCTTTTTGTTTGATATATGATTTCACTCCCAAATATTTCTTTTTATTGTTGTGTCCTTTTTAAAAGGTCCGCAGGCAAATAACTCCTGTTGTTTTCAAAATCCCACAAGGTTTGGATTTTCAGGTTTAACAATTCCTGTTTATAATTGATAATGGCATTCGTATAGCTTTGTTTGGCCGAAGTAAGCTGTGTTTGGTATTGTTGTAATTCCATACCGGTGAGGTTACCGTTCCGGTATTTTTCCAGATTGATCTCATAGGAACGTTCGGCATTTTCTATACTTTTCTGTTTGATTTCGATCTGGCTGAGCAGGGTGGGCAGATTCCGGCAGATGCTGCGAACATCCAAAATGATCTGTTTCTTTTCTTCTTCGAAGCTGATCTGGTTGGATTCATGTGCCAACACGGCCGATTTCACTTTTGCTTTTCTGGCACCCCAGTCGAAGATCGGAATGCTCAGCGATATTCCAATTTGCTCGTTATCGGTGGGTTTGTCGTATACGTTTTTAACGTTGCTATCGAAAGCGTTCATTCCTACGTTGGCACTGATGCTTCCTTTGAATTCATTGGTCGCTTTAGCCCTGATGATACTGAACTGGTCTTGTTCCAGCGTGATTTCCTGCTGACGGATTTCCATACGTTGGTCGAGGGCGTATTTAACGGCCTCGAGTGCATCCACTTTTATGGGAACAATGTCTGTGTTAGGAACAACGGAAATATCCTCGTCAAGCGATATGCCTAACAGCAGTTTGAAATTATCCTTCGCATTTTCATAACTGATTTCCTGAGAATATACCGTAGATTCACTGCTCGCCAGATTCACTTCGGCTTGGTAAAGTTCTTCTTTGGCCACCAGTCCGGCTTCTACTTTATTTTTGATAATATCGTAGTTTTGCTTTTGGTTCTGATACTCGTCCCGGGCGATCGACAGGTCTTTCTGGCGTTGATATACGCTATAAAATTGGTCGGTTACGCTTTTTTCAATATTGAGTTGTTTTAGAGCATAGCTTATCTGGGCATTTTCCAGGGCATACACCAATTCTTTCAGCTGCATTTTCGTTTGGTTGTAGGTGAAAATGGGCTGGCTTAACCGTAATGACAAGTTATGTTTAAAAGTGGTGTTCGTTTTTCCCGATGTTTTGTTGGAGGCATCCTGCCAGGAGAAATCGTTTATCAAAGAAACAGTTCCGTCTGTCCATTTGATCGGCTGCGTGATTCCCAGACTGGCGGATGAACTCATATTTTGGTTGATATACCACTGGCTGTTAAAATCGTCATAGCTGTTCTGACGGGAGTAACTGAACGGGTTTACGCTCAATGAAAACTGGGATTTTAACGAAGCTTCCTGTGCCTTCAGGTTTAATTGGCTTCGTTCCAGACTGATTTTACTTTGAACCAGACTGGGACTATTCTGAAAAGCGATCTCCAACGCTTTTTCCAGTGTCAGGACTTCTTGTGCAATACCGTGGGCAATTCCGGAAATAAGCAGAACGGTGAGCATCAGTATTCGTTTCAACATACTTTTTATATTTACGGTTATTTTAAATATTTATTTTCAATTATTGGTCAATGTGAATTTAACAGCGTCTGCGATGACATAGTTGCCTGAAACTTTATCTGTCAGCGTGATTTTTGCCGTGCCTTTGGGGATGTAGAAATTACCGACGCTGATCCATCCTGCGTCTTCCTGCAACAGGTCTAAGGTGATATTCTCTTTTTCAGCCCCGAACAGGAGGTTATAAGTCTGGTTTCTTTCCTCGCGGTTGTTGCGCCGTCTGCCTCCTCCAAAGTGGAATGATTGCTGTTTGGGATTCCAGATAGACACTTCATAATATCCGTCTCTGGGTATTTCCGCCGACCATTCCACATAATTCACACCACTTCCGTTTCTTTTGCAGACGGCAGAATTAATGGTTTCTCCGTAACAGAAATCGCCTGCAATGGCTGTCCATTTCGACGGAACCCACCAGGGATAAAAATTCTGGTATTTGTCTTTTTCTTCTTTTTTGAAGAGGTCTTTTAATTTCGTCCGTGTATTTGCCATTACGATACGGAAACCGGGGTCTTCATTGTCCACGATGATTTCGTTGGGGTTCGGCTTGAAATCTTCCGGATTGGCGGGGAACATCCCGCTGGTCGTATCTGTTGTGGTTGTCGTGATTTTAGAGAAATTGAACGTATACAGTGTCGGCAGATTGTGGGAGATATTGGTGTTTATCGCCAAATTTGCCGGACGGTCGTCCACAATGATCTTGATTTCCTGTGCAGTACCTGCCGGAATCACATAGTTGTAAGGAAGATCCTGGTTGCTTCCGCCTCCGCCTCGCCGGCCACCTCCTCCGCCTCCGGATTGCATTTGTGCGGTGATAATGGCATCCACATCGGCGGGATTATTCACTTTGAATTTCACCTGATAGCGGGTGATGTCCTCTACCACTACCTGATTGGCATCCGCATTTTGGATATAAACGGTGGGAGAATGGTCTTCCGTATACCATTTATAAATAAAGTCCGAAAGGTTAATGTCGAATTCTTCTTCAATGGCGTCGGCTAAATCCTCAAAAGGAACCTCCATGAACTGATGCCGGAGCGAAAATTCTTTCAGGAACATATTAAATTCTTCTTCCGGCACTAAAGAGAATATGTAGTTCTTCATGACATTGCTTTTCAGTTTGAGCATTTCATAGAAGATCACAGGTTTTAGTTCCGGGTCTTTGGCTGCCTGCTGAAAACTTTTAGTTTCCAGATAGAGGTTTGCCCTTTGCTTGTCGTTGATCACATTGCCCCAGTTACGCATTTCGGTGGAACTGGTCTGCATCAGATTCACCGCCAGGTCGAGAATGGGGTAATCTTCGGAACGGATATAGTTCACATAATCGAAGAACATCGGGTTGATGTATCGTTTATTGACCACCTGGTTGTTCCAGTTGCCGTCTTCCACGGTTTTTTCTTCCCGAATCCGCCAAAGGAACCAATCCAACACCTGTGCTTGTTTTTCTTCTTCGGTTCTGCTGGCTTCGTTCGGGTTTCTCCAGGTTTCTATTTGTTTCTTCACCGCCTTGAAATCGAAATTGATGGTTGCCAATCGTTCAGGCATAAAGACGATTTCCGGCTGGACAAATTCCGAATAGCCTTTCCAGTTTCGGATATAAGTGGCAAAAGATATGGGTGTTTCAGCCAAAACGATTTTCGAGAACGGGTAATCCCGTCCGTTGTTTCTTTCTAAATCCTCTTTTTTCTCCTGTAACAACACCGGAATTGTGTCAGTTAGTTCTGAAAACGCCTCAATCCAGAAATCATGCCCCCTGAAATAGTATACTTCAAAATTGGTGGAATCCGCAATTACCGATTTTTTCTCATAATCGCCGATGGTCAGGCTGATTCCTGTTAAAGGGGTCGGGTTGATAAACGTGATTTTGCCGTCGGTTATCGTGTCTTTCCCCTGGGATAAAACCATTCCGTTTCCGGAGTAGAGCACGGTCAGCGTATAGTCGGTGAAATTTTTCCCGATATTATACGGCGACTGGGGATTAACAGGCGGAAGGCTCACGGGATACCACAGGCATTCGGGAGTCAGCATGAGGTATTTGTCTTCGAGGTAAGCATACCGCTTTCCATAATTGAAATACTGTTCCGGGCTTTTCTGGTCGAAGAAAGTTTCTTTTTCCACATCCGTGTAACAGATCGTTTCATCGATGCTGCCCTGGTATTTTATGTTCAGGGCAATTTCTTCTTTCGGTGCAATGCTTTTATTTACGAGAACGACCTGCCTGTCTTGGGTGTAAGACAGGGGAGAGCCGTTGCTCTCGATGGAGGTCACTTTTAGTGAAGGATTCAGGTAAAAGATAATCGTATCGAGTTTCACCGACTGGTGGTTGATGATTTTCAAGGCACTTTCTGCCGTAAGTTGCCGTCCCTGCGGCTCGATGGTGATGCTGTCGCTGAGGATGTGCACTTTACCCTGTGAGGAATAGGCATTGAAGGTGGCGATGTATTGGTCGCGCACCTTGTCGATATGCCGGAAGTGCATCACATACAGCAGTCCGGCGGTGCAACCTGCCAGTAAAAAGATACTGCCGATGATATTGACGATAATCACTTTCCAGGGGCGGTGAGGCAGACGTTTTACCAAAGCGATGGTAAAGCTGATGAAACCGATTCCTGCCAGGAAGAATATCGTGCGTTGCAATAAGAACAACCATATATTGGGATGTCCCACCGCATCCGAGAAGATGGCAGGGATATTGATGCCGAAAAAGTCGAACACACCGTTCAGGGTGCTATCCAAATAGAAGAAGGTGACCCCGATGATCCCTAACATCACGATGAGCGTGACAGCCTGGTTTTTGAGCAGACAGGTGAGGGTGAACGATAAGCCCAGCACAAAAATCAGCGAAGGGACTGAAATCGTTAGCAGGTAAAAAATATAAGGAAATGCACTGAATGGAGATTGATTGACGAATATGTTCAAAAATGCGGTGATCAGGAGCATCACGATGTTTAGCGTCAGGAATACCCGCAAAACTCCCCAGGTTTTACCGATAATATAGTCGGCGTTGCTCATGGGGCGCACGTAGATCACCTCGGCCGTATCCAGTTTTTTATCCCTTTTCAGGAAACTCCCGGACAGGAAGATGACGATAATCGATTGTACAATGTTGTAAAAATAAATACAAAGATACGGCATCTGAGAAGATAGGGCCATCTTGTTCCAGGTGTAGCCGTATTGATTGAGAATCCGGGTTTGTTGTACCAGGATTGTCAGGGTGATACCGAGCAGTGCCAGTATCGCGAAGATACGGAATAGCCAACTTCTTCTCAGCAGTTTGACTTCATAACGCGAAATGACACCGATGTTATGTAGATTCATAGGATTAATTTTGCCAGTCTGTTAATAAATTGGGTTTTCCTGTTTATTGGAACAGGTCGCCTCCGATTTTTTCACTATACATGTCCATCTTATCTTTCAGCAGGTAGTCCATGAAATACACGTAAGCATGCTCGATATTCGGCATGACGGGTTTTCCGCTGTAATCGTCCAGCCCTTCTGCAACGACCTGGATTTCCCAGCCTCCGTCCGAAGGAATGGTTGAAATAATCGGATATTTCTCTTTTATTTCCTGTAATTCAGTATTGGTAACAAATATTTCCCATACTTTCCCTTTGGCTAATTCGATCATATCGTCCGGCGATCCTTCGAATTTTAATTGCCCTTTGTTGAGCAGGGCCAATTTTTTACAGGTACTGGAAATGTCTCCTACGATATGGGTGGAAAGAATAATAATCACATCTTTATCGCTGACTTCCGACAATATGTTCCGGAAACGGATACGTTCTTCGGGGTCGAGTCCGGTTGTAGGCTCGTCTACGATAATCACTTTGGGATTCCCGATAATAGCCTGTGCAATGCCTAAACGACGTTTCATACCGCCGGATAAACGGTTCGCCCAGCGGTCACGCACTTCAAATAATCCGACTTTCCGCAGCATTTCGTCCACGACCTCGGATCTTTTCCGGGTTCCCTTAATTCCGGCAAGCCCGGCGCCGTAATCTAAAAATTCCCAGGTTTTCAGTTTTTCGAAAAAACGGAAATCCTGTGGCAGATAGCCTAAAATAGACCGGATTGCCTTGCGATCGCGCATGATGTCGTAATCGTCGAAAAGAATCGTTCCCGAAGAAGCGTTCTGCAACAGGGTCATAATACGCATCAGGGATGTTTTTCCTGCGCCGTTTGGCCCCAGCAAACCGAACATTCCCGGTTCAATATCGAGATTCAGATTATTTAGCGCCTGATGCCCGTCAGGGTAAATCTTGTTCAGATTTTTAATACTAATATTCATACACTGCCTTTATATCAACGTCACTTGTAAGAGGGTAACTCTAAATTAATGTGATAAAAATAGTAAAAGATGTTAAGCTTCTACACAAATATCTGTTTTTTATAAAAATTTTAGAATATGGACCGTGAAAATACGCCATTATTTATATTATTTTCACGCATTGTTTTAAGTAAGACAGTTATTTGGCCGAAAAGTTTATTGCGAGGTGTGATTTTTTGATACTTGCCTCCGAAAGTCGTTTTTTAAGAGAAGATTTCCCGGATGACCTGAATACTTTTTACGTTGAAATCGATATTCAGGTGAAGATTGAAAAAGTGAAGAATGACATCCAGCAAAATGTTCCGGCTTTGGCGGTTGAGCGGGATGGTTTTCAGCTCTTCCGGCTGGCAGGTGCAGAGCAGATGGATAATCCGGGCTGTGTTTGGCCCGGAGATATGGGGAATGGAGGCCGTGGGAGGGTAGAAACTGCCGTCGCTGATGTTGAATACCGAGCCTTCCTGCCAGCTGTTTGCGTCGATGCGGAAACCGAGCGGGGTTACTAACCGATAAAGAAAGAAAAGGTTGAAGTTCCCGACATCGGCTTGCGAACTGTTCAGGTAGTCTACCGAACGGATGATATAATCGTAAAGGTCCTCGTTTTTATCCTCGTTTTTGAGAATCAGGTATAGAATTTCCGCCCAGAGCAGCACGATATTCATTTTGAAAATATCGAAATACAAATGGGGCGTATTCAAAACGGGGTTGATCGTCCTTAATTTGTGCAGGTTGGTTTTTTCGCTTTCAAAGTATTCGATTTCAACCACCTGCATCAGATGGACGGCATTGGTTTTCCGTTTGAAGATGTTCGCAGGCGTGATAAACGAGGAAAATCCTTTTTCCCGCGTGTAGGCATGAACTATCTTTTGTGTTTCTGAATAGTTGATGCTTTTTAATATGACTGCCCGGACAACTTCCAATGGTGATATAATAAGGTGGTTTAAAAGCGGATATACAGGCGAATGGCTACATTCTTACCTGCCTATCCTTTTCACACGGTTTAATGCTGTGCCGATTTTAAGAATTCGCATAGCTTCCGGGTGGCACGTCCCCGGTGGCTGATTTTATTTTTTTCATCCATAGGCATTTCTGCGAAGCTACCCGGGTAACCGTCCGGACGGAAGATTGGATCGTATCCGAATCCTGCTTCCCCGTGTTTTTCGGTTAGGATTTCCCCGTCAACCTGTCCTTCGAACAGATGTTCCCTGTTATTCAGAATCAAGGCGATTACTGTCCGGAAACGGGCTTTCCGGTTTCCGATGCCGTTCATTTTTTCCAATACTTTCCGCATATTAGCCGCAGAATCTTTAGCAGGCCCGGCGTAGCGGGCGGAATAAACTCCCGGCTCGGAGTTCAGGGCTTCGATCTCTAAGCCCGTATCGTCGGCGAAACAATCATAGCCGTAATGTTCCTTGATGTACCGGGCTTTTTGCAATGCGTTTTCCTGTAAGGTGTCATGGTCTTCCGGAATGTCTTCCCGGCAGCCGATCTGTTCCAGGGAAACGATTTCATGCTGTCCGTCGAGCAGGCGGGCGATTTCTTCTAATTTGTGCTTGTTGTTTGTGGCGAAGACAATCTTCATGGGATTTGTTCTTTATTATTCTCACGCAGGGGCTTTTGGTCCGGGGATGAGGAATGAGGTTATTTATTTTGCAAAAATAAAAATAATCTATGAATCATTTTTATTTTTAGCTTTGTACTGGTAAATCAATTCGTTTATGGGAAGCGGAATAGTCATGAAATCCACGGGTAGCTGGTATACCGTGAAGCAGGAAAATGGAGAAATTGCGGAATGCCGGATCAGGGGTAAGTTCAGAACAGAGGGTATCCGTACCACAAACCCTTTGGCGGTGGGAGATGTTGTGGAATTGGAGGAAACCCATGACGGTTACGTCATTACAGGGATTTGCCCCCGGCGGAATTATATTATCCGGAAATCGACGAATCTGTCGAAGGAGGCGCATATCATCGCTTCGAATGTCGATCTGGCCTTGCTGATTGTTACGGTGAACCATCCTGTTATTTCCACTGTTTTTATCGACCGTTTTTTGGCTACCGCCGAAGCTTATAATATTCCGGCGGCACTGGTTTTTAATAAAATCGATCTTTATGACGAGGAAGACTGCGCCCTGCTGGGCGGGTTGATGGCAATTTACCGGAAAATCGGTTATCCTTGCTTTCCGGTGTCGGCGGTGACGGGTGAGAATGTGGATGCGGTGAGGGATTTGTTGAAGGATAAGGTGACGGTGCTTTCCGGCATGTCGGGGGTGGGGAAATCTTCTCTGGTTAACCGGATCGAGCCGGGATTGACCCTGAAAGTGGCTGAAATTTCCGGAGCCCATGATTCCGGGAAACACACGACGACCTTTGCCGAGATGTTTCCTTTGAGCCGGGGCGGTTTTATTATCGACACTCCGGGGCTTCGCAGTTTTGGGATGATCGATATGAAGAAAGAGGAGTTGTCGCATTTCTTTCCGGAAATTTTCGCGAAATCGGAAGAATGTAAATTTTATAACTGTTCCCATACCCACGAGCCGGGATGTGCTGTGGTGGAAGCCGTGGAAAATGACGAGATCAGCGAGAGCCGTTATGCCAGTTATTTAAGCATGATGGAAGAAAGCGGAGCGAAATACCGATAAGGATTTTTAAAGTATTCGTTTTGAAAAATATAGAGCGGTTTATGCAGGGAATGTATTTTTTTTATATCTTTGCGCCGTTTTACGTCAAGGATTGTGGACAAGTTGAGAGAATATAAAATAGCATTCAGAGGATTAGGAGCGGGAAAACACTCCTTTGAATTTGTGTTGGACGATAATTTCTTTAATTGCTTTGAAACCACAAAAGGAACAGAGGGGCAAGTGAAAGCACAGGTGGAGCTGATTAAAAGTTCACTCCTGATGGAAGTGAAAATCAGGATCGAAGGAACGGTGAAAGTCGTTTGCGACCGATGTCTGGGCGAATTAAACCTGCCTGTGGAAGGAGAAATGGAGCTTTATGTGAAACAAAGCGAACGGGAAGAAGGAAATGACGATGATTATATCATCTTAGCGCCGGAAGACGACTTTATTGATTTGAGTTCTTACCTGTATGAGGTTTATATGCTGAACTATCCGATGCGGGTGGTGCACCCGGAGGGGGAATGTGATTCCGATATGCAGGAGATGCTCGATAATTATATAGTAGAAGAAAACGATAAACCTAACGATCCCCGCTGGGATGAATTGAAAAAATTAATTAATAACTAAATAAATTAAAGAGAAATGGCACATCCGAAACATCGAACCTCAAAACAGAGAAGAAATAAAAGAAGAACACATGATGCTATTACGGTAACAGCTATTGCAAAATGTTCTAATTGTGGTGCTGCTGTACAGTATCATACGGTATGTCCTGAATGTGGATATTACAGAGGGAAGCTGGCTATTGAAAAAGCAGTAGTAGCCTAAATCTTGACACTATACGGGATTGTTTCTAAATAATACACAGCCTCCTATAGTTTAGGAGGCTATGGTTGTTTATACATTGAATGATTATATCCTCGTGGTGTTGAGGGTATGATGACCGCTAATATAAAATGTAAATGCAGATGAATAGGCTGAGAACTATTATTACCGGCGTGGGTGCATATTACCCGGATTATATTTTGAATAACGACGAGTTGAGCCGGATGGTTGAAACTTCCGACGAATGGATTATGACCCGGGTGGGAATCAAAGAAAGACGGATTCTGAAAGACCCTACAAAAGGTAGCGCATATATGGGGGCAAAGGCTGTGGAGGACTTGTTGAAAAAAACAGGTACACATCCGGACGAAGTAGACCTTTTGATTTGCGCGACAGTAACACCCGATATGCACTTCCCGGCTAACGCACAAGTGATAGCAGATATGGCAGGCATTAAAAATGCCTTTGGTTTTGATTTGAATGCCGGATGTTCCGGTTTTATTTTCGGATTGGTGACGGCTGCACAGTATGTGCAAAGCGGACGCTACCGGAAAGTGGTGTTCGTGGGAGCGGAGAAGATGTCCGTGATCACCGACTATACCGACCGCAAGACTTGTCCTTTATTCGGGGATGCCGCTGCTGCCGTGTTGTTGGAGCCGACAGAGGAAGAATTTGGTGTGATGGATTATATCCTGAGATCGGATGGCATGGGACGCAACCATTTATATATGAAAGCAGGAGGCTCTTTAAATCCGCCTTCTATCGAAACGGTGACGAACCGTGAACATTATATCTATCAGGACGGGCAATTCGTGTTTAAGCACGCGGTGACTAAGATGGCCGATACGGCTGCCGAGATCATGGAGAAAAACGACCTTGAAGCAGAGGATATTGCCTGGCTGGTTCCGCATCAGGCGAATTTGCGGATTATTGCCGCAACCGGGGAACGTATGGGAATAGATCCTTCTAAAGTGATGATCAATATCCAGAAGTTCGGGAATACCACTTCCGCTACCATTCCGCTCTGTTTGTATGAGTGGGAAAAACAGTTGCATAAAGGCGACAACCTGATTCTTGCAGCTTTCGGGGCAGGATTCACCTGGGGGGCCGTTTATCTGAAATGGGCATACGACACAAAGGAGTAAAAATTAAGTATAAAGTTAAAAAAGCCGCGAAAGCGGCTTTTTTATTTCAATTACTTGTTATATCTTCGGTCTGAATTTATAATGATTATGGGGCAGGATATTTTTGATATAGCTTATGAGGGGTCGCTCGTATTGAAAACAACGGTGATCGACGGAAATATAAAATCGGAAAAAGATGTCTGCCTGGAAGGAATCGTGAGGGGGGATGTGCATAGCGCCGGAAAGGTGATTGTGGATAAAGATGCGGTGATCGACGGGGATGTCGATTGCAAAGAATTGTTTTTGAAGGGGGAAATTACAGGTAATGTGTGTGTGGCCTGTAAAACGATAATGGGGGAAGAAGCTGTGATCGACGGCGGATTGATAACGGAAAGTCTTCAAATATTTCCGGGAGCGAAGATCACGAATGGTTTGAGATTACGAAAAGGCAGTAAATAAAAACAAATATATTATGGGCAAAGAGAATACGGGTAATGCCGTTAATCTGTTGTGTGAAGGAACGATGATTGTGGGAGACATCAAAACGAAAAACGACATTCGGATTGATGGAATCCTCAAAGGTAAGATTATCACTTCAGGCAGATTGGTTGTTGGCAGCACCGCTAAAATTGAAGGTAATATCGACTGTGCGAACATAGACGTGATGGGAGTGGTGTTGGGGGATATACAGGCGTCGGGGATCGTGTCCCTGAAAGCGCAGGCCAGATTGATCGGAAATATTATCTCTAACCAGCTTTCTATCGAGCCGGGTGTGGTTTTTAACGGGAACTGCCAGATGCAACGCAAAGAAACCCGCGATTCAAAGGACGTGAATAAAGAATAATGGCACGGGTGTTGATTTTGATTCCGGCTCGTTACGCCTCGACGCGTTTCCCCGGTAAACCTTTGGCGGAGATCGGCGGTAAGCCGATGATTCAACATGTGGTGGAGAAAGCGAAGACGGTGACGGAGGAGGTTTATGTTGCTACCGACGACGAACGTATACGAACCTGTGTGGAAGGATTCGGGGGACGTGCCCTGATGACTTCTGCCGACCACCGGAGCGGGACGGACCGTTGTTATGAAGCGTTTCGGAAAGTGATGGAATCTACCGGAAAGGAATTTGATGTGGTGGTGAATATACAGGGTGACGAGCCCTTTATCCGTCCGGAGCAGGTGTGCCATCTGGTGAGTTGCTTCGACGATCCGGAAGTGCAGATTGCGACGCTGGGCAAGAAATTTGAAAACAATGACGATATTTTCGATCCGAATAAGGTGAAAGTGGTGTTTTCCGCACAGGGAACAGCCCTTTATTTTTCCCGTTCGGCAATACCTTACTGCCGGGGAGCGGAACAAAAAGAATGGTTGGCTGTTACTTCGTTCTACAAGCATGTGGGCATGTATGCTTACCGTCCGCAGGTGTTGAAAGAGATTACTATGCTTACGCCCGGTATCCTTGAAAAGGCGGAATCTTTAGAGCAATTGCGATGGCTGGAGAATGGCTATAAGATTGCGGTGAGGGTGACCGACCATGAATCTATCGGGATAGACACGCCGGAGGATTTGAAAAAAGCGAATGAAGCGTTATAAAAGGTTTTTAATCAAATGCGATAAAAAAAGCGGAGATCAGTTCTCCGCTTTTTTGTTTCACCATGAAAAATCAAATGGTCATAATATCTTTTTCTTTAGCCAGCAGAATATCGTCCACTTTCTTATTATAAGCGTCTGTGATTTTCTGGACTTCAGCTTCTGCATCTTTGGATGCGTCTTCAGGAAGGCCGTTCTTTACCATTTTCTTAAATTCGTCGATCGCATCCCGTCTGGCGTTACGAATGCTGACTTTGGCCGTTTCTCCTACTCCGCGGCTTTGTTTCACCAGGTCCTTTCTTCTTTCCTCGGTCAAAGGCGGAACATTGATGCGCACGATTTCACCGTTATTGTCCGGATTGAATCCCAGATTTGCGTTCATAATCGCTTTCTGAATGGGAGCTAACATGTTTTTTTCCCACGGCTGTACGGCGATGGTACGGGGATCGGGAACTGTGATATTGGCTACCTGGGACAGTGGGGTCGGGTTTCCGTAGTAATCGACCAACACATCGTTCAGAATTTTCGGATTTGCTTTTCCGGCCCTGATTTTTGCCAGTTCATTTTCCAAATGCACCAGAGCATTCTGCATTTGCTCTTTCGCATCGTCCATATAAAGTTTTACTTCCTCGTTCATATTTCGTTTTTGTTGTGATTTACAATAACAGAGCAAAGATAGAAAAAAATCTAAATATTTTATCATTTAGGTCATAGGGACGAGAGAACAGGGAAAAATTTTACAGGGGTATTACGAGTTTAGTGTGTTTAGTTCGGGAAGGTTTGCGCCATACCTCGCTACCGGGGAGAATAAAATCCTGAAAGAGAGGAGAGGCAATGTATGTTTTAAGAATAACTTAGTTTGAATGAACACCTTAAATGACGAGTTAAGGTGTTCATTACGTGCAAAACAGATTTGGAAAAAATACAAAACAATTTTAGAACTGGAATTTTTATTTATTTTTTAATGTGGTGACCGTGACCTTATCCGGCGCTTTGATTTGGTATGGAGTGCCATTCTTGGACAGTAGAAGCGGAACAGCTATGTTGAAGGACACTTTCACAGGTTTTCCGCGTTGGATTCCGGGTTGCCACTTAGGCATTTTCTGGATCACTTTCAGCACTTTTGCATCGATTCTCGGCTGAATGCCTTTGATGATTTTCGGGGATGTGACATTCCCTTCTTCATCGATAATAAAATTCACGAAAACTTTACCTATTTTCTCGTTTTTATCCTTTTGGAGAATTCTTACCGGATATTTCAGGTTTTTCTGAATCCATTGGTAAGGATTGCCGTTATCTTCCAGGAATTTGGGAGCCACCTCGGTAAATGCAAAGACTGTCGAGTCTTTTTCTGTTTGTATTTCTTGCTTGGGAGATTGTCCCGGTGTACTGGATTCCGCAGCTTTTGCCGAGATATTACAGCAGAGCCCGTAAAATAGGATTCCGCACAGGGCCAGAGCCGGGATATAGCGGATGACCTGGACTTTGGAGGTTTGTTTTTTTGTCATCATCATGATTCGTTTTTTTAATTTTGAACATGCAAAATAATTAGTAAATGAAAAACATCCTTTGAAAGTTTGCCTGATTAGTAATTCCGGGTATCCACCGGTATGATATTTGCGAATTACTTGTTGATCGGCTATATATTCGTGGTTTTCAAGGATTGCATTTTTAAACAGCCATACCAATGGGTTAAACCAGTTGGTGATACAGGCCAATTCCGCAATAAGCAGGTCGCAGCTGTGTTTTTGCAGAATATGTTTTTTTTCGTGTTCGAACATTTTCCGGCGGTCTTCTCTGGAAGCCGGAAGCTGATGAACAAATAAATAATTGAAGAAAGAGAATAAAGGCTGCTGTTCTTTTAGTTTCACTATATGTATGCCTTGAACGGATTTCCGGGGATTGCGTGCGATCAGTCGTAGTATTTGCCCAAGAGCTGTGAGATAGCGTACGAGGAAAAATAGCACCCCTGCCATATATAGGATGAATAAAACGGCGGGCAACAGTTTCGACCGGGCTGATTGCACAGCCGTGTTGTTTGCATCTGTGTTGGCATTATCAAGGAAATGATCTACATAGGCTGCCGGATAAAGATGGCCTGTCGTGAGGATGGGGTGGGTAATCTCAATGGAAATATACGGCAAAGTCATTCCCAGGATAAGGGAAAACAGCAGATAAAAACGGTTTATGGTGAAGAATGTTTGTTTCCTCAGAAAAAGCCAGTAATATCCATACAGAATAAATAAAATACCCGACGATTTTATCGTATACAGAACCATTCCTTCCATCGCTTATTGCTTTAAAAGATCATTCTTCTTTGTCGTCCTGGGCCTTGCGGGCTTCTTCCAGTAGCTTTTCCAATTCTTGCAGGTCGATGTTTTCTTCCCGTGCAAAAAAAGACACCATTTGGCTAAAGGAATTTTGAAAATAGTTCCCGATAAAATTTTTCAAAAACTTCCGGGAATATGTGTTTTTATCGACCAGAGGGTAGTAACAATGGCTTTTTCCGTAGGCTTCGTGCCCGACAAATCCCTTATCCTGTAAAATCCTGACGATAGTAGACACGGTGTTGTATGCAGGCTTAGGATCGGGTAGCCTGTCGATGATCTCTTTCACAAATGCCCGGTCTAAATCCCATAACACTTGCATGATTTGCTCCTCTGCTTTGGTCAGTTCTTTCATTGTGGTTTTAAATTAGGTACACACAAATATATAACTAATATTTTAGTTGTACAACTAAGTTATTAGTTTTGTGAAAATAAATTTTGACAAATGGTTATTAGCCTTCTGTTCTCGGTGTTGCACGACGAGGTTTTGTTTCTCTTTTCAGGGATGGAGGCCGTCTTATTTTATACAAGTGTATGGGAGGGTGTTGTTTTTAGGAAGATGCTTCTGTCTTGCTTTTCCTTATTTTATAGTGAATGGAGGTAATGAAAATATTCATTAAGGGGGAAATTAGGTTGAAGAAACAAAAAGGCAGATATTCGAGGGTAGGAACGCCTAATACGCGCGATTGGGTTGCACCGCAAGTATTCCAGGGCACTAAAACCGAGGTCACTGTGCCTGAATCTTCCAATGCCCGGCTAAGGACTTCCGGTTTCAATCCCCGTTGTTCATAGATTTTTTGCATCATTTTCCCCGGAACAACGATGGAGAGATACTGGTCGCAAGCGGTGATATTAAAAAAGATACAGGTTAAAATGGTTGTTCCGACCAAAGAAGTGTCGTTGTAGATCATTTTCAAAAACATTTCACTCACCCGTTTCAAGGAACCACTGGCTTCCATCACTCCACCGAAAGTGAGGGCTGCAATAATCAGCCATACCGTGTCGAGCATACCTCTCATTCCTCCGGTTGACAGCAATTCGTCCACTTCGGGAACGCCTGTTGTCAGGCTCATGGAACTGCCCGTGGCCTGAATCAGCAATTGATACTTGTTTTGAAATAAGCCCTCTGCAATGAAGTGATTTAGCAAGTCCGACTGGAAAATCAGTGCAAATAGGATGCCGAGAGCTGTACCTGCGACCATGGCCGGAATAGGAGGAACTTTTTTTATAATGATAACGATCAGGAAAACCGGAACTAACAGTAACCAGGGGGTGATACGGAAAGAGCCGCCGATACCCTGTTTAATAAACTCGGTATTGACCACGGTGTCTTCCGTCAGGTGGAATAATCCGATAACACCAAAAATGATCAGAGTCAGGATTAAGGTCGGGACCGTGGTATACACCATGTAGCGGATATGGGTGAAAAGGTCTGTCCCGGCAATTGCCGGAGCCAGATTGGTGGTGTCGGACAGGGGCGACATTTTATCGCCGAAATAAGCGCCTGAAATGACAGCGCCCGCCACTAACCCCTGATTAAGCCCGAAAGCGTTGCCTACGCCGATGATGGCAACCCCTACGGTGGCGACAGTGGACCAGGAACTTCCCGTGGCGAGAGATACAACGGCACACAGGATTACCGAAGCGAGCAGGAAATAGGAGGGGTGCATGATGTCGACCCCGTAATAGATCATGGCGGGAATCACTCCGCTGATCATCCAGGCTCCGCTTAAAGCCCCGATCAGGAGCAGAATCAGAATGGCAGGCATGGCGGAGTTGATTGTTTGCAGGATTTTACGCTGAATATCGTGCCAGGTCACCCGGTTGAATCCGGCAATCACTCCACAAATCGTTGCGGCTATAAATAGGGCGATCTGGTTCGATCCGCCCAACGGGTCGTCGAAATAGCTGACATTGAAAAAAAGCAGAATAATAAGAACACCAACCGGAAGCAGTGCCTGGAAAAGTGTCGGATGTTTTATTTTTGTCATGTATGGTTTTCTAAAGTCCTAAAGCAATTCTTAAGTATACTTTTCCTTGAAAAAAAGGTTTTTGAAACAGAATAGATTGCATTGCCGTGCAAAAGTATAACAAATTTCCTGTACAGCTAAGCAGATGCCTGTGCTTAACCGAACATTTAACGATAGAGGGTGATTTTGTTTAGAATTTACCATCTTTTAAATTCCCGATTTAAACTTTACCTTTGTAACCCGTTTCAGGGAAGGTTTGATCTTTAGAATTTTACAATATGGATAGAAAAGATTTTGAGATAATGGCTCCGGTGGGTTCGTACGAATCGTTGTATGCCGCTTTGCAGGGCGGTGCGGATTCCGTGTACTTCGGGGTGGAGGGATTGAATATGCGTGCCCGCTCTTCGGCTAATTTCACGTTGGAGGATTTGAGGAATATCGTTTCTATCTGTAATGAAAAAGGAGTCAGGACGTATCTTACTGTAAATACGGTGATTTACAATAACGAATTGCAGAAAATGCATGCTGTGATCGATTGTGCCCGGGAGGCGGGGGTGACGGCTGTTATCGCTTCCGATCTGTCGGCCATCCTGTATGCCCATTCGGTAGGAGTGGAGGTGCATATCAGCACCCAATGCAATATCACCAATTACGAGGTGGTGCGTTTCTATGCGCAGTATGCCGATGTGGTGGTTTTGGCGCGGGAGGTGGATCTCGACCAGGTTCTGACGATTCATCGTCAGATTGTGGAAAATGATTTGCGGGGGCCGAAGGGGCGTTTAATCCAGATTGAAATGTTTTCCCACGGTGCGCTTTGCATGGCTGTATCCGGGAAATGTTATCTCAGTCTTCACGAAAAAAATGCGTCGGCGAACCGGGGCGCCTGCAATCAGATCTGCCGGCGGGCCTATACGGTGAAAGACCGTGACAATGAAATCGAGCTGGATATAGAGAACGAATATATCATGTCGCCGAAGGATCTTTGCACGATTGGTTTTCTGAACAAAATGATCGATGCAGGCGTACGGGTTTTTAAAATAGAAGGACGCGCCCGTTCGGCGGAATATGTGCGTACGGTGTGTGAATGTTACAGCGAGGCGGTGCAGGCTTATCTGGACGATACCTATACGCGGGAAAAGATCGAAGCGTGGAAAGAAAAATTATCTACCGTGTTTAACCGGGGTTTTTGGGATGGTTATTACCTGGGACAGCGATTGGGAGAGTGGAGCGAGGTGTACGGCTCCAAAGCCACGAAGAAAAAGGTGCTGCTGGGAAAAATTACGAATTATTTTAAAAATCTGGGTGTAGGGGAGTTTAAACTGGAATCGGGAGAACTGGCTGTGGGGGATGAGATTTTAATTACCGGAACCACGACCGGGGTCATTCAAATGAAAGTGCCGGAATTACGGGTGGATTTACAATCTGTACGGAAAGTGGAAAAAGGAGCTGTTTTTTCCATGCCGACCCCTGAAAAGATAAGAAGGGGAGATAAATTATATAAAGTGGTAGACACGACGCCGGAGTTGATGCAGTAAGTGTTTGGTTTTATATTCTATTGATAATCAGCAGGGAGAAAAAGGACGATTGAAACATTTTTACCATCTTTTGTCGTAAAGATAAGAAACGCTTACCTGTTTTTATGGAGCATGCGGTTGTTGTTGAAAAATTGTATCTTTGTCGCCGAAAGAATGGACGTAAAATTTGAAACTATGAAAAAATTATTTTTGTATCTGCCTTTACTTTTATTGGGAACGTCTTGTATTCAGGATGAACCTTTAAATGCAGAAGCGGATATTTTAACCTGTGTTGTGAAGAATGAGCAGGGAAATGCGGATATAAATATTAAAGGCGATGCCCTTGTTTCTAATACGCGGGTTATGGCCTTGGCGATTCCCCGAATCAACTTGAAAAAATTAGCCCCTGAATTTACGATTACTCCGGGAGCGACGATTGAGCCGGCCAGCGGAACGATGCTCGATTTTTCGCAACCGCAACAATATACAGTGACTTCCCAGGACGGGAATTGGGAAAAAGTGTACACGGTTAGCGTAGACACTTCAGAGATCACCACCCGTTACCAGTTTGAATTGTATGAAACACCGGGTAAATATGAGGTGTTTTATGAAGAGGTGCCGACAGCGGGAGGAGCTATCAAACAATATATTTGGGCTTCCGGTAATCCCGGATTTGCTTTGACCGGAGTGGCTTCTTCACCGAAAGAGTTTCCAACCGTATCTGTGAATGAAGGTTATCAGGGAAAAGGATTGAAGTTGGTGACTAAAAGTACGGGAAAATTCGGGGAGACGGTAAAAATGCCGATCGCTGCCGGAAATCTTTTTATCGGTAGTTTTGATGTAGGGAATGCTATGAAAGAGCCTTTGAAAGCCACACTTTTCGGGTTGCCATTTGGGAAAAAGCCGATCACTTTTAAGGGACGCTATGTATATAAAAGGGGGGCTCCCTTTATTATAAAAAATTCGTCGGGTGATAAACAGGAAGTTCCCGGCAGGGAAGACATCGGTGATATTTATGCCGTGCTTTACGATGCTGAAGAGGGCTCTCTGAACGGGGAAAATGTTTTGAGCAGCGACCGTATCATTGCTTTGGCACGGCTGAATAACATGAAAGTGACCGATGCGGATGCGCCGGTCAATATGGAGGCGTACGAGAAATTTGAAATTTCTTTTGATTACGACACTTATAAAGGGACTTGTCCTTTTGTGGAGGCAAAATCAAAGGAGTATCGATATAATCTGGCCGTGGTATTTACCTCCAGCCGGGACGGTGCTTATTTTGCCGGAGCACTGGGAAGCACCTTATATGTGGACGATGTAGAAGTCATTTGTGAATAATTGAGTATGAAAAAAATGAATAAATTAAGAAGTGTCTGTTTATTAGTGTTTTTAGGCTTGTCATCGGTGACTTTTGCAGAAAATTCGGAAACGTCGAGCGGTTTGATCTGGTCGGCATTGAGAGGATTGGAATACCGGGTGAAAGCAGGCTTTAATTTTGGAGGTGTTTCGCCGCTTCCCCTTCCGGCTGAAATCCGGGAAATCAACAGTTTCCGTCCGGGATTGCAGATTGCTATCGAGGGGGATGTGATTAAATGGTTCAACTCGGATTGGGCATTGCTGATGGGGATTCGTTTGGAAAATAAAGGAATGAAGACAGATGCCCGGGTAAAAAATTACCACATGGACATGATCTCTAACGATCCTGAAAATCCGGGACATTTGGTGGGAGCATGGACAGGATATGTGAAAACCGATGTAAAAAACTCTTACCTGACTTTTCCTATTCAGGCGCTTTATAAGGTGTCGAAACGCTGGGAACTGAAAGCGGGTCCTTATTTGTCGCTGGTGACTTCCCGCGATTTTTCGGGAAGTGCGTATGACGGTTATATCCGGGAAGGAGATCCTACCGGGGATAAAGCCACCGTGAGCGAGGCCACTTATGATTTTTCAAAGGATTTGCGCCGTTTCCAGTGGGGAGTGGATGTTGGAACGGAATGGAAGGCATACAGGCATTTGAATGTGTATGCAGACCTGACCTGGGGCTTAAACTCGATCTTTAAAAAAGGATTTGAAAGTGTGAGCTTCGATATGTATTGCATCTACCTGAATATCGGTTTCGGTTATGTGTTTTAAGTTGGAAAATATCGAGAAGTAACAATAGAGAGTGCCGCCGTTTTGGGGCACTCTCGTTTTATTTTATAAGGATTTTTTCTTTTTAGGGAAGATTCATACTTTTGTAAAGTTAACGAACAATTCCAAAATGAAAAAAATAATCGCTTTCTGGATGAAGATACTGGCGTATGCTGCCGGTTATCTTTTTTTCCCTTTTTCTTTTCTTTTTCCACGAAGCCGGAAAGTGTGGGTGTTCGGTAGTTTCCGGGGAGCGTTCAATCAAAATGCAAAATATCTGTTTATCTACGTTTCGGAACAAGTGCCGGAAATTTGTGCCGTGTGGATCAGTTATAAAAGTGCCGTGGTTCGGGAAATCCGTTCCAAAGGTTTAAAAGCGTATTCATTTTTTTCGTTGCCGGGATTGTATTATACTTTGCGGGGGAAATATTATTTTTTCAATGATTATAGTTCCGATATATGTTATTTCACCTCCGGAGGGACGGTGAAAGTGAACCTGTGGCATGGGGTAGGTTTGAAAAAGATTGAATTTTGTATTGAGAACGGGCCGCTGGCCGATCGCTATGTGCGTAAAACTTTCCGGGAAAGATATTTTTATCCTTTTGTGTACCAGCGTCCCGATTACTTTTTATCTTCCACCGATTTCCAATCTGTAAAGTTCGCCCAGGCTTTCCGTATTCCTTTGGAAAAATGCCTGAATTTGGGCTATCCCCGGAACGACGTGTTGCTGTGGGGTGAAGAACGGAGAAAGAATTTTATCGATAGATATGAGCCTCTGGTGACCAGAGAGCTGATCGGCCGGATTCACCGATATAAAAAGGTGTATCTTTATATGCCTACCTGGCGCGATTCCCAAAAGGAATTGTTCGCGGCCCATCTGGATATGGAAAAGCTGGATCGTTTTATGCAGGAAACGGATAGCCTGTTTCTTTTTAAACCCCATCCGATCATGAAGATCGATCCGGGTGTTTTCGGGCAAAATTCTCATTTAATGTTGCTCGATTCGCATGTGGATATATATACCCTTTTACCCTATACGCATGTGCTTATTACGGATTATTCATCCATTCTGTACGACTATTTGCTGATGAAGGATAAAGATGCTGTGTTGTATCTCTACGATTACAAGGAGTATGTTCGGGAAAGGGATTTTAATTATCCTTTTTTGGAAAACGTGGCAGGGGCGGTGGTGTATGATTTCGGCGCATTGTTACAGGTGATGAGGGAGGGGGAATATGATCGGAGTAAATACGCTTGCATTACCGAACGTTTTTGGGGAGATTACCGGGGAAAGGCTGCTGCGGGGATTGTGAATGTACTGACAGGTCGTGAACATGACGATAAAGATGTGGCACGGACAGAATGAAAGAATAAGATGTCTGATTGGATAGGTGTCTTCCTGCCACTTTCTTTTGTTTATTTTAAGGGTGTTGTGTTTGTTTGTATGTCTTATACTCTATTTTCTTTCTATTCGTCCGACTTACTTTGTCCTATACGTCTGTCGTAGAATTTTTTGTAATGGAAATTATAGGTGAAATTTTGTAAACTTGAAATTTTATCGGGGAATTGTTGGAATAATGATTATGGCGTGATCGTGACGACAAATAAACTTGTAATAATGATTCTTAAGTTGTAGTTTTTGGATTGTATATGATGGGGCGTTCATTGCAATATATTATTTTCAACATTCTTCGGCTGTTTTATATAAAATCTATAATACCTCTCCGATAGATGCTTCAATGTTCTGAAAGCAAATTGGTTTCCTTTTAAATAAACGGACGTTT